>ERZ808246.124-NODE-124-length-64122-cov-3.792389_pt1 | contig 64122 bp, 52 predicted proteins | sample MGYA00521083_ERZ808246 | MGnify/ENA primary metagenome ERZ808246 (study PRJEB31516, sample SAMN03275577) | gut metagenome | biome: mammalia-associated habitat; material: feces | host: Papio cynocephalus | place: Kenya | collected 2012-07-07 ... | reverse complement strand
TATTGGAGATTATTTCGCAAGTTTAGACAACCTTATCACCCTTCATCAGCGTGAGTTAGAAAAATTGAAAAATCTTAAAAAAGCGTGCCTTGAAAAAATGTTTGTTTAGGAGGAAAAGTAAATGGGAAAAATTATTTTATATCACGGCAGTCCTAATAAGGTTGTTGTGCCTCAATTTGGCTTTGGCGAAGGCAAACATGATTACGGAAAAGGCTTCTATTTAACAGAAAATATTGAACTTGCCAAAGAATGGGCGGTTTGCAGACCTGATGAAACGAACGGTTGGGTTCATAAGTATGAATTGGATACCACAAATTTGAAGATTTTAGATTTTCAAGAGTATAATGTTCTTTCTTGGCTTGCTGAATTGATGAAACACAGAGACGCTTCCGACTCAAGGCGTTATAAGGTTTTATCTAAAAAGTTTATTGCCAAATATGGTATTGTTACAAGCGAGTATGATGTTATAAAAGGCTGGAGAGCTAATGCGTCATATTTCTATATTGCAAAAGAATTTGTGCGTGACAATATTGATATTGAAATCCTTGAAGAATTATTATCGTTAGGCGGATTGGGTATTCAATACTGCATAAAGTCCGAGCTTGCTTATTCAAAACTTGCAGAAGTTGATGACGGGCTTATCAGCGTTGATTATAGCGAGTTTAACGAAAAGTACAATGAAAGAGATATAATTGCACGAAAAAGGATGCGTGAACTTGTTGACTCCGATGCCAACAAAGTAACAAATGTGTTCAGCACATTATTTGAGAGGTGATTATAATGACGGCATATCCGGAAGCATATTTGAACGATGTTGTTGAAAATCAAGGCAAACTTTTTGACCTTGTATCACAAAATTATCCTGATAAGGATACTTTTGACTTTATCAACACCTATATGACAAGTAAAACAAGAAAAAGCATTGATGAAGCTCAAGCCTATGTGAACACAATGAGTGCTCCCGAATTGTGGGATTATTTCTGCAAAACCGATAGTTTTGAACTAAAAAACGGCAAGGCTATTGAAGGCTTTATGCCGGATTGGATAGGCGAATTTTATGCCTATTATCAGTGGTATTACAATATTCCGAGCAGCGAAGTAGTCAAAAAAGTCCCTGTAAGTTTTTTGATGAAAGCCTACAGCGGACTTCATGATTTGGAGCTCGACTTAGCCGTTAAAAAAGTCGGTGCAGTGCAATGAAAATAGTCTGCTTTCATAATCCGGATGAGGAAAACGGATATTTAAGTAATTGGTATCCGAGTAGGTTTACTGTAAATAATGTAAACTTTTCCTCAATGGAACAATATATGATGTATAAAAAAGCCGTGTGCTTTGGTGACAAGGACACGGCACACAAAATACTTGCGACGGATGATGTCGCCGAGATTAAAACTCTTGGCAGGCTTGTCGCAAATTATAACGAAAGCCACTGGAACGGTGTTCGTCAAATTGTTGTTTTTGAGGGATTGCTTGCAAAGTTTTCTCAAAATGAGGACTTGAAGAAAGAGCTTAAAGCAACAGAAAATTGTATTTTGGCTGAATGTGCAGTAAAGGACAAAATATGGGGTATCGGTTTGTCAATGAAAGACCCTAATAGGCTTGAAATTGACAAGTGGAATGGGCAAAATCTACTTGGATATGCCCTTATGATGGTTCGTGAACGGTTGTAATCGTCTTTTTCTTGGGAACAGCGTAAGTTGGGAGAGTGTTTTTCTGAGCGAGTTGAAAATATGCCTGATGGAGAGTTAATCTCCGTTACTATCAACGATGGTATTAAAAAGTTTTCAGAACTCGGAAGACACGACAACTCCAACGATGACAAGTCAAAATATAAAAAAGTATGTGTTGGCGACATAGCTTATAATTCAATGAGAATGTGGCAAGGTGCAAGCGGATACTCACCTTATGAGGGGATTGTAAGTCCTGCATATACAGTTCTTTCGCCTAATGCAGGAGTTTTTTCAAGGTGTATTGCTTATCAATTCAAATTACCACAAATGGTACATACTTTTCAGATTAACTCACAAGGAATTACATCCGATAACTGGAATTTGAAATATCCAACTCTGAGTGAAATAGAAATTTACATTTCCAAAAGTGTTGTGGAACAAAAGCAAATTGCCGAGTTTTTTACCTCTCTCGACAACATTATCACCCTTCATCAGCGTGAGGAAAACTAAATTTTATGAAAAAAGTAAGGAGGAAATCGCAATGATTTTTAATAAAGAGTCAGATTTTGAGGCGGCTTTGATAAAAATACTATCCGAAAAAGGGTGGGAAAAAGAAGTCTTAAAAAACTACTCCGAAGATGATTTGCTGCGAAATTGGGCGAATATTCTTTTTGAAAATAACAGAGATATTGACAGATTGAATGATTATCCTCTGACAGACAGCGAAATGCAGCAAATCTTGGAACAAATTAAAGCTCTTAGAACACCATTGAAGTTGAATGGTTTTATTAACGGTAGAAGTGTGTCTATCGTCAGAGACAATCCTGATGACAAACTTCATCTTGGTAAAGAAGTGAGTCTTAAAATTTATGACCGCCGTGAAATTGCCGCAGGACAGAGCAGATACCAAATCGTGCAGCAACCCAAGTTCCCTACAAAGTCAAAGTTATTAAATGACCGTAGAGGAGATTTGATGTTGCTTATTAACGGTATGCCCGTAATTCATATTGAGTTGAAGAAAAGCGGAATACCCGTAAGTCAGGCATACAATCAAATTGAAAAATATTCGCACGAGGGTATATTCAGCGGATTGTTTTCATTAGTGCAAATTTTTGTGGCAATGTCGCCTGAAGAAGCAGTTTATTTTGCTAATCCGGGTCCTGATGGTAAGTTTAATCCCGATTACTATTTTCACTGGGCGGATTTTAATAATGAGCCTATCAACGATTGGGATAAGGTTGCTTCAACACTGCTTTCCATTCCTATGGCTCATCAGCTTATAGGATTTTACACTGTTGCAGATGACTCTGACGGGGTATTGAAAGTAATGCGTAGCTATCAATATTTTGCGGCAAGTGCTATTTCTGATAAAGTTGCCAAAGCCAAATGGGAAGGCAATAATCAGCTTGGCGGCTATGTGTGGCACACTACCGGTTCGGGTAAAACTATGACGAGCTTTAAGTCTGCTCAACTTATAGCAAGTTCAAAAGATGCCGATAAGGTTATTTTCCTTATGGACAGAATTGAACTCGGTACACAGTCGCTGAAAGAGTATCGTGGTTTTGCAGATGAAAATGAGTCTGTTCAAGCAACAGAAAATACAAGCGTACTTATAACAAAACTGAAAAGCTCAAACCCTGCGGATACACTAATAGTAACTTCCATTCAGAAAATGAGTAATATTAAAGATGAAGCCGGAGGACTTAATGCTCGTGATATTGAACTTATAAGCAGTAAGCGTATCGTATTTATTGTTGATGAGGCTCATCGTTCCACTTTTGGAGATATGCTTATTACGATAAAAACCACATTCCCCAAAGCAATGTTTTTTGGCTTTACCGGAACACCTATTCAGGACGAAAACCAAAAGAAAAAGAACACAACAACTACTGTATTCGGTAATGAATTACACCGATATAGTATTGCAGATGGAATCAGGGATAAAAATGTTCTCGGTTTTGACCCGTGTAAAGTATTGACTTTCAAGGACAAGGATGTTCGTAAGGTTGTCGCTTTAGAAAAGGCAAAGGCTCAAACAGAAGAAGAGGCTATTGCGGACCCGGTTAAGAGCAAAGTATATTATAAATATATGGACGCAAGCCAAGTAGGTATGGCTGGTCATCTTGATGAAAAAGGCAACTATATTAAAGGTATCGAGGATTACATACCTAATGTTCAATATACAACTGACGAGCATACCACATTGGTGGTGCAAGATATTATAGATAACTGGGTAAGACTTAGTCATAACAGCAAATTCCACGCTATATTTGCAACGAGCAGCATACCTGAAGCTATTAACTACTATCGCTTGTTTAAGGAAATGAAGCCTGAACTTAAAGTTACGGCATTGTTTGACCCAAGCATAGATAATAACGGTGGTGTACAATATAAGGAAGAGGGACTTGTTGAAATTATTTCCGACTATAACGAAAAGTATGGGCAGGACTTCACTATACCTACATTTCCTAAAATGAAAAAAGATATTTCAGCTCGTTTGGCACACAAAAAGCCGTATGAAAGAATAGCAAATACCCCTGAAAAACAGATAGATTTGCTTATTGTTGTTGACCAAATGCTTACCGGATTTGACTCTAAGTGGATTAACACTTTGTATATGGATAAAGTCCTTCAATATGAGAATATTATTCAGGCATTTTCTCGTACAAATCGTTTATTCGGTCCGGATAAGCCTTTTGGTACTATACGCTATTACAGAAAGCCTCATACAATGGAACGCAATGTTAATGATGCCGTTAAATTGTATTCGGGTGACAGGCCACTTGGCTTGTTTGTTCAACATCTTGCAGAAAACTTAAAGCAGATGAATGAGCTGTTTGAAAATATTTCAGAACTGTTTAGCAATGCCGGTATCGAAAATTTTGAAAAGCTACCTAATGATATTGCGGTTTGCAGAAAATTCGCAAAGGACTTCAAAGAATTCAATGGATATTTGGAAGCAGCAGAAATTCAAGGCTTCAGATGGGATACGCCATCATATGTAGATGAGGATACAGGTGAAGTTATTGATGTTGCCTTTGATGAAAGCATATATTTGGTTTTGGTTCTTCGTTATAAAGAGCTAAGCAATGGAGGGACAGAGACCGGTAGCGATGATGTTCCTTATGACCTTGTCGGATACATTACGGAAATTGATACAGGTCGAATTGACTCTGACTATATGAACTCTCGATTTGACAAGTATATAAAATTGCTCAGTATCGAGGGAACAACAAAAGAAGCTCTTGAACAAGCCGAAACTGAATTGCACAAGACATTTGCAATGCTTTCTCAAGAAGAACAAAAATATGCCAACATCTTCTTACACGATATTCAGAGAGGTGATGTTAAAGTAGCTGATGGCAAAACATTGAGAGATTATATCAATGAATATTTGTCAAAAGCGAAAAATGACCAAATTCATCGGGTATCGGTTGCATTAGGCATAGATGAAGATATGCTTAGAAAGATGATGAGCCTAAAATTAAATGAAAGCAATCTCAATGAATTTGGCAGATTTGCAGAATTAAGCAATACTGTTGATAAAGAAAAAGCAAAGGAATACTTTGAAAAGGTAGAGAAAACTAAAATAATGCCATTCAAAGTTAAGATGAAAGCTGATAATTTGCTACGCAACTTTATTCTCAATGGTGGTTGTGAAATTCAAATGCCGAAAGAAAACTAATAATCAAATGTTTTTAGGAGTCAAGGGTTTTCCCTTGGCTCTTTTTTAATCTTTCTTGGGAACAGCGTAAGTTGGGAGAGTGTTTTTCTGAGCGAGTTGAAAATATGCCTGATGGAGAGTTAATCTCCGTTACTATCAACGATGGTATTAAAAAGTTTTCAGAACTCGGAAGACACGACAACTCCAACGATGACAAGTCAAAATATAAAAAAGTATGTGTTGGCGACATAGCTTATAATTCAATGAGAATGTGGCAAGGTGCAAGCGGATACTCACCTTATGAGGGGATTGTAAGTCCTGCATATACAGTTCTTTCGCCTAATGCAGGAGTTTTTTCAAGGTGTATTGCTTATCAATTCAAATTACCACAAATGGTACATACTTTTCAGATTAACTCACAAGGAATTACATCCGATAACTGGAATTTGAAATATCCAACTCTGAGTGAAATAGAAATTTACATTTCCAAAAGTGTTGTGGAACAAAAGCAAATTGCCGAGTTTTTTACCTCTCTCGACAACATTATCACCCTTCATCAGCGTAAGCACTTTTTAATTTTGGAGGATATTATGCTGAATAACATAAACAAAACGGATTTATTTTACGATTATTACGCTCAATGGATTACGGTGTATAAGGAGGGGGCGATAAGAAAGGTCACAATGGACAAGTACTTGCTTACACAGTCTTGGATAAAACAATTAGCACCGGAGCTAAGGGTATGCGAACTATCGAGAATAACATATCAAAAGCTGCTAAATGATTATGCCAAGTCGCACGAAAGGCAGACGACGATGGATTTTCATCACCAACTTAAAGGTGCAATTTTGGATGCAGTTGATGAAGGCCTCATAGAAAGGGACCCTACACGAAAAGCAATTATCAAAGGCAAAAAACCAAGGCACAAGAAAATCAAATATCTTAATCAATTTGAGTTACATAAATTACTGTCAAATTTAGATTTGGGACAAGAGATAAATTGGGATTGGTTTATTTTATTGGTCGCAAAAACAGGCATGAGGTTTTCTGAGGCGTTAGCAATAACACCTAAGGATTTTGATTTTTCTAAACAATCATTATCAATTAACAAAACTTGGGATTACAAAGGTGATGGTGGCTTTATGCCAACAAAAAATCAGTCATCAGTCAGAAAAATACAAATTGATTGGCAGTTGATAATCCAGTTTTCTACGCTTGTTAAAGATTTGCCTGAAGATGAGCCGATATTTGTTTCGGGTAAGGTATATAATTCGACTGTTAATGATATTCTTGCAAGACATTGCAAGAAAGCAGAAATACCCGTTATTTCTGTTCACGGACTAAGACATACGCACGCATCTTTGCTTTTGTTTGCAGGCGTTTCAATCGCAAGTGTTGCACAAAGATTAGGACATTCAAGTATGACGACGACGCAGAAAACCTATCTCCATATTATTCAAGAACTTGAAAACAAAGATGTGGATTTAGTAATGCGTTCGTTATCAAGTCTGAATTGACGACAACCGCTTACGCTGATGAAGGGCGATATACTACAATTGTTTATAAATTAAAAGTGACATCCAAAGTGACAATTCTCATGTCACTTTGGAATAAGTGGATTTTAATTGAGCCTCGGACTTTTCAATTTATTATCTATCAATGAATAAACATAAACACGAGTTCTAATCAAATGCTATAATAAACATATAAATAGTAAATCCATATCAAAAGGGTTTTACTATTATTTGTCACTATTTCTTGCAGTGGGGTGCGTTATATTTGCGTTCTAAATACAGCTCATTTTTCAAGAGCATCAAAAAAGCATCAATTTTCAACAAAAACTATAAAGACAAAAACGAACAGCACTTTCTAATCCTGAAAGTGCTGTTTTTATGCGAAATTTAAGGGGACTGTATTTTAACACGCGGCTTAACTGAAAGCGTGCTTTTCGCTCCAAAACCGCGTGTCGTGAGTTCGATTCTTACTGCCCCTGCCAAAAAGAAACGTCAATTTTCTTAGAAAATCGGCGTTTCTTTTTTCTCTTTACTTTGTCTCTCGGATTGCCGTTCCCAAAGAAAAACGGGTAAGTTTCCCCTTTAAGGTTGAAATACATTTATACATATGTTACAATATTTGTAAAATACAAGTGAGGCGGTAAAATGAACAAAAGCTACCTACATTACATCTTTCAAAAATATATAGATAACTTTGAAACTCTGAACAACAAAACAAATAAGGAAACATACAAATGGGAAGTTGCTCAAGCCTTTCAATCTTTCGATGTTGACGCCGAAGATTTTGAAAAAATGCTGAAAGAAATGTGGAAAGTTTCAGAAAATTTGATTGACAGCGCACAGAGCTCGCCGTTTTATGCCTTGGTAAAGTTTTCCGAAGAAGAACCCGATACCGTTCGCGAAATGTTCAAAAAGCTGTTTTCTGATGAGCATATGAATTATACTGACAAACAGAAAGCAATAGATGAATTTATTGAGTCGAGCGAAGCGCTCCGAAAAAAATACGCTCCGGAAAACAGGCTTTATGCCAACAATCAACGTTCTGTAATGTCGTATCTGTTTTTTCGCTACCCAGACAGCAATTTCGGATATAAAGCAACCGAAGCAAAAAGCTTTGCCGATTGCATAGGATTCTATGAAGATTGGGGCCCTATGACAGATTTCAAACTTAATGTTTTTTCACGGATGTGCGAGCAAATTATTGAAGAAATAAAAAACATTCCTGAATTAATTGAAACCCACAAAAGCCGTTTTGATAAAACAGATAAAAGCCTCTATCCTGACAAAGAACTGCACATATTGACGTTTGATATTATATATTCCTCACACACATATAATTTTTATAACGGTCTATCTTTTGAACCGATAACAGCAAAATCAAGAAACCTTTATTTCGAGCGGGTTTCTAAAGCGAAAGAAAAAGAAGAGGCACTAAAAAAAGCCGAAGAAACGGCAAAACTTTTAAGCACGGCAAAATCATATATAAAAGACACGTTTGTAAAAGGTACACTGATTAACCATAAATTTTTAGGACAGGGAGAGATTCTCGAACTTAATGAATTAACCGCTACAATATTCTTCCCGAAGACTAATGAAACAAAAAAGCTTGCGATAAACATCTCTGTTAAAAACGGGCTAATTACGCTGAATTCTGAAGAAATTATGCAAAAAATCAATAAGTATCTCCCCTTATTTAACAATGAATACACCATTATATCTAACGTTGAGCGTGCAAGAAAAGAACTTCAGCCATACTTAGAATATCTGAATAATTAATTGTTTTATAGGTACAAGACAGTCAAAACCGATACAGCCATCTTAGACCTAACTGAACACGCAAAACGACCGCGCATAAAAGCACGGTCGTTTTTCTGTAAATTTAATTATTCTTCCGTATGCGCTGTTTTTTCTGCACCTTCCGTGTCAGAAGAAGCGCCGCTTTCTGCATCCTCGTTTGCTGATACTTCGGGAAGCGTTTCGCCGTCTTTAGCGAGAGATTCCATAAGTGCCTTGTCAGCGTCGAACGTATCCTTTTCGGGGTCGTAATCGTCGCTCATAAGAAGAAGGAAACGGTCATGGTCGATTTTCTCTTCTTTAAGAAGCGTTTGTGCAATAAGCTCAAGCTTGTCGATATGCTGTTCAAGAATGTCCTTGCACTTGTTATAACACTCTGTAAGGATTCTTTTAACCTCATCGTCAATCTGCGCCGCGTATTCGTCGGAATAGTTTTTGGTATGACTGTAATCCATGCCGAGGAAAACCTCGTCGCTTTCTTTTGCATAAGTTGCGGGGCCGAGTTTTTCGCTCATACCGTATTTTGTAACCATTCCCCTTGCAACGTCGGTCGCATGTGAAAGGTCGCCCGACGCACCCTGTGAAATATCGCCGAGTTTAAGCTTTTCGGCAACGCGGCCGCCCATTGAAGAAACGATGCTGTCAAGCATTTCGCTTTTAAGGACATATGAATAGTCTTCTTCGGGTCTGTAAAGCGTGTAGCCGCCCGCCATACTGCGCGGAATAATAGAAACCTCGTATACGGGGTGGCTGTTTGTGAGGTAATATGAAGCAACGGCGTGACCTGCCTCGTGATAGGCGGTAATCTTTTTGTCGCGCTCGGTGTATTTATGCGACTTTTTCTCGGCACCGGCTTCGACCTTCATTGTGGCTTCGTCAATATCGACCATTGTAATTGCCTTTTGGTTGCGCTTTGCGGCAAGCAAAGCTGCTTCGTTCAAAAGGTTTTCAAGGTCTGCGCCCGTAAAGCCGACCGTTGCGTGAGCAATGCTTTTAAGGTCAACGTCGGGGCCGAGCGGTTTGCCGTTTGCATGAACTTTAAGAATTTCAATTCTGCCTTTAAGGTCGGGTCTGCCGACTGTTACCTGCCTGTCAAATCTGCCGGGTCTTAAAAGTGCGGGGTCAAGAATGTCGGGTCTGTTTGTGGCGGCAATTATAATGATGCCCTCGTTGTTGCCGAAGCCGTCCATCTCAACAAGAAGCTGGTTAAGCGTTTGTTCGCGTTCATCGTGACCGCCGCCCATTCCGGCACCTCTGTGGCGGCCGACGGCGTCAATCTCATCAATAAACACAATTGCGGGAGCACTCTTTTTCGCCTGGTCAAAAAGGTCTCTTACGCGCGACGCACCCACGCCGACGTACATTTCAACAAAGTCTGAACCCGAAATTGAGAAAAACGGAACATCCGCTTCGCCGGCAACGGCGCGTGCAAGAAGCGTTTTGCCCGTTCCGGGAGGGCCGACAAGAAGAACGCCTTTGGGGATTCTTGCACCAAGCTCTGTGAACTTGTGCGGGTCTTTAAGAAACTCAACAATTTCCTGAAGCTCTTCTTTTTCTTCATCGGCACCCGCAACCTGTTTAAACGTTGTTTTGCGCTTTTCGTCTTTGCCGAATTTAACGCGCGCCTTGCCGAAGCTTATTGCACGGTTGTTTTCGGTGCTGATAGAGTTGTTCATTCTTCTGAAAAAGATGAAGCCGAATATGAACAGTATCACAACAGAAAGAATGAGCGGAATATACTGCACCCAATATGACGACGCACCCGAAGCATAGTCGGCTTTAATGGGAGCGTCCTTATGCGTTTTGTTATATTCAACAACGCTGTCGTGAATATCGTCAATAAAAAGCGAAACATTCGGGACGGAATATTTGCCCTTTGTGCCGTCCTGCAGTGTGTATTTGAGCACACCCGAGCCTATGTTCAGCTCGTATTCCGCAACCTGACCCTCGTCAAATAATTCGATTACCTGATAATAACGAAGCTTTGTTGATTTTGTAGTGAAAACGTCCTGCCCGGAAACAAAGCTTATAAGAAGTACAAATATAAGCGGGATAAGTATATACGGCAAAACAGCTTTAAGCTTATCGTTGTTTTTAATTGTAACTCACCTTTTTTCTTTAGCGCGGACACAAGGCAAAACAAAGCCCGCCGATTTAAAAATCCGCACTGTTTATTAATATATTTTGCGCAGAATCAATCCTTATAAACCTCTTCTTTTAAAACGCCTATATAAGGAAGATTTCTGTAATATTCGCTGTAATCAAGACCGTAACCGACAATAAATTCGTTAGGCACTTTGCAGCCGACATACTCGGCATAAAGGTCAACCTCACGGCGCTCGGGCTTGTCAAACAGAGTACATATTCTTATGCTGTTGGGGTTGCGCGCAAGAAGAATTTCCTGTATGTAGTTAAGAGTTTTGCCGCTGTCAAGAATATCCTCAACAATCAAAAGGTCTTTGCCCTCAATGTTGACGTCAAGGTCTTTAATGATTTTAACAACGCCCGATGATTTTGTGCCGTTGCCGTAGCTTGAAACCGACATAAAGTCAATGTTGCAGGGAATTGTTATATTACGCATAAGGTCCGCCATAAAAATAACAGAGCCTTTTAAAACGCTTACCATAAGAAGATTTTTGTCTTTATAGTCTTCACTTATCTGTCTGCCGAGGTCGGCGACGATTTTATGAAGCTCGTCTTCACCTATGAGTATGCGCTCAATGTCGTTTTTCATAACCTTGCCAATCATAATTCTTCTCCTTCTGCAATATAAAAATTAACGGTATCCGGCGTTGCTCTGCATCTTGAAGAAGAGCCGAAACCGTATATCCACACAATACCCAGGTCGTCCGATATAATCGGCACGAACGCCCTTTTTTCGGGCGGAATTTTCGCCTCGTTAAAAAGCTTTTTCAAGGACTTTGAAACTTTTCGTTTCGGCAACGAAAACACATCGCCCTCAAGGCGCGTTCTTAACATCGGTGTACCGATTATTTTATCACAGTCTATCAAATTAGCCAATACAATTTGGTTAACTTTTTTTGAATTATTTGTATATTTTTTCACGCTGACAAAATATTTGCCGAAATTTGCGCCGAACGGAACTTCGCTTATCGGGACGCTTTGAAAAGAATGCTCTTCTTCATTTTCGGCAGTGTGAATTTCAAGCGAAAACACATCGCCCTTTGCAAAGCAGAAATAATCGCCGAAAAGCTGTACCTTGCCGCCGTTTTTTATAACCTCGGCAACAGCCGATATTTTTGAATAATCAAGCGAAGAATTGCAAAAATCTTTTGTAACCGAAGAAATCAGCGCATAAAGCACCGCATCGTGAAGGCTTAAAAGAATTTCACGGCTGTAGGTGTTATCGCCCGTTCTTGCTTTCTCGATTGCTTCTTTTGCCGCCGACTCAACAAAATCGGCGCACATAAACGCACTTTCCGAAAAGCGCGAAAACGCACCGACAGCGCCTGAATTGAGTTTTTTTAGCTCTGGCAAAACAAGGTGGCGTATGCGGTTACGCGAATAATCGTCCGAAAAGTTTGTACTGTCAGTCACAAATGCAAGCGAATTTTCACGGCAATAGTTTTCAATATCGCTGCGGCTTGAAAAAAGAATGGGTCTTATAATGTTGCCGCGCACGGGCGGAATACCCGCGCCCCTTAAAGAAGTGCCGCGAGAAATGTTAAAAAGAACGGTTTCGGCATTGTCGTTTGCGTTGTGAGCAGTAGCAATTTTGTTGAAGCCCGACTCTTCGCAAACGCGCTCAAACGCATTGTAGCGAAGCCGCCTGCCACAGGCCTCAAGCCCCTCGCCCGTCACTTTTGAAACGGCGGGACAGTCATACTCAAAAAGCCTATATTCAACAGAAAGGCGCTCGCAAAGCTTTTTTGTAAATTCCGCATCGAAAAGAGCCTCGTCTCCGCGAATGCCGTGATTAATGTGAACGGCAATAAGCGAAAGCTCGTATTCTTCTTTCAAAGAACAAAGAGTATGCAAAAGGCACACGGAATCAGCGCCGCCCGAAACGCCGACAACTATTTTGTCGCCGAACGAGAGCATTTTGTGCTTGTTTATAAATCGCCTGCACTCTTCTAAAAACTGTTTGGAATTAAGGCTCATCTCCGTATTCAACCAATGTCGAAAACAGCGTATACTGTGCGTCCCAATGAAGCTTTACTCTGTCTGTAGGGCCGTGTCTGTTTTTGGCAATATCGACATCCGCCTTTGTCATATCGACATCCTCGGCGTCCTTTTTATCGTTTTTGTAATAGCCCTCTCTGTAGAGCATAAGAACTATATCCGCGTCCTGCTCGATAGAGCCTGAGTCACGCAAATCAGAAAGGCTGGGTCTGTTTGAAGCCTTGCCGTTTTTTTCTGGTCCGCGCGAAAGCTGACAGCAAACAACCACGGGAATTTTAAGGTCTTTTGCAAGCAATTTTAAGCTTCGCGTAATTTCGGTTACTTCCTGCACGCGGTTTTCGCTCTTTTTTGCCGACTGCATAAGTCCCAAGTAGTCAACAATAATACAGTCAACGTTCTTCATTCGCCTGATTTTTGCTTTCATTTCGGGCACGGTTATAGTTGAAGTATCGTCAAAATAAAGCTCGCAGCTGCTTAAAAGCGCCGTGGCTTCGGCAATACGCATCCATTCCTCCTGCGAAATGTTGCCCGAGCGAAGCTTGTTTGACTCAACGCGCGCCTCGGTTGAAAGCACGCGGGACGCAAGCTGTTCGTTAGACATCTCAAGCGAGAAAAAGACGGTTCTTTTGCCGCGCATAGCAACGTTTCTGGCAATGTTAAGCGCAAAGCTTGTTTTGCCCATTGCGGGTCTTGCGCCGATAAGAATAAGGTCTGAGCGGTTAAGCCCCGATATCATTTCGTCAAGCTTTGAAAAGCCCGTGGGTATGCCTTTATATTCTTCGGCATTTTCTGACGTGATGTTGTGAAGCGTTGGGTAAACTTCGTTTGAAATAACATCGCTCAGGCGCTGAAAACCGCCCGAAGTCTTGCCTTTTCTTATGTCATATATGCGCTGTTCCGCCGCGTCAAGAATTTTATCGGCTTCAAGACTTCCCGAGGTTGCGTCTTCAATAGTATCGCGCGAAACGGAAATAAGCGTTCTTAAATAGAACTTATCCTTGACTATTTTGCAGTAATTCTCGATATTCGCAGTTGACGGAACAACCTGCGCGAGCTGAACGAGATAATTTTTGCCGGCGGCGTCGTCAAAACTGCCGTTTTCTTTAAGGCGTTCAAGCACTATAAGCGCGTCTATTTTAGAGCCGAGCGTATCAAGCGAAACAAGAACGTCAAAAATAGCCCTGTGCTGCGGCAGATAAAAATACTCTGAACGCACAAGCGTAAGCACGGTGCTTAAAACCTCGGGGTCAATAAGAACAGACCCCAAAACCGCCTGCTCCGCTTCAATGCTGAACGGCATATTAAGACCGTCCTGCGACGCGGTAAATCCTTTGTCGGGCATCTGTTACACCTCTGTGACTTTAACCTTAAAATCCGCCGTTACGTTAGGATGAAGCTTGACCTGAACATTATATGTTCCGAAAGCCTTTATATCCTCGGCAACGAGCTTTCTTTTATCAACGCTGATGTTGAATGCCGCATTAACGGCAGAAGCAATCTCTTTAACCGTAACAGAGCCGAAAAGCTTGCCGTTTGCGCCGCCCTTGGCTTTAACGGTGACAATGGCGCCGTTAATCTTCGCGGCGTTTTCTTTTGCTGTTTTAAGCTCTTCTTCGGCTCTGAATTTTTCAGAGGACTGTTTGTTTTTAAGCTCTGACATAAGCTGAGCATTAAGCTCTGCGGCAAGCCCGCGCGGAAGAAGGAAGTTTCTGGCATAGCCCTCGGAAACACTTACCTTCTCGCCCTTTTTGCCGAGATTTTTAACGTCACTTTTTAAAATAACTTCCATAAGTGAGCCTCCTTTATAAATACATTAAACTGTTATTACTCAATTAACTCGCGGTTATTTGGACTGTAAATAAGAATCTATAGCTTCTTTAAGCTTTGCTTCGGCGCTTTCAAGCGTGCAGTCTTTAAGCTGCGCCGCCGCCATTGTGCTGTGACCGCCGCCGCCGAGCTTTTCCATAATAAGCTGGACGTTCTCTTCGCCCAAAGAGCGCGCCGATATGTTTATAACATCGCCGAAACGCGAAATAACGAACGAAGCGCGCACGCCGTCTATATTAAGCATTTCGTCAGCCGCTTTTGAAGAAATAATACGAAGGCTTTTGTCGTCGCTGTCTGTTACAGCAATCATAAAGCCGTTGTAATTTTCACCTGCGGAAATAATCTTGTTTTTAAGCTCGATGTGAGCTTCGTCAACCGAGAAAAGCTTTTTGACAGTAACCGTATTTGCGCCGTTATCGCGCAAAAACGCGGCGGCTTCAAACGTGCTTTTCGACGTTCTTAAAACATAGTCGCGCGTGTCAAGCACAATGCCCGAAAGAAGCCCCGTCGCAATTATAGGCGGAAGCTTTTCCTGCGAAGCTGAAGCGGAATACTCGATAAGCTCCGAAACCATTTCGCAGGTTGAAGACTGAGCCGGTCTGTGATAAAAAATCTCGGCATCCGAAATAAAATCTTCTACCTTGCGGTGGTGGTCGATGACAATTTGCGCAGTCGACATTTCATAAAGCTCCGGCGACTCGACAAGAGACGGTCTGTGCGTATCGACAACAATTACGAGCGTCGATTTGTCGCACATCTTAACGGCTTCCTCAGGCTCAATAAACAGCCTGTAGCCCGCATCCTCGACAAGATTAATAAGCTCTGTCGCAAGCGTTTTTTTGCGGTCGACAACAATACGCGCTTCTACGCCGTTTGTTTCGGAAAGAAACAGCATACCCATAGCCGCGCCCACAGCGTCATAGTCCGAAAACTTATGACCCATTATCATTACCTTGTCAAATTTCTTTATAAGGTTTGAAATATTTGCCGAGGTCTGCCGCGGCGAAACCTTGGAATTATCGTTAGAGCGGTTTGACATTCCGCCGAAATATGTATATCCGTCGCCGTCAAGAAGCGCCGCCTGGTCGCCGCCCCTGCCGAGCGACATATCAAGCGCTTTTCTTGCGCGCTCTTCGCACACGGTAAAATCACCGCCGCTCCCCACTCCTATTGAAAGAGTGGCGTCAACCGACGTATTGTTGTATCTGTACTCTCTGATTTTAGAGAGCACAGAAAACTTTTCTTTACAAAGCCCGTCAAGACTGCGTTTTTCGCCGATAACTATAAACCTGCCGTTTGAGGTCTTTTTGAAAATCACATTCTTTTCATTGAGCCAATTTTCGATTTTGCTTTCAATTCCGCTTGTAACAAGCGCAAACTTGCTGTCTGAAAGCTGGCGCGACAAAACCTCGATGTTATCGACCATTATAAGCATAACAAAGGGTCTTGACGCATTATATTCGCGCTCGGTGTCTTTAAGATGGGTGTTGTCAATAAAAAAGACGGAAGCGAGCGGAAGATTTTTATCGTGCAGGCGCGAGACGTAAGCCGTGAATTTTCTGCCGCCGTATTGCGTATCAAAGCTTGAACACTTTATAAGCTCCGAAAAGCTTTTACCGCCCAAAAGCTCTTTAAGCCGAAAATGCGAAGACTGTTCGCCCGTAAGAAAAGACGACTCAAACAAATCGTTGCACCAAACCATATTACCGTAGGGGTCGCAAATCACGCCCGGCAAAGGAAATGCGTCAACAGCGTCGGTTTCGCCGGCAGTAAAGCTTTTGTTCATTTCGGAAATAAACCTTTTTGCCGCCTTTACGTTAAAAACCGAATAAGATATGCTCAAAGCCAGAACCGCAAGAAATACGATTGAGGCCGCAATACCCGCACGCACGTCAAAACAAAACGAAACGGCTGAAAGTATCAGCAAGAGCCCCGACGCCGTGAAGCCCACGGGCGCTCTCGAAACCGTTGTTTTAAAATTCAAAATATCACCGCTTTTCCCCTGCAATTAAACTTCCATTATAATCGGCAAAATCATCGGACTGCGCTTTGTTCTTTCATACATAAGGCGCGAAATTTCGTCGCGAAGCTTGTTGCTCATTGAATTTATATCAAAGCTGTAAGGCGGAAAGCTGTCGATAACGCTCATTGAAAGCGTTACGGCTTCTTTCATTAAAAACTCAGCTTCTTTAACATAAACAAAGCCCTTTGAATAAACATCGGGTCCTGCAAGCAATTCACCCGAAGCGCCGTCAACAGAAGCAGAAATAATGATGATTCCGTCCTGCCCGAGGTGCTGTCTTTCGCGCATAACTCGCGCGCCGACGTCACCCACGCCGTAGCCGTCAACATAAACCTTGCCGCTTGTGACCGTGCCCGTAACGGCAATTGACTCGTCGCTTACGGAAACTTCGCAGCCGTTATCGGCAATAATTATGTTGTTAAACGGTACGCCCACTTCTTCGGCAAGCGCCGCGTGATGCCTTAAATGCTTTTGCTCGCCGTGAACGGGTATAAAATACTTAGGCTTCACGAGAGAAAGCATAATTTTAAGCTCCTCTTGGCAAGCGTGACCCGAAACGTGCACGTCGTACATTTTTTCATAAATAACCTCGGCACCGAGCTTTAAAAGGTCGTTAATGACTTTATAAACTGTTTTTTCGTTGCCGGGAATCGGCCTTGCCGAAATAATTACGCAGTCGTTCGGCGTAATTTCGACCTGGCGGTGGCTTCTTGAAGCCATTCTTGAAAGCGCCGACATAGCTTCGCCCTGACTGCCCGTCGTGACTATAACAAGCCTGTCGTCGGAATATTTTTTAATTTCTTCGGCTTTTATAAGCGTGCCTTCGGGAATGTGGATATAACCGAGCTCCGCCGCGATTGCCGTAACGTTTTCAAGACTTCTGCCCGAGAGAGCGACTTTTCTGCCGGTTTGCGAAGCGATATTGATAATTTGCTGAACACGGTGTATGTTTGAAGCGAATGTGGCGATTATTATTCGCCTGTCGCCCGCCTTTGAGAAAAGGCTTTGGAAGGTTTCGCCGACCTTGCTTTCGCTTTGAGAATAACCCGGCTGTTCGGCGTTTGTGGAGTCTGAAAGCAGGCACAAAACCCCCTCGTCGCCGAGGCGCGCAAGCCTTGCAAGATTAATTATACCGCCGTCTATGGGGTTTGTGTCTATTTTAAAGTCGCCCGTCTGAACGATAACGCCCGCGTCGGTTTTGATTGCAAGCGCCACAGCGCCCGGAATAGAGTGATTGACGTTTATAAATTCAACCCTGAAATCGCCCAATTCCGCTTCGTCGCCGGGGTTTACAACGTTAATTTCAACCTCGTGGTCGAGCTTGTGCTCTGAAAGCTTGCCCTTAATTAACCCCGCAGTTAAAAGCGTTGCAAAAACAGGTGCGTTTATTTTCTTTAAAAGATAGCAAAGCGCGCCTATGTGGTCCTCGTGACCGTGAGTAATTAAAATGCCCTTGATTTTATCGGCATTGCGCTCTACAAAAGAAAAATCGGGTATTACGAAATCAACGCCGAGCTGGTCGGACTCGGGAAAAGCAAGACCGCAGTCGACAATAATCATACTGTCGCCGTACTCATAGACGGTCATATTTTTTCCGACCTCGTTAAGACCGCCCAAAAATGCGATTTTTATGGGCATTGTCTTTTTAGGCGGCGTGATTTTCTGATATTTTTTTGCGTTCTTTGCGGTTTTCAAGCCGTCCTTTCGAGGGGCGCGTTCACTGCTTTTAGAGGATTTTCTTTCCTGCGGCGGGGCGCTTTTTTTCGTTGTGCTTTTGTTCGGCGCTCTCTTATCGGCAGAGGGCGCGGTGCCTTTTTTTGAAGTTTTACGCTTTTTTGTCAAAGCGGCCTGCGCGGATTTTACATCGTCTTCGGTATAAAGCAGCGGCGCATCCGCAAGCGCATACTGCTGCTTTTTTCTCTTATTTTCGTTTTGCATAATTTCTCCGTAAAAATTTTTAGTACTGTTTTTAATGCTGTATATATGTAGCCGCCGAACAGCGGCAAAAAACCATAATTTAACTTATATATTTTACTATTATAATTCATCTTTGTCAATAGTTACATTGCCTATAAGACGTTCCGCCTCGGCGCAAAGCTCGCGGGCCGCTTCGACGCTTACAGCCTCGGCGATAATACGCAGTGCTTTGCCGTCCGAATTGCTTTTTACGCGAGCACTGCCCGTATTGCGCGTGAGGATTATGCCGCCGTTTTCGCTCTTTTCAAAATCGCCGTCAAGCAGTGTTTTTGATATAACTGCGGGTGAAGCGTCAATCTCCATCACCTTTTTCGCAACATAAAATTCGGGAAGCTCAAAGACGAGCTTTTCCAATGACTTTTCGCTTTTTGCCATAACAGAAAGCAGTTTAAACATCAAAAACACGCCGTCGCGCGCCCAAAGCTGTTTTGAGCCTATTCCGAGAAGCCGCGCTTCGCACGAAGAGTTTTCGGAATATCTGTAAACCCTTCGTCCGATATTTTTTGCAAGCGACGTTATTATCTGCGGCGCTTCCCACGGAAGCGCAATATCGTTTCCGTTTTTCATTTCGTCGTATGCGACAACCGCCAGCACCTTTTCGTGAATAAAGCTGACGCTGTTTTCTATAACGGTAAGGCGCGTTCCCTCGGCGTTGATTTTAAAAATCAAGTCGTCGCCGTCAAGAGTACAGCCGATTTTTTTTAGTCCTTCGTTTGCGCAGTCGGTTATAAGCTTGTTTGAAGAAAACGCAGATGTTTCAAAGTCCGCAAAATCCCCTTCAAACTGTCTTACTGCCTCGTTTATATACATTTGCTCCATGCTGCTCATTACGCTTACGCTTCGGCAGTCGCCGCCCGAGCATCTGTTAAACTCGTTTTGCTTCATAATCATTTCAAGGCTTCTTAAATGCTCTCTTGAAAGAGGTATGCCGCCGTTTTCATATATCGAAACCGAAGCGCCTTCACTGCCGCCGCTGATAAAAACGGCGGTGTCAAGGTCGCAAAACGAAGAATAGTAAAACATCTGCGCGTTAAAGCATTTGCCGAAATCAAAGCTTTTTGCGCCGGTTGAAATAAGCCCGCCGAGCATTCCGCATTTTAATGCGAGCGAATTTGCTTCGCCGTCTATGCCGACGCCGATTCTTATATTTTCAAAAAGCGTGCCCAAAGCCGCGCCGAGCTTTGCGCTTTTTTCGGGGGTCAGCTCAACGCCGAAATCGCCCGACATAAAGCCCGAAAGCATAAAGGTTTTGCTTTCTTTTTGCGAATACTTAATATTGTCGCGCACAACCTCGCCGTTCTGCACCGTTTTTTTCGGCCACACCCCGACGCCGCCGCTTATAAGCGCCGCCTCGCCTATTACAGAATCGCACCCGACGGTTGCGCCTTCAAAAATTTCGGCGCCGTGTTTTACCGAGACGCCCTCGCACAAAAGCGCGCCGTTAATGTTGCAGTTTGAAGAAACATAAATATTTGAAAGAAGCACCGAATCGCGTATTTTACTGCCGCCCGAAATTAAAGAGCCGTCCGAAATAACGGCGTAAGGCCCTATCACAGCACCCTCTTCTATTTGAACGTTTTTGCCGAAAAACACAGGCGGGACTATAATATATTCGCCCTTTGGCACGGGCGACTCGGAAAATACGCCCTCGGCAACGTGCGGCGGTTTATAAGAGGTTTTGCCGTCTAAAATGTCAAACTGAACCTGTTTAAAGCTTTCAATATCGCCTATGTCGCACCAGTAATCGGTACTTTTATACGCTCCGATTTTATAATTTTTTGCAAGAAGCTTTGGGAAAAGGTCTTTTGCAAAGTCAAAAGCCGTATTTTCGGGTATATCGGAAACAGCCGACGGCTCTAAAAAATATATGCCTGTATTTGCGAAGTTTGAAAAGGCGTTTTCCCAACCCGGCTTTTCGGAAAAATCAATAACACGGCTTTCTGAGTCAACGTTTACAATGCCGTATTCGCGCGGGTCGTCAACATATTTGCAAATAACGGTAACGTCGTTTTTATTCATCTTGTGAAACTCGTAAGCCTCTTTCAGGTCAAAGTCAAAAAAAGCATCTCCGCTTAAAACGAGCACGGTTTCTTCGGGGTCGGGAAGCGCGTTTTTAACGCCGCCCGCAGTGCCGAGGGGCAATTCCTCGACAACCGTTTCTATAGGAATATCGGCGTATTCGCCGTCGGGAAAAAGCGAAATTATTTCGGACGCTTTGTAGCCGAGCGTTAAAACAGCCCCGTCTATGCCGAGATTGGTTAGTTTTTCCAAGGCATAAAAAATGACGGGCTTACCTAAAATCGGCGCTTTCGGCTTAGGCAGTGTGCAGGTCAGCGGTCTGAGCCTTTTACCTTCGCCGCCTGCCATTATTACCGCTTTCATAAAAATACCCCCGAATTAAAAGTTCAGAGAAGCTGTCGTCCCCTGCAATACGAAAGTATTTCCAATTCGTTTAAAAATAATCATTTTTTCAAAAATAAGGATTTTTCTCTAACGCGGCTTTACTTTTTGCGGGATTATGATACAATATACACATCATATTTCGGAGTGGATTTTTTGAAAAACGTTGAGATTTTTACAGACGGCGCTTGTTCCGGAAACCCCGGTCCCGGCGGTTGGGGCGCTATTTTGCGCTGTAACGGAAAAGAAAAAGAGCTTTCGGGCGGCGAAGCGCTTACAACAAACAACAGAATGGAGCTTACTGCGGTAATTTCGGCGCTTTCGGCGCTGAAAGTGCCGTGTAACGTAACAATTACGACAGACTCAAAATATGTTTGCGACGCCGTTTTAAAAGGCTGGGTGTATTCGTGGCAAAAAAACGGTTGGAAAAAAGCCGACAAAAAGCCCGCTTTAAACGTTGACCTTTGGGAAAAGCTTTTAGGGCTTTTAGAAATTCATAACGCAGAGTTCAAATGGGTAAAAGGCCACAACGAACACCCGGAAAACGAGCGGTGCGACGCGCTTGCTGTTGCAGAGTCTTTAAAATTTAAAAATATCGGCTAAGTTGACAGAATAAAACGCCTTATAACACGGTTTAAACGTGCGATAAGGCGTTTTTATTATAAGTTTTTGTTCTTTTCTTTTGTTTCGTTTACAATACGAACGGCTTCAAGAACTGCTTCTGCGACGGCGCTAGCAGTTTTAGGCCCTAAAGAATTTGTTTCTTCATAATGGCGTCTGCCGTGGCGGTCTATAGCCTTTTCAAGATACGGCTTTTCTTCGTTTAACAAAAAGTCGTTTGGCGGCAGAACGTAACCCAGCTCGTCGTTTGCAAGCCCGAAAACAAGAATACTGTCATCGCCGACAATTTTTGAAATAAGCGGCGGGTTAACCTCTTCGCCAAAGCCCGTTGCGGACTCGTCTTTTGAAAGAAAACCGCCGAAAACAAGCTCGGGAAAGATTTCGCAAGGCAAAAACAGCATTTTTTTAGAACCGATTTCAAAATAAGTCAGCTCGGTTTTCAGTGAAAAGCCCTTTGACGAATCGCGGTCGCCGTATTTGTCGGCAGAAATAATGCCTAAGTTGCAGGCAAGCGCAAGAACGGGATTATCGGCTTCGACAAAAAATTCGGAACGTATAAAATTGATTACGGGCGACAGTTTTTCGTCGTTTGAGATTGAAAGCGCATAATCCGCAAGTTTTTCGCCTATTTTTTCGGTAGACTCAAGCAAGCGGTGCTCTTTTTTCAAAACGTCCTCATTTTCAATCTCCATGCTAATCATTCCGCCTATTGCGCCGACGCCGTAAACCACATCCGCATTGGCGGCTTCTTTTATGCGCCTTCGCATATAACACGGAAAATCGGCGCTTACAAGGTGATTACACCCCTGAAGCGACTCGGAATGCGAAGCAAAATTTAAAAGCCAAATTTCATTTTCGCCGTTATCGGGAACAAACCTGAAACGCGTAAGCGTTTTTGAGTAAACGACAGGCGTGCGAATATCCTCTTGCATATCGGGCACTTCTGCGGTTCCGAGGAAAAGGTCGCCTTCTTTTCGCGTTTTAAAAGCCGTATACGCTGCTTTCACGATTGCGGAAAAAAGAATTTCCATAAATTCGGGGTCTTTGCCGCTTAATGGCAGCCGCCCCCAAATACCCATGGTATCTATACCGGCGTGGTTGTGCGTGCAAAATATGTTGATGCTTCGGCAACCCGTTTCTTTTGTGAAGCCGCTAAGCCGCCTTTTTGCTTCATTCACGTCCTTATTTAAAAGGCCTACAGCGTCAAGCGAAACGAAAAGAACGCCGCCGCGGCCCGAATTGTCGTCAAGCCACAAAGCGTGAGCGTATTGCGGGTCAATAACGCCTTTTGCAGGGTTGTTTTCGCCGTAGCCCGCTATGTAATACTTTTTCTTTTCAATATCCCAAGGCATCATAGCGCTTTTGCCGAAGCCCGCCGTGAATTTTTGTGAGCGCGCCTTTTTCAAATAATCAAACCTACCCTTGATTGCAGGCGTTACGGGATTTGTTCTGAGCGCCTTTTTGCCCGAGGCTTTTATAAAAGCTTCGAGAATATTTGACACAACGCTTTGTTTTTTCAAGGCAAACGCCCCCTCAACTGTTTTTAAGCTCTTTTATTCGCTCTTTATAATCGGGCAAAACGCTTTCTATGAGCGAATAAAACTCTTTTTTATGGTTGTGATAAATTATGTGCGCAAGCTCGTGTACGACAACATAATCTATACAGCGGTCGCTTTTTTCCATTAGATAGAGTGAATAGCTTATGCTGTTTTTCCCGGAGCAGGAGCCGTAACGCGTTTTTGCCGAGGTGATGTGCACCGCAGTGGGTTTAACGCCCATAACTTCGGCATAAACGGCTGTTTTTTGCGGCAGTACTTCTTTTGCAAGCGCCCTTAACCGCTTTATATCATCTTCGGAATACGTTTTGTCACGGGCGGCTCTCGCCTTTTGCTTTTCAACGGCAGAAAAAATCCACTGTTCGTTCTTTTCGGCAAAAGCGGCAATTTCTCTATCGGATAAAAAGAACGGCGCGCGCACAATAACGCTTAAATCTTTTTTTACTTCCAAAGCAAGCGTTCTTCTGCTTGAGCGTATCACCTTATATTCAAAGGGTGTTTTCATATTTTTCTATCGGTTTTCCGCCGCGTTCAATGTAGCGCTTATAAAGCTCGGACTTAAATTCATCGGTATAAGAATAGCCCCAAAGCTTATATATACCGTCAAAATCTTCAAAGGTTTCGTCGCTGTAAACTTTAACGGTATTTTTGTTATACGGTAAGGGTATTTCCACGGTGCCGTCGGAGCTTATATGAACTTCACTTGCTATTGACTCCATAACCCTGTCGGCTTCGATTCTTGCAAATTCTTCATCATATTTAATTTTTGTATTCGGAATAAGCGCAAGGCGCGCGCCTACGGCGCGGTAAAAGTCGGAGCTTGTGCCGACATGGCCGTGATGAGAGCACTGAACAATGTCGCATTTAAGCGCGGTGCTGTAACGTTTTTCAAGAATTTTGCTTTCTTCGACAGCGGCGTCGCCGGGGAACATAATTCTGTTACCAGCGGCAGAGAACACGGTGACAAGCGAAGAATCGTTATAATCTTTAATGCTTTCAGGGAAAACGTCCTCATGAAGGCACAAGGCAGTCACTTTAAAGCTTCCGATAAAAAACTCCATACCCGTGTGAACCCTGTAAACGGGAATTTCGGGGTGAAGCGCAATTTCGTCATAAAACTCATTGCAATACCTTTCAAGCTCGGGGTCCCAAAAGCCGCTGTCACGGTGATGACAGCTGACAAAATTATAATAAAGCCCGTCTATAACCGTATCGTCGGAAAACCGCTTTAAATACTCGGTAAACTGAACGATATGGTCGTCGTGACCGTGGGTAAAAAGCCAGCCGGCTATTCTTATTTTCTCGTTTTTTGCGGTACGCTCGCGCAAAAATGCGTGAATACGCTCGCTGTCGTTTAAAGAATACTGGTGGCCGCTGTCTATAAGAACAAAAGAGCCGTCGCGGTTTTTAAGAATATAGCACATACCGCAATCTATAAGCGAATGGTTCGTTTCAAACTGAAAAAGAGTCGGCACGCACTCGCCTTTTGCTTCTGTTTTATTAAAATCAGGGAACAAATAGCCCGTTTCGGCAATTATTCTTATTTCGCGCTCGTTTTTTGAAAAAGAGCATGAAACATTTTCGCATTCAAAACAGAAAAAATAAAATTCATTGCCGTCAACCGTATTCTCATAAACACTTTCGGCGCCCTCTTTCAAAAGGGCGTTTGTGACGTTCAGAAAATCGCTTTTATCGCAATTTTTATACAGCATAAGCTCGCTGTTTTCTGCCGATAAATACTTTTCGCCCTGCGGCAAAAATGAGGATATTATGTCAAATGTTTTCATTTAAGGCTGCTCCGTAAACGGTATTGCTTCCGACGCGTGCTCTACCGTGATAAAGTTGTTGCGTTTTGCATATGCCCACTTCATTCCGAAAGCGGGTACAACCGCTTCAACAGGTATATAAAGCTGAGCCGTATCACCGCCCCTGTAAACGGGTGCAGGCAATTTAATTTCGCCTTTTTCGCCGACGGCAACGTCTGAATTTTCGGTGAACGTCACCTTGTGACCGTATATGCCGAGCGTAACCTTACCTTTTTCTTTTATTACCTCTGCGCCGATTGCGGCGAACATAACGGCAAGCGGAGCAAACCATATGCCGTCTTTTAATTCGGGCGAATTGCCTCTTTCGGAAATTCCGAGGTCAACGCCCTTATAAAACAGGCGCGTTCTTCTGAATTTCGGTGCAAGCGCATACGGAAGAATTACGTCGTTTTTCTTGTCAATAACGCACTGGTCAACAATTCTGCCGTCGTTAAGTTTTGTTGTGAAAATCGCCTTGTCTTCAGAAACCTCGACGACCGCAAAAGCCGAAACAAATTCGGACTGCGGAAAATACGCCGCATGCCAGAATTTTTTAACCGTCATAGTTCCCGGAGGGTTAAAGTCGCTGTTGCCAAGCTCATAGTGAACGGTGCCCTCGGAGGGTCTGTCGAAAATTTCTTCGTTTTTAATCGGGAAGCTTCGCGAAAAATTGTGCTCGTGCCCCGAGAAAAGAACGTCGAGCATTTCCATTCCCTCGCGCATCATCGGGTAAGCGTCGTCGTTGCTAAGCTCGGGTCCAGCATAGTATATCGGGAAGTGATAAGAGCCGAATTTCCACCTTTTATCGCACTTTTTAAGGTCGTTTACAAGCCACTCGTTGACTTCTTCGGGGGCGTTTACGCCGAGAACGGCAAAATGCGTGTTGAGATAGTCAAAGGTGTAATTTTCAGTCTCCCACCCCTTAGGACCGTTAAAGGGATAAGAGCCTTTAAACTGCTTTCCGAAAAACTCGGCAGGCTCGCTGTAATATCTGCCGATGCCGTTTTTATAATCTTTAAAGCCGCGGTTGTCGTGATTGCCGAGGGTCATCATAAACGGAATATATTCGACAATGCCCTTTAAGCCCTCAAACGCGCCGTTCCACTGCTGCTCGTGCTGACCGCAGTCGGTATTGTCGCCGCCCGTGTAAATAAACTTAATGTCGGGGTCGGCGTCAAGCTGGGCTTTAAGAGCGTCGTGAAATGCGGAATAATCGGGCAAATCAAAAGGCTCACCCTTTTGCTGGTCCGAAACGCAAATGAATTTAAAGCTTTTCGCCTCTTTCGGAGCGGTCGTAAAATAAAACTCTTCGCTTCGGTATTCGTCGTTGCCGACTGTGTAAAAATACTTTGTGTCGGGCTTGAGACCCGTCATATTCGCCCAAAACATATTGCTTATGTCTATGTCGCTTTCAAACACATCGGTAGTTGCGTCATATCTTTTATAATCCTCGGTATTATCCTCCCTGCAAAGAGCGTAGCCGTCTTTAATATCGACAGACGTTCTCCACGTTACGTTCATCGAGGTGGCGGGGTCGCCGTTAAAGCTTATAAAAATGTGGTCGGGAGTGCTCTTTGAGCCTCTCTCGGGTTTACAAGAAAAATTCATCGTTAATCTCTCCTAAACTTTTTATTAAAAAATTCAATTATTTCTTCCTTTTTTGCAGAAACCCTGCCCTGAATCATACCGTCGCGCCCGCCGCCGCGGCCGTTAAGCGCCATATTCATTTCACCGGCGAATGATTTCATATCGACGGTGCGGCTTAAAACGGCATAGGAATATCCGCTTTTGTCGCTCCCCGAAAACGCCGCGCACAGAAATGCGCCGCCGTTAACACAGCAGTCGGCAAATTCTTTGAGCATATCGCCGTCATAAACGGCAGATATAAAAACTATCGGATTATTTTTGCCGATACACTCTTCAAAATTCGCTTTGACAAGTCGCATTTTAAAGTCATAAAGCTCTCGCTTTGCGGCACCGAAACTCTCTGAAAGTCGGTTAACCGCAGAAAGCGCTTCGCCATGCTTCACCGAAAGAAGATTTGAAATTCCGTGAACCGCTTCGTATTTTTCGGAATAGTCTGAAAGCGCCCACTCCCCGGAGCGCATTGTAACGCGCACGCCGCCGCGGTGCCTTGTAAAATCAAGAAGCTTTATTATGCCTATTTCGCCGCTTCTTTTAACGTGCGGCGCACAGCAGGCGCAAAGGTCAATATCGCCTATTTTAACAAGCCGTACATTGTCTTTTAAGTCAAGCTTACTGCGGTAGTCAAGGCTTTTAAGCTCGTCTTCGGTCGGGAAAAACGTTTCAAACGGAATGTTCTCCCAAACAGCTTTGTTGGCGCGTTTTTCGACCTCGTTAAGCTGTTCCTTTGAAAGCTCGCCGTTAAAATCGACGGTTACGTCTGATTCGCCGATATGAAACCCGACGTTATCAAGCCCGAAAAGCGAATGGACTATACCGGAAACTATATGCTCGCCCGAATGGTTTTGCATTAATGTAAAACGCCTTTCCCAATCGACGGCACAGCGGTAACTCTCGCCGACATTAAGAGGCTCTTTGCAATAATGAATTATTTTGCCGTTTTCCTCCTGAACGTCAAAAACAGACGCATCGCCTATTTTGCCCGTATCCGACGGCTGACCGCCGCCCTCGGGGAAAAACGCGGTTTTATCAAGGACTACAGAAAATATGTCTTTATTTTTTTCACACGACAGAACCGCCGCTTCAAAACAGCGAAGCTCACTGTCTTTATAATACAGTTTTTCAGTCATAAGCTCCTCATACATTTGCCAAAACAAGGCTTGACGCAATAAGATACTGCGCGCCGTAATAAAGAATGTGGTTAAGTAAAATCTGCGATTTTACGCACTTGCCTTTGCCGAAATAAATGCCCGAAAGCACAGCGTCCGAAGCTATGAAAAGCACCATACCGACAAAGAGCATTATTGAAAACGGCGCAAAGTTTGCGCTTAACATACACGCAAACGACAAACCGACGGTAAACCCGAGAACCGTCATATAAACCACGGTAATGGGCTTGAACTCGCCGTATTTTACTTTTAAAAGCTTTTCTGTTGTGGCTGTAACAACCGCTATCACGGCTCCTGTAAGAAGCGCGATTAAATAGTGATACCACAAAAGATTAAAGCCGTATATCATGGCAAAAGAATAGACAACGTGCCCCAAAAGAAAGCTTGTGAAGCCTGTTTTAAGAAGCTTTTTTTCTTCTTTTTTATAGGCATATTTCAAATCAAGCCACACGTCGCCCAAAAGCCCGAACACACCGCCGAGGGCGATAAGCGCCGAAAACGGACGCGAGCACTCGGGATTGCCTGCGGCGGCAAAAAGCCCTGTGGCAATAAAAAGAACGCTTGAAAGAGCCTTTAAAACAACCGTTTCGATTTTGACGTCGGCGTCTCTTTTGACAAGAAAAATCACCGTGCAGATTACGCCTAAAGCAAGAACAACATAAAACACCATATCGTTTACCCCCGATTTTTTTACAATCATACCATACTTTGGCAAAACTTACAACTTATTACAGTAAATTTTATATATAAATTTATCTGCCCGAATGTTGCAATGCGGCTTGAAATGTAGTAAAATTTTACGGTAAGCAAATAAAATTAGGAGTGACAAGCTGTGAAATACATTGAGTTTGACAATACAAAAAAATACGATTTGATTCTTCTCGGCAGAATTGCCGTTGACTTTAACCCGACAGACTACTATTGCCCGCTTTCACAAAGCACCACTTTCAAAAAATACCTCGGCGGTTCGCCCGCAAACATTGCCGTAGGGCTTTCAAGACTCGGCAAGAAATGCGGATTTTTCGCAAAGGTTTCGGACGACGAGCTCGGCACTTTTGTAGAGGACTTTTTTAAAAACGAGGGAATTGACTGCTCGCATGTTACACGCTGCAAAAACGGCGAGAAAATCGGTCTTACTTTCACGGAAATCCGCTCCGAAACCGAAAGCTCGATACTTATGTACAGAAACGACGCGGCAGACCTTAAGCTTTCTGTCGAAGACATTGACGAAGAGTATATAACTTCGGGCAAGGCGCTTCTTATTTCGGGCACGGCTCTTTGCGAAAGCCCCTCAAGAGAAGCGGCATTAAAAGCGCTTGCTCTTGCAAAGAAAAACGGCGTTCCCGTTATTTTTGACATTGACTATCGTCCCTATAACTGGAAGTCAAACGACGAAATTGCAATTTATTACTCGGCGGTTGCAGAAAAGGCCGATATTATCCTTGGCTCACGCGAAGAATTTGACCTCACCGAAAAGCTTTTGGGTCTTGACGGCACCGACAAAACAAGCGCCGCCTTCTGGCACAAAAAAGGCGCGGCAATCGTTGTTATCAAGCACGGCAAAGACGGCTCTACGGCATACACAAACGACGGCGAAAGCTATAACATAAAACCCTTCCCCGTAAAGCTTCTCAAATCCTTTGGCGGCGGCGACGGATATGCTTCGGCATTTCTTTCGGGACTTTTGGACGGCTGGGATATTTGGGACGCGCTTGAATTCGGCAGTGCTTCGGCGGCAATGCTCGTTGCAAGTCACGCCTGCTCGCAGGATATGCCCACAAAAGAAGCCGTAAAGGAATTTATAAAAAAAGAAAAGGAAGAATACGGTGAAATGATTGCAAGAGGTTGACTTTCACAATCAAAATAACCGCATTCATTTATTGATATGAAAAGGAAAAATAAAAACAAAACCAAAAACAAAAAGCTTTTTAAAAAGCGCTGTTTTATAAGGCGCGTCGCCTCGTTTTTTGATGTGCACAAGGTTTTAAAGCGTATTGTCGCGCTGTTTTTTGCGGCGTGCGCCCTTGCCGTTTCGCTCCCCGTGGCGGCAAACATCTATATGTGCGCATATTCTTCGCGCTATATTATCACTCTTGAAGAAGCGCAGAATATGAACGTTGACTGTGCGCTTGTTCTCGGCGCGGGCGTTAGAAACGGCTCACCCACCCCGCTTTTAACAGAACGTCTTAACTGCGGTGTTGCGGTATTCAAAACGGGCGCCACAAACCGAATCCTTATGAGCGGCGACCACGGCAGAGAAGAATATGACGAAGTAAACGCCATGAAAGCGTATGCAAAAGAGCTTGGTGTGCCCTCGGACGACATTTTTATGGACCACGCGGGTTTTTCGACATATGAATCAATGTACCGCGCAAAAGAGGTTTTTTGCGTTAAATCGGCAATTGTGGTTACGCAAAAATATCACCTCTACCGCGCCGTATACGATGCAAGAAAGCTCGGAATAGAAGCCTACGGCATAGACGCTCAAAAGCTTAATTATTCGCTCCCCGTAAGGCTTTATAACAACTCGCGCGAATTTCTTGCAAGAACAAAAGACGTTTTGTGGTGCATAGTAAAGCCGTATCCCGCATTTTTGGGCGAAGCGGTGCCCATAAGCGCAAGCGGAGCGCTTACAGACGACAAAATTTGATTTTAAAATTGCGAAAGGACGACCACAATGTTTGACTATCCGAAATTTGACGAAAACGGCATAAAGTCCGTTTGCAAAATCGGGGAACTGCATCCCGAAATGATGATGACGATTTTCGTTAAAAAATTCAAGCCCGACGAAGTTTTCTCTTTAAAAGACGGCGCTTGCGAAACGGCGTTTTTAATTCTTAAAGGCGACGCAGATATTGAATGGAACAACGAAAAACGCAATATGAAGCGCCTTAATCCGTTTGAAAAAATGCCATATTGCCTTCATATTCCTAAGGGCGTCGAGGTCAAAATCAAGGCGAATGACGAAACCGAAATCCTTGTTCAGCAAACAGAAAACGAAAACGACTTTGCGCCTGTTTTCTACACCCCCAAAACCGTTCTTTATCAGGAATTCGGCAAAGGTCAGTGGGGCGGCGCAGGTCACAGAATCTGCTCAACCGTTTTCGACTACGACAACGCGCCCTATTCAAATATGGTTCTCGGCGAGGTTTTCAACCAACCGGGCAAATGGTCAAGCTATCCGCCGCACCATCACCCCCAGCCCGAGGTATATTATTATCAGTTTGACAAGCCGCAGGGCTTCGGCGCATGCTTTATAGGCGACAATGTGTATAAAAGCACAAACGGCTCGGCGGCATTTATCACTGACGGCAATGACCACGAGCAGGTAACTGCCCCCGGCTATTCAATGTGCTATATATGGATGGTTCGCCACCTTAAAGGCGACCCGTGGTATAAAACCTCGCGCTTTTATTCAGACGAGCACGAATGGCTCGTTCACGAAACCGATTAAACCTTTTTGGAGTGATTATAATGCCCGAAATGACAACCGCTCAGGCACTTGTTAAATTTCTTGACAATCAGTATGTAAGCTTTGACGGCAAAGAAACAAAATTTGTTGACGGAATATTTACGATATTCGGTCACGGCATAGTTTGCGGTTTGGGTCAGGCTTTAGACGAAAACCCCGGCTCTTTAAGAGTGTATCAGGGCAAAAACGAACAGGGAATGGCTCACGCCGCAACCGCCTTTGCAAAACAGAACAACCGAAGAAAAATAATCGCGTGTTCTTCTTCAATCGGTCCGGGGGCCGCAAATATGATAACAGCCGCCGCAACGGCTACAGTAAACAACATTCCCCTGCTTTTGTTCCCTGCAGACACATTCGCAAGCCGTCAGCCCGACCCCGTGCTTCAGCAATTTGAGCAGCCGTATTCGCTTTCAATCACCACAAACGACGCTTATAAGCCCGTTTGCCGCTATTGGGACAGAATAGTAAGACCCGAGCAGCTTATGTCTGCAATGGTAAATGCCATGCGCGTTCTTACGGATACGGCTAACACGGGCGCCGTATGCATTTCGCTTCCACAGGATGTTGAGGGTGAAAGCTATGACTACCCCGATTATTTCTTCAAAAAAACCGTTCACAAAATTGTTCGCACAGCCCCATCAAATGAAGAAGTCGAAAGCGTGCTTGAGCTGATAAGGCAGTCAAAAAAGCCGCTTGTTATTGCGGGCGGCGGCGTCAGGTACTCGGAAGCGGGCGAAACGCTTGAAAGCTTTTGCGAGACTTTTAACATCCCCTTCTCTGAGACTCAAAGCGGAAAGTCCGCCGTGCACTCTTCTCACCCGTTAAATCTCGGCGGCGTCGGCGTTACAGGCAACCTTTCGGCTAACGTAATCGCAAAAGAAGCCGACCTTATAATCGGCATTGGCACGCGTTTTTCGGATTTTACAACGGCTTCAAAGTCGTTATTTAAAAGCGACGCAAGGTTTGTCACCGTAAACACCGACAGATTTGACGCATATAAGCTCGGCGCGGTAAAGCTTGTCGCCGACGCAAAGCTTGCACTCACGGCGCTTTCAAATGGGCTTTCGGGCTACAAAACTTCTTATACCGATGAAATTATAAAAGCAAAAGACGCTTGGAGCGCCGAAATGGAAAAGCTCGCTTCATATCGCTATGACGAAAGCTTTGAGCCGCTTATTAAAGCGCGCGACGAAAGGACTATTCCCGAATTTGTCGAAATGACGGGCAGTTCCATAACGCAAACGGCGGCTGTAGCTTTGATAAGAAAGACTATTCCCGAAAACGCAATTGCGGTTGCCGCGGCAGGTTCTCTCCCGGGGTGCCTTCAAAGAATGTGGACGACCGACGTTCTTTACACCTACAATATGGAATACGGCTATTCGTGCATGGGCTATGAAATTGCGGGTGCTTTGGGTTCTAAGCTTGCAGAGCCAAAAAGAGAGGTCTATGCTTTTTGCGGCGACGGCAGCTATCTTATGCTTCACAGCGAGCTTGTAACGTCTGTTCAGGAGGGCAAAAAAATTAACGTTCTTTTGTTTGACAACTCGGGCTTTGGGTGCATTAACAACCTTGAAATGTCAAACGGAATCGGCAATCTTGCGACAGAGTTCAGAAAGCGCGACAAAGACGGTAACCTTTCAGGCGGCCTTTTGCCGATTGATTTTGCAAAATGCGCTTCGGGCTACGGCGTGAAAACATACACGGCGAGAACTCTTAAAGAGCTTGAAGACGCGCTTAACGACGCAAAAGAACAGACCGTTTCGACACTTATAGACATTAAAGTTTTGCCGAAAACCATGACGGACGGCTACGGCGCATGGTGGCATGTAGGCATTGCTTCAAAATCGTCAAATAAAGCGGTTAACGCCGCTTTTGAGAATAAAGAAGAAAATCTTAGAAAAGCGAGGAAATTCTGATGCTTGATTCAAAAAAAGTTAAACTCGGCATTGCGCCGATAGCATGGACCAACGACGATATGCCCGACCTCGGCGCAGAAAATACATTTGAACAGTGTATTTCGGAAATGGCTCTTGCGGGCTTTACAGGCTGTGAAATCGGCAACAAATACCCGAAAGACCCCAAGGTTCTTAAAAAGGCTCTCGATTTAAGACATATGCAGATTTGCAACGCATGGTTCTCAACATTCCTTACGACAAAGCCTTATGAAGAAACCGAAAAGGAATTTATAAAACACATCACGTTCTTAAAAGAAATGGGCGCAAAGGTTGTCGGCGTTTCGGAACAGGGCCATTCGATTCAGGGCACCGACCTCTCGATTTTTGACGACAAATACATTATGAACGACGAAGAATGGGATAAGCTTTGCACAGGGCTTAATAAGCTCGGCAAGGTTGCAAAGGATATGGGAATTACCCTCACCTTCCATCATCATATGGGCACAGTAGTTCAGACTGCCGCCGAGATTGACCGTCTTATGGAAAACACCGACCCCGAGCTTTTCAATCTTCTTTTTGATTCGGGTCATCTTGCATACTGCGGCGAGGACTATATGTACGTTCTCAAAAAATACATAAACCGCATTAAGCACGTTCACCTTAAAGACATTCGCCCCGAGGTTATTGAAAAAGTCAAAAAAGAACACCTCAGCTTTTTGCAGGGCGTAAGACTCGGAACGTTCACAGTCCCCGGCGACGGCGCAATAGACTTTACGCCTATATTTGACGTTCTCTCGGAGAACAATTACGAGGGCTATGTGCTTGTTGAAGCGGAGCAGGACCCCGCTGTTGCAAACCCGTTTGAATACGCCGTTAAAGCAAGAAAATATATTGCCGAAAAGGCAGGATTATAATTAGGAAGGGCGAAAATACTATGGCAGTTGAAAAACTTAAATATTTTTGCAACGGTAAGTTTGTCGATTCTAAAACCGATAAATGGTATGACCTTCACAACCCGAGCACAGGTGAAATTACGGGATATGCCCCCTGCTGCACAAACGACGAAGTTTTAGAGGCGGTAGAAGCGGCAAAAGCCGCGTTCCCCAAGTGGAGCGCAACACCCGCAATAAAGCGCGCGCAGATACTTTATAAAGTGCGCGACCTTCTTATTGAGCATATGGAGGAGCTCACGCTTCTTGTTGCCGAAGAAAACGGCAAGGTTCTCGCAGAAGCCGAGGGCGATGTGCTTAAAGCAAAAGAGGGCACGGAGCTTGCAACACAGGTGCCTTCGCTTATGATGGGCGAAAGCATTATGGACGCTTCAACCGGCTATGACACCGTTAAATACAGAGAGCCGCTCGGCGTTTTTGCGGGAATTGTTCCCGTTAACTTCCCGGCTATGATTCCGTTCGGCTGGATGACGCCGACTTGCGTTGCCTGCGGTAACACAATTGTTTTAAAAGCGGCCTCGCTCACACCGAGAACGGCTTTAAGAATTGCCGAGCTTTATAAAGAAGCAGGTATGCCCGACGGCGTTGTTAACGTAATCACCTGTTCAAGAAACGAAATTAACACGCTTCTTGACCACCCCGATATAAAGGGTATAACATTTGTCGGCTCAACACCCGTCGGCAAGCTTATTTATGAAAGAGCCGCAAGAAGCGGCAAGCGCGTTCAGGCACTTTGCCAGGCAAAGAACCATGCACTTATTTTAAAGGATACGCCCATTGAGCGCACCGTTGCCGGCGTTATTAACTCGGCGTTCGGCTGTGCGGGTCAGCGCTGCATGGCGCTTTCGGTATGCGTTGTCGAAGAAGAAATTGCCGACAAATTTGTAGCAGAGCTTTTAAAACAGGCTAAAAACATAAAAGTCGGCGCCGCATATGACAAAACGTCAAAGCTCGGCCCGATAACCTACAAAAAGCACTATGACGAAGTTATTGCCGATATTGAAAAAGGCGTTAAAGAGGGCGCAAAGCTTGTTCTTGACGGCAGAGACGTCAAGGTTGACGGCTTTGAGGGCGGTTATTTTGTCGGTCCGACAGTGTTTGATTATGTCACACCCGAAATGTCAATCGGAACAGATGAAATTTTTGCTCCCGTTCTTTGCATTAAGCGCGTTAAAGACTTTAAAGAGGGTCTTGAAGTAATGAATGCTAACCCCTATGCAAACGGCTCTGTTATCTTTACGCAAAACGGCTACTATGCACGGGAATTTGTGCGCCACACCGACGGCGGTATGGTCGGCGTAAACGTCGGAATCCCCGTTCCGATTGGATTTTTCCCGTTTGCGGGTCACAAAAACTCATTCTTCGGCGACCTTCACTGCCTCGGAAAAGACGCATATCGCTTCTATACCGAAAGCAAGTGCGTAACAACGCGTTGGTTTGACGAAGAAGAAATGAAAAAGACCGAGGTTTCGACCTGGGACGGTACTATATAAGAAAGAATAAAGGTGAAAAATATGCTCAGAATAGGTATAATCGGCGCGGGAAGAATCGGAAAGGTTCATCTCGAATCAATCTCTTATCACGTTAAAAATGCGGTTGTTACCGCTGTTGCCGACCCGTTTATGAACGACGAAACAAGAGACTTCATAAAAGGCTTTGGCGTTGAGCACATATACAGCGACTACAAAGAGATAATTAACGATAAAGATATTGACGCTGTTCTTGTTTGCTCTTCAACAGACACTCACGCTGATATTTCAATCGAAGCCATCAACGCAGGCAAGCACGTTTTCTGCGAAAAGCCCGTTGACCACTCGGTTGCAAAAATCGAAAAGGTTGCCGAAGCGCTTAAAGCTCACCCCGAATGCAAGTTCCAGGTAGGCTTCAACCGCCGCTTTGACCACAACTTTGCCGCAATCCGCAAGGCATATGACGACGGCAGAATCGGCGACGCTCACATTCTTAAAATCACATCGCGCGACCCCGAGCCGCCGAACCCCGCATACATCAAGGTTTCGGGCGGAATCTTCCTTGATATGACAATTCACGATTTTGATATGGCAACGTTCCTTACAAACAGCGATGTTGAAGAGCTTTATGTAAACTCTGCCGTACTCGTTGACCCCGCAATAGGCGAACAGGGCGACGTTGACACCGCCATTATCACAATGAAAATGACAAACGGCGCGCTTGCCGTTATCGACAATTCAAGAAGAGCAGCATACGGCTATGACCAGAGAGCGGAGCTTTTCGGCTCTAAGGGCATGGTTGCAACCTCTAACGACACGCTTTCGACTGCTGTGGTTTCGGACGCAAACGGCGTTACGGGTGAAAAACCCCTCTTCTTCTTCCTTGAAAGATATATGGAGTCTTTCTCTGAAGAAATGCGCCAATTCGTTGACGCTGTAGAAAACGACAAAGAAGTTCCCGTAGGTATTCACGCGGGTATTCAGTCGGTTAAAATCGGACTTGCGGCAAAGCTCAGCGTTGCCGAGCACAGACCGGTTAAGCTTTCGGAAATCAGATAATTCAACCCAAAGGAAAAAGAAATGTGTAACTATGACATAATTGTTATAGGCGGCGGCTGCGGCGGTCTTACCGCTGCGGCCTGCGCCGCAAAAGAAGGAAAAAGCGTATTACTGCTTGAAAAAAACGGCACTGTCGGCGGCACTCTTTCGGGATTTGTAAGAGGTCGCTTTGAATTTGACACGTCGCTTCGCGCGGTTCCCGATTTAAACGACGGCGACATTAAAGCTGTTTTTGACGAGCTTAATATATCCGACAAAATTCAATGGCAAGAAACCGACCGCGCATACAGACTTATTACCCACGGAAGCGACAATTCTTTAATTGATGCAGAAATACCCGTCGGGCGCGACGCATTTGTTGCCGCCGCGGAAAAATACGTACCCGGCAGCAGACGCTCTGTTGAGCGCCTTATGCAGCTTGTAAGCGATGTTTGCGAGGGATTTAAATATATTTCGTCAATAGACGGCGGACTTAATCCCAAAAATTTTAAGACGTTAAGAAAAGAACACGGCAATTTTATGAGAACCGCCGCTTACAGCGTGGACGAGGTTCTTTCTAAGCTCGGTGTTCCTAAAAAAGCGTGTGATATTTTCAACGCGCTGTGGGTTTATTACGGCGTTGACACGTCACAGCTGAATTTTGCTCAATATGCGCTTATGTTCGGCTCATATATCGCAGGCGGCGCTGTTCCGAAAAACGGCGGCGTTGAAATAGCAACGGCACTTGCAGAGTGCATTGAAGATTACGGCGGCGAAATTCGATGTAACTCCCCTGTTGAGCGCATTATTTTTGAAAACAAAGCGGCTGTCGGCGTTATTCTTAAAAACGGCGAAAAGCTTTTTGCAAAGCATATTATCTGCAACTGCTCGCCCACGACGGCTTTTACAAAACTTATGAAGCCAAAGGATGTGCCCGAAAGCGCCGCAAAGCGCATAAATGCGTGCGGCTTCGGCGTGCGCGCCGCTGCGCTTTATCTCGGACTTAACCGTTCGCCCGAAGAATTGGGCATTAAAGATTACAGCGTTTTTATTACCGACACAGCAAACACCGAAAAACAGCAAAAGCTTATGAAAACGCTTGACGGCAACAACACTGTTATTGCCGTTTGCCCGAACGTGATTATTCCGGAGCGCTCGCCACAGGGAACCTCTGTTCTTACTTTAACAACGCTTTATACCGACAACTGTTGGGCTAACATTGAACCCGAAAATTATTTTGAAGCTAAAGACAGGTTAGCTTCTAAGCTTGTTTCGGTTTATGAAGCCGCCACAGGCATAAACATCCGCGACAGTATAGAAGAGCTTGAAACGGCAACACCGCTGACATTTGCGCGAATCCTCGGCACGCCGCAAGGCGTGGGCTTCGGCTATCGCTCGGACGGAATCAACAGCCTTCTTTCAAGAATTTCGACGGAATCAAAAGACCGCGATGTAAACGGGCTTTCGTTCTGCGGCGGTTGGGATGTTCAGCTTGCGGGTGTTTCTTCTTCGATAGCTTCGGGCAGAAACTGCGCTTATGCGGCGCTTTGTGAGCTTCAAAATAACAATACAGACACAGAAAAGGAGCAGAAAGATGAAAGATAAAATTGTTATTCGCTCCTCTTTTAAAGACGTTGCCGCTTTTACAGCCGTTCCGTCATACAGAAGCGGCGTTATAAACGAAGCGCCGTCGGAGATTAAGCATATAAACTATGCCGTCAATTCAAACGCCGCATTTTTGCACCCCACCGTGCAGAATTTAGTGATAAAAAGCGTTTTAAAAATATCGCCCGATGTAAAGCTTTTTGTGCTTGAACCCGATGTTTCGCAAGGCACTGTTAAGCTTGCGTACTTCAGACCCGGTCAGTATATACCGATTAAATTTAAAATCGGTTCCGCTCTTTTTGTAAGACCGTTTACACTGTGCGCTTCGCCGACGCTTTCGCAAACGGGTGACGAATATCTTATTCACATCAAAAAAACGCCTCTCAACGCCGAATCCGCTTATATTTTCGATAACTGGGAAAAAGGCACTCGCCTTTCTTCGGGCGCGCCCGACGGAACATTTTATTATCAGCCGTTAAGAGACGAAAAAAATATCGTCGGCATTACCGACGATTTCGGTGCCGCGCCGTTTTATGCAATGGCATGCGCTGTCGCGGACGGGCTTCTCGATATTGAGCTGACGCTGATTTACGGCTGCCGCAAAAAAAGCGACGCTGTGTTTATGGACGAATTTATTGCGCTTTCGCAAAAGACCGAAAAGTTTAAGCCGATATTTGTTTTCAGCGACGAAAAAATAGATAAATGCGAGCGCGGATTTATTACAAAGGCGCTTTTGGAAAAATACGCCCCCGCAGGAAAATTCAGCGTGTTCATAAACGGCTCTTCGGGACTTTATACTCGCACCGCACCGCATATTTCGGCAATGCGTCTTGAAAAGAAATATGTGCGCTTCGGCTCGGGCGATTTCGGAAAGGATTTTGTATTTCTTAACGGCTTCCCCGAAAAAGAGCGCGGAAAAATTTATCTTTGCAAGGTAATTAAAGATAAAAAAATAATGTCTCTGCCGTGCCGCTCGGACGAAACGCTTCTTGCCGCTTTGGAGCGCGAAGGTATTGATGCAAACGCCTGCTGTAATTCGGGCGAATGCGGCAAGTGCCGTGCAAAGCTTCTTAAAGGCAACGTGTTTATTCCGAAGGTGTATGACAGACGTCGGCGCGCCGATATAGCTCACGGTATAATTTACACCTGCTCGTCTTACCCGATAAGCAACGTTACAATATCATTTGATTAAGGCATAAACGTCGAACCGATACGGTTTTAAAACTCTCTTTTCGCCGCTACTTCGACCTTCTTATGACTAAAACTAAAGCTGTAATTCGTGAAATTTTTCAAGCGAATTACAGCTTTAATTATATAAAATTTCGATTACATACCCTCTGTGAGCGTATCAATAACGGTGATATAAAGCTTTGCGGGGTCGTCAAGAAACGCGTCTTTGAGCTGTTCTGCCTGCAAAATATCAGCCGCATAAAGCGAAAGACTCATAAGCTTGTCGCCGTGGCTTTCGATTATAAACGTTACCGTGTAGCCCGTTTCGTTTTTTTCGATATTCACGGTGGTTTCGCGCTCGGCGCGCGCCCTTGCAAGAAGCTTTAAGGCGGCTTTAACAGAGCGCTCTCTTGTTGTGTTTGTAAGGGTTGTCTCTAATATTCTTGAATTGCTTTTGCCCGCCTCGGTTACTTCAAGACTCGTTTCGCCGAGATACTCGGTTTCGCAAATCATTTTGCTTTCAAGAAGCTCGTCAATAGCCGTGTTAAGGTCAAAGTAATTAACAAGCCCCGTGTTTTGCAGGCACTCGCAAAGCTGTGCGCGCGTCATAGGCTCTTTAACCTTGTCGAGCAAATAACAAACCAATATTTTGATTTCAAGCATATTGCGGAGTCCCCCATAGACTATTCCGCTTGCAAATGCGTCAAATTCTGCCATTTTAATACCCCGTTCGGTTGGATTTATGATGAAGAACGCTCTGAATAATGATGCGCTTCTTCAAGCATCATATTTTTGACCTTCATAAGCCTTGTTGTTGTGCTTCGGTCGTTTTCATCGAGCTTCATCGTAATATATTTTATTGTTTCTTCATATTGCGGAATCATTATATACTCAAGCGCGTTTACCCTGCGGCGCGTTTTTTCTATTTCGGACGCCATAAGACTGCATGCCTTTTCAACCTCGGCAAGCCTTATCATAGACGGCATTATTTCGGAATATGCCTTTACCGCCTCGTCAAGGTCCGACGAAGTGTCGGCAAATCCGTAAGAGTATATATCGTTCTCGTCAGCGGTTTTAAATTTTACGTTGAACTCGGGAATCATTACGCTCATAACGTTTTTTTCGCCGATGTCAAGATACATTTCTTCCTTTGGCATCATAAGCGCAACGTTTAAAACCTCGTCGCTCATACTTGAGCGCGCAAGCGCCATATATCCGTTTGCCTTTTTAAGTCCTGCTTCAACTTCGGCTCTTAACCGCTTGTTTTCGCGAACCAAATCAAGAAAACGGCGCATAAGCTCATCGCGCTTGTCTTTTAAAAGCTTGTGGCCGCGCCTTGCGGTCGTAAGCTTTCGTTTTAATTGCGTAAGCTCCATTCTTGTCGGATTGACATTTAAAACAGCCGTACAAATCACCGCCTTTAATTATTTGTTAATCCTTCTTGACCTTATCCTTGTCATAGTACATATCAAGGAATTCGTCGCTTATACGTTTAAGCTCACTTCTCGGAAGAAGTCTTAAAAGCTCCCAGCCGATGTCAAGCGTCTCTTCAATCGTTCTGTTTGTGTCATAGCCCTGAGAAACATATTTTTCCTCGAACTCAACCGCAAACTCGGCGTAAAGCTTATCTATATCGGTAAGCGCCGCTTCGCCGAGAACAACCATAAGCTCTTTTGCATCTTTGCCGCGCGCATATGCAGAGAAAAGCTGGTTCATTGTGTTTGAATGGTCTTTTCTCGTTTTGCCCTCGCCTATGCCCTTGTCTTTAAGACGGGACAGCGACGGAAGAACGTCGATAGGCGGCATAATGCCTTTTCTGTAAAGCTCGCGGCTTAAAATAATCTGACCCTCGGTTATATAACCCGTAAGGTCGGGAATCGGGTGAGTCTTGTCATCCTCGGGCATGGTAAGAATCGGTATCATAGTGATACTGCCCTCTTTGCCGTGCTGTCTGCCTGCTCTTTCATAAATAGAAGCAAGGTCGGTATACATATATCCGGGGTAGCCGCGTCTGCCGGGAACTTCTTTTCTTGCCGCCGAGACCTCACGAAGAGCGTCGGCGTAGTTTGTTATGTCGGTAAGTATTACAAGAACGTGCATACCGCAGTCAAACGCAAGATATTCAGCCGCCGTAAGCGCCATTTTGGGCGTTGCTATACGCTCAATGGCGGGGTCGTTTGCAAGGTTTGAGAACATTACCGTTCTGTCGATAGCGCCTGTCTTTTTAAAGCTTTCGATAAAGAAATTCGATTCTTCAAACGTGATGCCCATTGCGGCAAAAACAACCGCAAACTGCTCGTTATCGCCGAGAACCTTTGCCTGCCTTGCAATCTGTGCGGCAAGCTGTGCATGCGGAAGACCCGAAGCCGAGAATATGGGAAGCTTTTGCCCCCTTACAAGGGTATTAAGACCGTCTATAGCGGAAACGCCCGTTTGTATAAATTCCTGCGGATAGCTTCTTGCGGCGGGGGTCATGGGCGTGCCGTTAACATCCATACGCTTTTCGGGAATAATTTCGGGGCCGCCGTCTATGGGTCTGCCGAGACCGTCAAAAACTCTGCCGAGCATATCGCGCGAAACGCCAAGTTCCATTTGCCTGCCGAGGAAGCGTATTTTGCTGTTTGAGAGGTTAATACCCGTTGAGTTTTCAAAAAGCTGAACAAGGGCGTTTGTGCCGTTTATTTCAAGCACGCGGCATCTTCTTGTTTCGCCGTTTACAAGCTCGATTTCGCCCAATTCCTCGTACTTTACGCCGCTGACATCGCGAACGAGCACAAGAGGACCCGAAACCTCTTCAAGAGTTCTGTATTCTTTAGGCATTATAAGTCCTCCTTACTTTCGCAGGCTTCTTTAATCTCTTTGTTAAGACGGTCGCAGATTTCCGCAAAATGCGCATCAATCTCACCCTCATGGATATATTTGAATCTGCCGATGGCTTCACGCACGGGAAGCGCGGCAAGCTTTTCAACATCGGTGCCGTTTTTAAGTGCTTCAAGAGAGCTTTCGTAATACATAATCACAAGCTTCATCATAAGGCACTGCTTTTTAAGAGACGAATAAGTGTCAACCTCGTGGAAGGCAAGCTGATGCAAAAAGTCCTCGCGGATTGAGCGCGCCGCCTCCATTTTAATTCTGTCGGAGGGTGAAAGCGCATCCATACCGACAAGCTTTACAATTTCGTCAAGAGACGCTTCGTCCGAAAGAATTGTCATAATCTTTTTTCTTAAAAGCGTCCATTCGGGGTCAACGTTTTTATTGAACCACTCGCCCAATGAATCTGCATAAAGCGAATAGCTTGTAAGCCAGTTTATCGCGGGGAAGTGACGCTTGTAAGCAAGCGCCGAATCAAGCCCCCAGAACACCTTGACAATGCGAAGCGTTGCCTGAGAAACAGGCTCTGAAATATCGCCGCCGGGCGGTGAAACAGCGCCTATAACGGACAGCGCGCCTTCGCTTTCGTTGCCGAGCGTAACCACGCGGCCTGCGCGCTCATAGAACTGTGCAAGACGTGAGCCGAGGTATGCGGGATAGCCCTCTTCACCGGGCATTTCTTCAAGTCGGCCCGACATTTCGCGAAGAGCCTCTGCCCAACGCGAGGTTGAGTCAGCCATAAGCGCAACGCAATAGCCCATATCACGAAAATATTCGGCTATTGTTATGCCTGTATATATTGAAGCTTCACGGGCGGCAACGGGCATATCCGAAGTGTTTGCTATAAGAACCGTTCTTTCCATAAGAGAACGCCCTGTATTCGGGTCTATAAGCTCGGGGAACTCGTTAAGAACGTCTGTCATTTCGTTGCCGCGCTCGCCGCAGCCGATATAAACAACTATATCTGCCTGCGCCCATTTTGCAAGCTGATGCTGTGTAACCGTTTTGCCGCTTCCGAACGGGCCGGGAATAGCGGCAACGCCGCCCTTTGCAATCGGGAAAAGTGCGTCTATTACGCGCTGACCCGTCACAAGCGGCAAGTCGGGCGAGAGCTTTTGTTTATACGGTCTGCCGCGCCTTACGGGCCACTTTTGCATAAGCGAAACGTTTGTGTCGCCCTTGTCGGAAGAAAGCACCGCAACAGTTTCTTCAACAGTGAAATCGCCCTCTGAAATTGATTTTATAACTCCGCTTTCAGTCGGGGGGACAAGAATTTTGTGTAAGACGGTTTCAGTTTCCTGAACCGTTCCCAAAACATCGCCGCCGACTACCCTGTCGCCTGCTTTAAGCGCAGGAACAAAGTGCCACTTTTTTTCGCGGTCGAGCGAGGGCACTTCAATACCTCTTGTAAGGTTGTTGCCGATAAGCTCCTTGATTTTTTCAAGGGGTCTTTGTATACCGTCGAAAATTGAGCCGATAAGACCCGGCCCCAATTCAACGCTCAAGGGAGCGCCTGTGGACTCAACGGGTTCGCCCGTTCCGAGCCCTGCCGTTTCTTCGTATACCTGCACCGACGCTTTGTCGCCGTGCATTTCTATAATTTCGCCGATAAGGCGCTTTTCGCTTACTCTTACAACGTCAAACATATTGGCGTCGCGCATGCCCTCGGCAATAACAAGCGGTCCCGAAACTTTAAGAATAGTACCACTCAATTTTTATCATTCCTTTCTTATGAAAGAATATCAGAGCCTACCGCCTGTTCAACAAAGCGGCTGACGTTTGCCGCACCGATGCCTGTGTTGCCGCTGACCCCCGGCACGGGAATGATGGCGGGTATCGGTGAATCTTTATATTTTTCAAGCTCTTCGGGGATTTTTGAAAGCAACTCTTCGGTAATATAAATTACCGCATATCCGTCGTCAACGAGCTTTTTGACAGTGACCTTTGCTTCGTGCGGTTCTGTTACGAAAAAGACCGAAAGCCCCAATGAAGCAAAGCCGTAAACGCTGTTTCTGTCGCCGATTGCGGCAATTTTATACATAGAGCTTTCTCACCCTTTCTCTTATTGCGGACTCGGGAAGCCCGCTTTCTTTAGCCGCCATAATAATGCGCACGGTTTTAACCTCGTTTTCTTTTGCGAGATAAAAACCTATAAGCGGCAAAATTCCGAACGCATTGTATTTTGCGGGAATAATTTTTGAAATAACCGTATCGTCGCACCATTTTTCAAACGCTGTCGGCGAGGTTTTTAAAAGCTCCGCCGCTTCGGAATACTCGGTATGCGAAAGAGCGTCAATAACCGAGTCAACACCCGAAGCCGCCGCTATTTTCAATGCGGGAAGGTCAATAGCCGCACATTCCGCCAACGAAGCGTCTAAAAAGGCTATGTCTTTTTTAGTTAAAGCGCTTCTGTAAGCTATCTTTATATCTGCACACGCAACCGTAAATTCGGCAATATCCTTTAAAACGGGGTTTTTAGAGCGTTTTGCAAATTCCAGATATGTTTCGAGCGACTTTTTGTCGATAACGGAATCCGAAAGCTGACCGTCGTCTTTTGAGGTTAAAATGTCATAGCAGTAAGACGCGGTGTCCGCCATATATTCGGGAAGCGACGAAAAATTCTTTGAAGTAACGGCTTCTTTTATAACATCGTCGGCTACATTCGCAGGCTCGACAAAAAACCCGCCCGCAGACTTCCCTGAAACCACGGATTTAAGCGCCGCTTTAAGATTCATAAACGAATTTCGCACGGTTAAAAACTCAAGCTCTTTTTTATCCGGTGCAATTTCGCAAAGAAGCTGCCACGCCTTTTTGCGCTCAACAGCGAGCACATCGGAAACGGGCGCGCCGCCGTGCGTTTCGTAGCCTATATCGCCGAGCCTTTTATATGCTTCAAAAAAATCCGAAGCGCATATAAGCTGCTCTATTTTTTCATGCGACAAAAGCTTTGATTCGTTACAGCGTATTCTTGCCACGGCATAGGTGTAATTAAGCTCATTCATAAAAACACCTCTTAAGAAAACAGAATTTTGTATGTTTCATCGCGAAGCGCGTCCTTTAAAGAAGCGGCAATTGCGTCAAAAGAGCAATTTTCTTCAATATCGCCGTAAACGAGTATGCATCCGCCGCGGATATTCGCCGTTTTTTCGTCAAGTTTAAGTGACGCGCCGTTTGAAAGCTCTTTATTAAGAGTGCTCAAAAAATCAGCGGGAAGCCTTTTTCTGTCGGCTTCGTTCAGGCGCAAAAGCCCCGAAGAATCTTTAAGGTAATTGCCTAAAATAACCTTTTTCAAAGCGGCGAAATACTCTTTTTCGTCAAGCGCAAGTATTTCGTTGACAGCCTCTTCTCTTGTTTCGTCGATAATTGAAAGCTTTGCTTTTAAAATGCCTTGTCTTAAAAGCATTTCGTTTGAAGCTTCTTCGGCGTTTTCAGCTGTTTTAATACGCTCTTTAGCGCGGTTTACATAGCTTTCGGCGTCGCTGTCTGCGGCAGTTTTTTCGCTTTCAAGAAGCGCGTCTGCTTCTTTTTTTGCAGCCGCAATTATATCGTTATATTGGTTCTGCGCGCTTTCGCCGATATCGGCGATTATTTTATCAAGACCCGACATAGAACCACCTTTCAATCAATTTATGCTTATCAGCCAACCTGAATGTTGAATACTGCAAGAAGCGATACAAGCAAAGCAAGAACCGCGTAAGTTTCAACCATTGCGGCAAGGATAACGCCCTTTGTGCTTTCTTCGGGCTGTTTTGCGGCTATTGCAACGCCTGCGGCTGCTGTTTTTGCCTGAGCGATTGCCGAGAAATAACCGACGATTGCCATGGGAAGCGCGGCAGCTAAAAACTGGAAGCCGACGTGCGCGGTAAGTCCCGAGGTATCGCCGCCGAGAAGGCCCGAGCTGCTCATAATAAGAATACCGGTAAGGAAGCCGTAAAGGCCCTGTGTGCCGGGAAGAACTTCAAGGATAAGAACCTTACCGAATTTTGTGGGGTCCTCGGAGAGCACGCCCGCAGCCGCCTGACCGACAATGCCGACGCCCTTTGCAGAACCGAGACCGGGAAGAAGAACGGTAAGAGCCACGGCAAGCCATACAAGAACGGCACCGCCGTTTTCAGTGATAAAATCCAACATAAAAATATCCTCCTTTGACATATGTCAAAATATAGCCTGATTTATTGCCGATTAATCGAGAAGCAAATTTGACGGAAAATATACCGCCGAAATTCGCACTTTCACTTAATCGGTTGTTACCTGATTGTTTGCCGCAATATCGTCTTTTAAGCGATAATACTGCGTTTTGAGCGAAAGCGGCTTAAACTCGGTGCCGCCGCCCTCATAGAATTTTGAGTAAAACTCAACATACTGAAGACGCGTCGTGTGAACATAAGCGCCGATTATATTAATGGCAAGGTTTGCGATATGACCGAAAATTGCCACAATAACAAAAACTATAAGCTTTAAAACTTTGTTCTCTGGGATTGTGCCAATCATATTCATAACCTGCGCGATAACGCCTGTGGCAAGACCCAAAGCAAGAAGCCTTGAATATGAAAGAACGTCGCCGAGGTAGCCTGAAAGCATATTGTAAAGACCGTAAAAGCCTTTTCCGAGCTTGCCGCCGATAGACTTCGCTTCGCGCCCCGCGGTAAGTACCACAAGCACCGCGCCGACTGCAATAACATACGGCGAAAGCTTTGAAAGCTCTTCGGGAACGATCATAAACAGGCTTAAAAACACGGGTGCCGCGCCGAGAACCAAAACGTAGGTCGGAACAGTCTCGCAAAATGCGTCAAACTTTTTGCCCTGTTTTAAGAGCGAATAGCCCTTGACGGCAACGCCTGTGAACAAGTGGACAAGGCCGAAGCCGAAGCACCACACCATAACCCGCATAAGCTCGTTTAACGGGTCGAGCCATATCACAAGAGAGAGCGGCTTGCCGCCCAAAAACTCTGTATTGATTACGCTGAAAAGGTCGCCCCACCAGCTGCCGTACATAGCGCCCCAAAAGACGGTTGAAATACCGCAATAAAGGTACATTCTAAGGGTGTTGCGCGTTGATTCTTCAAGCTTGAACTTTTTGAGAATTATAAGAATTGCGATAACGAGCATCAAGCCGTAGCCTGCGTCCGAAAGCATCATTCCGAAAAAGAAGTAATAGAAAAACGCCGTAACCGATGTCGGGTCAATATCCGTTTTTGACGGAAGCGAATACATTTTAACAACGTTTTCGACCGGCTTTGAAAATTTGTTGTTTTCAAGAACAACAGGAACATCCTCGTCGGGCGCCGGCTCATATATCTCAACATAAGCTTTATAGCGGCTTTCGATATACTCTTTCAGCCGTTTTGCGTCACGCGTTGCGGCATATGCACTTATTACAAAGGCATAATCGGTCATTCCGAACATTGAAAGCGCCTTATACTTTTCTACTCTTACTGAAAGATAGTCGCAAAGAAACTCTAAATTTTCGCGTTGAGACGAGAGACCCTGCAATTCTTCTTTGCAGTCTTTAATAAGAAGCTCTAACTCACCGTTGCGCTTTTTAAGGCGTTCGGACCGCACTTTGGGCGGATGCTTTGTCGGGTCGGAAGGATATGAAAACCCTAAAGACCTGAGAGCGCTTTCAGCCTCCTGCCTAAGCCTTGCGGGACAAAACACGACAAGGCACGTTTGACCGTCGCAAGATGAAACAATTTCAACCTCGCAAAGCTCCAAGCTTTCATTGGCATTTTTGAGCATTGAAAGGACATCGTCTTTTGAAAACGCGCTCGGCAAAACGCCGACAAAAGCCGCCGTGGTTTTTGTTCCGTGAAAATCGGTCGGTATATCGAGCGACATCCACGGCGCAAGAACGTCTAAAGCGACAATATTCCGCTGAATTTCGGCATTTGAGTCTGCGATTTTTTTATCAAGCTCAATTATTCTTGCGGCAACCGAAAGCCCTTCTTCCGCGCGCTCGTTCTTTTCAATAAGCTCTCCGAGAGTCAGTTCTTTTCTGCCGCTCAAACTGCTCATAAGGCTCTTTTTTTCGGGCGAATATTTGTTGATAACGGCGATTGCCGTTTTAGCGTCCGAAGAAAAGCGTTCAAGGTCGGCAACGGTTGACGAAAACTCGTTAAACTGCACGCCCTCGCACTCTTTAGAGCTTATCATCTGAACGCTGCCGTCGCGCTGGAGCATATCGACTATGCTTTTGCTGTCGGAAAGCACGCCGACGATTTCAATTTTTGACATTTCGAGCTTAGCCACAAAAATCACCTCCGACAAAAGGCGCAAAATGCGCCGCTGTTTTAACGCGGGTCATTGTAAAATCAGCTCCGAAATTTTTTCAACAGCTTGCTGTATGTTATGAAGCGCGCTGCTTTTTAAATTTTCTTCTTCTTTTAAGAGCCGTTCGCCGAGCGCGCGCTTTGCTTCTTCTTTGCGAATGTCAAAGTCTTTTTCAAGCTCGGCTTCTTTTTTAACGGCGTCAGCCATAACCGAGGCTCTGTAAGAAGCGGCGTCGGATTTTGCTTTTTTGAGTTTATCCGCCGCTTCGGCATGCGCCTTTTCGATTAGCTGTGACGCGTCTTTTTCGGCGTTGAGTATTTTTTCAACGGATTCGGATACCATATAAGCTCGCCTCCCTGATATGCTGTGATTTTACCATAAAAATGACTGTCAGTCAATATTTTTTGTCAGACTTTTGTTGATTTACCCATTATTTAACAAATTGTTCACAGACCTCTTTAAGAGTTCGCCTGACCTCGCCAGCAAGATACAAAGAGCCGACAACGCAAAGCACGTCGCCCGCTTCAAGCCTTGAAGAAATAAGCCTTACGGCGTCGTTTGCGTTTTCAAAAGAAGCCGCGTTATCGGTATACTTTTTTGCAATGTCAAAAAGCTCCCGGGCGCTCATGGCTCGCGGATTTTCGGGTGTTACGGCAAAAAAAGCGTCGGACAAAGCGATAAGCGGCGAAAGGGATTTTTCAACCGCCTTGTCGCGCATCATACCCGCTATAACAAAAAGACGTTTGTGTTTTCTCATTTCGGCGCTTATAAGCGAATAGAACGCCTTTGCGCCGTCCTCGTTATGACCGCCGTCTAAAATCACAAGCGGCTCTTTTGCAATGACCTCGCACCGAGCGGGCAAAACTGTTTTAAAAATGCCGTTTTTAATATTATCTTCGGTGATATGATAACCTTTTTTTGCAAGAATACGCGCCGCTTCTATTGCAGAAGTCATATTAAGTATCTGATGAGCGCCCGGCATTTTCACTTTATATAGGTTATCTTTATAAATAAATTCCGTTCCGAAAACATCTGCCGAAACGGTTTTTACGCTTGAAATTTCGGGGCAAACAAGCGTATTGTTTCTTTCTTTTGCAATTCTTTTTACCGTATTGAATGCGCCTTCAGGCTGGCTTGCCGACAGCACAACGGTGCCGCCATCTTTAAGAGTGCCGCATTTTTCAAATGCTATTTTTTCAACGGTATCGCCCAAAATCGCCGTATGGTCAAGAGAAAGCGACGTTATGATGTTGACAAGCGGAACGTCTATGACGTTTGTTGCGTCAAGCCTTCCGCCTAAACCCACTTCAAGTACAACAATGTCGCAATCAAGCTTTTTATAGCACAAAAAAGCCGCCGCAGTCAAAGCCTCAAACTCGGTAATCAAAACACCGTCTTTATTAAGCTTTTCGACTGCCCTCTTTACTTCTTCGACAGACTGTGAAAACAGTCTTTTTTCTACGGGCTTGCCGTTATACTGAACGCGCTCCAAAAAGTCGGTAACATATGGCGAAGTGTAAAGCCCGATGTTATAGCCTGCCTCAATAAGAATATTTGACACTGCCGTCGAAACAGAGCCTTTTCCGTTTGTACCTGCAACGTGAACGTATTTTAATCCTTTTTGAGGCGATGAAAGCTCATTTAAAAGGCTATCCATCCGAGAAAGCCCCGGATGGATACCGAATTTTAAAAGAGAGTGAATGTAAGAAATTGAGTCCTCGTAAGTCATTTCAAATTCTCGATACTTTCTTCTATCATTTTAATTTTTGCAAGATATTTTGCCTGAGCTTCGCGCTGAGCCTCAACGACATTTGCGGGAGCTTTAGCCATAAATCCTTGATTGTTAAGCTTGTTTTCGACGAACGAAAGGTCTTTTTTAACCGCTTCAAGCTCCTTTGTAAGGCGCTTTTTCTCGGCGTCGAAATCTATAAGCTCGTTCATGGGGATATAAATCTTCGCTTCTTCGGTGACAACGCAAACAGCCTTTTCAAGCTCGAAAGACGCGTCGTCTGAAACAATAATTTCGGAAGCATACGCAAGCTTTTCAAAGAACTTTGCACCGCGTTTAAATACGGAAGCTTCGGGCGAAGAAATGAAAAGCTGTGCCTTTCTTGACGGCGGAACGTTCATTTCCGCGCGGCGGTTTCTGACTGCTCTTACGGCGGTCATTATTTTATCCATATCGGCTTCTTCCGAAGAGAAGTCAAGAGCTTCTTTAAACTCGGGCCAAGCGGATACCATAATGCTGTCGCCGTCGTGCGGAAGAGTCTGCCAGATTTCTTCTGTGATAAACGGCATAAACGGGTGAAGAAGCTTTAATGTGTTTGAAAGGACATAAACGAGCACACCGCGCGCGGTATTCTTTGCATTTTCGTCGTCCGAGAACAGGCGGATTTTGCAAATCTCGATATACCAATCGCAGAAAACGTCCCAAATGAAGTCATAAAGCTTTTGAACGGCTATGCCAAGCTCAAACTTGTCAAGGTTGTCGGTGACTTCCTTAACAAGGGTGTTATACATACTGAGAATCCATTTATCCTCAAGTTCAAGCTTTTCGGGCACTGCGGGCGCAGGCTCGTCCTCGCGAAGATTCATAAGCACAAATCTTGCGGCGTTCCAAAGCTTGTTTGCAAAGTTGCGGCTTGACTTGATTTTCTCATCAGAAAAACGCATATCGTTTCCGGGGCTGTTGCCCGTAGCAAGCGCAAAACGCAAAGCGTCTGCACCGTAGGTGTCGATAATTTCAAGCGGGTCTATGCCGTTGCCGAGAGATTTTGACATTTTACGCCCCTGTGCGTCGCGCACAAGACCGTGAATAAGAACGGTTTTAAACGGCACTTCGCCCATATATTCAAGCGCAGAGAAAATCATACGGCTGACCCAGAAGCCAATTATGTCATATCCCGTAACAAGCGTGCTTGTGGGATAGTAATGTTTAAGCTCGGGCGTTTCGTCGGGCCAACCGAGCGTTGAAAACGGCCACAATGCCGAAGAGAACCAAGTATCAAGCGTGTCGGGGTCCTGAGCGAGATTTTTACTGCCGCAATGCGGGCAGGAAGTAACCTCGTCTTTTGAAACAATTGTTTCGCCGCAGTCGGCGCAATACCACGCGGGGATTCTGTGACCCCACCAAAGCTGGCGTGAAATACACCAATCGCGTGTATTTTTCATCCAGTTCATATATGTTTTTGTATATCTTTCGGGAACAAAAACGGTTTCGCCCTTTTCAACAGCCTCGATAGCAGGCTTTGCGAGGGGTTCCATTTTTACAAACCACTGCTTTGAAACCATCGGCTCAATATCGGAATGACAGCGGTAGCAAGTGCCGACCTCGTGTTTTATAGGCTCAATCTCTTTAATGTAGCCGCCGGCTTCAAGGTCCTCGAGTATAGCTTTTCGCGCTTCAAGCGTGGTAAGACCCGCGTATTTTCCGCAGTCAAGAACCTCGGGTTCGCCCTTTGAAGCTCTGCCCGAATTAAACAGCTCGTCCGCCTCGGCTTTTTCTTTTGCGCCTGTAAGATGGCCGTCATAAGTAAATGTGCGTACAACTGGCAGATTATGTCTTAAACCGACCTCAAAGTCGTTGGGGTCGTGCGCAGGCGTAATTTTAACAACGCCCGTACCCTTTGTCATATCGGCATGCTCGTCGCAGACAATGGGAATCTCTTTATTTAAAAGCGGCAAAATAACGTGGCAGCCGTGAAGATGCTTATATCTTTCGTCCTCGCCGTTAATTGCGACAGCCGTGTCGCCGAGAATTGTCTCGGGGCGCGTTGTTGCAAGCTCAAGCTTTTCGCCAGTCTCTTTAACGGTGTAAAGAAGATGCCAGAAATTAGACGCTTTTTCTTCGTGCTCAACCTCGGCATCGGAAATTGATGTGTTGCAATGCGGGCACCAGTTTACCATACGGTTGCCGCGGTAAATAAGACCTTTTTCATAAAGTCTTACAAAAACCTCTTTAACCGCTCTTGAACAGCCCTCGTCCAAAGTGAAACGTTCGCGCTCCCAATCGCAGGAGGAGCCCATTTTTTTGAGCTGTTCGACAATTCTGCCGCCGTACTGCTTTTTCCACTCCCATGCGCGGACAAGAAACGCGTCGCGGCCTATTTCTTCTTTTGTAATACCCTCTTTGCGCATAGCTTCAACAATCTTTGCTTCGGTTGCGATTGAAGCGTGGTCCGTCCCGGGAAGCCAAAGTGTGTCAAAGCCCGACATTCTTTTCCAGCGGATAAGAATATCCTGCAAGGTGTTGTCAAGCGCGTGACCCATATGAAGCTGACCTGTAATGTTCGGCGGCGGAATCACGATTGTGTATGCGGGTTTGTTCTGCTCGCACGCGGCGTGAAAATAACCGGCGTCGAGCCATGTTTTATAAATACGGTCCTCAACATCTTTCGGGTCGTATTGCTTTGCAAGCTCCTTTTTCAAAAAAAGCGCCCCCTTGACTGATATATACAGTTTATTATCCCACAACAAGGCGCAAATGTCAATCACAAAAAAGGGCGAATTGCACATAACCGCATCACAAAAAGCCGCCGAAAGCAGTATTTTAAAAATTACAGTCTAAAAGGATTAATTTACACAAACATATTAAACAGAAAATCGCTAAATCACTTGATTTTTATATTTACTTACGCTATAATAAGGAAAACTGTTAATTGTTAAAGGAGTTTTCTGAATGAAAAACCAAATTCCTCAGAGAAGCATTCTTGCATATTATGTATTCTCTGTCCTTACTTTAGGCATTTATACTCTTGTTTTTTGGCACAAGCTTTCAAAACAGGTTAACGTTCTTTGCGAGGGCGACGGCAAAAAAACAATGAAGTACTTCCCCGCATGGATTATCAGCATTTTCACTTTGGGAATTTTCGGTCTTGTATGGAAATACAAACTTGCCGAAAGACTTAAAGACAATGCAGAGCGCTATAATTTAAGCTTCAGCGAAAGCGGTGCGGTTGTAGTTGTTGCTTCCACAGTCGGACTTGTCACAATAGTCGGCCCCGCAATAGCAAGAGGACTCCTTATAAGAAACTTCAACGCCATTGCCGGTGCTTACAACGAGTATAACGGTCTTGTTGACCCCGACGCAGACAAGCTCGTTGACATCTTCGGCGACGCAGAGGTTGAACTTTAATTTAATACCGAACAAAATTTTTGCCGCAACCGTTTTTCGGTTGCGGCGTTTTTTGTTTTTGTGATTTTATTTGTTTAAAAGAGACTTTGAAAGCGCGTCAACAGCACTCTCGCTTAAAGCGTCAACGGCGGAGCGAACCGTAACAACGGGTTCTGAAAACACTATATCCTTACTTTTTTCAAACATTTTCTTCATAACGTTTGCGGCAACGGGCGCCCACGAGCCGTTTTCAATAAGCCCCACTGTTCTGCCTTTATAGCTTCTTTCGGTAAGTCTTGAAATGAAGTCGCGCATAAATGGGAAAACGTCGCTGTTATAGGTCGGCGTTGCAAGAACAAGTCTGTCAAACAAAAATGCATTCTTAACCGCTTGCGACATATCGCATCTTGCAAGGTCTGCAATTTCGACCGTTTCGCCGCTCTTTTTAAGCTTTTCATAAAGCATCTCTGCGGCCTTTTTCGTATTGCCGTAAACAGAAGCGTACGCTATAAACACGCCTGTCTTTTCGGGCTTATATGATGACCAAATGTCATAAAGCTTTAAGCAGTGTGAAATTGTGTCTTTTAAAACGGGACCGTGCAAGGGGCAGATTGTTTCAATCTCAAATCCCGAAAGCTTTTTAAAAAGAGCCTGAACCTGCGCACCGTATTTTCCGACGATTCCGAAATAATAGCGTGCGGCTTCAGAGTCCCACTCTTCGTCGCAATCAAGCGCGCCGAACTTTCCGAAAGCGTCTGCCGAAAACAAAATTTTTTCGCATTTTTCATAAGAAACAAGCACCTCGGGCCAATGAACCATCGGCGCAGAAACAAACGTAAGACTGTGTTTTCCGAGAGGAAGCTCGCTGCCGTCACCCATTTCGAGCCTGTTTTTGACAGTCCCCTCGCCGAAAAACGCGTCGGTCATTTGGAGTGCCTTTTTGCTTGCAACAACAACCGTTTCGGGGTAAGCTTCAAGAAATTTTTTGATGTTCGCAGAGTGGTCCGGCTCCATATGATGAACGACAAGATAATCGGGCAAGCGACCCGAGAGAGCGGCTTTAACATTAGAAATCCACTCGTCAAAAAAATCGGCGTCCACGGTGTCGGTAACGGCTGTTTTCTCGTCAAGAATGACATATGAATTGTAAGAAATGCCGTTAGGCACGGGGTACTGCCCTTCAAATAAATCTGTTTTGCGGTCGTTTACGCCAACATATTTAATGCTTTCTGAAATTTCCATTTTATATTTACACTTCCTTAAATTTCTTTTTGATAAATTAACACGTCAAGCCTCTTGTTGAATTTAAGACCGACCTTATTGAGCTTTCCGACAAGTATATATCCGTGTTTTTCGTGGAAAGCAACGCTTATTTCGTTTTCCTCGGTTATAAGAGAAATTATATTGTTTATTCCCCTGTCGCGCCCGGCATTTTCAACAGCGCCCAAAAGCTGCGAGCCTATGCCGCGGCTTTTTGCGTCTTTGTCTAAATATATCGACAAATCCGCCGTGTGCCTGTAAGCGGAACGCTCGTTATACATATCAAGATAAGCATATCCGACGGTTTTGCCGCCGACCTGCGCCGCAAAATATGGGTATGTTTTGCATATCCTGTTAACTCTTTCAAAAAAGCTTTCGTATGTCAGCGGCTCTTCTTCAAAGGTGACGGTCGTGTCGGTTATATAATAATTGTATATTTCAAGGCACGAACAAATGTCGTCGTCTTTAATGGGTCTTATAATAATTTCGTCCACCTGTTACATCTCCGTTTTAGCTTTTATGATTTTAAAACTATATCACAAAGAGGTTTCCACATCAAGAGATAGTAAAAATTAATTTCCCGCAACCGACCATTCGTCATTTAAGGCGTCATAAGAGCAGACAAGGTTGTCGGAAACGGCAAAAAGATGCTCGCGCACAAAGCTGTCGCCGCTGTTTTTGCCGACTGCAAAAAGCATCATCGGCCTGCCGCCGACTTCAACGCTTTCACCCGTATAAATCAAGGAAGCGCCGTTTTCAACATATTTTATAACCTCGGGGTTTTCGAGCAAAAGCTCCGTTGCGATTTTAATGTTTTGAGACGCGGTTTCGTAGCACGAAAAGTCATGGTAATCGCCCTTTGACAGCTTGCCGTCTTTAAGCGAAACGCTCGGCTGAAAGCTAAATCCGCCCTCACCTTTCACTGTGACTGTAACATTAGAATAAATATCGCTTTCATTGCATTTAAGAATTACGGCTTCGCCCTTTGAGCCTTCATAAAGAACGTCGCCCGAAAGATTTTCATAATCGCCGTTTTCGTTTAATTTTGCTTTTGTTATACTTATAGAATACCCGGAGCTTTTCGGAACAAAGGCGAAAACCTCGTTACCGTCAAAATCAACCGTATGTGCGTTTAAAAGAAACGGATATTTTGTACAACAAGCGTTTTTTTCAACAAAGCCCTTTAAACCGTTTTCCTCATCGGTATCGATATACCCCAAAAAAGCCGCGCCGAGAATCTTTTCGCCGAAGCTGTTTTGCAGATTTTTAAGCTCTGCGGGAATGCTGCTTTCGTCAGTTTGTGAAGCGTTTTCGGAATTTGAATGCGGCTCTGCCGTCACTGCGGTATTTTCGGTGCTTTCACCGTCTTTAACGGTATTTTTACAGCTGCAAAGGCACGTCAGAATTATTAATAAAGCCGATAAAAGAAGCGATGCGGTTTTGATTTTCATAATAATCCTCCGTTCAAATTTTTCTGTATTTATTTTATCACATTTGTCTTTACAAGTCCATATCGGATAAAACAATTTTTAGCGGCGCGCAAAAAAATAACGGGAGCTGTAAAAATTCATTTACAGCTCCTGTTGAAACGCAGGTCAATCTGATTAAATTGTAAAACTTCCCGCCTCTCTCCCGTCAACGGCGAATGTAAAAAACTTCGATTTATCGATTAAGGCGAAAAAGTGCGTGCGCTCAAATTCCTTTGCATAGTTCTTTTCTATAAGAGCCAAAGTATCTTTAAGCTGAAGCATTGCGGCAAACTCGTGCTTGCAATTAAAACTGCAATAGCAAGAGCACGTCAGATTTTTAATAATACCCTCTTCATATTCAAACTCAAGTTCATATGCTTCACTGCCGACCACCACGGCGCGGCCGTGCGTGCCGTCAAGGCTTAAATACTTAACATAGTTTTGCAAATAATAATCGTGCCCGCGCTCGGCTATCGTTGGGTCAATGTCCATTTCCGAAAGATTACTTAAAGAAAATCCGCTGCCGTCGCTTCCGCTGACAAATTCCTCCTCGTCTTTTTCGGGGGCTTTAAACCATGTTACAGCTTTGCTGTAGGGCAAAGCTTCAGGCTCAAACGAAAGAAAATGCGACAAGGCATTATAGAATGTGCCGTGTATATCAGTATTGACAACGGCGATAACGCGCTTGTAGTCAGAAAGCTTTATTTTGAAATTGCAGTTTACGCCGACAACGCGGCCGAGCTTTCCCTCAAGCTTTCCGTCAACATATACCATGTCGCCGATTTTAAGGTCAAACTTATCGTTATAATACGAAAGGTCTATACCGCGCCCGGGAAAGCGCACTTCGACAACAGAACGTTTCGGTGCTGTATTTTCGGGAGCTAAAGCAACATCTTCTTTGCGCTCGTTTTCTTTACCTATATTTGAAGTGAAGCCTATTTTAAATGACATATTAATCATCATTCCTTTCTGTCGGCTTTTGTTTTTTCCTTTTACGCTTTTACGCTGTGCTTTTACGCTTTTACGCTGTCATTATAGCACATTCAAAGTCCCATCAATGGGACTTTGCACCAAAATCGGCAAACTTTTTTTATTAAGACGGAAAAGAGTTGTTACAGCAATCATCGGCTTATAAAATGCGGTTATATTATCGGTAAATAAAAACAGCAGGCATTTTATGAGTGAAAACCGCACCCGTAATATGCCTGCTTTAAAATTTGTCAGTAGCCGAGTTTCATAAATCGGCGCGTTTTATTCCTGCGTTTCGTCTTTTGTTGACAGAACTGTTGACCAAAACAAATCGTTAAGACTGCGTATATACTCATCGTCAACGGTGTAATAATAGCTTGAATGCGGCATTACCAATGCGTTAACGGTTATATCGTCTTTTGAAACCATGCCTTGCCGTGTGTAGAATGAAACAATCGTCTGCATTTCATCTAATGTCGCCGGCGATTTTTGTAATTCCCACAATTCCTCTTTTGTGTAATCGGTGTTTTTACCGGGAAGAAGTCCGCAAGAATAAGCGTCCTTAGCCTCCTGCCAGATATATACGCTCAATCCGTTCGAAGCATCCAACCCGAAATAATTCGGGAACTTCTCTTTAAGCCGATTTGCCTCAGAGTAAATAGTAACGTCTGCCAAACTATAACCTTTACAGACGGCAGAAACAGCGCTTTGTTCAACAAGGGCAACACCATAACTGTAGTATGCCATATACAAACCGTCGGCTTCTTTTAAATATATTTCAAATACCGCATCATACGCACCGCGCGAGACACACTCAAACACTACGGTGCACTTGTGGAGCAGTTTTTTACCGTTATAAATCTCTAAGGTTACTTCGGATTTTTGCGGTATTTTGTCAATTTCTGTTTCTGCAGGTACCCAATACACCGTTTCGCCTTTTTCAAAACGCATTTGTGTACCGTGAGAAAACTTCAGCTCTTTGAGGTTTTGAAGGAAAAATGCACCTTCTGTACAGGCGGCATTTATGTGGGTATAATCCAAATCAACAGCAAGCGCTTGTTGATAAAAATATGTAGCACCGGCGTTCGGAACATAGACCCAAACAAGCTTTTCGTAGCAAACAAACTTTGAAATATTTTCATATATTTGCTTTGCCTTTTTGGGGTTAATAACCCTATAGCTCAATGTGGGTTTTACGCCGTTGTCAACCCAAACCGAAGTAAATGAAGAGTTAAAATTTATTCGCAAGCCCTGGGAATACGTCGAAGTTTCGTAATCATCGCGTTGAATAATAAGGGAATGAGATTTATCTCTATTCTCGCTTCGGCTGCTAAAAATCATCGCTTTTTTCGAGATTTTAATATCGCAAAGCTCACCGAGTAACTCTTTATTTACACCGTCAACATATACATCATTTCCGTCGGTTGAAACAAGAACCGCAACAGTATCTTGTTTTATTGAGTCAAGGTTTAAAAACTCTATATTTTCAAGCGTATTTGCGGCGGGGTTTGTCAAAAAACATACCGCGGCAACAACACTTGCAACAACGGCGGCTATAATAATCCAAAACGCCGGCTTTTTATAATTGAGCACCGATTTCCCTCGGTCTTTAACGCCCACTTCGCCGAAAGCAACCGGGCAGGCTGCAATCATACGGCGGTTTACACTGCAGGTTAAAAGCGCCTGAGAATAGTCAGCTTTTTGCTCTGCGCTTAACTCTTTAACCACCTTTTCGTCACAGGCAAACTCAATATCACGGCAAAGCAACACATATGCAAGCCACATTAAAGGATTGAACCAATAAAGCGCAAGAAGCAAAAAGCCTAAAGGCTTCCACAAATTGTCTTTGCGGCGAATGTGCGCTTTTTCGTGCGCGATAACAAGCGGCATATCATCATCGCCGAAGTTGAAAGGCAAATATATTTTAGGCTTTACTACTCCTAAAACAAAGGGCGAAGCAACGTTTTCGCTTCTGTAAATATTATCGCTGAAAATCACCGCCGCGCCGACTCTTCTCTTAACCTTGAAAAAGCTTACAACGGCATACAAAAGCATAGCGGCAATGCCTAAAACCCACACGACCGACAAAATCGGAACAAGCGTTTGAAGCGCGGTCGCGCCGCTTGCAGAGTCTGAAACAAATGACTCGTCTATAGCGGTGTTCACCCTGCTGTTAATCATAGAAATGCCCGAATTTATCTGCGGCGAAGCGCCCGACGTTATTTCGGGGTTTATTGTTTCGGCACTCGGAATAAGGCTTACGGCGCTTTCAAGCGTGAAAGGACAAATCAGCCTGACGGCGACAATGCCCCAAAGAAGCACCGTAATCCATTTAGGCGCTTTTTTAAGAAGAAATCTCAAAAGCAACACGGCAAGAACAACCCAACTTGCCGATATGCTCATATTGACAATGGTTAAAAATAACTCGGTCATTTTGAGTCCCCCCTCTTAAAACGATCTATCATCTCTTGAATTTCGTCAATCTCGGCGTCTGAAATTTTTTGGCTTTTTGTAAACGCCGCAACAAACGCCGGCAAGGAGCCTTCAAATGTTTTTTCAACCATTTCGTTAAGCTCGGCGGCCTGCACTTGGTCTTTAGAAACAAGCGAAGTTACAATCTTATTGTTGTTTTCTAAAATTCCGCGCTCTGAAAGCCGCTTAATAACCGTATAGGTAGTTGTGGGCTTCCAACCGAGCTGCTCGCGGCACAAAGCTACCAATTCCGTCGTTTTGACAGGCTCGTGCTCCCACAGGATAAGGCAAAAACGGTATTCACTCTCAAATACTTTCGGGGTGTCCATAAAAATCGCTCCTTTCTCTAATGCGTTAGAGCACACTGTTATTCTAATGCATTAGAGGAGATTTGTCAAGCGTTTTAGCGAAAAAAATAACAGCAAAAGAGTTTAAGCTCTTTTTGCTGCTGATTTGGGCTTTTCAATTATCAAAATTCTCAATATTCACCGAAAACTGTTCCAACAACGCGTTCATCGAAAGCCATCTGCCTTTTTTTGTTGGATAATTGCAATCCTCCTGCCCCCAAATCCATTTATAAGCTTTTAAAATCGTTTCAACAGGAATACCGACCGTATCTGTTAATCTAAAGCGTTCAATTACATCATCCGGTTCCGCCCCACGGCAGACATTATACAGCGCTTCAATAACCGACAGCGCATGGTTTTTATCATAATCATATTTCGCGGCAATATCGTCGCTTATTTCATTGTGGCTTATTAACCACAAGCTCTCTTCCTTTGGGTTAAAAATGAACACCATAAAATCATCTCTTGATAACCTGCCGAAATTTCTTTTTCCGCCCGGCTTATTTATGGCAATTATTTCTCCCGTAGCCAGTCTTTCAACTTCATACAGCAAATACGGTATGTTATTGAGTTCAGCCCTAAAAGCATCCTGCTCTCGGTTTTCTATGCTAAGCGGGACTAAATTTACATTATATTTAAATATCTTGTTAGACATTTGCATACCTCAAATCACTGTATTTGCAATAACCTCTTCTTTAGAATCGTTTTCCTGCGGTTTTTTAAGCCTTTCATATATTATCCCTCATACACCCTTTCCTCCGACAGCGACAACTCTGAATACATGATTTTTATCCTCCTCAATAATTGGAAATAAGCAATTCTTTAATTTTCCCTCTCGATTCACTGTTACAGCTTATAACACGCGTTGCATCTACCCTGTTAATTCCGCAACCGTCATAAATGCTCTCAAAAAAGTTATCATTCGGGTTTGAATTTTTAGGGTCGGAATTACTGACCAACAACCTTGCGCCGCATAAATTCATTTTTTCAAAAAAATCAGCTAAGTGCGTTTGCTCTTCGTCATTAAACAAATTCTCGGTATATGCGGTAAAATTCGCAGTGTCTGTAATCGGTCTGTACGGCGGGTCGAAATAAACGAAAGTATTTTTGTCAATAAAGTCGGCTGATTTTCTGTAATCTGCACACACAACAGTAACTTTCTGCAACTTCTCAGATACCGCTCTGAGATTATTTTCATCGCAAATCACAGGATTCTTGTAAGAACCCATAGGAACATTAAACGAGCCTTTCTTGTTCACTCTGTACAGACCGTTGAAGCAGGTTTTATTAAGAAAAATCATCAACGCCGCTTTTTCGATATTGATGTTTTCGTTTCCATTTACTTTTAGCTCATTAAAACGCTCACGCTTTTGCATATAATACGCTCTGCGCCCGTCTGTGCTGAGCGGTATATAATCATCTTGCATAGAATAAAGCATTTTTAACAATACATCGACATTATCGCGAACAACACAATATGCATTAATAAGCTCTGCATTAATATCGCTTATATAAACTTCATCTAAATCGTATTTATTTAATATATCAAACAAAACTGCGCCGCCGCCGACAAACGGTTCGGCATATTTTGTAATGCTGCCGCCGACAAACGGATAGTAATTTTCAATTTCTTTAAGAAGCTGACCTTTCCCGCCTGCCCATTTCAGGAACGGCTTGGCTGTTTTTTCTTTTGCTGCGTTGTATCGTGTACTTCTTGCATCAATCGGTTTTGTTGCCGTTGCAGGTATAATCCACATATTACCAACCATAACAGCATCCTTAATTCTTTGCTCGGAACACAAAACAGCTACTCTTCTTTGAGAAATCCCCCACTTTTCAGCGGCTTCTCTTGCAGACATATATTCCATAACAGCCTCCCGAGTGCACCAAGTTCATACAAGTAACATTATATTCCAAATCTCGAATAATAGCAATATCATTTTTTAAAATTAATGTAAATCGCCGAAAGAAAGACCAGCGCAGATGTTCGAGGCAAGTGTTTCGGGGCAAAACCCTTTATCGTCTAAATGGCAAATTTCGCTTTCCGTGAAAGCGGCAAATAACGTGAATAAAATAGCGGTTTTATTCACAATAAAGTTGTTGTCTCGCAAGGCTTTTTCGTATGTTTTGGGCTAAAAAATGACCTCAAGGGAGATGTTTTCTCAAGGTCATACACAATATTAAAATTTGCCCCTTGACAAAGGGTGTTTCGGGGCAAGACCCTTTATCGTCTAAAGGGCAAATTTCACTTTCCGTGAAAGCGGCAAATAACGTGAATAAAATCACAATTTTATTCACAATAAAGTTGTTGTCTCGCAAGGCTTTTTCGTATGTTTCGGGCTAAAAGAATGACCTCAAGGGAGATGTTTCCTCAAGGTCATACACGATATTAAAATTTGCCCCTTTGGTTAAAATGGGGTTTGCCCCTTGACAAGGGGATCATTCCCACTCGACGAGGACTAAACAATTTCGCTTATGTATTTTTGCTTTTTGTTTGTCTCACTATTTTGATTTTACGATTTATCTGTATTATCCTGTGCTAAAACGCCCTTGTTATCATTTTGTTATCGAGGTTGATAACAAGAATAATTTCACCGTGGATAATATGGAAGCGGTATGCTGATATTATAGCATATATTTGTTCTTGTTGCAACAGTAATTTTTAATTTCACGCACAGTTTTCAAAATTTTGTGCGTGAATTTTTATTGCAACAATTCTTTTTTTGTGTTATAATAAATCCAAGCACACATATACTCTTCGTGTGCTCAAATTTTACAATGGAAGAAGGTGACTGAGTGGACATTCAAAAGCAAGTAAAAGAGGTTATCATCAATAACGGCGGAATTGCGAAATCTGCCGATTTTGTCGCCGCCGGAATCAGGGCGGCAGATGTTGTAAATCTCTGCAACGCCGGAATACTTTCCCGTGTGCGACACGGTTATTATGAGCTTACGGAAAAGAGTGAGGTTTCCGAGGAACAGCTTCTTGCAACCCTCGTTCCGAAAGGAATCGTTTGCGTTGAATCAGCTCTTTTTCATTACGGCTACAGTGATTTTGCTCCACGCAAGTGGTCGATAGCAGTCCCTCGTTCTATGTCAAGGACGAAACTTAATGTGGATGTTCTCGCTCTGCAACCTTACTATGTGCAAGCAGAACTGTACAATTTGGGTAAAACCACAGATAATTTCAATGGGGTTGTCCTTCCCGTATATGACCGAGAGCGTACCATTTGCGACTGTTTTAAATACCGTGCAAAACTTGACAATGAGATTTTTAATAAGGCACTCAATGCTTATGCAAATGATACAGAGAAAAACCTGAGTAACCTTTCTGCATACGCAAAAAAGCTGCGTGTATATAAAAAAGTTACCGAATTGATGGAGGTATTGCTAAATGGCTGATATAGCGGCATCCGTGCTTGCACGACTGAAAAATAGGGCTCAGATAAGCGGCAGAAGCTATCAGCTTTGTCTGCAGCTCTTTTGCCAAGAGGAATTCCTGCGCCGTTTGGAAAAATCCAAATATGCAGAAAACCTTGTGCTGAAAGGTGGATTGTTTATCTATTCCCTTACCGATTTTGACAGCCGAGTAACGGTTGATGTTGATTTTTTGCTCAGACAAATGCCAAATACGCCCGAGCAGTTAAAAACGGTGTTGGAGGAAATTATTGATACGCCCACCGGTAATGACTTTATCACTTTTGAGATTAAAGATGTTGCGCCTATCGCTGTTGCGAAAAAATATGCAGGAATCGGCGCATCGGTAGTTGCTCGTATTAAAAACACCAGAACACCGTTCAGTATTGATTTCGGTGTTGGTGATGTTATCGTGCCAAAGCAGGAAAAGCGAAAAATTCCGACACAGCTTTCCGACTTTGACGCTCCGACGGTAAATACATACTCCCTTGAAACAACCATTGCCGAAAAGATTGACGCTATTCTCAG
>ERZ808246.122-NODE-122-length-64214-cov-4.048879_pt1 | contig 64214 bp, 65 predicted proteins | sample MGYA00521083_ERZ808246 | MGnify/ENA primary metagenome ERZ808246 (study PRJEB31516, sample SAMN03275577) | gut metagenome | biome: mammalia-associated habitat; material: feces | host: Papio cynocephalus | place: Kenya | collected 2012-07-07 ... | reverse complement strand
GTCAATTATTTCTTTTTGTGAAAAGCGTACAGTATTTGCTTCGATTTTCATACAGTAATTCAGTTGACACGGCGGCTTTTTATTTGGTAAAATACAGTATGTATAAATAGATTTTCTACGGAGGCAACATATGGATTTCAGCGCGTTTGCCGCGAAAGCGGTAAGAAACATCGGAATAAGAACAGGCAAAAAATTGAGAAGAAAAGGCATTATTGCAACCGAGCTTCCCAAAACAATGCCGACTGTAATAGGCGGAACAAAATATGTGTGTGGCTATGCCGTGCGCGAAGTAATGCCGAAAGACCTTAAAGCCAAAAAATATTGGATAGCGGGTCACGGAATGGGCAAAACGCTTGACCGCGTTCACGACCCGATAACCGTAAGCGCCATGTGGTACGGCACAGACGAAAACGCCGGCATAATCCACATCAGCGCCGACATAATCGGTCTTACGAATTTTGAAGTCAACATTGTCCGCGATTCGCTTAAAGATTTTTGCGCAAAAAGCAACTGCAAGGGCATCACAATTTCGTGCACGCACACCCACGGCGGTTTTGATACCGTCGGCTATTGGGGTCAGCTTTACAGACTTCAGACCGGCAAGGATAAAGAATATATGGACCTTCTTCTGCGCTCTTTAAAAGAGGTTGCCGAAGAAGCATACGCCAATCGCAAAGAGGGCAAGCTTTTTGTCGGCACGGTTCACGTTCCCGACGCGCAGTATGATAAGCGCGAGCCCGTTGTGCTTCACGATGTTCTTACAAGAATCCGCTTTGTTCCCGACGACGGCTCTACAGAAACCTGGTTTATAAACTTTGCCGCGCACCCCAACACATTGGGCGGCGACAATCACGACGTAAGCGCCGATTACCCCTATTGGCTCAGAAAGACCATTAACGATACAAAAAAGACAAACGTGCTTTTCGGCGTCGGCGCAATCGGTGCGGTTGACCCCGGTATGTATTGCGAGGATAAGCCCCAAAGAACGCGCCTTGAGGGCGAGGCTCTTGCAAAAGCGGCTCTTTCTATAGATAACGACAAAGAAATGAAGCCCGAAATCGAAATTCTCCGTCAGCAGTATTATGCGCCTGTTGATAACGGACTTCTTGCGCTTATGGCTACAATAAAAGTTTGCTCGTCACAGCGCTATGCCTGCGACAGGGGCGACCTCGGACTTGCGCTTCTTACGGAAATTACATATATGCGCCTCGGCTCTCTTCAGATTCTTTGCTTCCCGGGCGAGCCTTTCCCCGAGGTAATATACGGCGGCGCGGTTTCTGCCGATAAATCCGCTACGGGCAAAGGCCCCGAAATCAACCCCAAGCCCATAATAGATATTGTCGGCGACAAAGACCTTCTTGTGTTCGGCGTTACAAACGATATGACGGGCTATTGCGTTGTTCCCAACGACTTTGTTCTTAACAAAACACAGCCGTATGTCGAGCAGGGCAGAGACGTATTTGACAGAAAGCACTATCACGAAACCAACTCTCTCGGCTATCTTACAAACCAGGTCTATACCGAGGTTGTTGCGGATATAATGACAAGAGTTTAATTGAAAAAGCACAGGGCACCGTGTTTTTAGTTCCCTGTGCTTTGTTTTAAAATAAAGCTATGAAAAAAGAAACAAAAATCAACATTCTTGACAAAACATTTCACGGCATTTTAAAGGCAATTTCATTAAGCTATAAAGACGCTTCGGATTTTTGCGATTTTGATTCTTATACCTCCGAAAATTTTTATGAAGGTACAGTGCCGTTTTTAAAAGAGCCGCAAAAGGGCGCCTCGTGGGAACTGGGCTTTTCAGAATGCTCTCTTGTGCCGCCCGACGTTTTAAGCTATCCGCATTATCTCGGCGGCTACATTTCGCCCGACAACAACTTTAAAAATCTTATAGAATGCGTTATAGACGAAATGAAAGCGCGCACAATTGCCGTGTCGGACGGCTCGGACCGCGGAATTTCGATTTTTTGCACGGTTGACTGCATCGGCATAACAAACGCCGATATAAGAGATATAAGAAAAAGCTTTAAAGAGCTGTTCTTAAAAAAGCACCCCGAAAAAAAGATAGCGAGCATAAACGTCTTTTCCACGCACACGCACAGCTGTATAGATACCGAGGGGCTTTGGACTGACCTTTTCGGCAAAATAAAGCGAAACGGCAAAAGAAACAGAACGGGAAAAGGAATCCCCGAAACCGGCACCGATGAAAGCTTTATGCGCTTTCTTAAAAAGAAGGTCGCGCTTTCAATGTGCGAAGCCGCCGAAAATACCGAGCGCGGCGAAATGTACTTTGCAAAAAAAGACCTTTCAAAAAAATATTTTTCAAATAAAAACAGACCTTCCGCAACTGGGCTTGTAACAGAAATGATTCGCCTTGACTTTATTCCCGAAAACAAAGAAAAACGCCCCGTTATGATAGTCAATCTGCCAATACACCCCGATGTTGCGGGGCTTCCCACAAAAGGCAGAAAAGAAAGCGGTCACGAGCTTTCGGGCGACTATATTTATTATATGGGCGAAACCGTCAACAGGGCGGGTTTTGATTTTATGTTTTTCAACGGCGCAATCTGCGCCATATATTCCTCGCGCGAGCTTTCAAACGACGGCTTGCCGCTTGACGCGCGCTGGGAGCAGTCGCGCCGCTTCGGCATCGAAATGGGGCGAATTGCTCTTTCGCTTACAAAGGACGAAGCTGAAATTAAAAAAGACCCGACGGTTTTTGACGCCGATGAAATAAAGCGCGAAGAGCTTCTTTCAAAAGAGAACGGCGGCGAGTATACGCTGTGGTGCGAGAATTGGGAAAAGACGGAAGAAAAAAGGGTAGAGCCGTTTTTGAATATTCGCTTAAAAGAGGTTCGCGTGCCGATAGAAAACCCGCTTATTATAACCGCGGGCAAGCTGAAGCTTGCAAATTACAGGGTATTAAAAGAAGCGCGCGGCAGATACTCTGTTTTTACCGAGGTCGGTTATGTGCAATTCGGCAACGCCTTTTCGTGCGTTATGGTTCCCGGCGAATATTGCTGTGACCTGCTTACGGGCGGCGCTTCTCTTAAAGCCGAAAGCTCTGCGCGGCATTATGATTTTAAATACAAAACCGCGCGTGAAATATTCGGCGCCGACACATACGCTTTAGGGCTTGCAAACGATGCCATCGGCTACATTGTCCCCGATAATGACTACACCATGGGCGACCCCGAAAATCATTATCACGAATTTGTGTCGCTCGGAAGATATACAGGCTCTGCAATCAACAACGGTCTTTTTGAATTGAAAAAAGACATCGAAAGGAATTGCCTTTATGATTTATCTCGGAGTTGACGGCGGCGGAACGCGCACAACTGCCGTTGCGGCTGACGAAAACGGAAAAATTCTTTTAAAAGCGGTCGGCAAGACGATAAATTTTTATTCCGTGGGAATGAAAACGGCAAAAGAAAACTTCAAAAATCTTGTTGACGGCATTTCCTCAAAGCTCGGCGTTACTTCTTTCGAGGCGGTTTTTGTCGGCTCGTCGGCTCTTGACGGCGAAGCTTCAAAAGAGCTTTTAAGTGAGTTTTTCGGCGGCGCGGTTAATGCAAAAAAAGTCGGAATGAACAGCGATTTGTTCGTTGCGCTTTCTTCGTGCGGCGGCGCTTTGCCGCACCTTGTCGTAATAAGCGGCACAGGCTCTATGGCGCTTTTGCGCCGCGAAAACGGCAGTCTTGAAAAACGCGGCGGCTGGGGGCATATTTTCGGCGACGAAGGCTCGGGCTATTCAATAGCCGTTTCGCTTTTAAAAAAGGCGGCGCAGCTTTTTGACAACGGCGAAAATCCGGAATTGACAAGCGTGGTTTCGGACTTTTTCGGGCTTTCCCATTTTTCGGATTTAACAGGGTATATCTATTCCGAAAACACGTCGAAAGATAAAATTGCCGCTCTTTCTTTTCTTGTGAACGAGCGCGCCGAAAAGGGCTGCGAAATATGCCGCGAAATACTTCTTTTTGAAAGCCGCGCGCTTTATGATACGGTAAAGCCGCTTCTTTATAAAACGCCGACTCTTTCAAAAATATTTGTTTACGGCGGTGTGTTTTTAAACAGCGGCATTTTTTATAATGCGTTTTGCGAGTGCGTGCACGGCGATTTTGAAAGTTTAACGGTAGAGCGGCTGAGCGTTCCGCCCGAAAACGGCGCTCTTAAAAATGCATTTCTTTTGAGGTGAGCTTTTCTTGGAAAAGTATTTTGAATATATTGAAAATATAGAAAAAATAATAGAACGCGAAAAAACAGAGGGCGCAGAGAATGCCGAAAAGGCTTCACAGCTTCTTTTTGAAACAATAAAAAACGGCAAAAACATTTTTCTTTTCGGCACGGGCCATTCGCATATGCTGGCAGAGGAGCTTTTTTACAGGGCGGGCGGCCTTGTGAACATAAGGCCGATATTGGAGCCGTCTTTAATGCTTCACGAATCCGCTTCAAAAAGCACCGAAATTGAACGCCTTTACGGCTATTCGGAAATTCTTATTGAGCACTACGGCGTGAAAAAGGGCGACTGTGTAATTATTATTTCAAATTCGGGCAGAAATGCCGTTCCTGTGGACGCGGCGCTTCTTTCAAAAGAGCGCGGAGCAAGCGTCATTGCGCTTACAAGTATGGAGCATACTTTAAAAGTTACGTCGCGCCACAAATCCGAAAAGCGGCTTTTTGAAATTGCCGATGTTGTTCTTGACAATATGGGCGAATACGGCGACGCGTCTTTAAAAATTGACGGGCTTGACGGCAAAATCTGCCCGACTTCAACCGTTATAGGCGCAATGCTTTTAAATGCAATAATCGCCGAAACCGTCAAAAAATGCGTTGAAAACGGCATAACGCCCGAATGCTTTAAAAGCAGCAACGCAGACGGCGGCGACGAATATAACGAAAAGCTTTTAGAAAAATATAAAGGAGAGATAATACATCTATGATATATCCTGTTCCGATTAAATCCGCAAAAGAGGGGAAAACTGTCGGCGCTTCTTCGTTTTTTGTTTCGGGTGATTTTGAAAACGTTGTAAAAAGAGTTTTCTCAGATTATAAAATACCGCTTGAAAACGGCGGATTCCCTATAAAAATTACGGTTAAAAGAAGCGAAAGAACAACATATATAAAAGAGCTTTCGCGCCTTACCGACGAAAAGTATTTTATAACGGTTAAAAGTGACGGAATACTTCTTGAGGCTTCGTGCGAAAAGGGCGTTTTCAGAGCCGCCAACACTCTTTCAAAAATGATAACCTCGGGCGAATTGTTTGAAGGCGAAACCGAGGACTATCCGCTGTTTTTAAAACGCGGATATATCGAGGGCTTTTACGGTGCGCCGTGGGAGCAGGAAAAACGCCTTAGTGTTATGAAGCTTATGGCTCAAAACGGAATGAACACATATTACTACGCCCCCAAAGACGATATATATCACCGCGAAAAGTGGAGTGAGCTCTACCCCGAAAAAGAGCTTTCAAAAATTAAAGAGCTTTTCACTTTCGCAAGCGAAAATTATTTTGATTTTTATTGGTGCATAGGCCCCGGGCTTTCATATCATTACACTTTAAAAGAGCATTTTGACCTTTTGATGAAAAAGTTTTCTCAGCTTTATTCAATAGGCATCAAAAAATTCGGGCTTTTGCTTGACGATATACCGAATAAATTTCAGTTTTCAGACGATGAAGAAGCATTCGGCGATATTGTTTATGCTCACACGGACCTTGTAAACAAAACATACAGGGCATTAAAAGCCGTTGACAGTGAAATCGAATTGACCGTTTGCCCCACGCAATACAGCGGCAAGGGCGACGAGTTTTATATTTCGGAATTCGGTACTTCTACTCCGAGAGATGTTTCGCTGTTTTGGACGGGTGAAGAAATCTGCTCGCGCGTTCTTACCTGCCGCGAGGCTCTTAAACTTCAGGACACGGCAAAGCACGCGCCGCTTTTCTGGGATAATTTCCCCGTGAACGACTGCGAAATGTTCCAGGAGATGCACCTGAATTATATCGACGGCCGCGACAAAAAGCTTTACCTTTGCTGTGAGGGCATTATTTCAAACGTTATGGAATACGCCGAGTGTTCCAAAATACCGCTTTTAACATTTTGCGATTATTTGTGGAATCCCGAGTGCTACGACCAAGAAGCCTCGCTCAAAAACGCGCACAAAGCCGTTCTTAAAGACAAAGCGGAGCTTTTCGCATATTTTGCCGACCATCTTTATGTTTCGTGCCTTACTATGTATTCGTCGCCCAAAATGAGCGCAATGTTCTCGGAATTTTGGTTCCTTTACAATCACGGCGAAAAAGAAAAGGCGCTTTCGCTTCTTTCGGCATACAGAAAAAAGTCCGAAGAATGCAGTGAAATGCTCGGCGATTACACTGAGCCGCTCTTTTCGGAGCTTAGAAAATGGAGCGCTAAATACAAAAAGTGCTGCAGGCTTTTGGGGCTTATCGAAAAAACAGTGAGCGACCCAAGCGGCGATAATAAAAAAGAGCTTAAAGCGGTGCTCGATGATTATAACGCGGACGCAGTTGTTTTAACGGGCTTTTGCCTTCGCGAGGCGGCAAACCGCGCTTTGGCGCTTTAAAGTGGTGAACAAGATGTATATAGATAAAACCCTTTATAACAGCCGCCCCGAAAAATGCGAAACAAAAAAAGAGCAGGATTCTTATATTTTATTGGAAAACTGCCAAACCGATTATGTAAGGGCAAGCCACGACGCGGCGGCTACAATCGAGCTTTGCGAAGAGGTCGAAAAAATTATCGGCGCAAAAATTTGCAAAAATCTTCTTTTGTGCAATCGGCAGTGCACCGAGTTTTATATGCTTCTTTTGCCCGGCTCGTTAAATTTTAAAACAAAATATCTTTCGTCGCAAATAGGCTCTTCGCGCCTGTCATTTGCAAGCGGCGAGCAGATGGAAGCGCTTTTGAACGTTTCGCCCGGCTCCCTTACAGTGCTGTCGCTTATGTACGACAAAGAGAAAAAGGTTAAGCTTCTTATTGAAAAAAGCCTTTTTTCGGAAGAATATTTTGCGTGCCACCCGTGCGTTAACACGGCAACGGTAAGGTTTAAGACCGAGGACCTTTTAAAAAAGGTTCTTCACGCGCTCGGGCGCGAATATAAAACGGTCGATTTGGTAAACGTCCCGACGGAATAAAAAGGGAAGCGTTTGAATAATAATTCTTATTGATTAGATTTAGGAGCTGACAGTATGAAAGTATTGCTTGTAAACGGCAGTCCGCACAAAAACGGCTGCACCTATACGGCGCTTTGCGAAATTAAAGACACTCTTTTAAAAAACGGCGTCGAAAGTGAAATTTTTAATATCGGCACTTCTCCCGTGAGGGGGTGCGCCGGCTGCGGCGGATGCGCTTTTACAGACGGCAAATGCGTTTTTGACGACGATATTGTAAACACGCTTATTGAAAAAGCAAAAACGGCGGACGCGTTTATTTTTGCTTCGCCCGTTCATTATGCTTCGCCCGCGGGGGCGCTTTGCGCCGTGCTTGACAGAGCGTTTTATGCAGGCGGAAAATATTTTGCATATAAACCGGGCGCCGCTGTTGTTTCGTGCCGCCGCTCGGGGAGCACGGCGTCGCTTGACGTTCTTAACAAATATTTCTTAATAAACAATATGCCCGTTGTTTCGTCGCAGTATTGGAATATGGTTCACGGCGCAAAGCCCGAAGATGTTTTAAAGGACGAAGAGGGGCTTCAGATAATGCGCACTCTCGCAAAAAATACGGCGTGGCTTTTAAAGTGCATTGAAGCCGGTAAAAAAGAGGGAATAAACATTCCAGAAAAAGAGCCGAAGAGGCGCACGAATTTCATAAGATAATCTTTGTATAATTTAGAATATAGGTTATTGATTTTAGCTAAAACAGGTGGTAAAATATTTCTGTAAAGAATTATCACAAAAGAAAGGACGACGATTATGAATGATATAAACGCTTTATATTCTCTTTGGCTTAAAGAGGCGGTTCTTGACCCCGACCTTAAAACAGAGCTTGAGTCAATAAAAGGCAACGAAGATGAAATTCTCGACCGTTTTTATAAAAATCTTGAGTTCGGCACGGGCGGCCTTCGCGGCGTTATCGGCGCGGGCACAAACAGACTCAATGTTTACACCGTATCACAGGCAACGCAGGGTCTTGCAAACTACCTTAACAAAAATTTTAAAGAGCCGTCTGTTGCAATCGCTTACGATTCGCGCATAAAGTCTGACAAATTTGCCGAAGCCGCGGCGGGCGTTCTTGCCGCCAACGGAATTAAAGTATATATTTATCCCGAGCTTATGCCCACACCAATGCTCTCATTTGCAGTAAGAAGGCTTCATTGTTCGTCCGGTATAGTTATAACCGCAAGCCACAATCCGTCTAAATATAACGGCTACAAGTGCTATGACAGCCGCGGATTCCAGATGACCGACGAAGCGGCGGCGGAAACATACGAATACATTAAAAACGTTGATGTTTTCACGGGCGTTAAGCGTATGGATTTTGACGACGCGCTTGCAGAGGATATGGTCGATTTTATTGAGGATTGGGTAAAAGACGAGTTCACGGAAGCCGTTCTTTCAAAATCGCTCAATAAAAAGCTTGTGGCGTCCTCCGGCATAAAGGTGCTTTACACACCTCTTCACGGCACGGGCAACAAGCCCGTAAGGCGCGTGCTTAAAAAGCTCGGCGTTAAAGAGCTTGAGGTTGTTAAAACACAGGAAAAGCCCGACGGCACTTTCACAACCTGCCCCTATCCGAACCCCGAAATCCGTCAGGTTTTTGAAGAGGGTTTAAAAGAAACCGAAAACTTTAAAGCGGACCTTATAATAGCAACCGACCCCGACTGCGACCGCGTCGGTATAGCAGTGCTTGACGGCGGCGAATACAAGCTTATGACGGGCAACGAGGTCGGCGCAATGCTTTCGGAATATTTGCTTTCAACGCTTAAAGCGCGCGGCGAGCTTCCCGAAAAGCCCGTTCTTATAAAAACCATCGTTACAACGCCCTTAATAAAAGATATTGCAAACGCCTACGGCGCAGAGCTTTATGACCTTCTTACAGGCTTTAAATACATCGGCGAATGCATTACCGAGCTTGAAGAAAAAGGCGAAGCCGACCGCTATGTTCTCGGAATGGAAGAAAGCTACGGCTATCTTGCGGGCACGCACGTCCGCGATAAAGACGGTGTTGTTGCGGCAATGCTTGTTACCGAAATGGCGGCTTTCTGCAAAACAGAGGGCAAAACACTTTGGCAGTATATGGAAAGCATCTATGAAAAATACGGCTATTATTTCAACGAGCTTGACAACTATGCCTTCGAGGGCGCAAGCGGAATGAAAAAAATGGCTGATATGATGGAAAATCTCAGAAACAACGTTCCCGCAGAAATTTCGGGCAGCAAGGTCGTTTGGGTCGGCGATTACAAAAAGGGCACAACGCTTGACCTTGTAAGCGGCGAAAGCGGAAAAACGGGGCTTCCCTCGTCAAACGTTCTTTCTTACAGATGCGAAAACGGCAGTACCGCAATTGTAAGACCCTCGGGCACAGAGCCGAAAATCAAAATATATATCACCGCAAAAGAGTCCTCGCGTAAAAAGGCGGCGGCAGAGGTTAAAAACATCTCCGAAGCTATGAAAGGGATTCTCGGTATATAATTATGTTATCAAAAAAAGCAATCCGCATAGTCGCATTCGTCCTTGCTTTTCTTATGGCAATAGGCGTGCTTGCGGTTATTCTGAACGTTATTTAATTAAGGTGATAAAATGCCGTATATTAATTTAAAAACAACAAAAATTCTCAAAGACGACGAAAAAAGCGCGCTCAGCCGCGAGTTCGGCAAAGCTATAGAGTGCTTTCCCGGCAAAACCGAAAGATGGCTTATGGTGAATATTGAGGGCGGCGCTTCAATGTGGATGGCGGGCGACAATTCGACAGATTGCGCAATGCTTGAAGTGTCTCTTTTGGGTCACGCTGGGAATAAGGTTTATGACGATATGTCGGCGGCGCTTTGCTCCGTTATGGAAAATGTCTCGGGGATAGCCCCGTCAAGGGTTTATATTAAATATGCCGAAACAGAGCATTGGGGCTTTAACGGCGGCAATTTTTTACAGGATTTTATAATAACCGCCGATTGGTAAACACAAATTACGAAAGTGTATTTGCGCTCTTACTAATCGGCGGTCGGCAAACGCAGGCTTTTTTGTTAATGCTTTTGCTCGGGGGCTTTTTACAGCCCCATTAAGAAGGTGAAAACTTTGAAAAGTGTAAAACCCGGCAGGGGACCGTCATTTTTACAGGGCTTTATGTGCGTCGCAGTCGCGCTTTTCGGCGTTATCTGGACTGTTATGGCGCTTTCTACGGGCGGCGGCGCGTTCGCTCTTTTCGGCGTGATTTTTATTGTTATTGCAATTGTTCAGGCGGTTTACTCGTTTAAAAACGCCACGTCGAAAAACCGCTTTTCGGATTTTGATATAACGGATAATAACGAAGAGCCGGACCCTTTAAATGAAAGGTTTAACCCTCTTATGCTTAACAATACGTTTGAGCAAAAAACGGACGGCGGCGAAAACTTTTGCCCTTATTGCGGCGCGCCCACAAAAGACGGTTTTGCTTTTTGCAGAAACTGCGGCAAAAAACTTCCGTAAATGATTTTGTAATATGTTACAAAATTGAATGCACAAAATTGTGCAATGCGGTGTAAGTCTACAAAACGGCAAAAAGTCGGAAATTTTGACGTTTTTGTATTGACAAACAAAATACTTTGGTTTACAATTACAGAAAACAGCACCTGATAGAGGTCGCGGATACGATTAGTACCCCACAGCAAACGTCGGCAAAACGGCTGTGCGGGGAAAGGCTGTTCCGCCGAAGCGCATTACGGTTGCCGCCGTCTTGCAGCTGGGCCCGCGTTTAATAAGCGCGGTACTGTCACATATTTATGTGGAGCACTATCAACGGCATTTTGTTTATAATTTTTATTTTATAAATAATTTAAAGCCCGCGATACCATAAAAAGTATTGCGGGCTTTGTTTTTAAGGAGAAATTATTATGAAAAACTCAAGAAGAATTTTAGCTCTTGTACTTTCTCTCGTGCTTTGTCTCTCGCTTTTTGCGGGCTGCGGCGGCGAGAAAGAACCCAAAACAGATGATGTGAAAAGCGGCGTTGAAGACGGCGTTCTTACAGTTGCCATGGAGTGCAGCTACGCTCCTTACAACTGGACTCAGTCGGACGACTCAAACGGCGCGGTTCAAATCAAAGGCTCAAACGACTATGCAAACGGCTACGACGTTATGATGGCAAAGAAAATTTGCGAAGCAAACGGCTGGAAGCTTGAAATTGTGCGTCTTGACTGGTCGTCGCTTGTTCCCGCAGTTCAGTCGGGCAGCGTTGACTGCGTTATCGCAGGTCAGTCAATGACGCCCGAGCGTATGGAAGAGGTTGACTTTGCAGGACCTTATCTTTACGCCACAATCGTTTGTATGGCAAAGGCCGACAGCAAGTATGCAAACGCAAAGAGCCTTTCTGACCTTGCAGGTGCAAAGTGCACTTCTCAGAGCGAAACCATCTGGTACACAAAGTGCCTTCCGCAGATAGAGGGTGCCGAGGTTCTTACAGCAAAGGATACAGCCCCCGAAATGCTTATGGCTCTTGAAACGGGCGCGGTTGACTTCATCTGCACCGACAAGCCCACGTCAGAGGGCGCTCTCATAGCTTACAGCGACCTTAAAATCATCGACCTTCCCGAAAACAGCTTCAAGGTTGACGACGGCGACATAAATATCGGTATTTCGGTAAAGAAGGGCAACACCGTTCTTAAAGATAAACTTAACGATGCCCTTAAAGGTATGACGGCTGACGATTTTGACGCATTAATGAAAGAAGCCGCAAAAATGCAGCCCCTTTCAAAATAACTTTTTTACACGAACGGAGTTAAAAGTATGAACAAGTTTGCGGAGCTTTGGACGGATATAGCAGAGTGCTGGTCCGAAAGCTATATGCAATATCTCACCGGCGCGCTTAAAACGATAGAGCTTGCCGTTGCGGCGACTGCAATCGGCTGCATAATCGGTCTTATCTGCGGTATCATTCAAACAATACCGTGCGACAAAAACGACAATATCGTAAAGAGAATATTCCTCGGAATAGTTAAAGCCATAGTTCGCATTTATGTTGAGGTTTTCAGAGGAACGCCCATGATTATTCAGGCAATCTTCATTTTCTACGGCTTGCCCTATTTTTTCAGCGGCAAAAACCTTGACGTTAATTTTGCGGCGTACCTTGTTGTTTCGATAAACACGGGCGCTTATATGGCCGAAACGGTTCGCGGCGGCATAATGTCTATTGACCGCGGTCAGACCGAGGGCGCAATGTCTATCGGTATGAACCACTTTAAAACAATGCTTTATGTAATTCTTCCGCAGACAATCCGCAACATAATTCCGCAAATCGGCAATAACCTTGTTATCAACATAAAAGATACATCGGTTATGTTTGTTATCGGCTACACCGAGCTTTTTGCAGTACACAAAGCCGTTGCGGGCGCAAAATACATTTTCTTCCCGTCGGCTGTTATTACGCTTACAATTTACCTTGTTATGACGGTAATTTGTTCGCTGATTTTAAGGCTTTGGGAAAAGAAAATGGACGGACCCGAAAACTTCAATATTGCCACAACCGACACGCTTGCACACACAAGCGGAACATACTCTTATGTGAAAAAGTCCAAGAAGGAGGGTAAATAATGTCTGACACAATTTTACAGATAAACCATCTTTCAAAGACCTTCGGCAGTCACGAGGTTCTTCGCGATATAGATTTTTCGGTAAATCACGGCGACGTAACAAGTATTATCGGTCCTTCGGGCTCCGGCAAATCAACGCTTCTTCGCTGCATCAATTTGCTTGAAACGCCGACCTCGGGCGAAATTCTTTATCACGGCACAAACATAAAAGAGTTAAAGGGCGGCGCAAGCGCATATCGCTCTCACGTCGGAATGGTTTTTCAGTCCTTTAACCTTTTCAACAATATGAACGCCCTTAAAAACTGTATGATAGGGCAAATGAAGGTGCTCGGAAAGTCAAAGCAGGAGGCAAAGGATTCTGCCATGCACTACCTTAAAAAGGTTGGCATGGAGCCTTACATCAACGCAAAGCCTTCACAGCTTTCGGGCGGTCAGAAACAGCGCGTGGCAATAGCAAGAGCGCTTGCTATGGAGCCCGAGGTGCTTTTGTTCGACGAGCCGACAAGCGCGCTTGACCCGCAAATGGTCGGCGAAGTGCTTTCGGTAATGCGTGACCTTGCAAAAGAGGGGCTTACAATGATAGTTGTAACTCACGAAATGGCTTTTGCGCGCGACGTTTCAAACAACGTTGTGTTTATGACCGACGGCGTTATTTGCGAAAGCGGCTCTCCCAAAGAAATTTTTGAGTCGCCGAAAAAAGCAGAAACAAAAGATTTCCTTTCGCGCTTTTTGGCAAACTGAAAAGTTAAACATAATACAACAAAACAAAACAAAACGCTTCGCAGTATTCGGAAAAAACGTTTACTGCGAAGCTTTTTTAATGAGAAAATTACTATGCTCTTAATTCAAGAGTGAAAATTATTGTTTCGGGCTTTTTATAATCGCAGGAAAGCCTTCCGCCGTTAATTTGAGCGAGGGAACGGGCGGCTGAAAGCCCTATTCCGCATCCGCCGCTTGTTTGCGTGCGTGCTTCGTCCGCTCTGTAAAAGCGTTCAAACAGCCTTTCGGGCGGCGCTTTCGGCAAAGCTGAGCAGGTGTTTTCAAAAATTGCCGTAACTTTTTTGCCGTCTTTTTTTAACGAAAACATGAATGTGCCGCCGTCGTTTGCGTATTTTGCCGCATTGTCAAAAAGCAAAAGGAAAATGCGCTCAACATCGTTTTTGTCCGCCGTTGCAAAAACATCTTTTTCTATATCTTCTTCGGCTGTGATGTTTCTTAAAGCAAAGCGCTCTGCAAATTGGCTAAAGGTGTTTAAAGAAAGCTTTGACAAATCGAATTTTTCGGCTTTTTTCGTTTCTTTAAGCTCGTCTGCCTTTGCAAGCGTCAAAAGGTTCTCTGTCAGCCCCGACAGACGCTTCGTTTGCTCTTTTATGTTTTCGGTCTTTTTAGAAACGCCCTGCGTCAGCTCAAGCGCCTCGGTGTTTGCAAGAATTATTGCAAGCGGAGTTTTGATTTCGTGCCCAGCGTTTGTAACAAATTGTTTTTGCTTTTCAAAATTTTCGGCAAACGGCTTTACAGCTCTTTTTGAAAGAAGCGTCAGCGTGACAAGCATTACCGCAATACAGATTAAGCCGACAAAAAGCGAAATAAGCAAAACACGAAGCATTGCGGCAAGCTCTTCTGAGGTGTCAAGAAAAATCAGCGTGACTTTGCCGTCGTCCGAAGAAGCTTTAATGTATTTGTACTTTTCGAGCCGTCCGCTTTCATTTTTTGAGTCGAGGGCTTTTTTTGCAAGTGCTTTTGCTTCCTCCGACGAAACCGCCGACGTTCTGCTTGTATCTGTAAAAATAACGTTTTTGTCGCTGTCTGTGCGCACCGTGAAGAAGTTGGACGACAAAAACATATCGTGTTCGTTTTTCGGCGCGCGAAGATTTCGCGGCACGCCGGGCGGGGCAGGGGTGTTTTTGTCTGGCAGCTTGTCAATATCGCCCTCGCTTCTTGCAATCAGCGAAAGCTTTTCGTCGGTTTGCTTTGCGGTCATAGCGGCGTTTGTCAGGTTAATTACGCCTAAAAGCACGGCAATAAGCGCGATTATTGCAATCATTGCGGTAACGACAAATCTTTTTTGAAGCGCTTTAATCATTTTGTTTCCTCCAATTTGTAGCCGATTCCGCGTTTTGCTTTTATCGTGACGTTTGCGCCCGCGCATGACAGTCGGCGGCGCAAGGTGGAAATATAGACCCACACCGTGTCAAGCGGCGTGTCGGTGTCATAGCCCCAAACTTTTGTTAAAATATCCTCACCCGAAATGTAAATATCTTTGTTAAGCATAAAAAGCTCTAAAATGCGGTATTCGGTTTTTGAAAGAGTAATGCTTTCTTTCTCTGAAGAGAGCACAAAAGTCTGCATATTAAGCGAGGCGTTGCCGAATTTAAGCTCGTTCGGGGTGTATTCTTCGCGACGGCGAAGCATGGCGCGCACCCTTGCAAGAAGCTCGCCTGTGTTAAAGGGCTTAACAAGATAATCGTCCGCGCCGAGGTCAAGACCCAAAATGCGGTCGTCAATATCGGATTTTGCCGTCAGAAGCAAAACGGGCGTGTTTATGCCTTTTTTTCGTATTTCTTTTAAGACTTCAAGACCGCTCATCTTCGGCATCATAATGTCAAGAATTGCACCGTCGTATTTTTCGTTTTCAAGATAATACAAAGCGTCCTCTCCGTTATAAACGGCGTCTACAGTGTATTTGTAAAAATCAAGAATTTCCGAAACAGCGTCCGACAGAGCTTTTTCGTCCTCTGCATAAAGAAGCTTCATAAACTCACACCTTTAAAAAACAACTTCTATTTCTTTCGGAATGTCATAAACAGGCTCTTTTTCGCGCTCAAGCTTGATTTTTATTTCGCCGAACGGCGTCGGAATACAAACGTCTGCAAACTCAAGCCCCAAAAGCGACGGCGAAAGGCGGATTTTTTTAAAGCCGGGTTCAAGAATTTCAAGCCCCGAAAGAGCCTTCGGAACAGAATAAAGCGGCGAGCCGCCCCACGCGTGGCTGTGGTCAAAAGAATATGTCGGCTCGGGCGCAATAAACCCTTCGACAAGCCCTTTTTTGCATTTTTTTACAGGCTCTTTCCAACGCTCCGAGAGTTTTAACGTGTATTCGTCGCGCAGACCGTTTTTAAAAATCGCTTCAAACAGAAAATGCGCGAAATACGGCTGAAAATCGCCGAGAGAGTCGTTTTCAAAAGCTTCTTTTATAAGATGCCTTGCAGTGCTCTCACTGCATATTCCGAAGCACGCCGCGAGTATGTTCGCGTGCTTGCGGTAATAACGCAAAGCCGTGTTTTGAGGCATATAATACGCCAAAAGCTTTTTGTCGGTCGGCGTGTTAAGCCCCTCAAAATAAAGCTCTTTTTCGCTGTCATAAAGAAGCGTGTTAACGGCTTTTTTAATGCTTTCGGAAAGGCTCTTAACGTCGGCTGCCAAAGCGCTTTCGTGCAGCTCGCCGAAAATTTTCTCAGCCGTTTTAAGCATTGCAAAAAAGTAAATGTTAAGGCACGTTTGCCCAAGCGCCTTCGGCGGGTGATGAAGCGAGATGCCGTCTGTGTATATCCAATCAATAAACATATAGTCGGGCGGCGTTTCAATAAGTCCGTTATCGCCGAGATACGTTTTAAACCGCTCAATAAGCATAACAAGCGCGTCAAGCGTGTTTTCTAAAAGCGATTTGTCGCCCGTTAGCATATACACATCATAAAGCATAAGCACCCAAATAAGGCTGTAGGTTGTGTGGAACATTCTGCCGCCGTGATAACGGAGAAGCTCTGCCGTTCTTAAAATATCGGCTTTTGCAAGGCTCATATCGCCGAAAGAAAACGCCGTCATAAGGCTTTCTATGTAATAGTCGCCCGTGCAGGCAAGCGGCTCGCAGTGGCGCGGCGAATCAAGGTGAATAAGCTGGCGGCACTGCTTTAAAGTGTGGGCGCATACGTCTAAAACGTCGTTAAGCTCGCTGTCGGAAAGGCGCGTTTTGCTCTCGTTAAAAACGGGGTAAAACGTGTTTATAATTCCGACATCGACCGTGCAAGGCTCATTACCGAGATTTTCAGCCTCTATAAAAAGTCCGCCGATGCTGTGAAGCTCAATTCCGCGGTAGCTTGAAAATCCTTTAAGAATGACCGTTTCTTTTGTGCCTTCTTCGTCTGTTTCAAAGCATCTTACAGAAAGCTTTACGGGGGAGTGGGAGCCGTTTTTAAACGATAAAAACGCCGCATAGATTTTATTAAACTCAAACACAAAGGATTTCTTTTCAAACGGTGCAAGAAAAAGCTTGCCGCCGTTTTCGGGAGCCAAAAAGACTTCGGTGCGCGCTTCCAAAGGCAGTGTTTTGCAGTGCCAAATGTTTTGAATTTCTGCGGCGGGAGAAAACTCGTCCGCACTCTTTAGCCCGTCATAATAATACGGCCTTTCATATGCGCCGTTTCTTCGGACGCACCACGTTTTGTCGGTGGAAATATATGTTTTTGAGCCGTCCGAAAAAACAACCTCGCCGCTTAGCATAAACCCGCCGTGACCCGAAGAATATTCGCATATTTTCACGGGCATAAGCTTAACTGTCGCAAAGAACGCCGCGGTTTTGCCGCCTATATCGGCAGAAAGCGTCGAAGCGTAGTGCGACGGGCGCGCTTCGTCGTTAAAAAGAAAATCGCCGCCCACAGGGATAGGGCCTGTTATTGCGGCTTTGCCGTTTATATAAAGGCAAAATTCAGTGTCGCCGCTTACAAAGAGATTAATTTTATCAACCTCTTTTTCAAATTTGTATTCTTTAAAAAATTCTGCGACGGCATAGTTTCCGCACTCTTCTTTTTTGTCGCTGAATCCGCTGTAAACCGTGTTTCTGTAGTCTTTGTAACGCGCTTCGTCAAGCCAAATCCATTTTTCGCAAAACTCCATACCGTTTCTCCCTGTGTTTTGATGATTTTTATAATATTACCGATATTATATAAAATTAGTATTGTAAAATCAATATAAAAGCGGCTGTAAAAATTGTTTTTACAACCGCCGGTATTTATATTATTTTGCCTTTTCTGATGTCAACAAGGTCGCGATAGCTTATAAGCTCAACGCCGCTGTCTTTAAACGCCTTGTGAACCTCGGGGTCTTTCATAACAAGGTATTCCCAATAGCGCCTTTGCCATCTTCCCGTAATTGCTTTCATTTCGTCGGTGTCAAGCGCGGGGTGGACGTATGTTTCGCAAATTCCCTCGGGAATATTTGTGAGATAGTTAATAAAATTCGCCTTAAAGCCTTCGTATGTATCGGCGTCTTTTATCTGCTCGGGGAAGATAAGGTAATCGGGCATGGGTACTTTGTTTATCTTCCCGAAAAATCCCGAAAAACGGCAAGCCGCTTTAAAAAGCCACATCGGGGTGCCGTCGGGGCACTGAGAGGGCAGGGGCTTTGAGAACATTCTGAACGGATAGCCCTTTTTGCCGCAAAGCGCAAGCGTTTTGGGGAGCATTTTAAGCTTTCCGTTAAGACCGTACAAAGCACCCATGTGCGAGTCAACGTGCGAGGGCTTCATACCCTTTTTTTCGCAATATTCAATCTGCGCAAGGCTTTCTTTAACAGCTTCGTCATAGTCGCAGTGGGCTTCAAAATCTTCGCTTTCGGGCCACATTCTTCCCTCGGGGGTCATAAGGCTTTTGCCGTTTGTCAAGGGCTTCCAGGGGAAGCGCTCTTTCCATTCGTTTGTGTGCGTAAGATGAACGCCTATAGCATATTGCGGATGCGCCTTTGCAAACTCAATTGCGGCGTCTGCGGCGGGGCAGGGCGTCATAATGGTAGACGATTTAAGATATCCGCCCTCAAAAAGCTCTTCAACAGCTTTGTTTGCCGAAGGGCAAAGACCGTAGTCGTCGGCATTTATAATAAGATACTTTTTAATAACTATCACTCCGTTTCAATTGAGTATTTTACTATATATTTAAGCGGATTTCAAGCGTGCGACTGAATTTAAATAAAAAATCAAAAAGGCGGCTCAAAGCCGCATTTGCCTTGAACCGCCTTTTGTGCCTGCTGTTTAATTATGAGCAACCGCAACCGCAGCCGTTATTGCCCGAGCAGCCGCAATCGTTGCTGTAGCCGTTCGCACCGAAGAGTATAAGGATTATTATAAGAATGATAATCCAAGAAGAATTGTTGTTAAAGAAGCACATAGTTATCCTCCTTTCATAAGAGCCTTTTTGCTCTTTTCACTGCATAATATGTGTTAAGGCGATTTTTTGTTACAGCGTGCATATACCGGAATTTAAGAACAATAATATTGGCGCGAACAAAGCTTTAAAGAGCTTTGTAAAATTAAATGAAAGGTTTGGTTTTTATGTTTTTCAATTTCGACAAGCTCGGCAAAAATGCATTTCGCGGCGACGGCGACGACGAAAACAACTATGATTATGATTACGAATACTCCGACGAGCTGTTATATGACGGCGAATATGACGATGACGACGGCTTTGACGACGATTTTTAAAATATGAGAGGCCCCCGATTGACCGACTGTACAGATATTGGTAATATTTTTTTGTAAATATTTGTATTCACGGTTAATCGGCGGTACATAATTCTTGAATTATTAACATTTCGGGAGTATAATATACCTAAACGAGGTGTTAATTATGCTTTGTCAGAACTGTAAGAAAAACGAAGCTTCCATGCATATGAAGCGCATTGTAAACGGCAGAGCCGAAGAAGTGCACCTGTGCTCGGATTGCGCGCGGTCTCTCGGATATACCGCGTCGTTTTCGGGCTTCGGTACGGGCTTCGGCGCGTTGCTTGACGACTTTTTCGGCAGAAGCGACGTTGTAACGGGAATGTCGTCACAGCGCTGCCCCATCTGCAACAAAAGCTTTGAAGATATTGTCTCCGACGGAAAGGTCGGGTGCGCCGAGTGTTATTCGGTGTTTTACGACAGACTTCTGCCCACTCTTAAAAGAATACACGGCACTTTGCGCCACTGCGGAAAAACGCCGCACAGCGCCGAAACGGCCGCAGATAAAAAGGAGGTGCTGTAAATGGGCGCAAAATGGTATCTCGGCACAGGCGCGCAAAACGACGTAATCATCAGCACCTGCGTTCACGTTGTAAGAAATTTGAAGGAAATGCCGTTTCCGTCGATGCTTTCAATGCGGGACAAGCTTTTTGTCAACTCTCTTGTGCGCTCAGCCGCCGAAAAAATACCGGGCTATTCTTTTGAATATGCCGAAATGAAAACGCTTTCACAGCACCAGGTGGTTTCTCTTGCCGAGCGCCATCTCGTAAGCCCCGAATTTGCATTTTCGGGCGACGGAAGAGCGCTTCTTCTTACAGACGACGAGTCTGTAAGCATTATGATTAACGAAGAGGACCACATAAGGCTTCAGGTTATGTATGCGGGCTTTTCGCTTGACGAAGCGTACAGAACAGCCGACGCTATAGACGATGAGCTTTCAAAGCGCCTTGACTTTGCGTTTGACGAGCGCCTTGGGTACCTTACTCAGGACCCGTCGCTTTTGGGCACGGGAATGAAGGCTTCCGTGGTGCTTCATCTTCCCGCAATTGCCGCTTCTTCGGGCATTCAGCCGCTTATTTCGGCGGTTGCAAAGCTCGGTCTTACTTTAAGCGGTTCTTACGGCGAGGGCGCCGCGGCTAAGGGCGACCTTTTTAAATTAAGTAACAGCATAACGCTCGGTATTTCCGAAAAGGGTGCCGTTGAGAATTTAAAATCAATTGCTTTGCAGATTGCCGCCAAAGAGCGCGCCGCGCGCGATGAGCTGTTCTTGTCGCCCGTGACAGAAGACAAAATTTACAGAGCATTCGGCATACTTAAATATGCAAGGCTTTTGAATACCGATGAGTTTATGGAGCTTATGTCGCTTGTGCGGCTCGGCTCTTTAAGAGGGCTTATAGGCGTTAAAACCGAAAAAATCGAAGATATGATGATTAAAATGCAGCCCGCAACAATTGCGCTTTCTGTAGACAGACCCCTCGACAAGCCCGCGCGCGACGCGTTGAGGGCGCAAAGAGTGCGCCAAATGCTGTCTTAAAAATTTCAATTTAATATCGGCGGCTGTAAAAAGTGATTTTTTCAGCCGCTTTTTTATTGCTTCTTTATTCTTTTTGTGATAATATATTTTTCATATTTTCAGTAGTTCGGGGGATATTATGTCAGAAAAACTCAAAAAGAACAGCACTTTGTTTTCGGCGTTTCTTATGGTGCTTGCCGCGTTTATATGGGGCACGTCATTTGTCGCTCAAAGCAAGGGGCTTGATAAAATCGGTAATTTCACTTTTTTGTCGTTCCGCTCTTATCTTGCGGTGCTGGCGCTCATTCCCGTTGCGCTTGTGTTTTACAAAAACGGCAAAAAAACGGGCGACGGGGCGCACGGCGAATATAAAAGCTTTTTTTCAAAGCGGCTTATTTTCGGCGGCGTGCTTTGCGGCATATTTCTTTTTGCGGGCACTGCATTTCAGCAGATTGGCATAAAATATTCGGGCGTCGGCAAATCGGGCTTTCTTACAACCCTTTACATACTGATTGTTCCGCTTATCGGGCTTCTTTTTAAGCGTAAAGTAAAGCCCACGCTTTGGGTGTGCATCGCCATAGCGCTTTTGGGAATGTATTTTCTTTGCGCGGGCGCTTCGGGCGGAATATCGTTCGGCGATATAATGCTTATTCTTTGCGCGCTCGGCTTTGCAATTCAAATAACTACCGTTGACCGTTTCATTTCAAGCGTAGACGGCGTAAGGCTTTCGCTTGTTCAGTTTATAACCTGCTCGGTGCTTTCAACGGTCACAATGCTTGCGTTTGAAAAAGTTGATATGAGCGTTATTCTTGACGCGTGGTTTCCCGTGTTCTATGCGGGCGTTATGTCCTCGGGCGCGGCGTTTACGCTTCAGATAATTTCGCAAAAAAATCTTAACCCCGTCGTTGCGTGCCTTCTTATGAGCCTTGAATCCGTCTTTGCGGCGCTCTCGGGCGCGGTGTTCGGCGAAAGACTTTCCGCAAGAGAAATTATCGGCTGCTGCCTTGTGTTTACCGCGATAATCATTTCGCAGCTGCCGATTGAGAATATTTTAAAACGCAAAAAAGCAAGTAACAAATAAAAACAAAAAAAATAACAACACCGACGTAACGCGTTTAAACGTGAGTACGTCGGTGCTTTTTGTTATTTGCTTTTTATCAATGTTGTTTGTTTCTTTTAGCTTTTTGCGCTCCGGGCATTTTTATAATCGGAAATCGGATAGGAAAAAATGTTCGGAATGAATTAACCGAATGTTAAATGCCGCAAAGCGGCGTTTAACACCTGCCCGACCGCGTACAAAGGTACGCCGAGGGTGAGGTTAATTTATAGCAAAAAGCAATTATTTGAAAAAATCGACAGTTTACACCGCAAACCTTTGTTTTTGGAAGCAATATTTCTTTTATATACAAGTTGTTATTCAGTCTTTTGCTTTTTTCGTTCCGGACTTTTTTTCCATCCGATTTTTTTATTCTTTCCAGAATTTTCGGTCCAGACTTCTGTATTGAATCGCTTCTAAAATATGCGGCTTTTCTATAAGCTCGCTGTTGTCAAGGTCGGCAACCGTTCTTGCAACCCTCAGTATTTTGTCGTACGCTCTTGCCGAAAGCCCGAGCCTTTCAAACGATATTTCAAGAAGCCGCGCCGCTTCGTCGGTCATAATGCAGTATTTTCTCGTAAGGGCGGGCGTCATTTTTGCGTTGCAGGTAACGCCTGTGCCCTTAAAGCGCTCGTTTTGTATTGCCCTTGCGGCGTTTACGCGCTTTCTTATCTCGGCTGACGTTTCACCCGATTCGTTTGACGAAAGCTGTGCAAAATCAACCGGCGGAACTTCAATGTGAATGTCAAGCCTGTCAAGAAGCGGACCCGATACCTTTGAAAGGTATCTTGCGGGCGCGCCTTTGGGGCATGTGCATTTTCTTGTGGGGTGCCCGAAATAACCGCAGGGGCAGGGGTTCATGGCGGTTATAAGCATAACGGAGCACGGATATGTAAGCGAGCACGCCGCGCGCGAAATTGTTATTGTGCCGTTTTCAAGCGGTTGGCGCAAAATCTCCATGGTGTTGCGCGGAAATTCGGGTAATTCATCAAGAAACAAAACGCCGTTGTTTGCAAGCGAAAGTTCTCCCGGCTTCGGAATTGTTCCGCCTCCCGACATTCCCGCAGGGGAGATGGAGTGGTGCGGCGAGCGAAACGGCCTGTAGTTTATTACGGGCTGCTCTTTCGTGAGCTTTCCCGAAAGGGAGTATATTTTTGTCGTTTCAAGCGCTTCGTCGGGCGTCATATCGGGAAGAATTGTCGGTATTCTTTTTGCAAGCATACTTTTGCCGGAGCCGGGCGGGCCTATCATCATAACATTGTGACCGCCTGCCGCCGCAACCTCAAGCGCACGCTTGACTTCAAGCTGCCCTTTGACGTCTTTAAAATCGGGCAGTGTGTCGGGTATTTCAAAATGTTTGAACGGCTTGAACTCGACTGGCGGAATTTTTTTAACGTCGTTTATATGCTCCGAAAGCTCTTTAAGGCTCGAAACGCCGTAAACCGTTATGCCGTCGATTATTGCCGCCTCTTCGCAGTTTTCGTGCGGAACATAAATTTCGCGTATGCCGTGCTCTCTTGCGCCGATTACCATCGGCAAAACGCCTTTAACGCCCTTTATTGCGCCCGAAAGCGAAAGCTCGCCTATAAATGCGGCGTTTTTATAGTCGCCGCGAATTTGCCTTGTCGCAGAAAGCAGGCTGACAGCCATGGGCAGGTCATAAAGCGAGCCTTCTTTTTTAGTGTCGGCAGGGGCAAGGTTAAAGGTGTATGTGCCGTTTGTTTTAAAGTCAAAATCGGAGTTTCTCAAAGCGGAAATTATGCGCTCTTTCGCTTCTTTGACAGCCGCGTCCGGAAGCCCGACTATATTGACAATAAATTTTTGCGACGGGGCATAATTCAACTCGACCTCTACTTTAAACGAGTCAAAGCCCAAAAGCCCTATGCTGTTAATTATGGTAAACATAATTCATTTTCCGCCTTTTTATCAGTTTTCTGTCTCTGTGTCCTCAAGTACCCCCGAGCAAAGCTCGCTTATTGACGAAGAGTCTAATTTAAGTCCCGAAGAAAAAGAGCCTATTTCTTTGTCCGGTTCTTCTTTAAGCGTGTTGCTTGATGCAGGGGCTTCATCTTCTTTAGCTTCTTCTTCAACATAAAGCTCGGGGTCAAACGAAAATGCGTTCTTTTTTATAAGAAGCATAACAATTAAAAGAATAACGAGCGTTACAAGAGAAATTACCGTGCCTGCAATAAGTCCCTCTGGCATAAATTTAAGCTCTAAGGTGTGCGCGCCCGCTGTTACTCTTATTCCGAGAAGCGCGTCGCCGATTTTTACAATATCGTCTTTTGAAACCTTTTCGCCGTCAAGATAAACGCTCCAGCCGTTGTCATAGTTTATCGAAGTAAATATTATGCCGTCGCTGTCGGCGTTAATTGTGCCTTTTATGTGCGTTTCGTCAAACACTTCGGTGCTTAAAGAATTAGCTTTAAGCTTGTTGTAGCCCTCTTTGAATACGTCGTCGTCAAGGGTTACTGCGTATATATAGGTGTAGCCGACGTTGCCTTCTTTAATGGGGGCATAAACGCTTATTTCGTCGCCCTCGTTAAGATAGCCGAGGTCAAGTATAAACGGCTTTGAGTCTATAGATTGCGAAATTGCGACTTCACCGGGCAAAGTCACCGTGATGTTATCGACGTTTGACGCGCCGGTTTTGTAATAAAGATAGGCGTTGCCGCTCTTTTCCACTGTGAGAGTATATGTGAGCGAAGCGTCCGAAAGAGAGCCTGTGACCTCAAACGGATAGCAGCCGCTGTCGCCGAAATCCTCGTTAGAGCTTGTTACGTTGTTTGTTGTAACGCGCTCAACTTTAATGTCTTTAAACACGTCCGAAAGCCCTGTTGCGGACTGGAACAGATTGCTTTGAACGGTAAAAGGATTTGTCCCGTCGTGCGACCAGTATTCAATATCGCTGTTCGCTCTGAATGCAATCGGAAGCGAATATTCGTTTTTATATGCCGTGAACACGCCGCTTGACGAAAGCTCGGTGTAATATTTCGGGTTTAACTGAGTTGTGTTCTTTTGGGAGTTGTCAACTATATAATCAAGCGCAAAAAACGCGTTGTAAACGGCTGTCTGGCGGTTGTAGGTATAGCTGTTTATATAGTTGCCGAACATTCCGAGATGATATTGCATATTCGAGACTTTTTCATACGCCATCGAAGAGAACGTTGATATGCCGTTATAGTAATACCAGCACGGGTCCATTCGCGCCCTTAAAGAGGTCAGCTCCATTCTGTAAACGCCGTCTTTTTCGTTTTCGTCTATGTCCGACTTGACTTTTACAAAATCGTCATAGTCGCCGACAAAATTCGTTTTGAGCTGGTCCATGCTGTAGTTGTTGGTGTTTGCAACAAGGTATTCTGCACAGCACGAGCAAAGAATAAGAACCGCGGCGGCAGCCTTCGGATAGCGGTCGTTCTTTAAAATGCCTAAAGCAAGGCAATAAATGCCGATAAACGCAATCGAAATCCACACGCCTGTTTCCGTAAAGTTTTTGGAGCCTATTTCCTGAACGATAATAACAAAAAATACGGTTGCCGTGCCGACGCCTATTATCTGCTTTTTGGAATATTCTTTGATTAAACCGATTGCTTTATAGGCAAATATAAGCAAAAGGAACGAATACATATACGAAAATCTGTAGGGCAAATCATTCGGGAAGTGAAAGCCGTGCCAGATGTAGTTTAGCCAGTTTGTGTAACAGCTTGCAAACATAACGCCGAGAATGCCGATGCTGAATATCTTTCCCTGAAGCTTTATTTTGTCTGAGAATATGAAAAGCGGAACGAGCATAACCGTGAGAATGCCGCAATAAACGTTCGGCAAAACGTCGGTGCCGCTGCTTCTTATCGTCGGGTTAAGATAGGCAAGGTGGTTTGCAAGAAAATCGAATATTGAAAAATATGTTTTAAAATCCTTGGGGAACGTTCCCGAGGTTGCCGAGCAGTTTTTAAGAACAAAATATACGGGTATTAAAGCGAACGCCGCAAGAGCCGCCGCCGCAACCGAAGAAAGCGCAAATCTTACGCCGCTGTCGATAAACTTTGAGTTTCTGCCGCAGTCATAAACATACGAAAGCCTTGCAAAAATCCCTTTTTCGGGCTTTTTTAATTTTCCGAGATACGTTTCGCTTATTGCGAATACCGAAAAATAATAATAGATGAAATAAAGAGCGGAGAATATGCATACCATATACGCCATATAGTAGTTTGTTACAAACGTAAGCGCAAGCGAAACAATGTAAAGCTTCATTTTTCTTTGAGAAATAAGCTTTTCAAGCCCGAGCATTACAAGCGGGAAAAGATAGAACGCGTCGAGCCACATAATGTTCCAATAATATGCTATAAAATAGCCGCTGCAAGCATAAAGAACGCCGAAAGCGGAGGTAACCGCAGAAACCTTTTCGGATTTTTTTGAAAGGAAATACGAAAAAGTGAACGAAGCCGTGCAGGCTTTTAAAAGAATCATCGTCGCTATGGCTTCGGGCATATTTTTGTGCCCGAAAATAAACATAATTATGCCGAACGGCGAAGAAAGATAATTGAAAAAGTTGCCGAGAAAAGCACCGCCGCCGCCCGAAGTCCACGAATAAAGCAGGCTGTCGGAGTTTTTGACTCTTTCATAAAGCTCTGTAAAAAGCGGCCCGTATTGATGATAAAGGTCCATTCTTAAAACGGTTTTGTTGCCGAGCGGAATAAGCTCATAGGCGCAGTAAACCGCCAAAATCAAAAGAAATGTGCACCCCGCCGCAAGCAGACAGTATTTGTTGTTCAAAAGCGATTTAAAAAGCTTTGTTTTTGAAAATTTGCTGTTTTTGACTTTTTCTTTCAGCTTCATATATTTCTTCTCCCGATAAAATTAATGACATTCGTAATATGTAAATATTACCATATATTCGACGCGGTTTCAATCTTTTTTGTTGCCGCGTTTTTTTAAATATATGTAAACAAGTTCTAAATTCGGACAAGTGTAAATAGTATTTTCACAGGAGAACATAAAGGATGGATTAAAATGAAAGCTTTTTTAAACGCAATTTCCCTTTTGCCCGACGATTTCAAAAAGCCGCTCTCGCTTATTTGTGACGGTGACGCTTCAAATATCAACGAAGTGCGCTTCAGAAGCAATATGCCCGTGCGGCTCAATTCAAGAACCGAAGCGTTTTTTGTAACTAAAAGCGGCAGGCTCACGTTAAAAGAAGAAACCGACGTTTTGACGTGCAGCGACAGACAGCTTCAGGAGATAGTATTCTCACTTTCAAGGCGCTCGATACATACTTATCAGGATATGATAGCAAAGGGGTTTATTCCGCTTCGCGGCGGCTGTAAGGCGGGCGTTGTCGGGTGCGCGGTGTTAAGAAACGGCGAGGTGTATTCGGTGTCGTCTTTTAACAGCGTGAATATACGCGTCTCGCGCGAGTATTACGGCTCTTCAGGCGATGTAATAAACGCCGTTAAAGACTGCACGTCTTACCTTATCGTCGGAAAGCCCCTTTCTGGCAAAACAACCGTTTTAAGGGATTTGTGCCGATATTATTCGGGTAAAAACGCATTTTCGCCGAAAAAAGTTGCCGTGATTGACGAACGTGACGAAATTGCTTCGCTCGCTTTCGGCGGCGCCGCCGATATAGGGCTTCAGACAGACGTTCTGTCGCTTTATCCGAAGGCGGTCGGTGCCGATATAGCTTTAAGAACGCTTTCGCCCGACATAATTATGCTTGACGAGATAGGCGCAAACGACGAGACAGAGGTGCTTCTTTCAAGTATGAACTGCGGCGTGGGCGTTATCGCGACGGCGCACGGCGGAAGCTATGACGAGGTTATAAGGCGGCCGAATATTAAGCGCCTTGTAAAGGCGGGCGTATTTAAAAAAATGGTTATTTTAAACGGAAAGGAAAGCCCCTGCACCGTAAAGGAGGCGGTTTCGTTTTGAAAAGCGCGGCGGCGGTCTGCATGGCTGTTGCGGTTGCGGCGGCAGGCTTTGCAAAAATATTCGCAATAAGAATAAATGCCGCGGCGGCTGAGGAGGCGCTTATGTTTTCGCGCCTTGTAAAAAACGAAATACGTTTTAAAAACGCGCCGTATTCCGTCCTCGCAGAGATTGTGAAAAACGAAAATTTCAAATATATAAGCTTTGACGGCGAAAAATTCAATCTTGATTCGCACGCCGAAAAAGAGCTTAAAGAGGCGTTTTACGGCTTTATTTCAAAAATAGGAACAACCGACGTCTGCGGTCAGCTTGAAATGTGCGAAGAATATTCCGAAAGACTTTTAAAAATACGCGACAGCGCATGTGAGGAGTCCGGCTCAAAGATTAAGGTGTGCGGCGCGTTGAGCGCGCTAATTTCGCTGTGCGCTCTTTTGATGCTTTAGGTGGCTTTATGGAAATCACTTTTATTTATAAAATAGCGGCAGTCGGAATGATAATCGCCGTGATAAATCAGATATTGCAAAAAGCGGGTAAGGAGGAATACACCACATTTACAACGGTAGCCGGCATAATTCTTGCGCTTCTTATGCTTTTGCCTAAGCTTTCGATGCTGGGGGATGAACTGTCGTCCCTTTTCGGGCTGTGACGGCCTCGGGGGTGCTTGCCGCCGCGCTTTTCGGTGTGTTTATTCTTGCGGTTTTAAAAAGATATTCGCCGAATATTGCGGTCATAGCAGAGGCGGCGCTCGTCTTATTTATCCTGTTTTGCGTTTTTAAAAACTTCAAAGACGTATTTTCGGAAGCGGAGGCGATTTTAGGCGAAACCGAAATAAGCGCAGGCGGCATAAAAATAATGCTTAAAATATTCGGACTTTTAAGCGCGGGGGCGCTTGTTTCGGATATTTGCCGCGATAATTCCGAAAGCGCACTCGGCAGCGCCTGCGACCTTTTTGTAAGAGTGCTTGCGGCAATTGCGGCAATGCCCGTGTTTATTTCGGTAATAAAGGTTGCGCTCGAATATCTTCAAAATTACTGACTAATTTATTAATCGGCGGCTGGTTTTCGGTGGTGACGTATGAAAAAAATATCGGTTGTTTTAATTTTTTTGATTTTCGCTTTCTCGGTGTTCACTGTTAACGTGTACGGCGAGAATATAGACGAATACAACAAAGAAGAATATGACGCTTCAAAGATTTTTAACGAGCTTACGCCCGAAGCGCGCGAGGCGCTTTCTTCGCTCGGAATAACAGACGAAAGCCTTGAAAGCGTGTTTTCGGTCTCGTTTAAAAAGCTTTTCGACGTGCTTTTTCAAATGTTTAAAGGCTCTTTGAAAAAGCCGTTTTCGGTGTGCCTTTTAAGTATTGTTACGCTTGCGTTTTCAAGCTTCGGCGAAAACGCTTTAAGGCACGGCAAAATCCTTTCGGGCGTCGGCAATGCCCTTGCAATGCTCACGGCGGCTGTTCCTTTGGGCGAGCTTATAAGTACCGTGTTTTCTCTTAACGAAAGCCTGTGCCGCTTAAACGTCGCTTTTCTCGGCGTTTTTTGCGCCGCGGTTTCGGCGGCGGGCGGCAGTATAAGCGCCGTCTCGTTCGAGGGTGCAATGCTGTTTTTCAATTCGCTTGTTTTAAACGCTTCGTCTTTGTTTTCAAAGCCGCTTATAAACGGAATGTGCGCCGCGGCGTTTTTTTCGTGCATCAATTCGTTTTCTTTTACTTCGCGCCTTTCGGAAATGCTCAAAAAGGCTTATATAACGCTTCTCGGCTTTTTCGCTATGATTTTTACTGGCTTTTTGTCGTTAAAAAACGTTCTTGCGGCAAACGCCGACACAATTGCTTCAAAAAGCATAAAATTCGTTATCGGAAAATCGCTTCCCGTGGTCGGCGGCGCTGTGAGCGATTCGTATTTAACCGTGCTTTCGGGGCTTTCGCTTGTAAAAAACACGTTGGGCGTTTTCGGGATTATTTCAATAGCGCTGACTGTTTTGCCTACGCTTTTTTCGCTTTTCTCGTGGTCTTTTGCATTGTGGGCGGCGCGCTCTGCCTTTGAAACGTTTTCTTCGGGCGCGGGGAAAAACGCACTTTCTGTATTCGGCGACGCGGTGTCGCTTCTTACCGCAACGGTCGTGTTTGTCGCTTCCGTATTCATAATTTCCACGGGAACGCTTCTTCTTATGACAAGGGGCGGCAGTGTATGAGTATTCTTAAAACCGTGCTCATTAATTATTGCGTGTGCGCGTTTTTCGCAACGCTTTTGGAAACGCTTATACAGGAAAAGCAAAAGCGCATTTTTAAAACGCTGTCTTTTTGCGTTATAGCGGCTGTTACCGTGTCGCCGCTTTTAGGCGCGCAAAAAAATATTGATTTTTTCGATTTTTTGACGCCCGAAGAAGAATATTCCGAGTCGCAAAAAAGTCTTGCCGCGGCTTCGGGGCGGCTTGAAAAAGCGGTGTATAAAAATGTGGAGGAAACGCTCATAAACGAAGGCATAAATGAATATGAGATATATGTAAGCACAAATTTAAACGAAGAAGAAAACACGGTAACGCTTTCGCTTGTGTCGGTGCAAATCGGAAGCGATTTTAAAGACAAAGCCGAAAGTATAAAACAAAAGCTTTCCGAAACATACGGCGAAGCTTTGGCGTTGGAGGTGAAAAATAACGAAGAAAGCGGCAGAAGTGATTGAAAAGCTCAAAGCCAACAAAAAGGCGGCTTTGCTTGTTTTGCTCGGCATTGCTCTTGCGGCGCTTTTGTTGGCGGAAAGCGGCGGTAGCAAAACCGAGACCAAAACCGACGGCGTTGCGGCGGTGTCTGCCGCAAAATATACGTCGCTTCTTGAAGAAAGGCTTGAAAAGCTCATTTCAAAAATAGACGGCGCGGGAAACGTCAAGGTTATGGTGTCTTTAGACAGCTGTTACGAAAATGTTTATTTGAAGGGCTACAGCACAAAAGAAAAAGCGGCGGGCGAGTCGCGGGAGGTTGAGACCGACGAAGAATACATAACCGTAAAAAAAGGCTCAAACAACGAAGAATGTCTTATAGTCAAGGTGTATGAGCCGTCAATAAAAGGCGTTGCGGTCGTGGCGGAAGGCGCCGACAGCCCCGCTGTCAAAATAGCCATCACCGAAACGGTGTCGGCGGTTCTTTCAATAAGCAGCGCAAAAATCTCGGTGGAAAAAATGAGCGAACGAAGCAGATAACCAAACGACAATTTTTTCGGAGGAATATCTATGAATGTACTTTTAAAAAGACGTCAGCTTATAATGGCGACGCTTGTTATAGCTCTCGGAGCGGCAGTGTTTGTGAATTGGTATTTTACGCGCACGTCGGACAATGTTAAAACGGGCGAGGGCGAAAGCGAAAACTATGTCCAAAACCTCGGCGAAGCGCGCTATGTGAATGCAAACAAAAATTCTGAGCAGGGGGAAACCGCGGCGCAGGACACAAAAGCCGATGACAGCTTTGCAGAAATAAAACTTAACAGAACAAAGGCTCACGACGAGGCGCTCGATTGCCTTAAAAGCTCGCTCGATTCAGCCCCCGTTGACTCAAAAACCGCCGAAAGCGTGGCAAAATCGGTAGATGAGCTGAGCGCCGCGATAAAATGCGAGGCCGACACAGAGGCTTTAATAAGCTCAAAAATCGGCGCGTCGTGCGTTGTCGTTATTAATAACGATAAAATTCAGGTGGTTGTTGAAAAAGGCAAGCTTAACGAAGAAACAGCGCTTATTATTTCGGATATAGTCGCTTCAAGCACCGACATCCCGCGTGAAAATCTTACGGTGAGCGAAGCAAAATAGTTTACGGTATAATTTAATAATTGCAACCCGGTCGGGAAATGCCTTTTCATGAGCTTTCCCGACCGATATTTTTAAGATTTTGCCGTCTTGAAAAATCCTGTCGGATATGGTAATATTGAGTCGAAAATAACTCTTTAAAGGAGTGGCTATTTTGGCTGAAAACGGCGGCAGAAACAACAAAAACGAAAGCGGCGGAATAAATATTTCGCGTGCTAACAATATAAGCAACGATATTTACAGCGACTCCAAAAAAGAGCGCGCTTCATTTTCGCAGTCCGCGGGCGGCGACATTTATATAGGAAAAAGTAAAAAAAATCAAACCTCTTCGGGGCGCGACGTTTATATATCGTCAAGAAACGCTCATAAATTCGACACCGAAGAGCTTATTGTCGATATTGACAGCGGGTATAAAAAGCAAACCCCGCCGCAAGGGGAAGCTAAAGAAACCGTTTACAGCTTTGAAGACGTTTCGGATTATGACGAGCGCCGCAAAACCAAGAAAAAAAGCAAAGGAAAAAGAGTTGCGCTCAGCATAATCGCGGTTATTTTGGTGCTTGCAATCGGCATTTCCGTTTGGGGCGCCGCATCCGTTCTCGGGGTTGTCAATAAATTCACCCCCGCCGACGAAATAGAGCATATAAATACCGAAACGCCCTTAAAAAGCGCAGACGGCGTTACAAATATCCTTTTAATAGGTCTCGATAAAGAAAAAGACGGCGCTTCAAGAAGCGACAGCATAATGATTGTTTCCGTCAACAAAAACACGGGCAAAATTACCGTTACCTCTGTTTTAAGAGACACGCACCTCAATATTCCGGGCGAGGGCGAAGCAAAAGTCAACGCCTCTTTTGCGTGGGGCGGCGCAAACCTTCTTATTGCAACGCTTGAAAGCTCTTTCGGCATTAAAATAGACGAATACGCCGCCGTGAATTTTGATATGTTCACTTCTCTTATAGACGGCTTAGGCGGCATCGACATTGAGATTACAGAGCGTGAAGCCGATTATCTCAACGACGGTCAGGACTATAAAAAGGCAAAACGCCCCGACAAATTCGAGAGCGGCGAAAGCGTGCATATAAACGGCTATCAGGCGCTTTGGTATTCAAGAATACGTTATCTTGATTCGGATTTTATGCGCACACAGCGCCAAAGAAAGGTTATTGCGGCAATCGCTTCAAACGTAAAGTCAAAGCTTACGCCGACGGGTATTTTCGGGCTTATCAAAACCGCCAACGAGGTTGCGCCGAATATCAAGACAACGCTTTCAAAAAGCGAGCTTATAAGCCTTCTTTTCGACTGTATTTCGTGCCTTAAAAAATCGGGCTTTGATATTGATAAGCTTATCGTTTCGCAAAAAATACCATTTGACGATACATGGTATTATTTCAGCGCGTGGGACGGCTCTTCAATAGGAATAGACGTCGAAGAAAACGCAAGACTTCTTTATTCTTCGATTTATGAGCCGCAAGAAGAAAAAACGGATGACAAATAAATATTGCGAGCGGGCAAACGCTGTTTTGCCGTCATAAAATGAATTTTCCCTTCATATATTTGTTTTGGAAATATATGAAGGGAGTTTATATTTATGGACATATCATTGCAAAAAGACGAGTACCGTTATTTGAAAAAAACATATGAAACAAGTATGGAAGAGTGCGTGGAGGCAGAGCTTTCGCTTCCCGAATATATGCCCGAAATATTGCGGATAATCCGCGCCGCAGCCGTGCCGAAAGTGAACAATTGCCGCACCGTCGGCGAAAGGGTCACGGTTGACGGCGTTTGCGAGCTTCGTATGATTTACACTTCGGACGACGGCTGTATTTATGCATTTTCACAGCAGTGCGCTTTTACAAGATACTGTGAAAACGCCGAGTTTTCGCATGCCGACGACGTGACCGCAAAAGCGGGCGTCAATTATGTCAACTGCCGCGCAACAAGTCCCAAAAGAGCGGAAATTAAAGCGGGTATAAGGCTGTCGGTTTCGGCATACGGCGGAATATATGAGGATATAGTTTCGCTCGGCGATTGCCGCGGCATTGAAGAAAAATGCGTCCCCGTCAGCGCGATGTCGCTCGGCTGCAAAAAAAGCCGCAATTTTTCAATGAGCGAAACGCTTAATATCGAAAACGGCGGCGCGGCTTTTATATTAAGCTCTTTTGCCGCCGCCGTCCCGACCGAAATTAAAAAAATAGGCAACAAAATTATGATTCGCGGCGACGCGGTTGTGGAAATATCGTATGTTCCGTGCGAGGATAAAAGCGTTGCCGAGCACATAAGGCACGTTATGCCGATAAATCAGATTCTTGAATTTGACGGTATGGAGGAGCATTACACGGGCGACGTGATTCTTAACGTTTCGGCGTGCGATATAGTAATTAAAAACGATTCTTCGGGCGACGGGCGCGCATTTGACATTGCGCTCGGCATTGACGCTGACGTAACGATGTGGGAGCAAAAAGACTTTTTTGTTATTACCGACGCATACTCGGTGGACGGCGAGCTTGAACTCAGTAAATCGGCGCTGAGCTTTTATTCCGTCGGCGACGAGGTAAGAGATACCTATGTTTTCAAAGAAAATGTCGACGTTTCAAAAATCGGCGTTTCTTCAATTATTGACGTCTCCGTTGAAACAGGCGAAGCAAATGCCGCTTACAGCGAAAATAATCTTAATATCTCGGGCTCTTTAAAGCTTTCGTTTATAATGCGCGACACGGCAGGGGATATAGTCACCCTTGAAAAAATGGTTGATTATAATTACGAGCGCAAACAGACCGAGGATATAAGCGAGCCTAAGTGTATTGCCGACGTAACGCTTTGCTCTCTTGACTGCACGCTTAAAAGCAGCTCGGAAATCGAAGTGCGCGCAGAGCTTAAAATAACGGGTACGCTTTTTAATACCGTGAGCGTCGACGCGGTTTCCGATATGACTTTATCGGAAAGAACAACCGAAAAAAGAGGAGGAGCCATTACCGTTTATTTCCCGTGCGGCGAAGAAAACCTTTGGGATATTGCGCGGCGCTACAACACAACCGTCAGCGCCGTTTCAAAGGAAAATTCGCTTGACGGCGAAACGACCGAGGACAGAAATATAATCTTCATACCGTCTGTGTAAAACCTGTCTGCTTTTTACTTAAAAACTTAAGAGTTCTTATGTTTTCTCTGAAATATTGAAAATAAGGCGCGATACATGTATAATGTTACTGCTTCTTTTTTTGAAGCGGTAACATTTTTTATTAAAAAACAATTACAATTATTAAGAATTAATTACAATTACAGAACCCGTGTTGCAAAAAATTCTCTCTTGTGGTAAAGTTAGCATAGGTTCATAAGGGTTTAAGAGGTGTTTTTATTGGAACGCAAAAAAGTGCTGATTGTCGATGACGAGCCTGATATAAGAGATATGCTCTCTATTTTGCTTGCTTCAAACGGCTATACTGCCGTTGAAGCCAAAAACGGCGTTGAAGCGGTAAATGCGGTTAAAGAGAACCCCGATTTTGACCTTGTGATTCTTGATGTTATGATGCCCGAAATGGACGGAATAGACGCTTTAAGAGAAATAAGAAAGTTCAGCAACGTTCCAGCGCTTTTTCTTACGGCAAAAACAGCCGAAAGCGACAAGGCAGACGCATATTATAACGGCGGCGACGATTATCTTTCAAAGCCGTTTTCACAAAGCGAGCTTTTAATGAAGGTCACGTCTCTTGTAAGGCGCTATCGCGAGTACGGCAATTCTTCGGAGCATATAAAGAATATCGACTCTTTAAAAAGCATAAGAATCGACGCGGACAGGCACATCGTATATAAAAACGGCGTTGACGTCGGGCTTACCGACACCGAATATATTCTTTTAAACTTCTTTATAAAGCACCGCGGCACGCCGAACGACGCAAAATCCATCTATGAAGCGGTCTGGCAGGAGCGCTATTTGCCCTCTGCGGCAAATACCGTAATGGTTCACATTCTTAACCTCAGGCGCAAAATAGAAGATGACCCCACGCAACCCGAGATTATAAAAACGGTTTGGGGAAAGGGGTATCAAATTGACTGAGCGTTTTGAAAAAATCGCGGCGCGGCTTCCTGCGTCGTTTCGCACCATACGAATGAAAATGATTGTGACGGTTGTAACCGCAATGCTTCTTTCGGCGTTGGCGGCGTCGCTGATTTCGTATCTCGGCACAATGTTCATAGAAAACGTTCTTCTTGACGACGAAAGAATGGCAAACAACCAAATCGAGCTGCTGCTTTCTTTTGCCGATTATGTTAAAGAAAACAAAATCGCTTCGTATGAAAGCGACAAGTTTGACGAGTGGCTTGCTTCTCACGGCAACGCGTCACTCACCGTGTTCAGAGAGTCCGAAAAGGTTCTCGGCGAGGACGGCTCGGATGAAGATACATGGTACGCCGAAGACGGCAGTACCACAATAGTGAGGGAATCCGATTTTCCGTTTTTTTCAACCGGAGGAAAGGTAGTTACAACAAGCGGCGTTAAAGACGGCAGAGTTTACAGCAACTATGACTTTATGGTTTATCCCGTGCGCTTCAGCGACGGAATACGCTCTGTCGTGATATACAACCATATCGAGCAGGTGTATACAACGGCGCTTTCCGTCATCACCTTGCTTTTTTACTGTCTTACAATGCTTTTCGTTATACTCAAATATAACGGCAGTCTTATAAAAAGGGTAAAATCGCTGTCAAAACAGGTGTCTGTGGTAAGCAAGGGCAACATTTCATCCTCGGTTTCAATGAGCGGCTCCGACGAAATCTCACAGCTCGCTTCCGACGTTGAGCATATGAGAGACGTTCTTGAAGAGCGCATTGTAAGCGAGCAGAACGCGTGGAAATCGAATCAGGAGCTTATTACTTCAATTTCACACGATATAAGAACGCCGCTTACAACGCTTATAGGCTATTCGGACATGCTCGCAAACGGGCAGTATAAAGACGAAGAGCAGTTTAACAGGTATTTAAAAAGCTGCCGCGAAAAGGCGTATCAGCTGAAAAGCCTTACAGACGAGCTGTTCGGTTATTTCCTCGTTTTCGGCACACCCGAGGTCAAAACTTCTTTAGAAACCGAAAACGCCCGCATTTTGCTTGAACAGCTTCTCGGCGAGCCGCTTGCGGACTTCAGAGCAAGAGGGTGCAGAGTTGTTGAAAAGAATTTGCAGGAGGACGTTTTTATAAGCGTTGACGTTATGCTTTTAAAACGCATTTTCGACAATATTTTTTCAAACATAAATAAATATGCCGACCTTGAAAAGCCGATAAAGGCAACCGCCGAAAGACAAGGCGATTTTATTGAGGTCAATTTTAAAAATCACATAAACAAAAATAACAAACACGTTGAAAGCACAAAAATAGGAACCAAAATATGTAAAAGGCTTTCAGAAGCTATGAACATAAACTATTCGTTCAAAGAAAGCGGCGGTATTTATGAAACAACGCTTTCTTTGCCGATAATTAAAGAGGAGAAAATAAATGAAGAACATTCTTGAGTTCTTGGAAAAGAACGCAGAAAGAGCTCCTGCGGCGCTTGCGTTTGCGGACACAAAAACACAGCTTACATACCTTGAGCTTTTAAATAAGACAAAGGCTGTCGGCTCTGCGCTTTTAAAATTTTCAAACAAAAACAAACCCGTCGCCGTTCTCACAAGCAGGGGAGTCGGCACGCTTGTCGCAATGTTCGGCGTTGTTTACAGCGGCAACTTTTATGTCGTGCTTGACGCCGATTCGCCTAACGAAAGACTTGATAAAATTATCGGCACGCTTGAGCCGTTTGCCTTGATATGCGACAGCGAAAATATCGAAAAAGGCCGCACGCTTGACTTTTCGGGCGAAACGCTTCTTCTTGAAGAAGCCGAAAAATGTGGAATTTTTGAAGAAGGGCTCAAAGAAGTAAGAAGGCGCGCCATAGACACAGACCCGCTTTATGCGCTGTTTACATCGGGCTCAACGGGCTACCCCAAGGGCGCCGTAATAAACCACAGAAACGTAATTTCATATACCGAATGGTTTACGGGCGAATACAACATCACCCCCGACACCGTTTTCGGCAGCCAAACACCGTTTTATTTCAGTATGTCGGTTTCGGATGTGTTCGCAACGCTTAAAAGCGGCGCTTCGCTTCACATAATTCCGAAGCAGTTCTTTTCGTTCCCTATGAAGCTTGTCGAGTTTCTTAACGAGCGAAAGGTCAACACAATATATTGGGTGCCGTCGGCGCTTTCGATAATCGCAAACTGGAAGGTGCTTGACTACGGCAAGCCCGAACACCTTGAAAAAATTCTTTTTGCGGGCGAGGTTATGCCTGTAAAACAGCTTAATTATTGGCGCGCCCATTATAAAGACGCACTGTTTTCAAATCTTTTCGGGCCGACCGAAACCACCGATATATGCACGTTCTATACGCTCAACCGCGAGTTTTCGGACGACTCGTCTTTGCCGATAGGCAAGGCTTGCTCAAACTGCGACGTTTTTGTCGTGAAAGACGGCGGCGCGCTTGTCAAAGCCCCGGGCGAAGTGGGCGAGCTTTATGTAAGAGGCTCTTTCCTTTCGGCGGGCTACTACAACAACCCCGAAAAAACCGCGGCGGCATTTGTTCAAAATCCTTGCAACAAAAACTATCCCGAGACAGTCTATAAAACAGGCGACCTTGTTAAGTATAACGAATACGGCGAGCTTGAATATGTTTCGCGCAAGGATTTTCAGATAAAGCATATGGGCTACAGAATAGAGCTCGGCGAAATCGAAAACGCCGCTTACGGTGTAGAAAGGCTTTCTTCGGCGGCGGTTGTTTACGACGGTGAAGAGGACAAAATCGTGCTTGTTTTTGTCGGAACAAAGCTTAAAGAGGACGAAGTGCGCGCGGCTCTTGAAGAAAAACTGCCGCTTTATATGCGCCCCAACGTTATAATCCGCACCAAAAATATGCCGTACAATCAAAACGGTAAAACCGACAGAGTATGGCTTAAAAATAATTATAAAACAATGATAAAGGGAGAATGAAAAATGGAAAAGTTACTTGAAATCCTCAAAAAAATGAAACCGGGTGTCGACTTTGAAAAAGAAGACGACCTCATCGGCAAAAAAATCTTTGATTCGCTTGCAATAGTTATGCTCGTTTCGGAGCTTTGCGACGAATTTGACGTTGAAATCACACCGCCCGACATTGTTCCCGAGAACTTCCATTCCGCAAAAGCAATGTGGGAAATGATTGAAAGACTCGAGGACGAATAATTTATATCAGGATAACCGCTGATTGATATTAAACCAATCGGCGGTTATCGGCGGTTTCTTGAAAATCTCAGGGGTTAAAAGGGAGTTTATATGTACACAACTTACACATACCTCATTTTGTTTTTGGGCGTGGTATTTTTAGCTTACACCGTTCTTCCCAAAAAATTTAAATGGGTTGCGCTTCTCACTTCAAGTTATATCTTTTATGCGGCACAAAGCGGCAAGCTTACTTTTTTTCTTGTCCTTTCAACGCTTTCGGTCTATCTCGGGGCGCTTGCCGTTGACAAAATTCAAAGCAAATTCGACGCGATAAGAAAGTCGCTCGAAAAAGAAGAGCGTAAAAAACGCAAGCTTTCGGTTCAGCGAAAGAAAAAAGCCGTAGTCGCTCTTATCATAATCATCAATTTCGGTATTTTAGCTTTTTTGAAATACGCGAATTTTGCTACCGAAAGCTTTGTTTCGCTGGCGGCTCACTTCGGAAAAGAAATAGAATTTGAGCCTTTAAAGCTCGTTTTGCCTTTGGGTATTTCGTTTTACACGCTTCAGGCTGTAAGCTATGTTATCGACGTTTACCGCGGAAAATACAAGGCTACAAAAAATCTTGCAAAGGTTGCTTTATTTCTTTCGTTCTTTCCGCATATTACCGAAGGTCCTATAGGCCGTTTCGACGTTATTGCCGACAACATCTACGAGGGTCACAAGTTTAATTATGAAAATGTAACGTTCGCTTTGCAGCTTATCTTTTGGGGTCTTTTCAAAAAAATCGTTATTGCCGACCGCGCAAACGCGTTTGTCAAAACGATATTTGAAGATTACAAGATGTATAACGGCGCGGTTATAGTTATTGCGGTGCTTCTTTATACACTTCAGCTTTATTCCGAGTTTTCCGGCTGTATGGATATTGTCCGCGGCAGCGCCGGGCTTTTCGGGGTGGAGCTTCAAAAGAACTTCGACAGACCGTTCTTCTCAAAAAGCGTCAACGAGTTTTGGCGCCGTTGGCACATAACGCTCGGCGCTTGGCTTAGAGATTATGTGTTCTATTCGGTCTCGCTTTCAAAACCGTTTATGAGCCTCAGCCGCAGTGCAAAAAAGCATATGAACGCGCATTTTGCCAATGTTATTCCGGCGGCATTTGCACTGTTTTTCGTGTGGCTCGGCAACGGCATTTGGCACGGCGCCGCGTGGAAATACATAGCATACGGACTTTATTATTATGTAATAATGCTTATAGGTATGCTGTTTGAGCCGCTTATTGCCGCATTTTTTACCAAAACGCACATAAACCGCGACGGTAAGGTGCTTTCGGCTTTAAAGGTGCTCAGGACTTTTGTCTTTGTCAACGTAGGTATGCTTATGTTCAGGGCAAAAGGCTTAAAGGCGTTTTTAAGAATGTTTTTGAGCATTTTTGAAGGAAGCTTTCTTATCGGCGTCAAGAACGGCGAATTGTTCAATTACGGCATTGACGAAAAAGACTTTATAGTGCTTATTGTCGGATTTTTCGTAATGCTCGTTATCAGCATTTTGCAGGAACGCGGCCACAGCATAAGAGCGGAGCTTGCAAAAAAGCCGCTTCCTCTTCGTTGGGCTATATACATAGCTCTTATTGCGGCAATCGTAATTTTCGGCGCTTACGGTCAGAATTACGGCAAGGTAGATTTCATTTACGGTCAGTTCTAAAGGAGGGTTATATATGAAAAAGCATTTATTGAATTTTGTAAAAGCGGTATGCTTTCTTGTTGTGCTTTCGCTTGTTTTGAGCCTTGCTTCAAAATATATCGCTCCTAAAAACAATAACTCCGATGCAGGAATGTACGACCCCAAAACTCACGGCTTTATAAGCGAGCCTGAAAATTCTTATGATGTTTTGGTTATAGGCAACAGTGATGCGCGATGCGGCTTTTCACCTAACGAATTGTGGCACGAATTCGGCTACACTTCATTTGTTGCGGGTCAGAACCATCAAACTCCCGCAATGATGTATACGCTGTTTGAACAGTTTGTCAAAACGCAGTCGCCCAAGGTGCTGATTGTTGAAACGGATATATTCTTTGCCACACCCAAGTTTTCAAAAAGGTCTGAAAAGAATCTTGAAGCGCTTACCGAATACGCTTTCCCGATACTCAGAAATCACGACCTTTGGAAACGGCAGACTCTTGAAACTCTGCTTACTCCCGCTCAATATACAGAGCATTTTTTCATTAAAGGTCAGGACATATTTGTAGAAGCAAAGCCCGATAAAAGGGGCGAGCGTGTTCCCAATAAAAAAGAATATGTTACGCCGGATGTTTCGATTTTTATGGATTTGCTTTTGAAGCGTTGCGAAAATCTCGGAATTAAAGTCTTTTTTGTTGAGTTGCCGACAACCACATCGTGGAATTTGTCGCGGCACTATGCCACAAAAGCATATGCCGATAAGCACGGCATTACATTTCTTGATATGCAGGTGAATATGCAGGAGTTGGGTTTCGACTTTAAAACCGATACAAAAGACGCGGGCAATCACCTGAATTATGACGGCGCGAAAAAAGCCACTAAAATAATAGGCGATTATCTCAAAGAAAATTACAGCGAAATTACCGACAGGCGAGGCGACCCCGCATATAAAAGTTGGGATGACGATTACATTGAATATACGGAATATGTAGAGAGCCTTCAAAAGAAATACGAAGAAAAGAAAAAGGCAGAGAAAGAAAAAGCCGCAAAGGAAAAAGCCAAAAAAGACGCAGCAGCCAAAAAAGACGGCGGCAAAAAATAACGGAAAATCGAAACAAATTTGATTTTTTCTATTGCATTCCCGAAACACTTGTGGTATTATACTAAAGTCTATGTGTGCGTTGTTGCCCGTTTTCGGGTCAACGGCAGTTAATGGCAACATTAAAGCTGGCGGTCCGCTGTTGATTTTTCAATAAGAACGCTTGAAAAAAATCGGAGGTTATTATGGACGCATTAAAACTTATTGCACAGGACAGCCTTAAGGCTGAAAAACCCTCATTTGAAATCGGCGACACCGTTAGGGTTGACGTTAAGATTCGCGAGGGCGAGAGAGAGAGAATACAGGCTTTTGAGGGCACCGTTATTGCCAAAAGAGGCAGCGGTATCAGCGAAACCTTCACGGTTCGCCGCGTTTCTTACGGCGTAGGCGTTGAAAGAGTATTCCCCGTTAACTCACCGAACGTTGCAGATGTTAAGGTTATCCGCCGCGGTAAAGTCCGCAGAGCTAAGCTTTATTATCTTCGTAACAGAGTCGGCAAAGCTTCCAAGGTTAAAGAAAAAATCGGCTGATAAAGCCGAGCGAGGGCTGTCGCATTTAGCGCAGAGCAAAAGGCAAAAACAAATTTTGAAAATACCGTTGCATCGGTTTTCAAAATTAACGTTTTTCGCTTTTTTGGCGTCTTTTATCCACTCGCGGTACAATGTGTACAGCTTCGGGGTAAACAACGCGTTTCTGCTTTAAATGCGGCAGCCCTCAAAATTTTATCTTCAATTTGCGCGGTTTGCGAGGTGAAACTTCAATTGGAAATTTCAAAAGAACAAGCAGAACAAACCGAAACTGCCGAAAAAAAGGTCGGCAAGTCAAAAAAGGAAAAGCCTGTTTTTGATATTTTTGATATTGCCGAATCATTGGTTAACGCACTTTTGATTCTTGTCGTTGTAATGACTTTTGCATTCAGAATGGTAGTTGTAAAAGGGCCTTCTATGAAACCCACGCTTCAAGACGGCGACAGGCTGCTTGTTTCGTCTTTGTTTTATAAGCCTGAGCGCGGCGACGTTATTGTACTGACAGGCGCCGCTCATTACGAAGAGCCGCTTGTCAAGCGCGTTGTTGCCGTCGGCGGCGACACTGTTGATATTGATTTTGATACGGGTCTTGTGACTGTTAACGGCAAACACGAAATCTATACCGAAGGTCTTACTTATGACGATTTTGATATAGAATTTCCGCTTACCGTTCCTAAGGGTAAGCTGTTTGTTCTCGGCGATAACCGCGGCGAGTCGCTTGACAGCCGCTCAAGCGCTATCGGCTGTATAGACGAGCGATATGTAATCGGCAAGGTTTTAGGCAGAATTTACCCAATAGGCAGGTGGGAGGTTCAATGAGCGGTTCAACCAAAAACACAATGTTTTTAAAAAGCGAAGCAACGCCCGAGGAAGTTAAAAAAGATAAAAGAAATCTTTTTATATACGATATGGCTTCGTCGGTTGTTTCGGCGATTTTGATTATAACATTTATTATGGTCTTTCTTTTCAGATTTGTAAATGTTAACGGCCGCTCTATGGAATCAACCCTTTCTAACGGCGACGGGCTTCTTGTGCACGCAAAAATGCACTATGACTGCGGCGATATAGTCGTCATATCTCAGCCGAACAGCTTTAACAAAATACTTATAAAGCGCGTTATTGCCACAGGCGGGCAAACTGTCGATATAGACTACGCAACCGCCACCGTATATGTTGACGGAAAAGCTCTTGACGAGCCGTATGCCAACGCCGATTATTTTGAGAAAAGCAGCTCTGATATGGATTTTCCTTATACCGTTCCCGACGGGTTTCTGTTTTGTATGGGCGACAACCGTAACGATTCCGCCGACAGCCGCTTGACCGGCATTGGGGCTATAGACGAAAGATATATCCTCGGAAAGGCGTTTTTTAGAGTTGTACCGTTCGGCAAGTTTAACATATACGACTACAGCACCGAAACGGACGGCGAAAAAAGCGCGTTACAATAAACTTACATGACGGCTGCATTCGCAGAAAAAAGCTTTCTGCATTTTGCAGCCGTTTTTCGGATTTATAACGTAAATGCACTCGGATACGGAAATTAAGCTTTTAGGGCGACCGGGCTTCCCATACTTGCGCTTATACTTTAAACTTATATTTGAAGATCGGTACAATATCATTTTTTAAGCGGCAGAATCAGAAACTGTTTTTTAAAATAAAATGAAACGGAAAAGAAGTGATTAAAATGGATATGCATCAAAAAAGAAAAATGAGACAAGAAAAGAAAAACGATTCAAATAATAATATCAGCGAAAACGTCCCGGTCAACTGGTTCCCGGGGCATATGGCAAAAACGCGCAGGCTTATTAAAGAGAGCTTGCCTTTTGTAGACCTTGTTACCGAGATTGTAGACGCGCGAATACCCTACAGCTCGTCAAATCCCGAGCTTAACGCCATAATCGGCAAAAAGCCGAAGATAGTTCTTCTTAATAAGTGCGATATTGCAGATGACAAAGCCACGGCAAAATGGGTTGAATATTATAAAAGTCTCGGCGTGTTCGCCTTGCCTGTTGACTGCCGCTCGGGAAAGGGCTTAAACGCATATCTTCCGCTTGTGAAAAACGTTTTAAAAGATAAAATCGAGCGCAACCGTGAAAAGGGTATGGCGGGCAAGCCTTTAAGAGTTATGGTTGTCGGCATTCCCAATACGGGCAAATCTTCGTTTATTAACAGAATGGCGGGTAAAAACCGCGCAAAGGTTGCCGACAAAGCGGGCGTAACGCGCAGTAACAGTTGGTTTGCCGTCGGCAACGGAATAGAGCTTCTTGACACGCCGGGCGTTCTTTGGCCTAAGTTTGACGACCCCGCCGTGGGCGAAAGGCTTGCGTTTATAGGCTCTGTTAAAGATGAAATTTTAGACAGCGAAGCGATAGCTTTAAGGCTTATTGACAGCCTTAAAACCGATTATAAAGAAAGACTTGAAGAGCGCTATAAAATTTCCGATTTCGGGGATTTACAGTCGTATGAAATACTTGAAATGATTGCAAGAAAGCGCGGAATGCTGATTTCGGGCGGCGAAGCCGACTTTGAAAGAGCGTCCGTAATGCTTCTTGACGAATATCGCGGCGGAAAGCTCGGAAAGCTTTCGCTTGAAACACCGAAGGAGTTAAACAATGCTTGATTATTCATATGAAAATGCTGCGCACTTGAAGGGCTACAAAATCGTTTGCGGCGTTGACGAAGCCGGCCGCGGACCGCTTGCGGGCCCCGTTTTTGCCGCGGCAGTGGTGCTGCCGGAAAATTATTCGCACCCCGTACTTAACGACTCAAAAAAACTGTCCGAGAAAAAGCGCGACGAGGTTTTTGACGATATTGTGCGCGACGCCGTTTGTTACGGTGTAGGCACGGCGAGCGAAAAAGAGATTGACGAAATTAATATTTTAAACGCAACGTTTCTTGCAATGAAGCGTGCCGTTGAAGCTTTGAGCGTTACGCCCGAGCTTGCCATTATCGACGGCAACAAATGCCCCGGCACGGGCATAAAAGAGGTTTCCCTTGTAAAAGGCGACGCAAAATGTATGTCTGTTGCGGCGGCTTCGGTAATAGCAAAAGTAAGCCGAGACAGATATATGCTTGAGCTTGACAAAAAATATCCAGAATATATGTTTAGTAAACACAAGGGCTACGGAACAAAGCTTCATTACGAAAAGCTTAAAGAATTCGGAATAAGCGACGTTCACAGAAAGTCCTTTTTAAAGAATCTCAGCGAAAAATGACAGATAAAAGATTGCTTGGCGCGTTCGGCGAACAACGCGCCGCACTGTTTCTTCGTGAAAACGGCTACAGAATTTTAAGCGCCAATTTCAGATGTGAAGGCGGCGAAATAGACGTTATTGCCGAAAAAGACGGAATAATATGTTTTGTCGAAGTAAAAACGCGCACCGAGGGGGCAATGCTTCCGCCGTCGTCTGCCGTGGGCATTCACAAAATGAAGAATATTACGTCTGCCGCCGATGTATATATGGGTAAATACGGTTTGAAAAATGACGTCAGATTTGATATTGTTGAAGTAATCACCGACAAAAACGGAGCGCTTTTATCGGTAAATCATATTAAAAATGCGTTTTGAGGCGATTTTATGAACTTTTTTGACCTTCATTGCGATACAATAGGCGAGTGCCGAAACAAAAATCTTAAATTGCGTTCAAACAATCTGCACATCGACCTTTTGCGCGGTGCGGAAATTGAAAATTGGAAACAGGTTTTTGCCGTCTGGATACCCGACACTTTAAGGGGCGAAGCGGCTTTTCGGTATTTTCTCGATGTTTACGAATGCTATAAAACCGAGCTTTTTTGCAATAACGGCGATATAAAGAATATTACTCCGATACTTTCGGTAGAGGGCGGCGCGGTCTTAGGCGGCGATATTAACAGGCTTTATAAGCTTAAAGAGTGCGGCGTAAAGCTCATGACCCTTACGTGGAACGGCAAAAACGAAATTGCTTCGGGCGCGTTTGAAGAGTCGGGCGGGCTGACGCCTTTCGGCAAAGACGTTATTCGCGAAATGGAAAATATAGGCATAACGGTCGATGTTTCGCATCTTAACCGCCAAAGCTTTTTTGACGTTGCCCGCATTGCAAAAAAGCCGTTTGTCGCAACACACTCAAATGCCGATATTGTCAATAAGGAAGAGGGCAGAAAGCGCAATCTTACCGACGAGCAAATAAAAATTATCGGTGAAATCGGCGGCCTTGTCGGGCTTAACTTCTATGACAGCTTTTTAGATGACGAAAATGCCGCGGGCACAGACGCTCTTTTGCGGCAAATCGAGCATTTTAATGCGTTGGGGTATGAAAATATTCTTGCTTTCGGCAGCGACTTTGACGGCTGCAGAATTTGCCCCGAGCTTTCGGGTATAGAAAAAATCCCCGAAGCAAAGCGCACGCTTATTAAAAAGGGCTTAAATGAAAAGCTTGCCGACAATATTTTTTATGATAATGCGGCAAGATTTTTCAATATGCTATAAAAAGAGACTGTGATTTGTACGAAGCAAATCACAGCCTTTTTATAGCCTTTTTTAAAGTGTTATCTTAATTGTGTGCGTGCCAACGCCCGTTTTAAACTCAATGTCGGAGCCGATGTTGCCGCTGTGCTTGATAACGGTATATTCGCCGTCTGTTTCAATTGATTTTGCGTCACGGTCAATATAGATAACCGTCGGAACGTCAAATTCTTTATCCTGCTTATAGGTAAGGGTGAACGTGCCGTTTTCGTAATCATAGAAATAGCTCTCGATTTCGCCGGTAACAGCCTTCGGGTGAGGCCTTGTAAGAAGCTTTACAAAATCCTCTTTAAGAATGTTGTCATAGTAGCACCAATAGGTGTTGCTCCATTTATAATCGTCGAATTTTTTAAGAAGGAAACGGAAGTGCGGATACCATCCGTCGCCCTCGGCGCAAGAACCCCACTCGCCGACCATGCAGGGCACGCGAAGGCGCTCCTGGGTCGCTCTGTGCTGGTCAAAAATCATACCCACGCGTGAGTTGTTTGCGTATTTGTAGGCGGGCGTGTCAACCATAAGGTCATATGCATGCGGCGAGAAGCACTGAAGCTTTTCGCGTTCGCCTTTAACAGTGATGGGCGTGTTGCAGCAGGGAATGCCGAGGTTTGAATAATAGTTGTTGTCAACAAAAAGAATACCGTCGGGCGTTATTTCGCGAACGGCAGTGCCCATTTTGCTTACAAAGGGCGAATAGCGCGTTTCGTCAAATTTCTTTACAATGTCGTCGCACGAAGAACCGATTTTTCTGAAAACGTCGCCGGGGAACTGGTCAAGCGCCTTGGGCTTGTCGGGTCCGAGAGCCTCTTTAGCCATTTCTTTTAAGCTGACTCTTTTATCAGTGACTGATGTTGCAACAACACTGCCGATAAGCTTTCTGAATATTTTTCCGCCGTCTGCACCCGGGAACGGCTCGTTTAAAAAGTCATATCCGAAAAGGGCGGGGTGGTTTCCGAGCTCTTCTGCCAAGTGCTTCCACATATCGGCAAAATAGTCCTGAAGACCTTTTCTGTTGTAGTGAACATTATCCCAGAAGTTGTCAAACGCTCTGTGGCAGGCTCTGCCGTAAAAATAACCCTCGGCCCAAACCGCCAACTGCTTGTGCGGTGTAAATTCGTCTGTGATGGTTGCCCAGCGCGGTGCGCCGTCGCCGTAGCAATAAGATGAATAAAGGTCCTGGTGACAGTCAAGATAAGCATAAATGCCGTATTCTTCGCACTTGTCAAGGAATGCTTTAAGGTCCGAAATAAGCTTTTCGTTGTACTTTCCGGGAACAGGCTCCATGGCGCTCCATGTAAAGCCGAGCCTTATAATGTTAAAGCCGCGCGCCCTGAATTCTTCAAAGGGGAACGTTTCTGCGGGGTAGCCGTAGTTGTTGTCGTTTCTGTTATAATCCTTTTTGTCAACAACATTCATACCGGCAAAAATTCGCTCTCTGCCGTATTCATCGACAAATCTGAGATTGTCGGTCAATATTTTTTCCATAAAAGTCACCTCTGATAATTTAAAGTCTTTATTTTGAATTTATTTGAAGCTGTTTTTGTTTTCCAAAAGCTGCCCGCGATTATTTCAACAGTGTATTCTGTGTCGGGCTCAAGCTCCGAAAACGTGTGCGAAAGCGTTTTGGGCATATCATAAAAATAATATTCCGACCATATTGCTGCCTGCGTTGCGATAAGCCCCGTTTCCTCCTCGCGGACGCGAATTAAATAATCGTCAACATAATCGCGTTCGATTTTTGCCTGCGGGAAGGTGACTTTAAATCCGTTTTCGGTTACGTCCGAAAAGGTTATTTCAAAATCGCTGTCAAAATAGGGGGCGACGGCCGTTTTGTAGCGCTCGTCAGTGTATTTGAAGCTGTCGGGATTCCACGGCTCGTCAACTTCCCATGTGTAGGGGAAGAAGTTTTCGGTTATAACGTCGTAAGGGTAAACTCTTACTCTGCCGTTTTCGTCGGCTTCGACTATTAAAAACTGCGCGCAGCGCTCGCTGTGCGGCGGAACGGTGCCGTATATTTTGTCGAACTCGTCAAGCTCAAAATATCTGAAAGAGCCTGTGCCGAACGAGGTGAAGTGCTTTTGGTGCACCGAGCGCGGGTCGTTAATCGGCGCGTGCGAGTGGCCCGAAAAATCAATTACCTGCGGAAATGCCGCAAGAACGGGATAGAGCGCGTCCTCGCCCCAGTTTATACTGCCGTAAACAGTGCCCGATATGTGCGGATGCTGGAAAAAGAATATGGGCTTTTTCTTGCCGTCGGCTCTTGCTTTTTTAAGCTGCTCTTTTGCCCAGTTGACTTTTTCATCAGAAAAATTGCAGCCGTTTGTCGTGGTAAGACTTATAAAGTGAAAGCCGTTAATAACCTTGTGGTCATCAGGCGGCATATTGAATATTTCAGAGAAACGCTCAAGCGCGCCTTCTTCGCCGCCTTCGCCGTGAAATTCGTGGCTTGCCATCATAAGCGTGCGCTCTGTTTCGGGCTTTAAGCCGTTGTCAAGCGCGGCTTTAAAGCTTAACATCTGCGTTCTTGAACCGCTTGTGGCAAAATCGCCAACAACATAAACGGCATCGATTCTTTTGTATGTTTCGTGGCTTTCGGCAATTTTGTAGGCTAATTCAAGCGCCCTTTTAAAATACTTGTGCTCTTTTGAGTCCTCTTCATCGGGAAAGTGAATGTCACTTACCGCAAGGAATCTCAGAACCGGTTTGAAATCTTTTTGAAGCATAAATCTTCCTCCGACTTTGTAAATACGATATAATGATACCATATTATTAATTAATTTTACAATCGGTATTTCGCACAATTAACACGGTGAAATTATGGTAAAAACTTTCATAAAATCTGTTTATTTTTAAAAAGCAATATGTTATACTTATTATGAGTCAAGTCGGTTTAAAATGCCGAACGCTCGGCTCAAGTTATTTTGCAAAGGAGTTTTAATAATGACAATTACAAAAGATACAGTTATAGGAAATATTCTTGACGAAGCGCCCGATACAGCGCCTTTCTTCCTTGAAATGGGTATGCATTGCCTCGGCTGCCCCGCATCGCGCGGCGAAACGGTTGAGCAGGCTTGCCGCGTTCACGGCGTAGATGCCGACGAGCTTGTTGCGCGCATCAACGAATTTCTTGACAAATAATGAGCGACAATCTTTCAAACAGGCTTAAAGCCGCCGCTTCTCTCGTAAGGGGCGGCGGCGTTCTTGCCGATATAGGCACAGACCACGGCTATGTGCCGGTATATCTTGTTAAAAACGGTATTGTAAAAAGCGCAATTGCCGCCGATATAAACAAAATGCCGCTTGAAAACGCCGCAAAAGCCGTGCGCGAAAGCGGGCTTTGCGATAAAATACAACTAAGGCTTTCAGACGGCTTAAAGAACTTTAATAAAGGCGAGGCCGACGAGTTTTTTATTGCCGGTATGGGCGGCACGCTTATAAGCGAAATTCTGTCATCTTCGCCGTGGGTAAAAAACAGCGCTTATCATTTTGTTTTTCAGCCGCAAAGCAGGGCTGAAGAGCTTCGGGAGTATCTTTTTAATAACGGCTTTGAAATTGAACGCGAAACGGCTGTTTTAGAAGGCAGGCGGTATTACATAGCTTTTTCAGCTGTGTTTACGGGCAAAAATACGCCGCACTGCTATGCCGATTGCTTTTTGGGAAAGCTGCCGAAAACGCCGGAAGCCAAAAAATACATTTCTTTGCAAATAAACCGATTGGGAAAAAAATATAACGCGCTTTCTTCGGGTGAAGAAAAAGAGCGCCTTTTTATAACGCTTGAAAAGCTGAAAAGCTTTTCTTTTGAGGATTGATTTTTATGATTACCGTTAAAGATGTTTATGATTTTTTAAATTCAAAAGCGCCGTTTAACACCGCCGCCGAATGGGATAACACGGGGCTTTCCGTGGGAAGTCTTTCTGCGCCCGCAAAAAGTGTGCTTGTAGCTCTTGATGTTACAAAAGAGCTTATAGAATACGCCGAAAAAAACGGCTTTGGACTTGTTATCACACATCACCCGTTGATTTTCAATCCGTTAAAGTCGGTTGAAAAGGGCAGCGTTGTTTATGCGGCTGTTTCTTCCGGTATAACCTTCGTTTCGTCGCACACATGCCTTGATAAGGCAAGCGGCGGCGTCAACGACACGCTCGGCGGACTTTTTTCACTTGAAGATATTTACACTTCGGAACACGACGAATTTCTTAAAATCGGTTATCTTAAAAACGCGGTTTCGCCCGACGCATTTGCAAAAACCGTCCGTGACACCCTCGGCGGAGCCGTTCGCTATAACAGCGAGGGGCTTATTAAAAAAGTCGCGTTTTGCAGCGGCTCGGGCGGCGACTGCATTCGCGCCGCCGCTTTAGAGAATGCCGACGCGCTTTTAACGGGCGACGCCGCGCATCACGAGTTTCTTGAAGCGCACGAACGCGGTGTTTCGCTGTTTGCGGCGGGGCATTTTGAAACAGAAAACCCCATTGCCGCCGTTCTTTGCGAAAGTATTAAAGAAAAATTCAACGGCGCGCTTAAAGTTGAGGTCTTTACGCCCGAAAAATTAATTCAAACAATTGTTTAAAAGGAACAAAAAATGGCACTTGACGGAATATTTCTCAATTTTTTAACTGCCGAAACGGCAAACGCGGTTGTCGGCGCAAAGGTAGATAAAATTCATCAACCATCAAAAAACGAGCTTGTTTTTGTAATGCGCACAAGAACGGGTATGTTTAAGCTGTACTTTTCAGCCGACGCAAACGCGCCGCGCTTTCATATTGTAGAAAACGCACCCGAAAATCCGCAAAATCCGCCGATGCTTTGTATGCTTTTCAGAAAAAGGCTTACGGGCGCAACGCTTACGGCGATTGAACAGCAGGGTCTTGACAGGGTTGTGTTTTTCAGGTTTGACGCAACAAACGAAATCGGCGACCGCGAAAAGCTTACGCTTGTCGCCGAAATAATGTCACAGCACAGCAATGTGATTTTGCTTGACGAAAATATGGCGGTTATCGACGCATTAAAACGCGTCAACAGTGAAAAATCCTCATACAGACTTGTGCTTCCGGGCGCTTTATATAAGCTTCCGCCCGCACAAAACAAAGCTGATATTCGTTTTGCCGATATAGACGGGCTTTCTTCGCTTGTGCTCGAAAACAAAAATTCAAAGCTTTCGGGCGCGGTTTTAAAGAGTATCAGCGGCGTTTCGCCGACCCTCGCGCGGGAGGTTTCTTTCAGAACGTGCTTTGAGGATAAGGGCATTTTTGAGCTTTCGGATATTGAAAAAGAGCGGCTTAAAGCGGCGCTTTCCTATATAAAAAACGCACTGCTTCTTAACTCGCCCGAAATGACAGCGGTTAAAGACGAAACGGGCAAGCCGTTTGAATTTTCGTTTTTGAAGCTAAGTCAGTATACGGGCGTCGGCGAATTTAAAAAGTACGAAAGCGCGTCAAAGCTTCTTGAAGCTTTTTATCTTGAACGAAACGAGATGACAAGAACTCATTCGCGCGCGACGGAGCTTTTTAAACAGCTTGAAACGGTGATAGAGCGCACTTCAAGAAAGCTTTCAAACCAACGCGAGGATTTAAAAAGATGCTCGGGAAGAGACGAATACAGAATTAAAGCGGAGCTTATAACAGCTTCGCAGTACTCTTTGAAAAAGGGCGATTGTGTTTATGAGGTGTTCGACTATTATAGCAACGAAAATGTCAAAATAGAGGTTGACCCTGCGCTTTCGCCGTCCTTAAACGCGCAAAAGCTTTATAAAGAGTACCGCAAGCTTTGCACGGCGCAAAAAATGCTTACGGAGCTTATAGAAGAAAATGAAAAAGACCTTTTGTATCTTGAAAGCGTGCGCGACCTGCTTTGCCGCTCCACGCTTGAGCGCGAATTTGCCGAGATTAAAGAGGAACTTGTTTCACAGGGCTTTTTAAAAAGCAAAAAGAACGGCAAAAAGCAAATGAAAAAAGCCTCGCTTTCGCCATTTGAATTTGAAACGAGCGACGGCTACAGGGTGCTTGTCGGCAGAAATAACATTCAAAACGACAAGCTGACCTTTAAAACAGCCAAAAAAGGAGATATATGGCTTCACGTTCAAAAAGCACCCGGCTCGCACGTTTTGCTTCAAAGCAAAAACGGCGCGGTTTCTGACGAAGCCATTGTCGAAGCCGCCGAAACAGCCGCGTTTTTCAGCAGTGTTAAATCCTCAACGGTTGTTACGGTTGATTATACGGACGCAAAAAACATCAAAAAGCCCAACGGAGCAAAACCAGGCTTTGTTGTTTATTACACCTATTATTCCGTTAACGTCAAGCCTAAAGAGCCAAAAAAGCACTAAGAAATTAAAACAAAATTTTTTGCCGAAACGCGTTTAAGTTAGGTGGAAATCGCCTTTGAAAAAACGAAAAACGTGTGGTATTATATTCTAAACGAGCAGCGAATGCGTAAGTCCGGTTGGGCTTGCGCATTCGCTTTTTTTTGGAGGTAATTATGGAAAACGAAAATCAGGAATATCTTGTCAAAGAAAAGCTTTCAACGCTGTCGCGAAAATATGCTCTGCCGTGCATAATTTCGCTTCTTGTGGGCGCGCTTTATAACATTGTAGACCAAATATTTATAGCAAATGCCGATTATCTCGGCTCTTACGGAAACGCCGCCAATACGGTTGTTTTTCCGCTTACCGTAATAGCGCTTGCCGTCTCAGTTATGGTCGGCGACGGGTGCTGTGCCTTCGTAAGCCTCAGCCTTGGGCAAAACAACAAAAAGGACGCGTCAAAAAGTATGGGCAACGCAATCGCGCTTACGCTTGTTTTAAGCGCTGTGATAACGGCTGTTTATCTTATTTTTGACCGCCCCATAATTTCGCTTTTCGGCGGCACCGTTAACAGCGAAACTTATAATCTTTCGCTCGAATATTTCTTTTATATAACGCTCGGAATACCGCTTTATATGTTCGGTCAGGCAATGAACCCCGTAATCCGTGCCGACGGCAGTCCGAAATTCGCAATGCTCTCAACGCTTGCGGGTGCAGTTGCCAATATAATTCTTGACCCGATTTTCATATTCGCTTTCGGGTGGGGCATGAAGGGCGCGGCAATCGCAACGGTTATAGGGCAGGCTCTGACGGCGGCGCTTGCCGTTATATATCTTTGCAGAACAAAAACAGTTAAACTTTCTTTTTCGGATTTTCGCCCCGAAGGCAGAATTGTTCTTCGCACGCTTACACTCGGCATTTGCAGCTTCCTGTCGCAGATTTCTCTTGTTGCGGCAATGGCGGCAATTAACAATATGATAAGAAAATACGGCGCGCAGGACGAAATTTTTTCTTTGGAGCAGTATTCGCAAATACCTATGGCGGTTGTCGGAATCGTTATGAAATTCTTTCAGATTGTAATTTCGGTTGTCGTCGGTATGGCGGCGGGGTGCATACCGATTGTGGGTTACAATATGGGCGCAGGCGAGAAAAAACGCGTAAAAGACCTGTTTACACGCCTTTTAATCGGTGAAGCCGCCGTGGGCTTTGTCGCTTTGGCAATTGCCGAGCTTTGCCCAAATTTTTTGATACAGATATTCGGCGCGGCAAACGAAAGCGCATATTATACCGATTTTGCAGTCAAAGCATTTCGCATATACCTTTCAATGACCGTTTTTGCCTGCGTTAACAAGGCGGCGTTTATCTTTCTTCAGGCAATGGGCAAAGCGGCGGCTTCAACCGCGCTTTCAATGATTCGCGAAATTGTGTTCGGCGTCGGCTTCGCCGTGCTGCTTCCGAGGTTTTTCGGGCTTGACGGCGTGCTTTATTCAATGCCCGTTTCAGATGTGCTTACCGCTGTGATTTCGGCAATTGTAATAGCTCTTGCTTATAAACAGCTGTCACAACCGGACGAAAAAACGGCAGACGCACAAACACTTTGCTGAGCGTAACACCGTTCTCTTTAAGCATAAAAAACTTTCGGCAGTACCGCAACAGGTACTGCCGATTTGTTATTTTGAGGACGAGTTCAAATTTTTAATATGCTCTTTCAGAACGATGTTGATGTATTGCGATAATGAGCGGTCGTCTTCTTCCGCTTCAAATCGCAGACGTTCAAGAAGGTCGCTGTCAATAGTAATACTGATTTTTTCTTTAAGAGGTTTCATTGTGCTCACCTTTAACCGATTATTTCATTAGAATTATAATTCATTGGCGAATAAGCCGCAGCGGCTCGCACGTCCTTAGTGCATATTCGGTTATTTTACAAAACTGTCGCAGGTTTTTTCTTCGTTCAGCGCCCTGAAAAACATCGTGTATGTTTCAAAGTATTTATATCCGCATTTTTCGATTATTCTTCTTGAAGCGCCGTTATCCAAAAAGCAGTCCGCAAAGCAAAAATCAAAAATGCCCTTTAAATATTCGGTAACAGCCGCAAGCGTTTCAGTGCCGAAGCCCCTGTTTTGATACTCTTTGCCTATCACAAATCCCAACGACACACAGCGCTTGTCCTTGTAGCAGGGGCTTTCGGAATTGTATTTATTGACATGCGCATAGCCGATAATTCTGCCGTCAAGAAAAACTCCTATTGCGGTGTTATACATTGTAAGGTGCTTAAAAAATTTGTCAAAATCCTCAGGCGTTTTTGCCGGGTGAAACCCTGCGGGCGCAGTAACGCTGTCGTCTTTAAGAAGAAGTGAAAGCGGCTCTTTGTCGCGCTCTTCAATAAGGCGCAGTGTAAGTCGCTCTGTTTTAAGCTCCTTGTCTTTAAGACCTATCATTATTTTTTCTCCGTTAAATAAACAAGATAAGAATCATGGTCGTTGTGGGGCTTTCTTGTGAGGTTAACGCCCGCGTTCATAAGGAAAGCGCCGCTGAATTCTTCGCCCGTTTCTTCAATAACATATGTCTTTTCGGGGCAAAGACCGCTGAGCTTCAATATGAAGAAATTGTCAAAAGAGCGTTTGATTTCAACAACGGTAACAAGCGCTTCGGATTTGTCTTTTGAAACAAACTCCCACGCGGCGCGATATTCATTTTCAAACGGAGTAATAAGCCTGTAAAGCTCGCCGTAGTGAATAACGTCGTAGTATTTGTGATACTCTTTTACCTGCTCTTTGATTTCGGCTATTTCTTCCTCCGAAAGCTTGTCAGGGTCAAGCTCATAGCCGAACGTGCCCCAAAGCGCAACATTCTTTTTGGTGTTGTAGTTTGTGCGCCTGTTTGCCGAAACGTGCGCGCCCATGGTAGAAGCTGGATAGCAAAGCGATGTGCCGAACTGAATCGAAAGGCGCTCTATGGGGTCGGTGTTGTCACTGCACCAAATTTGCGGCGAATAATAAAGCATGCCGGGGTCAAAGCGGCCGCCGCCGCCCGAGCAGTTTTCAAGAAGCAGGTGCGGAAAGTCCTTTGTGAGCCTGTCCATTATTTCATATGTGCCGAGAACAAAGCGGTGGAAAACTTCACCCTGACGCTCTTTGGGGAGCTTTGCGCAGGCAACCTCGGTTAAATTGCGGTTAAAGTCCCATTTAACATAGTCGATGTCGTTTTCGCTCAAAATCTTATACATCATATCATAAACGGCGTCGCGGACGTCTTTTCTTGAAAAGTCTATGACATACTGCGTTCTTGCGATTGACTTGTCTCTGTTTTCAACGTGCAGGCACCAGTCGGGGTGCGCTCTGTAAAGGTCTGAGTCGGGCGAAATCATTTCAGGCTCAAACCATATGCCGAATTTAAGCCCCAAAGCCTTAACCTCTTTAATAAGGCCCGAAAGACCTTTGTTGAGCTTGTATTCGGCAACGTACCAATCGCCGAGCGAGGTTTTGTCGTCGTCGCGGTGACCGAACCAGCCGTCGTCCATAACAAGCATTTCAAAGCCCATATTTTTGGCGTGGCGCGCAAACGAAACAAGCTTGTCGTGGTCAAAGTCCATTCCGGTGCCTTCCCAGTTGTTTATAATAAGGGGGCGCTTTTTGTATTTCCATTCGCCGCGAATAAGGTTGTCCGAATAAAGACTGTGGAAAATGCGGCTCATTTCGCCTAAGCCGTCTTTTGTATAAACAGAAACGGCCTCGGGCGCATAAAACTCTTCGCCCGCTTCAAGGTGCCAGCAAAAGCCTTCGGGGTTAATTCTATCGCGTCAACCTCGGCGTCTATTGAAAAGTTGCTGCTGTAAACAAGGTTAAAGCCATAGCATTCGCCTTGGTTTTCATCGGCGTTTTTGGCAACAAGAGCCGTAAAGGGGTTGTGGTTGTGGCTTGACGAGCCGCGCTTGCTTTTTATTGACTGTATGCCGTGGTGAAGCGGGTATCTTGCAAGTGTGCGCTCTTTGCCCCATCTGCCGTAAAGCCCGAGCATATCGTAATCGGACGAGGGCAAATCAAGGCAGAAGGAATGAACGGCTTCAATGTCAAACGCCTTGTCCGAGGCATTTTTAACGCGAACGCTTCTTGTTATTACGGGTCTTTCTCTGAATACTGTGTAATAAAGCGTAACTTCAGCTCCCGTAACGCTGTCTTTTGTAAGAACTTCGAGCGTGTCCGCTTCGTCTTCACGGTTTAAATAAAGCGACGGAAGTCCTGAAAGAGCAGGCTTACCTTCATATATTTTGTGGCTTACATAGCGCACGTCAGTTGATGTGTCGCCCGCGGGGCTTTTTATTGTAAGAGCCGAAATTCTGAAATCGCCCGTACCGTTAGTCGAGTATTCAAGCGGAGTAACGTCGGGTGAAAAATTATCGACCTTAGCCGTGGGGCTTTCGGGGCAAAACGACGCGAACGACGCGCGGTAACGAAGGCTTTCGACGGCGGTGTCGGGGATTTTTGCGCCGTAATAGTAGTGAACGAGATAATTGCCGGCAAACACGCCGAAAATGTAGGTTGACGACGGTGTGTCAAGCTTGAACATACCGTGTTCTTTGCTATAGATTATTGACATATTTTTTCTCCTGTTTTTCGGCAGAAAATGCCGTATTGCAAAAGCCGAAACAAAAGTGCCTTAAAGCGGCGGTTCCGACCAATTTCATTATACAATACGGCATTGCCGATTACAAGAAAAATCCGTTATAATAATATTAAAAATAATTAATCTTCAAACCGTGTTTCTATAAGCTTCTCGGCGTTTTCGGGGGAATATCTGAAATAGTCTATATGGTCGCTTTGCGTGAAATAAACGGGCTTTTTTCTGGGGTAATCCGCATCAAAAGCGTCAACTATTATAAGCTTGAATTTCATCTTTTCTTTAATAATGCTTTTAATATATACGCCCGTGTATTGCCCCACAAACACGTCCGAAGAGTATTCCGCAAGCCCCGCAAGGTTAGGCGTAAGCTCAATAAAAACGCCGTAGCTTTCAACGCTTCTTACAATGCCGCTTACTGTTTCGCCGACCGAGAAAAGCTCTGCGTTTTCTTCCCACGTCCCGAGAAGCTCTTTGTGCGAAAGTGTAACCCTGCCGAATGCGTCAAAGTCTTTTACAACGGCTTTTATTTCGTCGCCCACGCCGAAGCGCACCGCAGGGTGCGGTATGCGCGAAACCGAGATGTTGTCAATCGGCAGAAGAGCGTTTATTCCGCAGCCTATATCGCAAAATGCCCCAAAGCTTTCAAGATGAGTAACGGTGGCGTCTATTACGTCGCCGCGCTTTAAAAAGGGGAGTCGGTTTTTATAAAATTCCTCCTGAACGGCTTTTCGGCTTAAATATGCATATTGCTTTCCGCCCGCGCTGAAAAGGTCGGTCACAATAAAGCGCACGGGTTTGTTTACCCTTGCTATAATCGCAATATCCTTTGTCGTGCCGTCGTCAATTCCTACGGCGCATTCGCTCCGAGGAATAATACCCTCAATAAAGCCTAAGTCGATATGCAGATTGTGGTCTTTGTCGCACAGCGCGGCGCGTGCTTCAAGCTGTTTGCCTTTTATGTAAGCCTCCTTGAACTGCTCAAAGCTTTTTAGGGCGGCAATATTTTCCTGTGTTTTCATTAAAAATCCTTCGGGGAGGTAAGATAGCATTTGTCAATCACCCATTTTCATTTATTTTTTAATATCTGCTCTTTAATTTTATGTTGAAGTGTGCTACAATATTTCAGTTAATAATTATTTTTCGGGGGAGTTAAATGCAAATATCCGTGGGCGACGTGCTCGAAATGAAAAAACAGCATCCGTGCGGCGAAAAACGCTTTCTTGTTTTGCGCTCCGGAATGGACTTTCGGCTGCGCTGCTTAAAGTGCGGGCGCGAATTTATGATTCCGCGCACAAAAGCCGAAAAGAATATTAAAAATATTATTAAGGAGAACGCCGATGTTTGAAAAGCTTTTGCAGGTTGAAGAAAAATACGACAAAATCAACAGGCTTTTATATTTGCCCGAGACTTTAAACGACCGCGAAGGCTATAAAAAGCTTATGCGCGAGTTAAAAGAGCTGACGCCCGTTGTCGAAACGTTTCGCAGCTATAAAAAAGCAAAGGCGGACGAGCTTTCGGCGCAAAAGCTTCTTGAAAGCGAAAGCGACGGCGAAATGAAAGCGCTTCTTCTTGACGAAATAGAGGATTGCAAAGAAAAGGCCGAGGCACTTTCAAAGGAGCTTAAAATACTGCTTCTTCCGAAAGACCCGAACGACGATAAAAACGTTATTGTCGAAATCCGCGCGGGCGCGGGCGGCGAAGAAGCGGCGCTTTTTGCAGGCTCTCTTTACAGAATGTACACTATGTATGCAGAAAGCCGCGGCTTTAAGTCCGAGGTGCTTTCTCTTAACGAAACGGGCTTGGGCGGAATAAAAGAAATAAGCTTCAGTGTTTCGGGCGAGGGTGCTTATTCGCGCTTTAAATTTGAAAGCGGCGTTCACCGCGTTCAGCGCGTTCCCGAAACCGAAAGCGGCGGGCGCATTCACACGTCAACCGTAACGGTCGCCGTTTTGCCCGAGGCAGAAGAAGTCGATATAGCAATCGACCCGACGGAGCTTCAGATAGACACCTTCCGTTCAAGCGGAGCGGGCGGTCAGCACGTCAACAAAACGGAGTCCGCAATAAGAATAACGCATATCCCCACAGGCACCGTGGTAGAGTGTCAGGATGAGCGCAGTCAGTATAAAAACAAAGACCGCGCCATGAAAATATTGCGCTCACGGCTTCTTGAAGCGGAGCGCGAAAAGCAGTCTGCCGAAATTGCCGACGAACGCCGCTCCCAGGTCGGCACGGGCGACCGAAGCGAACGAATAAGAACATACAATTTTCCGCAAGGGCGCGTTTCAGACCACAGAATAGGGCTTACGCTTTATAAGATAGACGCGATTATGAACGGCGACCTTGACGAAATAATCGACGCGCTTATCACCGCCGACACTGCAAACAAACTCAATTCAACAGAACCCGAAGATTAAGGACGTAATAAATTGAAAACCGAAATTATAAAATTAACAGAGAAGTCGCCGCTTTCTTCGTATGAGAGCGCCGCAAGGCTCATTTTAAAAGGCGAGGTTGTCGGTATGCCCACAGAAACCGTCTATGGGCTTGCGGGCAACGCCTATGACGAGGCGGCTGTCAAAAAAATATTTGAAGCCAAGGGCAGACCGCAGGATAACCCCCTGATAGTCCATATTTCGCAGTTTCACGAGATATACGACCTTGTAAAGGAAGTCCCCGAAAGCGCAAAAAGGCTTGCAGAGCGTTTTTGGCCCGGTCCGCTCACAATAATACTTGAAAAGTCCGAAAAAGTGCCATATACCGTCACCGCAGGGCTTGAAACCGTTGCCGTCAGATGCCCCGAGCACCCCGTCGCAAGAAACTTCATAAAAGCGTGCGGCGTGCCGATAGCGGCGCCGTCGGCAAATCTTTCGGGAAAGCCCAGCCCGACAACGGCGGCTCATGTTTTTGCCGATTTGAACGGGCGCATTCCGCTTATTATTGACGGCGGCGAGTCGCGCGAGGGCGTTGAATCAACGGTTTTGCTTCTCGCTTCAAAAACGCCGCGCCTTTTAAGACCCGGCAACGTCACTTTGGGCGAGCTTAAAAGCGTGCTCGGCGAGGTGCTTGTTGACGACGCGGTTTTAAATCCTTTAAAAAGCGGCGAAAAGGTATCTTCCCCGGGAATGAAGTATAAACACTATTCGCCCGACGCCGAGGTTACTTTGATAAAGGGCAGTTATTCGGCGTTTTTAAATTTTGTAAATGAGAATGCCGGCGAAAAGGTGTGCGCCATGGTCTTTAACGGCGAGGGCGACGGCTTGAAGTGCGATTTTATAGAATACGGCGAAAGGCAGAACTACCGCTCTTTGAGCAACAGACTTTTCGACGTTCTTCGCGAGCTTGACGACAGAGGATTTAAAAAATGCTTTGTGCGCTGTCCCGATGAAACCGACGACGACCTTGCCGTTATGAACAGGCTTTTAAGAGCCGCCGCCTTTAAGGTCGTTGAGGTGTAAAATGAAAAAGCTGATAGGCTTAACGGGTAAAACGGGTGCGGGCAAGTCGACCGTCTCAAAAATGCTTGAAGGCTTCGGCGCGTTTATAATCGACGGCGACAAGGTTGCAAGAGAGGTGCTGAACCTTTCGCCCGATTTAGAATTAAAGCTTAAAGCCGCTTTCGGAAGCGATATATACGAAAACGGCGTGCTTTTAAGAAAAGAGCTTGCAAAAAGGGCGTTTTCTTCGCATGAAAATACGGAGCTTTTAAATTCGATTTTTCACCCCGTAATAAATAAAAGACTGTTTGAACTTTCAAACGAAGCGTTTAAAACCCACAGCGTTGCGGTGGTTGACGCGGCGGCTATAATAGAATCGGGCTTTTATAAAAGCTGTGACTGTTTAATCACCGTCTTTGCGCCCGAAAGCATTCGCCTTGAAAGAATAATGCGGCGCGACTCTCTTACAAAAGAAGAAGCTATGCGGCGCATAAACGCGCAAAAAGATGATGAATTTTATTTTTCAAAGTCAGATATAGTAATAAATAACTTCCCGCCGCACGACCTCTCTTCACAGCTTGAAAACGTGAAAAAGGTGATTTTTGATTGAAGAGAAAAAGAAAAAAGAAAGCGCTTAAAAAGGCTTTTGTTACGCTCTTTTCGCTTCTTCTTGCCGGCGTGATAACATATAACGCCGCAATAAGCTTTTATAAAATCACATATCCGAAAAGGTATTCCGATTTAATAGAGCAAAATGCAAAGCGCTTTTCAATAGAACCGTCGCTTTTATATGCGCTCATAAAAACCGAAAGCGACTTTGACCCTGACGCGTTGTCGCCCGTTGGAGCTATTGGGCTTACCCGGATAATGCCCGAAACCTTTTCGTGGCTTCTTACAAAAACCGGCGAAAGCTATGAAACCGACGCGCTTTACAATCCCGAAATATCCGTTTATTACGGCGCGTGGCTTTTAAACTACCTTTTAGACGAGTTCGGCGACGAAAAAACAGCTCTTGCCGCTTATCACGCGGGGCATTGTCAATAAATGGCTATTAGACAGCGAGCTTTCAAAAGACGGGAAAACGCTTTTTGAAATACCCTATGTCGATACAAAAAGCTATGTAGAGCGCGTTTTGAAAATTAAAAATATTTATATTAATTTATATGAAAGGAAATGAAAAGATGGAAAAGACTTCAAACGAATTAAAAAGGGAGCTTTTTTATATTCCCGACAACGCGGCACTTTCGTGCAGTGACGAAGAAATAGCAACTGCCGACACTTTTTGCGAGGGCTACAAGGCGTTTCTTGACAATGCAAAGACCGAGCGCGAGGCTGTTTTAACCACAATCGAGCTTTGCAAAAAGAACGGCTTTTCGGAGTATGACCCCACCGTTAAATACGCGGCGGGCGACAAGGTTTATTACAATAACCGTTCAAAGGCGCTTATACTTGCTGTTTTCGGCAGCGAAAGCCTTGAAAACGGCGTTAAAATCGCCGCCGCTCATATAGATTCCCCAAGGCTTGACCTTAAACCCTCGCCGCTTTACGAATCAAACGACCTTGCGCTTTTTAAAACGCATTATTACGGCGGAATTAAAAAATATCAGTGGGTTGCAATACCGCTTGCTCTTCACGGCGTTGTTGCCAAAAAAGACGGCACAACCGTTAACATCACAATCGGCGAAAAAGAGGGTGAGCCTAAGTTTGTTATTTCCGACATTCTTCCGCACCTCGGTGCAGAGCAGGCAAAAAGAAGCCTTAACGAGGGCATAAAGGGCGAAGAGCTTAACGTTCTTGTCGGCAGCAGACATTACAAGGGGAAAGACCTTGACAGCGACAGCCGCAGTGTTATAAAGCTTGCGGGCACAACGTTCGGCCTCGGCGAAAGCAGCCTTGTAAAGCTTAACGTACTCAAAATTCTTAACGACAAATACGGCATCACAGAGCGCGACTTTTTAAGCGCGGAGCTTGAGGTTGTGCCGGCTTTTAAGGCTGACGACATCGGCTTTGACAGAAGTATGGTTGGCGGCTACGGCCACGACGATAAGGTTTGCGCTTATCCTGCGGTAATGGCGGCAATTAACATAAAAGACCCCGTTCACACCGTGCTTACAGTGCTTGCCGATAAAGAAGAGATTGGCTCCGAGGGCAACACGGGGCTTGTTTCGGCCTTTATGAAAAACTTTATTTACAGAATAGCGGCATCTGTGGACCTTGAGGGCTACGACGTGCTTTCAAAGAGCGAGTGCGTTTCGGCGGACGTTAATGCGGCTTATGACCCGACCTTCTCGGATGTTTTCGAGGCTAAAAACGCTTCGTTTATAAACCGCGGCGTTGTCGTAACAAAATATACGGGCGCAAGAGGCAAAAGCGGCACAAACGACGCTTCGGCAGAGTTTATGGGCAAAATGAGACGAATCCTTGACGACAAGGGCATAGTTTGGCAAATAGGCGAGCTCGGCAAGGTCGATGCGGGCGGCGGCGGAACGGTTGCGAAATATATTTCTCAGCTTGACGTTGACGTTGTTGATATCGGCGTTCCCGTTCTTTCGATGCACGCGCCCTATGAAGTTATTTCAAAGCTTGACCTTTATATGGCATACCGCGCGTTCTTTGAGTTCTTTGCGGCGGAGTAATTTATGGAAAACGCAGTATCCACAGAGCGCGACAACGAGTATATAAGCCTTGTTTCAAAAAAATATAAGCTTGATGAAGCTACTCTTGCCGCCGTATATACAGTCCCGAATAAGGGAACAAACTTTGTCCTTCAGTTTAAAAAGACCGACGGCGAAGTTAAAAGAACCCCAAAAATGCTCTCGTGCGTTTATAGGGTGGATTTAAACGGTAAAATATCAAAAACCTGCGGCAGAATGAGCGGAATCGGCAACGAAAAATGCTCGGCTCCCGAGGGTGTAATGGTTTTTAACCTTGTTAAAAAGGTGCTTATGCCGCAGCACCCCGAGGTCTTTTCTTTAGAAAACGGGGAAGAGGCATAAAATAGCAAAAACAAAAATAATCGGCGCAAAAGGGCAAAGCGCCTTTTTGTGCCGATTAAAAAAGTTTTCAATCAAAAAAAGCTTTATATATTCTTTGCATTGGGGAAGAGCGCCTATCTAAAGGCGTTTTTAGGGAAAAAGGCAGAATTTGCTTAAATTTGCAAGTTTGGCTTAAAAAAATCTTGACATAGCGGGGTGCTTGTGATAGAATATCCGTTGTTGTGACACGCGGGTGTAGTTCAATGGCAGAATCCCAGCCTTCCAAGCTGGTCGTGTGGGTTCGATTCCCATCACCCGCTCCA
>ERZ808246.121-NODE-121-length-64243-cov-15.922665_pt1 | contig 64243 bp, 45 predicted proteins | sample MGYA00521083_ERZ808246 | MGnify/ENA primary metagenome ERZ808246 (study PRJEB31516, sample SAMN03275577) | gut metagenome | biome: mammalia-associated habitat; material: feces | host: Papio cynocephalus | place: Kenya | collected 2012-07-07 ... | reverse complement strand
AGGATTATGGAGGAGTCGTTCCTGAACTTGCCTCCAGAGCCCATGAACAGAACATCGTACCTGTGGTCAGCCAGGCGCTTGACAAGGCCGGAATCAAGGCCTCCGACCTCACCGCAATCGCTTTCACCCGCGGCCCGGGACTTCTGGGTTCGCTGCTTGTCGGGACATCATTCGCAAAGGCTCTTGGAGTGGCCTTGAATATTCCTATAATTATGGTGAATCACCTTCAGGGGCACATCCTCGCTGACTTTGTGAAGCAGGAGGGCAAGGAGAACCGGCAGCCGTCGTTCCCGTACCTCTGCCTTTTGGTTTCCGGTGGCAACTCTCAGATTGTCAAGGTGAACGACCCTCTGGATTATGAGATTCTCGGCCAGACCATCGACGACGCCGTCGGAGAGGCGTTTGATAAGTGCTCCAAGATGATGGGGCTCGGCTATCCGGGAGGTCCTGTGATCGACCGGCTTGCAAAGCTGGGCGACCCGAACCGCTTCAAGTTCGCCAAGCCGCAGATTCCGGGACTTGACTACAGTTTCAGCGGAGTGAAGACATCGCTGTTATATTTCGTGCGTGACGAGATGGCCAAGGATCCTGAGTTCATGGAGAAGAACAAGGAGGACATCTGCGCCAGCTTCCAGAAGACGTTGATAGACATTTTGATGGACAAACTGATCAAGGCCGCCAGACTGACCGGGATCAAGGACGTGACCATCGGAGGGGGAGTCTCCGCCAACAGCGGCCTGCGCTCCAGAATCGAGGAGGAAGGCCGTAAGCGTGGCTGGAACACCTACCTTCCGGAGTTCAAGTTCACAACCGACAACGCCGCCATGATCGCCATCGCTGGTTGGTTCCACTACCTCGCCGGCGAGCGCACCCCGCTTGATGTCGCCCCTGTCTCACGCATCGCGGATTATTAATGAATATAATAGCGAACGTATCAACAACGCAACCTTTTGAACCACTTGTGGTTCAGGTAAGTTCCTCCCCCGAGGGAAGGGATTTAGGGAGGGGGTAACGTGAATGGAATCACTCGCTTGGAATTAAGATAAGATAATTTAGTAGGAAAAACCTGCTTTTAGGAAAAGGATATGACAGAATTTGAAATGACAGGCCGCGTAGGCCGAGACCTTAGGCCGGATGACGTGAGGATCGTCGCGGCGAGAGAGATGAACCTCCGTGGCAATGCCGTGATCAACGTGATAGATCCGACAAAGTCCTACCAACCGACCTTCCCTAACCCCGACGCGACATGCGTGATCGCCAAACGTTCGATTGACGCGCGCAACGATGTGGTCTACCGCTACCGCATCGAGGGCTACAACCACCGCTTTGAGTCCTACGTCCCTTACGAGGTCCCTGAATATAAGGATGTCACCGACGCCGAGCCGGTGATCATCATCGGAGCCGGTCCGGCCGGAATGTTCGCCGCACTCAAGCTCCTGACTCTCGGCTTCAAGCCTATTATTCTCGAAAGGGGAAAGAATGTGCGCGACCGCAAGTTCGACATGGCGAAACTTACCCGTGAGGGAATTCTGGACCCGGAGTCCAACTTCTGTTACGGAGAAGGCGGGGCCGGCACATTCTCGGACGGTAAACTCTTTACCCGCTCGTCCAAGAGGGGGGACATCCGTGAGGTGCTCCACCAGTTCGTGAACTTCGGCGCGAGTCCGCAGATCCTCGTAGACGCGCACCCGCACATCGGAACAGACAGATTGCCGAAGGTAGTTGAGAACATCCGTCAGTGCATTGAGTCCAGAGGCGGGGAATATCACTTCGGCACGAAGGTCACTGACATTGCCCGTAAAGATGACGGCACGATAGAGGTGAAAGCCCTTGATTCAGAGAATCTGACGAAAGCAGGCAAGCCGAGCGTCCAGACATATTCGGCGAAGAAGGTCATCCTTGCCACAGGTCATTCCGCCCGTGACATCTATGAGATGCTCGTCGCCAAGGACTGTGCACTTGAGGCTAAGGGATTCGCGATGGGAGTCCGTGTGGAGCATCCGCAGGCCCTGATCAATGACATCCGCTATCACGGCCAGTGGGAACCTGGGATGCCCGCGGCGGAATATTCATTCACAGAGCAGGTCGGCGACCGTGGAGTATTCTCGTTCTGCATGTGTCCGGGCGGTGTACTTGTCCCTTCCGAGACCGAGCCGGAGACCATCGTCATGAACGGAATGTCGAACTCAGCCCGCAGCGGGAAGTTCGCCAACGCGGGAGTGGTCGTGCAGATCAACCCGGAGGATATTCCTGAGGAATATGCCGACAAGGGTGCTTTCGCCGGTCTTGAGTTCCAGAAGGATGTCGAGAGAAAGATGTGGGAATATGCCCACGAACATTCAGATTCCGAGAATCCTTTTGCCGCTCCGGCCCAGAGGATGGTGGACTTTTGCGAGGGTGAGGATTCAGAGGATCTTCCGGAGACTTCCTACAAGCCGGGGGTGGTTCCCGCGCCTCTTCATGAGATTCTTCCTCCGTTCATCGCTGAGCGGCTTCAGGATGCTTTTCCTCTCGTGAACCAGAAATCGATGAGAGGCTACTACACGAACGACGCTTTGCTGATCGGGGTCGAGTCCAGGACTTCGTCGCCTGTCCGCATTCCGAGAAACCCTCGCAACTGCGAGGCCGATGCCTTCCCGGGGCTTCTTCCGTGTGGAGAGGGCGCCGGATATTCCGGTGGCATCGTTTCCTCCGCCATCGATGGCATCAACTGCGCCGTCGCCGCGGCCCGCTCCCTCTCCGGTGCCGACACTGAGGTGGCATACGATGATGTTAATCCCGGTAAGGACACCGATAACTCCCCAGAACCAGCAGAGTAACTCGTCTGCCGGCCGCTGAGCCTGCCTCATAGGCTGACCCCAAAGCTGCCGCCCCAGCTGGCCGCTGAGCCTGTCGAAGCGACATTATTGCCAGGGGCAATTCAGAATACCTTGAAAATCAAAAGGTGAGACATCACCCGCTCTTTATCAGCGAGTTATAAACCGTTGCCGGGACGATTGGGAGGGCACCGTTTTATAACTCGTTAATTATACGAGTATTACTGAACATGGGTTGGCATTGGTCGCTTCGACAGGCTCAGCGACCAGGCATTCCACACTTGTTCGGAGAACACCCTCACGTGTCCCAAACGAGCCCTAAGCGTCATTGGGTACTTGAGAATGGCTTCAGAAGTCCCAAACGCGCCTGAAGCGTCATTTGGTACCTGAGGCGGATGTTTGGTGTACCAAACGTGGCAGGAACGTGGTTTGGTACCTGAGAACAGTCTTTGGTGTACCGAAGGGATGTCCTCCGGCGATTTTATACGAAAAGATGAGTATCTTTGCGGTCGTAAGAGAACGTTGATGTTATGAAATTGAGCGACAGATTATTTTATGGCCTGTTGGTGACGCTGGCGCTGCTGGCGGCGGGGTGCTCCAAGGAAAGTGCTGATCCTGTGCCGGAACCCGGGACGGAAGGGCAGCTTGCCGAGAATCCTAAGATCAAGGCTGCGATAAAGACTATGGTGTCGGCGGCCGCGAAGACTGAGGCGACGCTGAACGCTGTGGAGGTATGGCAGGAGGGCTATGCCACTTCTGGGGCCTGGTTGGACGGGACGTACGAGGACACACGTCACCAGATGTGGTCGGCCACAAAGACGTTCACCTCCATGGCCGTGGGAATCGCTGTGGGTGAGGGAATACTGAGTTTGTCCGACAAGGTCGCTCCGATGTTCCCTGAAGAAGTCGCCGAGGCGGAGAAGGGCATGACCGAGGCTCAGAAGACCAACCTTGAGGCTCTGACTGTCCGGCATCTGCTGATCATGGCGAACGGTCACGTGAAGGATCCTACGGTTGAATATGCGATGGGATATTTCAAGAAAAATCCCGTGGGCACGCTCCGCTATATTCACAATGAATGGGTTGATGTTTCCGGGCTGCTGACCAAGTTTGAAGCGACCCTGCCGGGACTGTTCTTTGAATATCCTTTCGACGCTGCCCCGGGAAATAAATTCTGCTACGACAGTTTTTCCTCCTGCATGCTTTCCGAGATCATCTCCAAAAAATCCGGCGAGACCATGGCCGATTACCTTCACGAAAGGATGTTCAAGCCTCTTGGGTTGGACAAACCCCAGTGGGAGGATGTCCATGGTGTCACGGCCGGAGGCTGGGGGCTTCACCTTACCACATCGGAGATGCTGGCATTCGGGCGGCTTCTGCTGAACGGCGGGAAGTGGAACGGAAAGCAGATTATTCCGGAGGACTATCTCAAAGAGGCCGTCAAAGATAAGGTTAAAGACGGTATGAATGGTGGAAAGGGATATGCCACAACTGGCTACGGCTACCAGATGAGAACCCGTGCGGATGGTTCCCTCTACATGGCCGTCGGACTTTTCGGACAGTACATCATCATGATTCCGAACAAGAAGGCGGTTATCGCGCTGACTTCGGCGATGCCGTTCGACGCTGACAACATCCTCGGCGACCTGTCGAAGGTCATGGCTCTTCTGAACGGAGACCTTGACTCAAGCGGAAAGCCCTTGGAACTGGCTTGGAAGTATATTGTCCCGAAACTTTAAGTGGATCTTCTCCACTTCTCTCCGGGGACTGGCACGAGGAGAGTCGGAAAATTATATTCACTAACACTGAATGAACATATTCATTTAAAATGGCTGCGGAAGAGGAAAAGAAAGAGACTTTTGCTCCGATGATGGAAAGTGGCGTGCATGCCGGATTTCCGTCGCCGGCTCAGGACTACATCAATTCGTTCATCGACCTCAACAAGGAGTTGGTGCGCCATCCTGCGGCGACTTTTTTCGCGCGTGTGGTGGGGGATTCCATGGTGGACGCCGATGTGAACGAGGGGGATGTGCTGGTGGTTGACAAATCGATCGAGCCGAAGGAAGGCGACATGGCCGTCTGTTTCATCGACGGAGAGTTCGCGTTGAAGTACATCTCTTTCCGTGATCCTGCCGATGTGTCACACACGGTCAAGGCTTCCAAACCAGGCGTGTCATATGATATTCTTAAACATCAAAGAATATGGCTGCTGCCGGCCAACGAGAAATATCCTCCCATCGAAGTGACTGAGTCCAATGATTTTACGGTCTGGGGAGTGGTAACCTATGTCATCAAAAAGGTGTGTACGCGTTAGTTGACTGCAACAATTTTTTCGTTTCGTGCGAGAGGGCATTCCAGCCGGAGTTGGAAGGCCGTCCGGTCGTGGTGCTGTCCAACAATGACGGCTGCGTGGTTGCCCGGAGCAACGAGAGCAAGGCGATGGGCATCAAGATGGGGACTCCGTTCTTCAAGGTGCGCTACCTCGTGGAGCAGGGGAGACTGGTGGTCCGCTCGTCCAACTACACCCTTTACGGGGACCTTTCCTCCCGGGTGATGTCGCTCCTTGCGGAGGCGGCACCGAGGCTGGAGGTTTATTCGATTGACGAGGCCTACATGGACATGGACGGTGTCGCTCCCGAAAGCCTTCCGGGAATATGCTCGGCTTTGGTGACGAAAATCCGTCGTTGGACCGGCATCCCGGTCAGCATCGGGATCGCCGACACCAAGACTCTCGCCAAGGTGGCCAACCATTTCGCAAAAAAATACAAAGGGTATTGCGGCGTCTGCGTCATAGATTCCGAAGAGAAAATCCGTAAGGCTTTGGCTTTGACTCCGATAAAGGAGGTCTGGGGAATTGGCTGGCGTGGTGCTCCGAAATTGGAGTCCGTCGGGGTGAAGACGGCTTTGGACTTCATCAACAGGCCGTCCGAGTGGGTCCGTGGAATGATGGGAATAGGTGGGGTGAGGACTTGGTTTGAGCTTCAGGGCCGCCGCATGATCGAGGATGAGCGCAATGAAAAGCGCAAGAGCATCTGCACCTCGCGTTCGTTTGACAAGATGGTGACCGATTTGGATGAGATGACGCTCAGGGTCTCCGACTTTGCCGGGAAATGCGCCGAAAAGTTGCGCAAGGATGGAACGGCGGCATATTCAGTGGGCGTCTTCATCCAGACCAACCGCTTCCGTGATGACCTTCCGCAGTATTTCCCGAACGCCAGCGTCCGGCTTGAGGTCCCCGCCAGCAGCACACAGGAGGTCGTCGCCGCCGCCTTGAGGGCGTTGAGGATGGTCTTCCGCGATGGCTTTGAATATAAAAGGGCCGGCGTGACAGTCTACGACATCGTGGATGCCGACGCCATCCAGACCACCTTGTTTGATTTCGATCAGGAGACCCGTGACCGTGACGACCGTATCTCCAAGGTCATGGACTTGGTCAACACCTCCGGCAAAAATGTCCTGAGGCTGGCAACCCAGCGCTCAGGACACTATTCCGACGGCATACGCCGCGAATTCTGCTCCCGCCTCTATTCGACCTCGTGGTCGGATCTTCTGGAAATCAAATAGCCTGCCTCATATTACTGAAACAGGCTGTCTGTCGTACGTCGTGAAAAAGGATTATTTTACTTTCTCCCTCTTACCGAGCATCTTGCGGACGAGGATCGGCTCGTTGGTCGTGATGCAATCGACACCGAGGTCGATCATGTCCTGGATGTCCTTCTCCTTGTTGACGGTCCAGCAGTTGATGCTCATCTTGTTGTCCCTGGCCTGCTTGAACCAGGTCGGGTTCTTCGCGAAGACCTTGTAGTGGTAATCCACTCCGTTGATTCCGAGCTTGGCGAGTTCCTCAGGGCTCTTGTCCTTCTCCAGGTACTGGACCGTGAAGCCAGGGCAGAGGGCTGCGAGCCTCTCGCACATGTTCAGACTGAATGAGATGAAAATCACTCGCTTAGGGTTGTACAGCCCGTGCTCCTTGAGAGCCTTGACGCTCTGGTCTACCATGTAGTCCTCGTGAGCCTTGTCAATCTGCTTCTTGAGCTCGAACACCAGCACGGTCTTCTTGCTCTTCTCGCCCTGGGTGAGATATTCATCCAGAGTAGGGATTTTCTCTCCGTTCTTCAGACGGCAGTCCTTGAAGTCAGCGTAGTTGTGATCCCAGATCCGCATCCCGTCGATGTCTGGATCGTGGTGCACGAGCATGACGAGGTCGGAAGTGATGTGGACATCGAACTCGCTGCCCCACAGCCCGTTCTGCTGCGCCAGTTCAAGTGATTTGATGGAGTTCTCGGCATATCCTGCCTCCTCGCAGTTCCAGAATCCTCTGTGCGCCGTCACCGCTATCTTCTGCGGAGCGCACGAAGCGGTCAGCGCAACCATGGCAGCCACCGCCGTAACCTTAGCAATCTTTTTCATATTCATTGAATATTACAGTGTTTGAATATACTTTTCCCGTACCCGGGCCTCCGGCCCCATGCCCGTCTTTCCCATACACCTCCTGTCATATTCATCATTCCGCCTCTGTCCGCATCCACATTTTCTCCTCACCTCCATTCCGGATGTCTCTCCTTGGTTTTGACGCTTGGCCTTCCGGTGTCACAAACCTTGGGTTTGCGGAGTGGTTCGCCGCCTCAAGGTATGTAGTGCAAAAGTAGCAATTTTATCGCAACAAGTAAAGTCAAGTAGTCCTTAAATTAATAACCTTCATCACTTCAGTGCGTGGTCAAGATGCCGCTGAAAGGCCCTTCTGAGCTCCGGAACAGGGTGGAAAGAGGTTGTAGACGCTTCGGGGTGAAAGGAACGCGACAGATTGCCGTGGCAGTTAATGTGTTGAAAATCAATCTGAGACATAGAGCGCCTGGTTTCAATTCTATTACAGGATATATGCCCGTTTTTATTGATATTTAAAGGGTTAAGTGCCACGGCTGTCGAATTGGTGGTGCTTACTGGCGTCTTCGATATGGAGGAATTTCATTGCGTGGCACTGCCTGACATTACACCGCTGGATGATTTCTGCCAGATATTCGGTCAACTTAGGCAACGGAAGCCGTAGGACATCACCTATGTCCTTGAATCTGCGGTCACCCGCCAAGTATCTGGCCATGTTTTTGTACGCCGACCCGGAATGTGGATCGAACGGTTCGGCAATGTCATATTCACTGCCGGTGTTGTTGGCAAACGCTGAAAACATCTTTTCGTAGCCGCCATAATAACTTATGGCTCGCTCATAGTCGATGATTGGATATTCGCTGATGATATGGTCAACCAGTTGTCCGGCCTCGTCAACTGACACCCCTTTGAAAATAGCGTCAAGAATTGTGTAGGTCAAAGGTTCCCCGGTTTTCTTGAAGTATTTTACCGCTGCCACAGCCTTTCTCAGGCGACGTGACACAGCCCTGAGAGCGATCTTCTCTGAATATGGATGTTTTGAGACTGAATATGATAGGAGATTCCACCGCCAATCCTCCGCTTTGGAACAGATGTGATCCTCCACGGGATTGTTGTTCACGTACGCCAGCGATGTCCGAATCGCCTTGTCACCTCTCTTGAACGAGACTCCGTGACGGTCAAACAATTTGCCGGGAATTCCATGGCGAATATTGTAGTGTCTGGAAAAAACTGACATCAAGTCCCTTACGAACTTTCTGATCACTTCGGCATCATCCGTCTCAAGAAGCATGTGAATATGATTGTACATCAAACACAACCCCATAACCTTGATTCCGTGCCGTTTGGCTGTCACGGATAGCAATGTGATGAAAAACAGTGAATCCATTGCATTGTAGAACACAACGAACCCTGATCTGGCCCTTTGAAACACGTGTGCCACCGTGTTCTCCAGGCGGCTCTTTCCCCTCGTTCCAACCATAGTTTAAGACTTGTTGTTATTTGTTGCCCATCTCTTTCCTGCGCTTTGTCTGTTTGCTGCCGTCTTGTTGTCAGACTGCTGCTCTGGTTGTCGCCTTTACGGCGTTGGTTCGGAGCCTGATAGTCTGACAGTTCCATAACTGTCACTTGGCTGTTTCCTGACTGCTCTTCAGGACAAGGAAAGGACAATTCCTATTATTCGGAAGCAAGTTAGGTATTTTACTGCTATTATCCAACCATTTGTGTAGTTATTTAAACCGGTTATTTAGAGGGCGACTAAAAAGTCCGAATAACCCTCTGAGAATTGAGTATTTGGAAACAAGGTCGAGGTTGACCTCACCGAAAAACAAGAAAAAGGGGCTTGACTAATACTTTTTAGTCGTCCCCATTTTAACCGAGATTTTCCCTTGATCCGTTGCACATCGTTATCCTGCCGTGGCATTTATCTTGTTGATTATTACTGATATACTATCTCTATCTGGTGTGGATTTCATCACTGGATGATAGTGCGTTCTCATTAACTATAAGGTAGTTAAGTGCCAGCGATGAAATTGCGGTCTGAAATGACAGACGTGTTGTCATGTCTGATTTTTTGCTCTGGCGATATTCAATCTGCCTGAAAACGCAAGTTTTTATGTACTTTTGTTCCGCGACAGAATAGATTATGATGAAAAGAACTTTATTGGTATTGGCTATGCTTGTGAACTCGCTCAATGTGTTCGCGCAGGCTCCGGAGTATCTGCCGGAGTGGAAAGAAGGGTACCTTGACATCCACACGATTGCTACTGGTAGAGGTGACGCGGCGTTGATCGTGATGCCGGACGGAACCTCGATGATGATCGATGCGGGAGACAATGCCAAGGCGAAGGACACACAACATCCAGACAACACGAGGAGACCGGGTGAGTGGCAGGCCATCTACATGAAGCATTTTATGGCACAACTCCCTGACAAGGAACATCTTGACTATGCGTTGGTAACCCATCTTCACAACGACCACATCGGCACGGCGAAGGACGCGCTCCCCGGCACGCATGGCTACGCGCTTTCGGGAATCACCCTTGTGGGCGAGCATATTCATTTCAACAAGTTGGTTGACAGGGCATACCCCGACTATGACTTTCCGTCCAGGGAGAATGTCATGAATGCGAACAAAGGGTTTATTGAACACTACATGGACTTTGTCAACTATTCTGTGGGACAGGGTATGACAGCGGAGAAGTTCGCCATCGGAAGCAAGAGACAGTTCTCGATGGTCCATAATCCGAAGAAATACGCCAAGGAGTTTGAAATCAGGAATCTGGCTGCAAACGGTGAGGTGTGGAAAGGTCACGGCAGGAAATCCGTGAAGATGTACAGCGGAGACCCGACCCTGTTTGACGAGAACATGAACTCGTGCGCCATCCGTCTGCGTTACGGGAAATTCTCCTACTACAACGGAGGTGACCTTTCCGGAGGCAACTGGCCGTCCATATTCAAGTGTATGGAGAGGGACTTCGAGACTCCGGTCGCCAAGGTGTGCGGCAAGGTGACGGTGATGAAGGCTAACCATCACGGCTACTACGACACCTGCAACGCGTTCTTCATGCAGACTTTGTCGCCTCAGGTCATCATAATCGATGCCAGAAGCCAGAATCATCCAGTGCCTTCCACTATGGCAAGGATCTCCGACCTGCAGGTCTGGAGAGGAGACCGAGACTACTATATCACTGTGGATCAGGCCCGCAAGAAACTCGGTGAGGAACTCTGGAGCAAGTTCAAGCCATGGGGACACATTGTCGTCAGGGTGTTCCCGGGAGGAAACAGCTATCAGGTCTTCGTCCTTGACGCTGACTCGACGGACTATCACATAAAGTACAAGTCGGAAGTCGTCAATCTGTAAACGACGACAGTCGAGAACGAACTTTCTTTCGAGCTTCGGACAAAGTTCAATTAGCCAAAGATTCTTTATCACCCGATGGCGAAATTTTGGCCGTGGTATCTATTTGATTAATTATGAATATATTAACGTTATCATCCAGTACGGCTTTTTGCACCAGATGATGATGCTAACATATTGACTGCTTAAGAATTAAGTGCCACGGCGAAATCTGGTGTCACGGTCATCATGCCTAGGCGATCTCTCAGAAGAGGGGTGTTTGAAGTAGTGATTCAGAAGTGCTTCGTAAGCCTGATGAGAAAACGCCTCAACCAGTTTTCATGTGGCGGGTCGTTCGGCTTGACCGAGGACTCGTCTTCAGGGTGGTTCGTCTTATCGAACTTCTGCCAATAGTCTGGGAATGTCTCCCTCACCATTCCGGCGGAGATGAATCCGGAAAGTTCCTCAGCAACCTTCTGAGCCGCTCCCGTCATCTTGTAGCCGTAATATGGCTGGTCCGTGAGTGTGGCGCAGACGACGGTATATTCAGGCTCATCCTTGGGGAAGAAACCGGCGAAGGTCTCACCCGCCCGGGAAGAACTGCCATATTCATTGAACCTTGACAATGACGCTCTGCCGACAAGGTTGTCCTCCATGTCGCAGTCAAGCGCGCTGATGATAGTCTTCCTGTCAATCTTGCCGAACCTTGAGGACGGAACATCCCGGCCTCCAGCCAGCTCGATGTGCGCGCCAACAATGTCCCCTGACGCCAAAGCACCATAGAATGTCATCACGTGCAGTGGGGAAATCTTCATTGAATAGCCTTTCGAAAGGGCTTGGACAGTCTGTTCTGACCATTCCGGGCTCTTTGGGTTGGGCATTTCCACTACCTTCACTCTCTCGACTTCTATCGTGTTCCAATCATCTTCCGGAAGGAACGACCGAAGCGCCGCGACATAGTGCCCGGGAATATTCTTGTATGCTTCCGGAATGCTTCCGGAGGCGATTGATTCCTTCAAGTCCGTTTCCGAATGGACCAACCCGTCGTTAAGAGCCACGGTCCATGTCAAAGGCTCCATCACGGGGCCAGGCTCGTAGCCAAGGCAGGCGGCGATGTTGTGATATTCATTGGCCTTCTCCCGGCTTAGGTTCACCATGACGGGTACATTCCCGCTCCAGACGTTCATCACCGCAATGCAGGCTCCTTTGATCCGCCTGTCGCCCCGGAGGGAGTTCCGCAGCAGCGAGTCTGCTTTTTTCTGCCAGCAAGAGTCGATGGTGGTCTCCCAGTCCCGTTTCTTGCTTTCGCACTTAATGGCCGAAATGCCTCTTAATCTTGGAGTTGTGGCCTCTTCCGAGAATTTGGTCGCAACTTTTTCCGGGACTCCTGTCATTTGGACTCTCTCTGGCTGCCGTGCAGAGAAAACCGCGCAGACAATGGCGAATCGAGGTTCCTCTTTCGGAAATATCCCCGCGAACGTCTCCGCAGCATAGCCGCACCACCTTGACGCTGAACTTCTTCCGACAAGACCCGATGTGCCATATTCATCAAATTTCTCCAAGATGAGATTCCTCTCTTCTCCCAAGATTTCAGGCTCTTCGTGACGGCTCTTTTTCACGAGGTATGGGATAGTCCTGACACCGGTCGCGAGTGTGCTGTAGAAGGCCGCGATGTGAGTCGCTGTCATCTTCATTGCCCACCCATGCGCGAGTTCGTCAACCATCGATTCCGACCAGTCTTTGGACTCGGGACCGTTGATACTTACATCACTGGCTTCATGAATGTCCTCCCGGATGTAGCCTTCCTGAAGCAGGCATTCTTTGAGCGATCGGGTGAGATGCTCCGGCATGGCCTTGTAGGTCTTGGCTATCTTCCCTGACGAGATCGTCTCCGCCATAGGTGAGTCCGACTGGAACATTCCATCCTTCATAGCCACAGTCCAGACCAGCGGTTCCATCACTGGACCGGGCTCATATTCCAACTCCATCGCCCTGTTTCCAAGACCGAAACCTTTGTCCGATTCGTGACTTAGATTCACGACGACCGGTAACCCTCCGTCTCTGACATCCATCACCACAAGGCACGCCTGATCGAACCCTTCGGTCTCTTTGGCATTGACCCACAGCAACGAATCAGCCAGCCGCTGCCAGCCAAGGTCTATCGTCGTCCTGACGTCTTTCCCTGAATATAATTCCTCCTCATACGCACCGATCAGTCCGCTGCTGTTGTTGAACGGGATGTCCGGACAGAAGTACCCCAGCACACTTTGCGCCAGAGCTCCGCCTCTGTAAGTCACCGTGTTCGGGCACATCTCGACCGCCACTTTCCTTCCTCTTCTTTCCCCACGCTCGAAGCTGGCCAGCACCTTCCCGTTCCGGTCCAGCACATGCGCCTTGTAAACCCTGTTCTCCGCCTTTCTGAAAACGCACGACCTTATGCCGAGTGTGATGCCGGCCAGCGACAGCAACACAGCCATAGTGCGGATGATTATTTTGTTCATTTCCATTATATGTATAATCTATGAATATACCTCCTGCGTCACCGCTCAATCCCAAAAGCAGAACTTGTCGTACGAAGTGTCCTGCACGAAGACCTTTGGCCCAAAGGTCATGTCCTTAGGCTTTTCGATGTCGGTTGCCTTGCAACAGGCGAACGCGCATTCCCCGACCTCGACAACGGACCTGAACTTGATGTGGATCAGTTTCTCGTTATGGTAGAACGCCTCAGGACCGATCTTTTTCAGGGACTCCGGAAATTCCGCGTTCTTGATGCCGGACGGATAGAACGCCCGAACACCTATTTCCTCCAGCCCTTCAGGGAAGTTGATCTCCTCAAGGTTGCCGCAGAAACGGAAAGCGTAGTCATAGATTTTCTTTGTCCCTTCATGCAGTGTGACCTTCCGAAGATTATCGCAGAACATGAAGCCCTCTATTCTCTCTACCGTCCCGGGAATGTCAATCTCCCGCAATGAATAGCAGCATTCGAAACTGTCCAGATGGGTCAATCTGGCCGGGAGACTGACACTCTCCAATGCTTCGCAATGCCTGAACGCATGACTTCCAATACTGGTGATTCCATTGTGCAACTTGATGCTTTTCATTGATTTGCATCCATCAAATGTGTCTGCTGAAATCTCTGTGACAGACTCAGGCACTGTGAATGTCTCCAAGGCCTCGCAGCCCATGAACGCCGCCGCTCCGATAAATTGGATGTCGCCGTGAAGCGTTATGTTCCTGAGCCTTTTCTGAAGGCAGAAAGCGAAAGGATCGATCCAAGTGACGGAGCCCGGAACTGTAAAATCCTCCTTGTCCTCAAGGCAGAAGATCAGTCTCGTCATGTCTTTTGAATATAACACCCCATCCTGAATCGTCAGGAATTCTGACTGATTATCAACTTGGAAGATCCTGACCTTGAAGTATTTTGTCTCGGCAGCCCAGACAAACGACCTCTGCCCGTAAGAGGCGAAAGGGCTTTCACATTTTCCGGGAGGTATGCGTAACGTTTCCGGCAGATGCAAGGTCCCTATCCTGTTGTACTTCTTCCAAAGCGGCTCGCCGCCGTTGAATATGACATCCTTGTCGTAGTTCCCCTCTTCCACATGGTAGATCCAGTCGTACAGTTTGTCCACCATATCCTTGCTTTTCAGCACCTTCTCCACCCTGCTGATGTCTTTGTCTTCAAGCAATACGGCTTTCCTGACGACATCGATCAGATTCTCGACTATCTCCACCTCCACAACATGCTTGTCATCTGTCCGCTTGTAACCCCTCAGCCGGCACACTCTCTTTTTGGAGTCAAAGACATAGTCGAACTTCACGTCGATGGTCACATAGCAATGGCGGGCCTCGGAATACGGCTTGAACTGCCTCTGGCTTTCCTCCGCCATTCTCTGAAGATAGTTCCGCAGTACATTCCTGTCCACGGCGATGTCGCAAGCCTCCGCCCCCGCCGCCGCTCCCTCGTTGTTCTCATTATTGAAGAACTTCTTGATTCTGTTCATTATGCTCATCCGTTAGGGTTATTATGGTGTCTTTCCTTTTTATATATTGAGTGACATCCTATTCGGAATCTATCACTTGTCCTCCGGAAGTGAATGAATATCCTTGCCCAAAATGCTGTACACAAGGATTGTTATGCAGACCGCCATCAACATATTCATTTATTTTTGTGGCTTTGGAAACTACCATTTTGGCGGCAGATAAGGCCCAAGGTCTTTCTTCGCATATTTTTTCGCGGCGCCAGGGTATATGATACGCAGGTCAATGGTAGGAGGAACTATTCCGTCATTGACTATGTTCAGGATTCCGTCCTCTTTGCCGTCGCTGCCAGGACTGTAGCCCCAAGGATTCCTCATGGAGAACAGTGCGCTTGAGCTGTTGCTGTACATGAATGAATATGCGTGAGCCGTGACCGTCATGGAACCGCCCACTGACAGACCACCGATATTGAAACCTCCAATCACAATCATGTTTTCCTTTAAGCACAAGTCGACTATGGACTTCAGATTGTCTGTCGACACTGTGTTAGGTGAATATGCAAAGCTGTTTCCGTTGCCTGTGAACAGCGGAGCGACGTGCTCGCTGCCGATGCCATTGATGTCCGGATTCACTTTATAGATGTAATTCCATTTCATTATCGCCTTCTCCAGAACTGATGCCCAGGTCGGTTCGTTTTTCTTTCCCGTCGCGGCTCCCATACCGCTGTCATTGCCAAGGAAAGTGGATTGGACGGTGACGGTGACTTCTTTGCCCTGAGGATCAAACATATTCACGGAATAGGTTTTGTCGCCATTGTCCTTGATGATTGATTTGATGAAGTCAGGATATTGATAAGCCATTTCCGCAAATACGGCTAAGGCAGAGCAGTCTCCGACGCCATGTTGGTTTACATCGGCTGGCACAGGTTCGCCGAACGGGTAGAGATTGACTGTGTATTCTCTCCAAGAGTATGAAGGAGCGGATGGCAATGTGTTTGGTTCGTTGCTGGCTGTGCTCAACCATTTTCTGTCCGCTTCTGTGGTAACGTGTTTGTTGGCATAGTGCTTGCCCATCGGAGTTGATGCCGTTTTTGTGAAAGACGAGCCATTGGACACGACATCGTCAAATGTGGAATACTCTTCGGATCTGCCGATAAGGTGAAACTCTGCGATTGTGATGGTTTCCGCATTCCCGGTGTTGTTGATTCTCAGTTTAATGAATTTAAATTGAGCGCTAGTAGGAAATTCACTGTTCAGAAGAAAGATTCTTCCCCCTTTTATTCTGGTGAGATGATCCCAGGCAACACCGTCATTTGACCCGAACAAATCAATTTCGTCCGGTCTGGTGTCGCTGTTTGGCCCGAAATGCAGATAATATTTCTTAAACGACTTGGCCTCGTTACCCTCCCAAATCAAATCGAAAGATGACTTGCCGCTTATCTTGAACGAAGTGTTAGTGTTTCCGTCCACCATTTTATCCAGGCCATTGGAAGGATCATCCGGGGGATATTGTGATGTGAGCGTACCACCGCAAGGCATATATTCATTGCCTTCAGGTAATGTCAGGGAACATATTCCTTTCTGGATGATGGTGTACACTATCTTTTGTGAGCCGCTGCGGCTTTGGATGGTGATTGTTCCGGTTCTTTCCTCACCTGAGTTTTCAGAAACAGCGAATTGAAGAGTATGCTTCGTAAGGGAGCGGCTGTCAAGCCTGCGGATCCATGCCTTGGCGTTGTCGGAGATGACAACGTCATATTCAATGTTCGTCAAAAATTCGAGGGAGACTGTACCACCTTTGTAGTCAACAGTCCTGGAAGAATTGTCATTTATCTCAAGGCCTCCTTTTTCGAAATGGATGCTTTTCATTATGACCTTGCTCCCGTTGCTGACCAGTACCACCACTTTAGGCTGGCTGCCTACTGTCTCACCAGTGCAGGCTTTTATGCTTCCAGTCTTGTTTGAAGAGTCATCCGCATCGATTTCCGCAGTGAGGTCAGGAGAGCCGATGACCTCGATGTCGATTCTTTTGGAAGGGCTCGTGACCTTGTACCTGATTATTGATTTTGAATTTGGGGTAAGAACTCCAGAATCCAACCTTGTGAATGAGATGGAGAGTTCTTCTCCAACCGGAAGGGCGAAACTTGTACCATCAGCAAGCACGAAAGTGACGTAGGAGTCTGACACGATCACATTCTTGAATATGCAAGCTCCTGAACCGGAGTCCGGAGAAGTCGCCGGGCCAATTTTCTCCCAAGTCTTTCCATTGTCGTAAGAGGCGAACCAAAAGCCATTCTCGACCTTCAGCTCAGGAGTTTTCCCGTCAGCCCCATCAGCTCCAGGATGTGTGGCCGCACCTATTTTTACCCATGTCTTGCCATCGTCGTAGGAGACGAACCAGTATTCATCCTCAATCTTTAACTTCGGAGTGATACCATCCTTGCCGTCCTTGCCATCAATGCCATCTTTTCCGTCAACACCATCCTTGCCATTTTTGCCGTCCGCACCGTCCGCACCGTCCTTGCCGTCTGATGCCGTTGCGCCAAGCTTTTTCCACGTTTTACCGTTATCATAGGAAACAAGCCAATAACCGTTTTCGATTTTTAATTTAGGCGTGGTTCCGTCAGATGCCGAAGCCTTGATTCTTTCACCGGCACCATCCAGCATCCATTCCCCATCCAGCGTCCAATAGTAAATTCCGTCCGGTCCGGCTTTCACTCCGATGACAGGGATGTGAATGGATGGATCTTTAACATTAAATGTTATGGCTTTTGAGCCGCCTTTGTTGAAATGAACATTGTATCCTACGGTGTAGCCTTCGTCATCTTTGATTTCCGTGACATCGGTCACATAGTCCCTGCCATTCAACGCCTCGACAATTGTCTGAAGTGATGTGATGTTCCGGTTCACCTCACCCTGCCATTTCTCAAGCGCTGAGACTCTTTCATCCAATTTCTGGATGTCATTCCTGATGGAACTGTCATCGTATTTTTCGCAAGACGCAACTGCCATCAAGGCGAATAATATGAGAGCGTAAGTCTTTCTCATTGTGGTGTTTTTTTAATTTTATGAGGTTATTCTGTTATCTTATGACCAGCAAATGGTTTCATTAACTATCTTGAATCACAGTTTCTTGACCAATTCCAAGGTCAGCATCGCCATCTTCCCTGGCTCTGTCTCACAGATCTTAGTAGTTTTGTCATTTCACATATTCCATTTATTGTATAGTATTATAGAGTAATATTCCCTCCGGAATCTATCACTTGTCCACCATAACCCCATTTCCCCGGAGGCATTGCCGTTTTTTTGCCTTTTGTCCGGCAACAACGCCAATTCACCGGATGTATTAAAAACAGCCATAATTTATTAAGATCTCCTGCTAACCGGCGGGCAATACGCTCTATCGAAGAACCGCGCAGTTACAGTTAAATCATGCTCAATAATAGTTGCTACTATCTCTGTTCCTGTCATCGTCAATGTGTTATGCTATTACTCAAGCGCATCTAAAAGAATGAATGGTGCCCAATGGTCTCCTTGTGTGTATCCCTGATCTCTCAACTGTTTTTGTGCATTGGCAAGAGCCTTGCGTTTGGAGAATCCTTTTGCGAGTCCTTGGTAGAATGAGACCATTAACTTGGCGGTTGACTCATCGTGAACGGGCTTGATAGACATCATCAAAGAATGGACGCCGGCATTTTTGAACCCTCTTTGCAGACCAAAGATGCCATCAGCCCCTTGACCTCCCAAAGCGGTTTGACATGCGGAGAGTACCACCATATCGCATTGACGAAGATTCATGGTCGCGACATCCGCAGCGGTGATTTTTCCGTCGTTATCTTGCTTTTGGTCGAAAAGGTTTATCCCGGACAGTGCGATGAAACTGTAGTTCATGGCTTCATCGTCAGTAAGACCTTTGTCTCCTGTATATTTTCCATGTGAAGCGATGTGGAGTATAGCTGGGCAATTTTCAGAGAGCGATCGGAAATTCTGCTCGGAGGCATTTCGCCCATCATATACCTTTACCTTGAATATCTTTCTCATACAATCCGAAATGCCATTAATTTCTGCTTTAGAAAACTCTAAACTTCCGAAATCATCACGATTTTTCGCTTTTGTGTTCGTGTCATAATCGACATCTCCGAAAAGACAGAGTGTTTTATTCGAAGATGTCTGGTAGTGACGACAAAGTTCTTTTGTGGAAGACAGGCGGTAGACTTCGTGTGTCTCAAAGAAAGGTTTGTCACCGTCTTTCAAGTATTCAATGGCAATGTTACTCAACATGTTATTTGATGCAAAGAATATTCGCTTCTTCCCTTCAATATGTTTTAGTAACGCACCTCCCCAAAACTTTCTGAAGAATATAGGATTGTCGTAGAGGTCGAATTGCTGCTCCATATTGTAGATAATGTCGCGTTTGCTTACCAACTCCATAACAGGCTCTCCCGTTGATGTCAGAACAAGAGCCAGTAAATATGAATCCTTGTCTAATGGAGACAACTGCACCATGGTAAATTCGATAGCGACATCGTTGTCCTTAAGATTGTGCTGTACATCTTTCCATGTGTATGAAAGATATTCAGTGTAGTCCTTAATTTCGGAACATCCCAGCATAAGCTCTTTTTCCAACAGGACGTTTTTTTGCTTGAGGTTGAGTGTTTTGTCAAGATTAACTTCGGATACCGAAGTCTGAAGACGCTCGATTTCATCTTGATTGATCTTGATCTGTCTGTAGATTTCAATCAATCGTTCGTTCGGCTGGCTGTTCAGAACCTTCTCAAATTCAATGTTTGAGTTGAGCAAAATGCCTTTTGAGAGAAGTTCCAAATCATAGAAAGTCGGAGTAAATCGTTGCATCATGTGGCTGACTGAGTCTGGTAGAACAGCAATGTCAAAGCGGAAATTATCAATGTTTCGTTGTTGCTCGTCCCAAACCCGTTTCCTGTCTTTTTCTGTCATCATGGCAAAACGTTCACGAAGCATGTTCCGCAAGTTCTCTGAATAGAGTGAAAAATAATCCGCCGCCTTGTCATAGTCATTTATCCCGAAGTAACATTCAGCTATCGTGTTTAATGAATTTGTATAGGTCATTGAACCAAGATACTTTCTTGTGGTCTCAAGTGATGGCAACTCATTGTCCAACAGTCTACGATACACTGCTTTCCTATTGTTCTCCGCCACTTGCTCCATTTGGTCCGCCGCATCATTTTCGTTGGCTTTACGCAGACAAATCATTAGCAGTGAATATGTGTTGGAATATTTGTTGTCGATATTCAGGGCCTTGTAAATGTCCAGCGCTGCTTGGTAATGTTTCTTGGCCTCTTCGTACTTTTTCAACCTTACCTCAACTTTAGCCATGTCCTCTAAAGCGTCGGCATGTTTCTCGCTGTCAGGCATCCACGCTTCATAGCCATCCTTTTCTGTCTGATAAGCGACAAGCGCTTCTTCATTTTTTTGCTGGCAAAAAAGCGCATCACCCAGGCTCAAGACACTCATCAGGTATAATTTCTTATCTGTTTCATTTTTCTGTTCTTTGAAGCACTCCATGGCTAATCTGGAGCATTTCTCAGCATCCTCGTATCTTGACGCCAACATGTAATTTTGCGCCGCCCAGTAAATGTCGGTTCCCATGTGAAGGGGATTACTTCCTATTTTCTTCCAACGATTGGACGCAGAAAGGTAGTATTGTGCGCAACTAAGAAAGTCACGTAGGTCGAAGAGAATTCTGGCGTAGGTCTCTTCAACCTCACAGCGTTGCTCTTCTGTCTGGCATAGGTCAAGACTTTCTTTAATGTAAGTTTTTGCTTTCAACTCATCACCTTGTACGGCATAATATTGCGCACGCTCCAATTTGCATTTGTAGTCATTACATGTTTTTTTCAAGTCCTGCTTATTATGCTCGTCTATCACTCCAGCCAGCCATTCAATCTTTTGAGGATCATTTAATTGGGCATAGGCCGAGGACAATGCGTTCAAAATTTGCTCGTAGGCTTTCCCGTGTTTTTTTACCTTTTGTAATGCGATTTCCCAACACGTTCCAGCAGAAAGATAATCATTGCTCCTATAGAACAACACAGCCAGATCATGCATGGATGTAGAATCAATTGCAGAGAAATCCTGATGAAGAAATTGCTCTGTCTTTGTTCGGTCAGATGTGGCTTTTTGGTACAACCGGACTGCTGTCTCTGTTTGCGCAAGTGCCATAGTGGATAGCAACAAACCGCAGATTAGTAAATAGAAACGTTTCATTGTTCGACGGTTTTATTGTCAACGATAATAGCCACACTGCGTGGCTCATCATATTTGTTCTCAACGGTTATGTAAACGATGTCATTGCAATCCCTGGGTATCGTCAGTTCGTCTAACTTTCTGTACGGCATGCCTTTATATTCGTCTGTTGTTGACTTCTTTTCATACAAGTTTCCGGCTGTGTCTTTAACCCAAACCTTAATGTTGACCATCCCGTTGACCTCGGCAACAGCGGCCACTCTGACCTGAGGATGATAGTGCTTCATACGATAAGTTACAGTCTGCTTGGCACCTATACACTTTGTGCACATCAGCACTTTATCGTCCCCACGCATCTTGTCCTTTTCGTGTTCCCTTGCATATTTCTTGGCCATATCATAGACTTTCCGCTTACCATTTGACACGGCTTCAAAGAACTCCGGGGTGAACACCAGATGTCCTTTAATATCAGCCTCTCCTTCCGTATTGAGAGGCTCGAGAGTCAGAGGTCTCCAGATTACAGAACTTAATAGACGGGATGCCTCTCTTATTTCACTTTTACTTCCCTCGCCATCAGCCATTGAAGACTGAGCCATCCTACAAGCATCGAACACGTTGTTGAAATCCTTACTCTGTCCGAATGCCGTGAAACAGAGGGTGCTGGTTATAATCATGATAAAGAAACGTCTCATGCGTTTAGATACTATTTGATTAACGATAACCTCAGTCCGATGGCATCACTTTTGCCCGCCGCCTTGTCTGAGAATGTTACAGTGATTTCGTCAGCGGACGAAAGAAATGAGCCTCCACGAATTGGTTTCTTACCTATGTCGTCACTATAACACCATTCTGCGACATTGCCTGACAAATCGTACAATTCTCGTTCGTTAGGCTTCTTTGTCCCTATTCTCTGTGGTGCATTTGCGTTATAAACGGCGACATCATCAGGATTATTGCTCCCGGCATATAGCGGAGTCTCATTAAGAGGGAAGCTTGCGGCGTACTCCCACTGCTCTTCTGTTGGCATGGAGAACTTCATGCCTGTCATGACTCTAAGTGCGTTGATATATTCAATGCAATCATCCCATGATATTCCTGTTTTGGGCATTTCTTCTCTCCCATCAATCGAATTGTTCATGATTGTGCTCCATTCTCGTTCTGAAACCTCAAACTTTCCGAGATAGAAGTCACTCGTTATGTTCGCAAGGTGTGGTGTGTTAAGATGTCCTTCGATTCGGACAGAACCCATTGTGAAAGAACCTTTGGGGATAAACATCATGTTATTGATAATACGTCTCAATGCTCTTATCTGATTAAGAGAACACTTGTCATCCCATCTGACGAGAATGGAGTCTTTCCTTCCTGTATTCTCAGAATCATTTATAGGAATATAGTTCGTACCTTTCAGACCATGGAATAGTCTGATACTGTCGGAACACTGGCTCGTAAAGAACCATGTGCCATTTATGAATCTCTCGAAATCAGTTTGGGTTTTTAGCTGATGGAACAGAGTCTTCTCAGAACTCCATTTGACAAGGCTTATGGCACTCAGTAAGACCAATAAGACAAACAATGAAATGCTACCGATCTTGAGCAAATGATATTTAATGGGTGTTTTTAGTTTTTTGAGTATTCTATCAAGGACATCCTTGAATAGGAAATTCTTACTATCTTGATACTTTACAGCCTGGTATTTCTTGAGCATTTGGATGTCTTTTGGTAGGGAAAGGTCATCAAAATTATACTCATCAGTGTTGACCGGCACTACCGGGATGACATTTTTCCCTCCGACAATCGCCCTGGCTATTTCCAGACGAACAAAGTCAATATGTTTGTCGGCTTCTCGGCTTTCTTTTCCAGACTCCTTACGTTGTATACATTTCTTGGCCAAAAATTTATTTTCAAGGGTTGGAAAAGAATCAATGTTGCAAGTCGCCAATTGTTCGTACCATTCGAACTCTTCGTCATTAATATGTGCAAGAGTTTCGGTACCAAGTATAATGATGAAATCTGTGCAGGTGTCCAATCGCCTGAGTATCTCCAAATCAAACCTTCCGTCCAGATTTTCTCTGTCGAAACTCACTTGATTCTTGTAGCCCGCAGCCTCCAACAGCGACAGCAAGTGCTCTGCCTTGTCCGCCGTGTCACTATGACGGTATGAAATGAATATCGGGTACTGTTTTCTTTTCATTATCTTATTCCATCTTTTTTCAAAACATCTAGTATTTTTCTCTTGGCCGTCTTTCCCATCCAGCAAAGGAACACAAAGAATATGACCGATAGCATGGCACTGACCGCTGGTGAAACATTGACTATGAGTAGAATAGCATCATAGAAGCCGTGTGCCATGACAGGAACCAGCCAAGCAAATATCTTGTTTCTCAAAGTCGCCTTATCCCCGAATGTCGCGAGCGAGTAGTAGTACCCCATAAGTATTCCAAAACAGAAGTGCCCCGGAATGGCTGTGCACGCCCGCATGATCCCGACGGATAGGAATGACTCGGAGTTGCTGAACAGATAAGAGATATTCTCGAATGCCGCGAATCCCAACGATACAAAAACAGCATAGACGATCCCGTCCATATTCTCATCAAAGAACCGATTCCTCCTCAGCAACAACCAAAGCATAAGCAGTTTAGCTGTCTCCTCCGGAATCGCCGCCCCGAAAAACGCCATCCGTATTCTGTTGGCGTTGTATGGATCCCATTGTGAATATAACCCCGCCGCCTCAAGCAACGTTGACATCCCGATCGCCAGCCCGACAGAAATCACGCCGAACCCGAAAGCCTTGACCAGCTGCCCGGCCGGTTCCGGTGACTCCTTGTCCTTGAGGTAGATTGCTGCCAAAAGTATCGCAACTGGTAGAATGGCGGTTATGAAAATATAAATGTTCATCTTCCTTTAGATTTCTTCAAAATTATACTCTGAGTTCATATCTTGAGGATAAGCCGCTCTTGGCTCTATACTGATAGGATGGATGGTGATGGATGCCTTATATAGACTAACTTGTGGGAAAGCATGCGACATGGCTTGATTGCGTTCAAGTGTATCATATTCGCTTTCTGCAGCATTCTTATTGCATGATAAACGTCATTCTCCGATGCAGGGTATAACTGAACCAGATGCTTATGCTTGCGAATCGCCTCCTCTATGATCGTATGCATCATAATTAATTCAGAATGACTGATTATTTGTTGACTACATACATAAGGCTAGTAATGAGCTTCTTGCTTGACTCCATTGGGTTCCGGAAATCAATTTGATCGATGTCGGAAATGTCGAGGCGTATGCTCTTTGCGTACGGCGCATCATCTATTACAAGAGGCAGTATGGGTTTGTTCATGTTTACGGCATATCCTATCTCGCGAATAACATTAATGGAGGCATTGGAATTTTCGGAACTGATGAATATCACTGCTTGTGAGATCTCAATGGAGTCAACAATTAGTTCTTTGTAGTTGGAACTGCTGTAGATACCTTCTTTGTCTATCCAGTATTCAATGCCGTTCTCTTTCAGTATTTCGCAGAGGTAGTCAGCGGTGTCATTATCCTTGCGAGAATAACTGATGAATACCTGATGCTTCATTGTGCTGCGGGTTGGTAAAACTATGTCTTTATTGACGGCAGTCATGTCTGAAGAAGTTGCGTTTTCACTCGCAAACTTCCTGTATTCCACCAAAGCGGCTTTTGAGGCAAGATTCTCGAAGAGTGTGATGTAATCTGATGTGGAGTATATGTTGTAAAGGTCGTATAAGTATAATTCCACGTTGAGTGACTTGTTGGTGTTGCTCAAATTGCGCGCTATGCCAATGGACATTTGCTCGATTACTTTCTTGATGGGTATTCTGGCGGCTCCTGCACCAATAGCAGGAAATGCTATTGACGATAATTCCATTGCTTGCATCAGCTGGAAACACTTGTCAATGGCATGTTGCAGGAGGTAATTCAGGACATCTTCCTCCGTGACTTGTTGCGCATTAATCTGCATTCTGCGCTTTTTATCTATTGTGATGCAGTGGAAGACATATTTCTGTTTTTCCAAACATCCTGCGGTTGTGGCAATTGCATCGCCAAGAGGTACGGGCACCATTTTCTTTGCATCGTTGATGATTGAACTGCCGCCGGCATATAGAATGGCTTTGGACACGCCACCGCCCATCGTAACGTAGCAGTTATCTGAACTGACAATGACTTCGGCTTGAGTTTCGAGAATATTACCAAACTTGACCGTGAGTTTGGAATTGTTGAACATGTACTCTCTGGATTGTATAAGGTCTTGGTTCATATTCAAGGTTGGTTATTTCGAATATGTATGCACTATTGCTCTGCTATTCAGTATGATGTATGCTACTAGAATTATTTGTTGATTGTGAATATTCTATTGAAACATTCAAATTGCATTTCCACAGGAGTTACACTGCTTTACATTAACCGGATTTCTGGCCCCGCAGTGCGTGCAGAATTTTGTGGAGGATTTGTCGTTTGCCGATGATTGTGTACTACTGAACGAACTCGCTTCGCTATAATACCTATTAACCACCTCATTAGCCACCGCCAGCGCCCTGTCGTCGAGCTGCGATTGCTTGACGAGGCCCCAGAGCTGGGTGAGAAGGACGGGCCAGAAGAAGAGCATGGAGATGATGGTGGGGATGGCTTGCTGGCCCCAGATGCCGACACCGGCTTCGAAGCTGATGTTGCCGCCTTGGGGGAGGAGGGTGACTTTCAGGGCGGTTTTCATGCCGAGCACTGCTTTGAACAGGCCGCCTTTACTGATGGAAATGTCACATCCGCCGCTGCAAAGGGTGTCTATGCTGACCTCGAATCCGTCTTTCCCGAAATCTTTCTGAATATGTTCGGCTATCTGAGGGATGAGCGACGGCGAACCGTAAATGACTGTTTTAGTGCAGAATGTGGACATGGTTTATCTGTTGATGTTCTGAATTGAGTAAAAGTTGTACACGGCGTAGAGGACTCCCGACTCAACCAGCAGATCCTTGATCTCTGACAGTTGCTCTTCGGTATAGCGGGTCTCCATATCATGCAGGATCCCGATCACCTTGTCGGACTGCGCTTTGACCTCGTCCTCGGTGACGATGCCGTCTTCCATGATGACCTTGAATGAGGCATTCTCGGCGACTATTCCATCGATGTCTAATATTCCGTTCTTGTCGAAAAACATGTTGTTGCTGCTTTTAGGATATTCATAATTTGGTTCCACAGTACTTGCAGTAGGCCCAGTCGTCATGGACGAGCATACCGCAATTTGGACACTTTCTACTATAGGCTTCCCATTTGAGACTCTCCATTAAATTCTGATATTGGGGACTTTGTCCCCATTTCAAAATCTCGCGGACACGCACGGCCGCGAACGGATGGTCTTGCTTTGCGATGGCATAAAGCTGAAGCGACTTGTTCCAAAGGTTCTCGTTCTTGATTTCATCATATTGATCCGCCTGTCTGGCCCATTCATCGAAATTGATCTCCTGTGTGATGGCGCGTGGACCTCCAGACAGTCTCGCCATCACACGGGTGATGATTTCCGGGGAAGAGATCACGCAACCGCACCTGTCGCAAGACAACTCACTTTTGCGGGACCAGTACAGCAGGGCGAGTTGGATTGGCAGAGCCAGCGGCCCTAATATTCCAAGAGAGGCCGCGCCACTGAATATGATCTGTGCGATGCTGTGGTAAAGAACATGATGGCAGACAATATGCCCGCACTCATGGGCGATGACGGCATCAAGCTCATCATCATCCATCATCTCAACCAAACCTGATGTGATGGTTATGAATATCCTCGTGTCGCCGAATGTGAACGCATTCGGCATCGGATCCATCTGGAGGTAGAACTCTGGCTCCTGAATGCCAAGTTTGCCGCAGATTGGAGGCAGGTGATTGTAGAGGTTGGGCAACTGGGTAGGGGAGAGCCGTATGGCCGTGGCCATGTTCAACCCGTACTGGAGTTCCTCAAATCCAAGAGAGAGGATCTTTTTCACTAACGCCGGAAATCCTGGAATGCCTTCCAACTGCCTGAGCGCCGCGGCGTCTTCGGGGTGTATGAAGTCTGATGCCTTTATCATGTCGAATATTTTATACTAACTCTTTATTCAGTGACTCAACCACGGATAGAATTTCAGGAATGCATGCATTGAACACCTCGTCATATAAATGGTTCTGAGGATCGTCATGCTCAAGTTGAGAGTACGAACGGATGTCCAGATGTGCTTTTTCTCTCCCGTTCTGTTTTGAATTTTTGAACGCTTTGGCGTTGCCAGCTCCTTCGTTATTCAAAAGAGATAGGTATTCTTTGTTTTCGTTTTCAGTGTAAGCTCTGAGTCCCATCAGCAACTGCTGCGTGTTCCATCTGTTATGTTCGCATTCCGCCATGCTTGTTTTGCTTGACTCCATTTTTTGCTCGAGAAGGTTCTTGTCGCATCGATACTTGTCGCCGGAATATCCGATGCTTCTTAACTTTGTTTTGAAACTGTTTGAAAGGTATTTATTTGACCATTTGTTGAATATTGAAAGAGTCTTCCATGCATTCCTGGCTGGTCTCATGAACTCTTTTGTTCCACTGGCGGAAGTGCATGTTTGGATTTCCTGTATGATCTCATTTATGATATCTTTCAGATGATTTTTACTGTCGTTTGAAATGGAACCAAATGGATCGCTGCAATAAACGAAATTACATAGCATCGCACAATAATATGAAGCCTTGTTAACGGTGAAGTCCGCATCATGCATACCGAATGGCCGTAATTTTGAGTACCGCTTGTGTATTGGATTCTTATTATTGTCATCTATTTCCGTGAAATACAGATTGTACAAGATCTCAGAAGACTCGGACTGATAGACAAGGATTTGCTGTGCTTTGTCATAGACATTTGCCGGTAGGTATATACCCTCAGCAATGGCTTCATTAGAGAGTTTGTTGCAGATTGCTATTGTAAGCAGTGATTTGCCGTTGCAAGAAGCATTGTCCGTTATTCCATCATCGGTGCAAGAATATGCTTCTTCGGCAGATTGTCGTAGATATTCCTGAACTCCAGGTTGTTCTACAGATCCTTTTATGAACTCCCATTCAATGTCAAGGAAGTTAGGACCAAGGTATTTATATTCACTCATTTCATTATGCAGTGGATCAATCCATTCAGCGTTTAATGCATATTCTCGTCCAGACAAGTCCAGATACCGGAGCCTCGCAAGATTGAACAGATTCTGGTATTTTCCCATGAAGAAATACATTTCGTTCTCTGCATTTGGGTCGATGAAAGTGATCTTTGTCCGGTGATGCTTATCCCCGGAGATCTTGAAGTTCGGGAAATGTGCTATCTGTGCCGCCTGTATCGCAACTGCTATTCCCATCTTCGTCATTCCAACTACTATTAGATGAACGTTCTTCTCTGAATCTGAAGTGATTCCTGATCCATCAAGCGGGGTGTAGTTGATTATCCTTTGCTCACTGTCCGCTTTACCCTTTTCAGAGTATACTCCATCAACAAATATCTTTTGCGCCCAGTTCTCGTAGCAATTGAATGGTATGAAGACAAGGTGCTTCTTTATATTCTCCGGAAGGTCAGAGAATTGGAACACTGAATATGTCGTCTGGTATTCGAACTGTACCCGGCAGACTATCCTTCTCTGGATTTTTTTCAGCGTTAGATAGCTGGCGATGTTATGAACGCATCTCATGTTTTGAGTGTCGTGATAACTGGCTGAATCATCGCCGTTTCTATTTTCCCCAAGCACGTATATTTCTGTAGCGAGTTCGATAGGAATATTCTTTATCTCTTCGACGGAATCCAGCTGTCCTTTGTAGATGACAAGGCGCTCAGAGTCCTCCTCGTTAAGGTAAGATGCGATTCTGTCCCGGATCTCCTTGGCATCGCCATTTGTCAGAAGGACAACATAATACGGCCGGCCTTTTTTTGTCTCTCCCTTACCATCCAAAATATTCTTGATGATAGTCGGTGCGTTCTCACTAGCTCCGATCACCACGGCGATTTTGTTGCCGGCATATTCTCTTGAATTACGGAATGCCCTGAAACTTCTCCTTTTGTAGCGTATTTCTCCGTTCGTCCATTGTGATTTCCTCCGCTCGAACCAGCTTGTCAACGTGGAAATCAGCAAGCCGTTAAGAAGTATTATTCCGATAATCGCAATCATCACAGACCAAGGTCTTCCCATGGCGGTAGTCATGTGCTGGATTCCAGGATTTACGAAGTGATAGTACACATTCCAGAACAGAGAGTTGCTGTCGGCAAGATTTTCTGTAAACAAATCGGATGGTTTAATGACACATCCTTGGTAATGAATAGCATCACAAATTAGATTGTGAATCTCGAAAAGAGCGGCAATGACGAATGGCACCAAAATGACGAGCGTGATTATTTTCATGATGAAATGGCCTTTCACCAATATTCTATCCCGCTCAATGGGATGCCATAGGCAGATGTAAATATAACGCCCACAGATTAATCCTGCAATTGCTCCGATTGCGCATATCCAATACTGTGGTTCTGTCCTTGCAAGATAAATAGCTGCGATTAACATCGTCAAGCAAGCAGGAAATATAATTCTGTCGGCCTTGTCGATAACCGCAAATACTTTGGATATGATTGAATTAGGCTTGTTATGCATCTGGTTGACTTTGATAGAATAACTAATTGCTTGATTATTTTGACGATAGGTTGGGTTGCCCGCTGAGGTGCCACAGCGCTTTCAGTGTGGCCTCGACAGTGGCGCGGTCATATTCCTTTTCGCTTTCGGGAAGATCTTCGTAGCGGCAGATGCATGGATGAAACTTGTGCTTATCATCTCGTGTGGTTCCATACCGCCAACCCTCGGCGATGCGTTTGGCGGCCCAGACTTCATGGACATTCATTGCGATCGTTTCAACCTTTGACTGCATGTATTCTGGCAATATTACTTTGGAAAGATCAAGAGGATGAGGAATATACCCGTTTTTCCCCGCTCTTGTGGCATCACTATTTTCACTCATGAGTTTGTGCTCCCATGAGTTATTGGTGCTATTTTCGTTGCCGAGCAAATTGCCATTTGCAATTATGCTGGTAGGCTGTACCGTTTTATTGTTCATTGTGAGTTTGCCTTGTTGGTTCTACAATGGTTTTCCATAGTTTAATTTCAATAGTTATAAACAAAATAGTGTAGGGTTCCGTGTTGCTTGTTCAACTGAGGGCTCTGACAAAGCCTGAATAAAGACAAGCGGTACGGTACTCCACACCTGTATGAAATGAACGGTGGGGCGATGCAAAATGCACACCAACCCTGCGTCAGTTCTGTGCGTGAAGAGAGTGTAGCTTTGTCCCTTTATTCCTTGTAAACTGTCAGATTCTCAGGTTGAGGACGGTGCGTCAACACTTTCGTATGTTAATGGGCCTGTGCGGCCGTTGCGGTTAAATTCCGTTGGGGCGAATTTAGCCAGAAATATTCATTAATCAAATATTCTCGGGGTGTTTTTAGGTGTTTTTTTATTTGAATAATTCGTTTGTGGCTCACAACGTAAGAGCGGTGCGGTTAGTGGAAATGCCGATTTTGCGGACGAGAAAGTCGGAATTGCGGAATTGCGGAGTTGTTTGTCAGAAGGTTAGGTGTCCGTATCTGGCGCTTCGACAAGCTCAGCGACCAAACCCCGTACTATGTGGAGGGGTTCCAGGCTCAGCGACCTAACCCGTGCTTGGGGGCTTGGCTTTGAGTGACACGGCAACACATGAAAGAGCCTGGGAGGGTTTCTCCCTTGATTCAAATGAAATGTCAGATTTTCAGTTGAGGAGACGGGCTCTCCCAAGGCTCTAAGTGTCCGCCGCGACAAGAATGGCCGCGGAAGTTATGGGCGAATATATGCACTATTCGGCGAAAATCCAAATTCTTTTGGCAATGAATATGTTAGGAATATGTCAATTGGCTGAGTGATAGATTCGGCGTATTCTTTGACTCTATATTGAATAAAGAGGAAAAGAACTTCTATGAATATGAAAATATTCACTACCTTTGTGGCGTTCCGGTGCCGGATGAGATGAACCAACTCGTGCGGTAGAATAGAGACCTTGGAGGTGTGATAATATAATAACCAATTTAGAATCATGGGAATATTCAATTTTTTTAAAGGGAAGAAACAGGGGAATGATGAGAAGAGTGTCGCTTCTCGGGGAGACGTGGAGAAGGGAATGTCTCTGGCGGAGTGCGTGGAGCTGATGTTCAGGAATGCGGGGATTCGGCCGCACATTGACGGGAGCAAGTACTTGGCGGAAGTGCAGGCGAGGCATTGTGTGTTCACACCGGTGCTTGTGGTGGAGGGGAACAGACTGATCATCATGGTGCGGTTCCCGGCGCCGGTGCCGGAGCAGTTCGCATATTCGGTGAACTATGAGGTGGAAAGGATCAATGGGATGTATAGGAATGTGGAGGTGACTTTGAGTCATAATGATGACGGAGATTTTACGATATATTCAATGATCATCAAGGAATATGACAGCGTCTCCGCCGAGACGGCTGACAAGATCAGGATTCTGATGCTGTGTGCCGTGGATGCCATTGACGAGGATAATTTCAAGTCGCTGATGTGCTCGTTGATCGGTCACAGGGATTATTCTGAATTGGAGGCGCGGATGATAGAGGGGAGCACCGTCAGCGGTGAAGGAGATGTCCAGGGGCAGATTCCGGGAGGCTATGTCCCTCTTTTGAAAGAGTCCGGTGACATCAGCTGCCCTCGTTTTCTGGGTCGTTTGCTTGTCTATGCGACGGACATCATCGAGAAGAAGATTTCTAAGGAGGTCGCCAGTGATCTGCTGACGAGGCAGACTCCGTTCGATGAGATTGTCCAGCGGGCATACGACGTGGCTGATGAGAACGAGCGTGATTTGCTTCGGAAACTCCGCTATCTTGGAAAGGCCAAAGCTACGGATCACGATGATGACAATGATTTCATGATCGGGCGTCTTGAGGCTTTGGGCATGATCCAAGGCAACCCTTGGGCGTTGCTTTCGGGGGATGGCCTTGGCGGTCACTGAGGTCACTTGGCCACTTGGCCACTGTGGTCACTGAGCTTGCCGAAGTGACTGGATAAACGAGAAACGGTCGCTTCGGCAAGCTCAGTGACCAGTGTGGAATCAGCGCCGGATGTCGATCACGAACTTTCCGTCGAAATATGGGTCGGAGAGCCAGGATGTGACGGACCATGTGGCGACGGAGCCTTTGCGGAGGCGCTCACGGGACATGAGGGCGCAGATCTCTTCGTTGATGTCGCCGCCTTTGAGGTAAAGGATTGATTGGGAATATTTTCCTTTCACCCAAGGGTAAAAATCCGTGAGGGAGGCCACGGCACGGGAGACCACGAAGTCGAACCTTCCAGGAAGACTCTCTGCACGGGCGTTTACAATCTCCACATTGTCAAGGCCAAGCATATTTGCGATCTCTTTGGCGACAATGGTTTTCTTGCCGACCGAGTCGCAGAGGGTGAACCTCACGTTCGGGAACATCACGGCCAGCGGGATGCCGGGGAAGCCGCCGCCTGTGCCAAGGTCCAGAACCCTTAATCCGGCCTGCGAGGCTTTGGCTTCAATGGAATCTTCCGGGAGTGGTGCGGTGAATGATTGAAGCGGAGCGGTGAACAATGAATATGTCTCCGGACGCCGCGAGCGGAGATATTCGGCTATGGCGAGTGAGTGGAGGACGTGGTGGTCGTAAAGGCTGTCAATGTCCTTGCGGGAGATGACGTTGATCTTGGCGTTCCACTCACGGTACCCCTCTTCCATCAGACGGAAACGCTCCAGCGTCTCTTCGGTCACATCCGGGAACGAAGCTTTCAGGAAAGCCTCGAAATCGGCGAACGTCATCATATTCCTTCCTCCTCTTGCCGACGGAGGTCATCAATCATCTGCTTGGCGCGGCGGATCCGGGTCTTGACCGTGTTGAGCTCCATGTCAAGGGCCTCAGCGATCTCGTTGTACTTCATTCCCTCAATGAGCCTCTTGCGGGCTATCTCCCGGTAGAGCTCCGGAAGCCGCTCGACGTATTTCTCATGCTCCTCCTCGTTCTCGGTCTTGATCAAGGTGTTGAGGGCGTCTTCGGTCTGGTCAGGGATGACCTCCACCCCGGACGGTTTGCTCTCGTCGTCAAGGTAGACTATCTGGTTCTTGGGATGCACCCTCTGCTCCTGCTCCAGTGTGTCCAGGGCCGTGTTCTTGGCGATGGTGCAGAGCCAAGTCAGGAACCGGCTCTTGTACTGGTCGTAGGACTGGATCTGCCTGAAGGCTTTCTCGAAACTGCGGCTGCAGATGTCATCCGCGGCGTAGTCGTCGATGTTCTTGAAACGGGCCTTGATGTAAGACCTCAACTGTTCGATGTGGCGGTCCCAAAGGGCTGTGAACGCCAGACCGTTGCCTCTTTGCGCCAAGATGATCAGCTCATCAGTGGGCTTCAAGCCAGTTTTTCCCATAATTGCATTCTACTATTAGTGGTACTGAAAGTTTTACTACGTTCTCCATCCTGTCGATCACGATCTTCCTCAAGTCATCAATCTCCTCTGGAACGGCGTCGAACACAAGCTCGTCGTGGATCTGGAGGACCATCCTGCTCTTCATGCAGGCTTCTGTCATGGCCTTGTCAACCTCGATCATGGCCATCTTGATGATGTCGGCGGATGTGCCTTGGATCGGAGCGTTGACGGCGTTCCTTTCGGCGAGAGACCTCAGCGTTCCGTTCTTGGAATTGATGTCGGGAATGTACCGCCTTCTTCCGAAGATGGTCTCGACGTAACCGGTCTCTCGAGCGGCAGCCTTCGTGTCTTCGATGAACGAGAGGATCGACGGGAAACCGGCGAAGTAGTCGTTTATGATTTTCTGCGCCTCCTTGCGGCTGATCCGCAGCCTCTGGGCGAGGCCGAACGCCGAGATGCCGTACATGATTCCGAAGTTGGCGGTCTTGGCTATGCGCCGCTGGTCGGCGGTGACTTGTCCGTGAGGGATTCCGAAGATCTTTTCCGCTGTGGCCGCATGGATGTCGACGCCCTGCCTGAAGGCGCTGATCAGGTGCTGGTCGCAGCTAAGGTGAGCCATGATCCTAAGTTCGATCTGTGAATAGTCAGCCGAGAGGATCAGCCCGTCCGGAGCACTTGGCACGAACGCCTTGCGGATCTCCCGCCCTCTGTCCGAACGGATCGGGATGTTCTGGAGGTTCGGGTTCGAGGAACTCAGACGTCCTGTCGCCGTGAGGGCCTGGTTGAATGTCGTGTGGACCTTGCCGTCGGAAGGGTCGATATATCCCGGGAACGGCTCTATGTATGTTGAGAGCAGTTTGCGGACGGCGCGATATTCAAGAATCTCGTCTACGATCGGATGCTTGTCCGCCAGGTCAAGCAGTGTGGACTCTTCCGTGGAATAGGTGCCGTTGTTGTTCTTCTTCGGCTTGTCGGAAAGGTGAAGTTTCTCGAAAAGCACTGTTCCGACCTGTTTCGGGGAAGAGATGTTCAGTGATGGCTCTCCGGCCATCTCCCTGATCCTCGCCTCTCTCTCCAGCATCTCCCGGCGAAGATGCTCGGTGAAGTCTTTGAGGGATCCGAGATCGACTCTGACCCCGTTTCTCTCCATTTTGGAGAGAACCTTGAGAAGTGGCTCCTCCATGGTGTCGTAAAGACCTGTGACCGAGGCTTTCTCCATGTCTTCGCGGATCCTTTCCGAAAGCAGGAGCAGCACGGCTGACTCTTTGCTTCTGTCCCGGCTTACCTCATCTGACGGGATGTCGTCAAAGAGAGAACCGGTGGACGGAACGGCATCATTCGCGGTCGCCTCCAGTGACACTCCCAACACGCTCTGCGCCAGCACATCTATCTTGTGGCTCTTCTCGGGATCGAGAAGATAGTGCATGAGAGCGATGTCGTGAAGACGGCCTTGGAGAGTCACGCCACTGGACGCGAGGATATTCATCTGCCTTTTGAGGTCGTCGCCGCATTTGTCGACCGCGGAGTCCTCCAGCAGAGACTTGAAGTCGGAAATACCGCCTTCGGCGACCAGAACCTTTCCCTCCGGACAAGTCCCGATGATGATCCTCACGGTTTTTGTGAATATGCTTCCGTCGGCGCCTTCAGTGATGACAGAGCATTTTCCGGCCTTCACCGCCGCTTTGACAGCCTCGCCGGGGCGCACCTTGATGATCTCTGGCAATTCCGCGTCCGGCTTTTCCCCGGTCCCGGCGACGTGGCCTATGAACCGGTTCAGCGAATTGAACTCGTACTTCTCGAAAAGGTCGGCAAGCTCCGGACCATAGTCCTGATTGACTTTCATCCGCTCGGTCTGGATGCCGACATCTATGTCTGTCTTGATTGTCACAAGCTCGTGGCTGAGCCCGATGTGGTCCCGGGCCTCCTCGAACTGCGCTTTCTGTTTCGGAGTCAACTCGTCCAGATGCCTGTAGATCTCTTCCACGGAACCGTATTTCGCGACCAGCTTACTGGCTCCGACCTCTCCGACTCCTTTGACTCCCGGCACATTGTCGGCCGTGTCCCCGCAGATGGTCAGCATGTCGATGACCTGCACCGGAGACTGGATTCCGTACTTTTCACAGATTTCCTTGACGCCGATGATCTCATTGTCAAATCCTCCCTTCCCAGGCTTGTACTGCCAGATGTGAGGCTCGATCAGCTGCCCGTAATCCTTGTCCGGAGTCACCATGTAGACATCCAGCCCTTCCCCGGCGCAGCGTTTGGACATCGATCCGATCACATCATCCGCCTCGAAGCCTTTCAGCATCAAGGTCGGGATGTTCATTGCCTTGCAGAGCCCCATAAGCGGCTCTAGAGAGTCGATCACCAGCTGCGGAGTCTCTTTGCGGTTGGCCTTGTACTCCGGGTACATCTTGTTCCTGAACGTCCCGCCCGGCGGGTCGAAAGCCACGGCAAGGTAGTCCGGCCTTTCCCGGTTCAGAAGCTCAAGAATATATTTGGTGAATCCGTAAAGAATGGACATGTCAGCCCCTTTGGAGTTGATCATCGGTCTCCTGAGGAACGCGTAGTACATCTTGAAGATCAATGCGTGTCCGTCTATGAAGAAAATCTTTCCCGGCATTATCCTGTCAACATTTTATCAATGTATGGCCATGCGCATGGCCGCTCATGCCACACAATCTTTACAAAGATAGGAAAATGTTTCGTGGTTTCAAAACTTTTACCCGAGCCGGAGTGTCGCGTCAGAGAACCGGGCTCCGTCGTAGATGTCGTGTGTGGAGAAGATCACCGTCGTCCCGGTGCCGCGCGCAAGCTCCTGAAGGGTACGCAGAACCATGACCCGGTTGTCCACGTCCAGGAAGGCTGTGGGCTCGTCCAGAAGGATCACGCCGGCCTTGCGTGTCAGCGCCGTGGCGATGCACGCTTTCTGGAACTCCCCGTCGGAGACAAGGCTTATGTCCTTGTCAGCCAGTCTCTCAAGTCCGAGCGTCCGGATTGCCTCCTCCACCAAACGCTCGGACTCGGCGTTCAGTTTCCGGAACAATCCCGATGCCGAGAACCGGCCCGTGCGGATAAACTCCCTGACGGAGAACCCTTTGACTTTAGGAATATGTGTGGGCACCATCACGACAGCCCCCCCGGCCGAGAATCCGCCCGAGAGGGGAGGCTGAACTCCGGCCAGAGTCTTCATCAGCGTGCTTTTTCCGCTGCCGTTGGGACCGCAAAGCATCACGGACCGTCCGTCAGGATATTCAAAAGTCAGAGGTCCCGCGACCTTGATTCCCCGGTGCCCGATGATTAATTTGTCAACCTTCAACATATTCACCTCCTTTTCATCAGAATCGCAAGAATTATCGGGATGCCGATGAGCGCCATCGTGCTTCCGACCGGCAGGGGAGCGGGAAAGACATTCGAGATGATGTCGGCCGCGAGCGTCAGTCCCGCCCCTGTGAGCATCGCGGCGGGAATCACCTTGGCATGTACGGAAGTCCCCAGAACGCCTCTCGCTATGTGCGGCGCCACGATCCCCACGAACCCCAGAGGCCCGCAGAAAGCCGTGACCGCACCGGCCATCAGGCAGCTCCCCGTCATCGAGATGTTCCGGATGCGGCGCATGTCCGCTCCGGCGAGGCAGGCATATTCATCCCCGAAAAGGGCGATGTCGAGTCCTTTATTATTAATATAGGTCAGCAGAGTGCCGATGGCCAGCGCTCCGCCGATCACCGCGACTTCCCCAGGGCGGCTTCCTGTAAGACTTCCCGCCGACCAGCTGTAGAAGACTTTCAGGCTTTCCGCGCTGGCGGAATATTCAAGAATTGATGTCACCGCGCTGAAGATGAAGCCCAGCATCACGCCGAAAATCAGCAAGGTGGTGGAACTCTGGACTTTGGATGCCACGGCGACAACAAGCATTGATGTCAGCAGCGCACCGAGGAATGCAGCGGCCGCCATCGTCAACCCGGACAGGGCGGCCGGAAGCGAGGCTCCGATGAGAAGAGTCGCGACAGCGGCCCCTGTCCCGGCCCCGGCGCTTACGCCCATGATGTGCGGGTCGGCGAGCGGATTGCGGAAAATGCTCTGCATCTGAAGCCCTGCAAGAGAGAGGGACGCACCGGCAAGGACGGCTGTCATCATCCTCGGAAGCCTGAGTTTCAGGAATATACCTGCGTCCATCCCGCCCAGACCGGTCCCACCTGTGAGCAGGTCGACTCCGGCGAGCAGCAATGCCACTGCCAGCAACTGGAATATTTTCGCGCGACTCTTCATGCTGTCTTCACCAATCCGTCCGTTCCGACCGAACAACTTATTTTTCGGCTTTTCCCGAAAATTTTCGCTAAATTTACCCCAAATCTTTGAATATTTATGAATAAAAGAACATTTATCCTCGCAGCCTCGCTTCTGGTCCTCTCCGGAACCGTCGCCTCAGCGCAGAAACAGTCCGACAAAGGCGGCATTTCCGCCGAGATGCTGACCGAGATCCGTAAGGGCTATGAGGGCACAGCCTCGGACAAGGCTATCCGCAACGCTCTTAACGCGGCGGCGATCAATGTCCTCGCCGCCAACTCGGAGAACATCGCGATGATCGACACCCACTTCTCCGACGAGGTGAAGACTAAGGGACGCACAAATCAGAAATCCTCAGGCCGTTGCTGGCTTTTTACTGGTCTCAACGTGCTGAGAGCCAAAATGATCGAGAAATACGACCTCGGATCGTTCACGTTCTCCCAGAATTATGTCTTCTTCTACGATCAGCTTGAGAAGGCCAACCTTTTTCTTCAGGGCGTGATCGACACCAAGGGGTTGGGCTTTGATGACCGCAAGGTGGACTGGCTGTTCCGCAACCCGATCGGAGACGGAGGGCAGTTCACGGGAGTCTCCAACCTCATCATGAAGTACGGAGTCGTTCCGTCAGATGTCATGCCGGAGACCTACTGCGCCAACAACACGTCGCAGATGCGTGCTCAAATAGCCACCAAACTGCGCGAGGATGGCCTCAAGCTTCGCGGGGCAGCCGCCAAGGACTGCCCGGCCATGAAGACAGAGATGCTCAAGGAGATCTACAGGATGCTCGTCCTCTGCCTCGGCGAGCCTCCGGTCGAGTTCGAGTGGACCAGCTACGACTCCAAGGGCAACTTCGTCAGCGCCAAGACCTACACTCCGAAATCCTTCTACAATGAATATGTCGGAGCGGATCTCGAGAGCAACTACATCATGGTAATGAACGACCCTACCCGTGAATATGGCAAGGTCTACGAGATCGATTACGACCGCCATGTCTATGACGGGCAGAACTGGCTCTACATCAATCTCCCGATCGAAAGGATCAAGGAGATGGCCATCGCCTCCATCAAGGACAACACCGCCATGTACTTCTCCTGCGACGTCGGCAAGTTCATGGACCGCCAGAAAGGCACGCTTGATCTGAACAACTTCGACTACGGCTCGCTTTTCGGAACGACGTTCCCTATGGACAAGCGCCAAAGAGTCCAGACTCACGCCAGCGGCTCGTCCCACGCCATGACCCTCATCGCCGTGGACATCAAGGACGGCAAGCCGGTCAAGTGGATGGTGGAGAACAGCTGGGGCGCCGACTCAGGCTACAAAGGCAACCTCATCATGACTGACGAGTGGTTCGACAACTACATGTTCCGTCTCGTCGTGGAGAAGAAGTATGTTCCTTCTGATGTCATGAATATGCTTGATCAGAAGCCGACCCTCCTCCCGGCCTGGGACCCTATGTTCCTTCCGGAGGAATGATGAGCTTTTTGGTAATCACGACATCAATGAGACGTTTTTTCAGTATAGTTTTCATCTTTGCGGCTCTGGCTACGGCCGGGGCCCAGTCTCGTTTTGGGAACCATCCTCTCCCGTCCAACCCTGACACGCTGAGGATCCTGGCTGTCGGCAACAGCTTCTCGGATGACGGAACAGAGTACCTTCCGGGGCTTCTGGAGTCTGCCGGGATCCGCAATGTCATCGTGGCGAGGCTCTACATCGGCGGCTGTTCGCTGGAAAGGCATTGCGATGAATATTCAAAAGGACTGGCCGACTACAGATATTCCAAGTCCACAAAGAATCGCTGGGAGGTCATCAGCAAGAACTCCACGATGCTTGACGGGCTTAAGGATGAGCCATGGGACATCATCACTATTCAGGAAACGTCAGGGCACTCGGGAACTTACGAGACTTACCGGATGTGGGTTCCCAGGCTTGTCAACATCATAAGAAAAGAAGCCTTGAATCCTCGCGCGACAATCGCCTGGCATGAGACATGGGCCTATGCGTCCAATTCTAGTCACGGGATGTTCAAGTTGTACGGTGCAAATCAGGCGACCATGTACAATGCGATCGTTGACTGTGTGAGACAGGCTTCGGAGGAGTTTGACATCCCCGTCGTCATTCCGAGTGGTGACGCCGTTCAGCTCGCCAGAGAAACCCGCTTGAACAATCAGTATGAGGTTCCCTCCACGTGTGAGGTCTACCAGCTTACCAGGGACGGTTACCATCTGTCCCGTCAGTTCGGCCGCTACATAGCCGCCTGCACATGGTTCGAAGCCTTGATCAAGCCCGTCTTTGGCAAGTCTGTCTATGACAACGGTTATCTGCTTCGAGACACGGAGTACAGCATTACCCCGAAAGATGCCCGGCTGTGTCAGAAATGCGCCGTCCGGGCTGTTAAGGATTGGTAGGCGGGAATCCATTCCGTCTGACGCCAGTGGTAGCTGCATCCGAGTAATATGAGTTATTCGGTCACTGAGCTTGTCGAAGTGAGCTTGCCGAAGTGAGCTTGCCGAAGTGACCGGATGCTGTAAGTGACATGAAACAATAAGATAATACGGATTTATTTGAAGCTCACTATATAAAACGAACGTGAATCATGAAATCTCTAAAAGAACTTTACAGAATAGGCAAGGGCCCGTCCAGCAGCCACACGATGGGGCCCAACAAAGCGGCCATGATGTTTGCGGAGCGCCATTTCGGAGCAGCCTCTTTTGAGGTGACTCTCTATGGCAGCCTTGCGGCCACGGGCAAAGGACACATGACAGATGTGGCGATCATCGAGGCGATGGCCCGTATAGCTCCCGTGCACATCGTATGGAAGCCGGAGGTGTTCCTCCCGTTCCACCCTAACGGAATGTGCTTCAAGTCTTTTGACTCGGATGGGCATCAGACCGATGAGTGGACCGTCTACAGTGTGGGCGGGGGAGCCTTGTCGGAAGGGCAGCCGAATGACCGCTTCTCAAGTCCGGACGTCTATGAGATGAATCATCTTGCCGAGATCCAGAAATGGTGCGAGGACAAGGGACGCAGCTATTGGGAATATGTCGACCTCTGCGAGGGTCCTGAGATCTGGGACTATCTTCAGGAGGTCTGGATGGCCATGAAGGCATCCGTGGAAAGGGGCATTGACCACGAGGGCGTGCTCCCGGGTCCATTGAACCTTCCAAGGAAGGCTCCCACATATTATGTCAAGGCGACCGGTTACAAGCAGACCCTCCAGACCCGTGGGCTTGTCTATGCCTATGCCCTTGCCGTGAGTGAGGAGAACGCATCCGGAGGAGTCATCGTGACAGCCCCGACCTGCGGCTCAAGCGGAGTCATGCCCGGAGTCTTGTACCACCTGGCCAAAGGGCATGATTTCAAGGACATCCGTGTGCTCCATGCTTTAGCTACCGCAGGCATATTCGGGAATGTCGTCAAGCAGAATGCGTCCATCTCCGGAGCGGAGGTCGGCTGCCAAGGAGAGGTCGGCGTGGCCTGTGCCATGGCCTCAGCCGCCGCGTGCCAGCTTTTTGGAGGAAGTCCTTCTCAGATTGAATATGCCGCCGAGATGGGACTGGAGCACCACCTCGGCATGACCTGCGACCCGATCTGCGGCCTTGTCCAGATCCCTTGCATCGAGAGGAACGCTTTCGCCGCCACCAGGGCCCTGGACTCGAACCTTTACGCCGCCTTCTCCGATGGCAAGCATCGGGTCTCTTTCGATCATGTGGTCGAGGTGATGAAGCAGACCGGAAAGGATCTGCCTTCCCTCTACAAAGAGACCAGTGCAGGTGGCCTTGCCAAGGATTTCAAGGAGTTCAGGAAGATGTTTTAGGCTTGCTGGTTTAGGAATAATTCGACATAATGACAGTAAAAGGCGACAGCTTGTCACGACAATGTGACAATTTGTCGCCCTTTTGATACTATTCTGGCATCGGCACGCCGATTGATTAATGTACAGATGTCCGCTTGAAAGAGCGGGTGGAAAAATAGATAAGTAAAACAAAAAATAGGAGATTTAATTATGTTACCAGTATCAAAAAAGTACAACAACCAGAATTGGTTACCGAACATTTTCAACGATTTCTTTGATAATGATTGGATGGTCAGGACAAATGCGACCGCTCCGGCGATCAACGTATTAGAAAACGAGAAGAGCTATGACATCGAGCTCGCCGCTCCGGGCATGACCAAGGATGATTTCAAGGTTAGCCTTGACGACAATGGTGATCTTGTCATCAACATGGAGAAGAAAGAGGAGAACAATGAAGAAAAGAAGCACGGTCACTATCTGAGGCGTGAGTTCTCATATTCAAAGTTCCAGCAGACGATGGTTTTGCCTGACGACGTTGAGAAAGAGAAGATTAGCGCTTCCGTTGTCAATGGTGTGCTCAAGGTCAACATCCCTAAGCAACTGAAGCAGGAAGTGCCTCAGGCCAAAAAAATCATAGAAATTAAGTAAAAAAGTTTGCAGGTTAAAGAAAAATGCCTATCTTTGCATCCGCATTCAGGGAAACAACCAGAAACGACGGATGCAAAATCGCAAGGTGCGGTAGTTCAGCTTGGTTAGAACGCCGGCCTGTCACGCCGGAGGTCGAGGGTTCGAGCCCCTTCCGCACCGCAGAAAGTCCTGGAGATTTCTCCGGGACTTTTTTTTGTCTATCTCTCCGCCGGCCCTGCCGTCCCGGTCACTGAGCCTGGCGCTTCGGCAAGCTCAGCGACCGGAAAAGGGAATCAAGTCCTAAAGTATGCGCTTTGGTCACTGAGCCTGTCGAAGTGACCAAATCCGTCGAAGCGAAGTGAAAACAGTGTCATTATTCGGCACAAGCCGGGAAATATTCGTAAATTTGCGGTTCGCAAATCGCTGAACTATGACAGAAGACGGAAAGATAATCATCAAAGGAGCCAAGGTCAACAACCTTAAGGACATCACGGTTGAGATTCCCAGGAACAAACTGGTGGTGGTGACCGGCATTTCAGGGTCGGGAAAGTCTTCGCTGGCCTTTGACACACTGTTCGCTGAAGGGCAGAGACGCTTTGCTGAGAGTCTTTCGTCGTACGCCCGCCAGTTTCTTGGCAGAATGAGCAAGCCGGATGTTGAATCAATCGAAGGAATCCCTCCGGCAATCGCCATAGAGCAGAAGGTCAACGTCAAGAATCCTCGCTCGACCGTGGCCACGACAACCGAAATCTACGACTACCTCCGCATAATCTTCGCGAGAATCGGACGGACATATTCCCCTGTCAGCGGCAAGGAGGTCAAATGCCACAGTGTCAATGATGTGATGGCCAGTATTTTAAGTGGGGATTCCAGGACGGCGTATATTCTCGCTGACCTGGACTGGTCAGGTAGGGAGGACAAGGTCGAACTGATGCTTCGCCTCAAGGAGGAGGGATATTCCCGATTCTTCGGCGATGACGGGATCATCCGGATCGAAGACGTCATGAGGATGGCTGACAAAAGGGAGTACCCCGAGCGTCTTGATCTGCTGATTGACCGTCTTAAGCTTCCGGCTTTTAAGGAGTGTCTGCCATATTCGGAAGACGGCTCTCCGTGGTCGCAGAATGATTGGGAGGATCTTCAGACCAGGCTGCGTTCGTCGATCGACACGGCGTTCAGAGTGGGCGAGGGCAAACTCATCCTCCGCAAGGACAATTCCGTGGAGGAATATTCCAACCGCTTCGAACTGGACGGCATTACATTCCGCCAGCCTGATGAATATCTTTTCTCGTTCAACAGCCCTCTTGGCGCGTGCCCTGTCTGCGGAGGCCTTGGAAAGATCATCGGGGTCAGCGAGGATCTCGTGATCCCGGACAAGACCAAAAGCATCTACGACGGAGCCATTGCCTGCTGGAAAGGGGAGTCGATGGGATGGTTCAGGGATCATCTGATCAAGGTCGCTCCACGTTACGGGATTCCGATTTTCGAGCCGTACTGCAACCTCTCGCAAAAAGTAAAGAACATCATCTGGGATACCCACAGCGTTGAGGGCGACGATGACTCGCTTGTCGGCATCAATGAGTTCTTCAAGTGGGTGGAGTCCCAAAGGTACAAGATCCAGTATAAGTATATGCTGAGCCGTTTCTCTGGCCGTACCACCTGCCACGCCTGCCACGGCACGAGACTGCGCCCGGAGGCGTTGTACGTGAAAGTAGGAGGGAAGACGATAGCGGAACTGCTTGACATGAACATTGATGAGTTGTTGGACTTCTTCTCGTGCTTGAAGTTGACTGAATATGAGACATCCATCGTCCGTAAGGCTGTCGAGGAGATTGTCTCACGCCTGCGGTACATAAAGGATGTCGGTCTGGCGTACCTTACCTTGAGCCGGGCCTGCAACACCCTTTCAGGAGGTGAAAGCCAGAGAATCAATCTGGTCACGGCTTTGGGCAGTTCGCTGGTTGGTTCCATGTACATTCTGGACGAACCGAGCATCGGCCTTCATCCGCGTGACACCGAACGGCTTATAGGTGTGCTTCGCAAACTGCGCGACATCGGCAACACCCTTGTCGTGGTCGAGCATGACGAGGAAATCATCCGCGCGGCCGACGTGCTGATCGACATGGGGCCGTATGCCGGAGTGAACGGAGGGCGGATTGTATTCCAAGGAAAGATCGGGGACAATGTCCCGGCTAAGGTCATGGACAATTCCCTGACGCTCCAGTATCTGACCGGACGTAGATCCCGCTATGTCAGGGAAAAACATCCGTGGACATATTCAATCACGGTGGAAGGTGCCCAGGAGCACAATCTTAAGAATATTGATGTGAAGTTCCCGTTAGGTGTGCTGACCGTGGTCTCCGGAGTCAGCGGCAGCGGAAAGTCTTCCCTCGTGGGGGACATCCTCTACCCGGCGCTCTACCGCATGATCAACCAGACCGGCGACCTTCCGGGAATATTCCGAAAGATCTCCGGCAACACCGACAGAATCAAGAATGTTGAATATGTAGACCAGAACCCGATAGGAAAGAGCTCCCGCTCCAACGCCGTGACCTATCTCAAGGTCTACGATGACATCCGCAAACTCCTCGCCGAGCAGCAGTACGCCAAGATCAACGGCTACACCCCGTCCTTCTTCTCGTTCAATCAGGACGGCGGGCGATGCCCCGAATGTCAGGGAGACGGTTTCGTGCGCATCCCGATGCAGTTCATGGCTGATGTGACGATGGTCTGCGAGACGTGCGGCGGCAAGCGTTTCAAGCCGGACATCCTTGAGGTCCGGTTCAAGGGCAGGAACATCGACGACATCCTCAACATGAGCGTCGAGGAGGCGATCTCGTTCTTCGGCTCTCAGCCTGAGGAACTGTCAAAGCAGATCGCGAGGAAACTCCAGCCGCTTGTCGATGTGGGACTGTCCTACATCAAGCTCGGTCAGAGCTCGTCAACACTTTCCGGAGGCGAGAGCCAGAGGATCAAGCTGGCTTGGTTCCTGTCCAAGAACGAGGACGATCCCGACAATGTGCGGAAAAAGATTTTGTTTCTGTTCGACGAGCCGACGACAGGACTGCATTTCTATGATGTGGAGAAGTTGCTTAAAGCCTTTGACTTCCTTATCCGCAATGGCCACACGGTGATTGTCGTGGAGCACAATCTGGATGTCATCAAGGCCGCGGACTGGGTCATTGACCTTGGGCCCGAGGCCGGAGACAACGGCGGCGAGGTTGTCTTCGCCGGAACTCCGGAGGATATGATCCGCAACGGACAATCCTGGACGGCTAAGTACCTTCGTGGGTAAGGCTTCTGGTATTAAGGTCAGGGGGGAAAAAGGCAAATGCCAAATTTTGCACGTGACCAAAATTTGACATTTGATTTTCCCCTGACCTTGGGTGGAAAGAATCAGTGATATTCTTTTCGCTTATTCTTTCCGGTCACTGAGCCTGTCGAAGTGACCGGATCAGCCCTTCCAATAGAACGTGATATAGTTCTGAAGCGGTTTTCGTTTGTTCTTTGGTGGAAGCTGCATGAAATCGCCATAGGAGTCGCGCAGAATCTTGTCATAGCCTTTCCAGACAAAAAACTCACTGTCTTCAAATTTCAGGCGGACATATTCATTGATCTCATCTTCCTCAAAGAACTCGTTGGCGCCAAGCTCAGGGCAGGTGAGCTGTGACCAATGCCGGCTCTCCTTCGGGGAAACCAGGGAGATGAGTGTGTTCATGTCCTTGACAATGTCCGCCGGGTCGCGCTTGATAAGGCGAGGATGAGTCCTTTTCAACGTCCAGATTTTAAGCCTTTTCCTTATGGGAAATCTGGATGAGGAGATTGTGTGTACCCTGCGTATCCCGACATTGAACTTCATGAGTAGCAGCAGAGAATCATAGATTCGATCAAAGGTCTCCTTGTCATCCGGGACCCTGTCAATCGGGAATATATCGATCCAGACCCCGACATCGCACATTACCCAAGGAATGCTACTGGAAGCGAGGGTCTTTTCCGTGTCACAGACTCTTCCGAAAGCTATGTAGCAGTCAGGGGTGTTACGGCTGTCTATGAATGAATATCTGTCCGAACGGTAGGTGGCCCTGAATCTTTCATAGTCCTCTCTCGGCATCATGATGTCAACGTCGTCATCCCATGGGATGAATCCCTTGTGCCGTACAGCGCCAAGCAGAGTGCCGTATCCCAATGAATATCTTATCCCGTTACTTTCGCAGAATCCGGCCACATCCTTCAATATGTCAAGGCTGAACTGTTGGAGTTCGCGGAGAGTGAGTTGTCTCATTGCAGTTTTAACTTAATTTGTATACGTTCTTCCCGTTGATGTAGTCTTCCTGGATCTGAGTCATCTTCAGGATTTCCTCTTTGGACAAAAGGTAGAGACGTTGCTCAGGATTGAGTATGTGTGAGATGAACTCCCGGATCTCATACCTTAGCCCTTCGCCCATGAACGGGTAGAAACACTTTCTGTTCTGGTTCTGATCCTCGAACCTTTGCTCGAAATAGTCCGTCTTCCACCACGGGGCCGGGACATAGATGTAGCCCTTGGTCCCTGAGATGACCATATTACCCTCGGTCTTTGCCCCAAGTCCGACTTGGAAAGAGGCGGTGGCGCTGTCGTAACGGAACACAGCCTTGGTGTACATGTCCACATCGTTCTTCATTATGGAATAAAAGTTCACGTTCCGCACATCACGCCCGAGCAGTTTGATGATCGGCAGGAGAGGGAAGCATGCGTTCTCGTTCATGCTGCCTCCGAATCTTGAATGGTCCAGTTTGGAGGACTTCTCGTTGGTGAGGGTCGTGACTGATGCGTTGATGTCCACGATCTTTCCGATCACGCCGGATTTCAGCATTGAGAATAGGTGTCTGAAGGCCGGGCAATAGGCAGTCTTGTGTGCCACCATCAGGGTCTTTCCATTGGCCTCGGCGATGGAGAACAGCTCCTCGGCCTCAGCGAGGTGCAGGACGAAAGGGGTCTCGCACAGTACGTGTTTCCCGGCAAGGAGAGCCGCCCTTGCATATTCAAAATGAGTGTAGTGAGGTGATGCGACATAGACCGCGTCGCAATTCGCCAACAGCTCCTCAAGTGTCCGTGCCGCCAGCGGTATTCCATTGGCCGCGCGGAACGCCTCGCATTCCTCGTGGTCAGGATTGTAGACCGCGCTGATCGTGTTGCCGCTGACATACTTGGCCTCCGGAACGAATCTCCCCGCTATGCTTCCCGTGCCGATCATTCCTATCCTGACGGAAATCTGCTCCTCTCTGAGCATCGTGCTGGAGATCCCTTGGGTGCGGGGCAGATAGACCACCTCGCAAAACTCCTTGAGATAGTCGAAGTAACCTTCCCAGTCGGATCCTATGGCGAAGACATCCACATTGTACTTCTGGATGTCATCGATCTTCTGCCCTTTGTACTCCTCGATGATCACCTCGTCCGCATAACTTGTGTCCTTTACGGCCTGGACGCGTTTCATCACGCTGTCCCTTGTGTTCATCTTTCCGCGCTCAAGGTCGAAGTTGTCGGTGGTCACGCCTACAATCAGCCAATCGCCGAGTTCCTTCGCCCGGCGAAGCAGATTGATGTGCCCTTGATGCAGGACGTCAAAAGTCCCGTAAGTGATAACCTTTTTCATCAAACGGTCTCGGATTCAATCATGTGAATGCGCTCGGCGAGAGTGCGGAGCTCCTCGTCGGTCTGGAGTCCCATGTGGGAGATCCTGTAGAATCCAGGAATTGAGCCTGGCATGATGTAAGTCCCGTAACGCTCGATCAACCCCCTGAATATCCTGCGCTCGGCCGTGTCCTTGGTCTGGATGGCGGTGATGGCGTAAGACGGATTCTCCGCCGGCATTGTCCAGCCGTATTTCCGGCATTCCTCACGGAACACCTCCGCCCTGTGGCGCACCTGTGAGATGTTCCATGACTCTCCTCCCTGTCCCTTGAGTTGCCTGAGCCTTGCGTTGAGCTGGAGGTAGATTAGGGTAGCGGGGCTGAACGGAGTCTGCCCTCTTTTGAGATTGCCCAGATTGTCATCGAAGTCCCAATAGTAACCTTTATGGGCATATTCATAACCTTCCAACCTTTTGCTGATGAACAGGATGGACAGCCCAGGAGGAATATTCAGGCCTTTCTGCGTGCTTGTGACGCAGATGTCGATTCCGAGCGCGTCCATGTCCAGCTCCTCGGCGAGGAATGAACTGATCACATCCACAACAAGAGAAACGTTGTGCCTGTGGCATATTCCTGAAATCTTCTCAAGGTTGAAAAGTTGGCCGGTCGAGGTCTCGTGGTGCTGGCAGAGGAACACTTCCGGACGCTCGGTCTCCACGGTCCGCTCCAACTCTTCATAATCGATGTCCTTGGCGAACGGGACCTTGAAGTCAATAACCGGAACTCCGTAATACTCACAGAGTGACACCCATCGCTTGCCGAAAGATCCACCGTTTATCGCTATCGCTTTCCTTTTTGTGCTGACGTAATTCTCCACAACCGCGCTCATCGCCCCGGTTCCGGAACCTGTGTAGATGATGGTTCTACCTCCCTTGCAATGAATCAGATCCAGAAGGATGCCTTCGGATTCGAGATTGATTTCAGAGAACTCATCGGTTCTCATGTAGGGGATCGGCTGAGATCCGATCGCCGCTATTTCCTTGTCCAGGTCTCCTGGAAAAACATAAGAATGCATACTCGGTTTGCTACAGATTACGCAAATTTAACAAAAATCAGTTATATTTGTGAACATCGGGCTATAATTTGAACGTATTATGCAAAAATTGTCTCACAGAGAGATTCAACTTTATCTCCTTGACATACTCAAGGCCGTGGATTCCTTCTGCGCCAAGGAAGGAATCAGGTATTCCATGGCCTACGGAACCCTCCTCGGGGCCGTGCGTCACAAAGGCTTCATTCCCTGGGACGATGACATTGACCTCTTGATGCCGAGACCTGATTATGAGCGTTTTGTCTCCACGTTCGGAAAGGAGCCCGGCTCGCGTTACCGTTGCCTTTGCCATAAGGAAGGAGTGAAAGGCGACCGCTTCGTTCATTTTTTCTCCAAGGTCGAGGATGTCAAAACCAAAAGTCTTCAAGGACGCGGCTATGAGTATGACTTCGGTCTGAACATCGACATATTCCCGATGGACGGCAAGCCTGAAGACCCTGAACTCCAGAGGAAGAGGGAGCGTCAATTGACGCATTGGTCGCACAGGCTCAACATCTGCGGCACGAGGTTCGACCTGTTCAACTTCCATCAGCCGTTGTTCTCAAAAATCGAAGCGCACGCCAGGGGGGCTGAATATTGGTGGAAAAAGATTGACGCCGAGGTCCGGAAATATCCTTACGAGACTTCGCGCCTCGCCGGGGCAGTCTCCGTCACCTACAATGGCACGAGGGAAATCTTCGAAAGGTATATGCTTGAGGAATATGTCGATCTGGAATTTGAAGGTTGCAGCTTCAAGGCATTCCGCCGCTGGGATGACTGGCTCTCGCAGGAGTTCGGGGACTACATGACCCTGCCGCCGGAAAACAAACGCAAGTGCCACGACCTTACCGTTTATCTGTTGGATTAGTTGTTATGGACATTGATTTCGTAGTTACATGGGTCGATATGAACGATCCGGCCTGGAAGGCTGATTTCGCCAAGTATTCAGGCAAGATTGACAACTCAAAGAACCAATTCTCCGAGGCCCGTTTCAGGGATTACGGTTTGCTGAAATATTGGTTCAGAGGCATTGACAAGTTCGCCCCGTGGGTGCGAAAGGTGCATTTTGTGACCTGCGGCCAGAAGCCGGAGTGGCTGGATGAGAACAACCCGAAACTGCATCTGGTAAGCCATCGGGATTATATTCCGGAAAGGTTTCTTCCTGTGTTCAACTCTTCACTGATCGAGTTGTATCTGCATAAGATTCCGGATCTCGCCGAGCACTTCGTCTATTTCAACGATGATTTCTACATGACGGCCCCGACTCCTCCGGAAAGGTTTTTCCAAAACGGCCTTCCGACCGACATCGCCGTCTTCAGGATGAACACCGGAGCCAGCCTCTGGTCCAAATGTCTTGAGAACAATGTCAGGATCATCAATGAGAGATTTGACAAGAAGACGGTTCTGCGCGAGCATCACGACAAGTGGTTCTCTCCTGTCTATGGTGGCAAGAGCTGGCTCACGAAGTTGCTGAAGCCTTACGGCAAATTCATAACACTTAGGATTCCGCATAATGCCCAACCGTACTTGAAATCCACTTTTGAGGAGGTCTGGGCATATGCCGGCGATGAACTTACCCGTGTGTCTGCCAACCGGTTCCGCAGCCCGGAGGACTATACTCAGGAACTTTTCCGCACCTGGCAGATCTGTGAAGGGAATTTCGTGCCTTACAACACTTACGACGACACGAAGATGTTCCCGCTGATCATGAAGCCTGGAAAGGCCATCGAGGCTGTCAGGGAAGGGAAGTTCAGGCTTGTCTGCCTGAATGATAACGTTCACATCCGGAACTATGATCAGGTGATGTCATCTCTGGAGGAATCATTTAATGTCATCCTGCCTGAGAAGTCCTCGTTCGAGAAGTGATCACTTGTTGTTAAGACTTTGACTTACAGTCTCTGAAGAGATCGTCCCACTTCTTCATCGTCTTTTCCAGCGTGAAGTCTCCGGCTCGTCTTTTGGATTCCGCCCCGAAGCGTTTCCTGAGTTCCTCGTTGCTGATGACACTGCATATTCCTTGCGCCAGTGTCATCGTGTCTCCGACTTTTGCAAGGTAGCCATTCGCTCCGATCGTGACCAGTTCGGAAGGCCCTTTAGGACAGTCGTAACTGATGACAGGAAGACCGGCTTCCATCGCTTCCAGAATCACCATGCCGAAGCCTTCGTATTTTGATGTAAGGATCAGGCAGGAACTGTTGATCATCTCTTTCCGCACGTTGTCCGTGCTGCCTTCGAGAACTACCTTGCCTTGCAGCCCCATGTCGTTGATCTGGCTTTGAAGGGCGTCTTTCTGGCTTCCGTTTCCATAGATGCTGAGGGCCCAGTCCGGATGCCTGCCGTCCACTGTCTTCCAGGCTGTTATCAGATCCTTGAAATTTTTCTGGCTCTCCAGCCTTCCGGCCGCTATGCAGCGCTTCCGTGTCAGCGGCGAGACATCTTCGGAAACGAAGGACAGCGGATTGTAAATCTGCTCCACATCCGGCCTTACTTTAAGCCAATCCTCTTTGTCGGCCTGGGTCAGCACCACGAACCTGTCCAGTTTCCTGACGGCCTTCTCAAGTCTTTTCGTCCTGAATGCCGCATAAATCCTTCCGAATATGTTCGAGCCGTATTTCATCATGAATTTCTCATGCGAGAAATGAAATTCTCCAAATTTAATCCCGGCGTTCTTGCATCCTGTCAGGGCATAGAGCCCGTTGTCGCAGACCGTCACAGTGATGTCCGGACGGATCTTTTCAAGCAAAGAGTCCAGTCTCTTCCTGCACTTGAAGACAAAAATCCTGTCGTTGGCGTCAAGATCATGTCTGACAATCTTTTCGCTGAGCTTGAAAAACTCCTTTCGGCCTTTCTGCCTCGCCGTGATGATGTGGACTTCGTAGCCCAGGACGTCAGCCAGATAGTTGGCCTTTGTCGTGAGGACTCTTTCAATGCCTCCGGAGAGGTTCAGGGCGTGTATGCAGTATGCAAGTCGCATCGTTATCTGTTTTAGTCAGCAATTTACTAAGTTTATGCAGAATTACAAAACGTTTGGCGTTCCTCTTTACGCGTTTTCCCGCCGGTCAGCCTCCTTTTCGTCGGAACTAAGAGTAAAGCAAGTACGAAATTTGAGTGGATACCGCGGCAGAACGCCGCTTAGTGTTGAAACGAGATCCGGAGGATCGGCTGACCTTTGGCGGGATTGAAGCGTAAAAGACTTCTGTCGGACAATCCTCTGCCGGACAAAACTCTGAGACAAAGGTAGTTTTGTGAGTGATACAGAGGCCGGTTCAAAAAGAAAAATGATGAAAAATTTTCTGTTTTTTATAGAATAGTGGCGAAATCGCGAAATAGATTGTAAATTTGGCACGTGACAAAAAAAGTTTATCGAGTATAAAGAAATATTTATGGGCTTAATTAGGAGAATGAGGATGTTTTTCCGGGGAACCCGCCACGATTTTGTCCCGATTCTTGCGCGGCAGACAGACTTCCTTTGCAAGACATCATCCTTGCTGGTGGAGATGTTCGGGACGGAGGATGCCGAATCCCGCTCAAGAATGGAGAAGGAGATCAAATCCTGCGAGGTTCAGGGGGACGCTCTTTTGACAGAGTTCCACGAGATGCTTTCCGGACGTCTTTTCGTTCAAGTCAACAAACTGGACCTTCAGGCTGTGGCGATGGCGATGGACGACTGCCTGGATGTCATAAAGGACACTTCCAAGGCTGTCCTTATCTACCGGCCGGCGAAACTTGACGACCAACTCAAGGAGCTGGCGCAGATGGCGAGATCTCAGTCGGTGGTCATTCACGATGCCATTCCGCTTTTGGTCGATCTCAGGAGAAACATTCCGGCCATCTCGATGGCCTGCGAGCGTGTGACGGAATTGGAGCATGCCGCCGATGACGCCTATGAGGAATATATGGGCTACATTTTCGACAACGAGGAGAACACACGCGAGTTGATCAAGTACAAGAACTTAGCGGAGATGCTGGAGAACGCCACGGACGCGCACAAGCGCATTTCCGATAATATTCGTAAGCTTCTGCTCAATTATTTGGCGGATTGACGGGTCCGAGATGATGCCGTATTGGGTTGGATGTGGTCTTGAATGTGGTGATATTCAAGCATATCAGTAATCCTATTCACTTGACGCCCCTGACCTCTTGTTGTGTCTGACATTTCGGCAGGGCGTTAATCAGGGCTTAAAAATTGTAAATGTCTTTGATTATCATTAAATTTGTAGGATTATCAGAGACATTTTGATTTTTTTATGGCTATAGCTAGTATTCTAAAAAAAGTGTTCGGCTCAAAGGCCGACAGAGACCTCAAGCAGATCCGGCCTATTCTTAACAAGGTTCTGGAGGCTTACGGTCCCATAGACCAGCTCTCCAACGATGAACTGAGAGCCAAGACTGAGGCATTGAAGGCGAGGCTGCGTGATTGCGAAGCTCCGTTCGAGAAGAGGATCGCCGAGATAAAGGCCAAGCTGGATGAGGATATCCCGGTACATGAGAAAGAGAACCTTGCGACAGAGTCCGACAAGCTTGTGAAGGACGAGGACGCGGAGATCGAGAAGGTTTTGGAGGAGATTCTCCCGGAGGCTTTCGCGATCATGAAGTCCACAGCCCGCAGGTTCAAGGAGAACGCCGCCATCGAGGTGACCGCAAATGACTTTGACCGCGCTCTCAGCATAAACCATGATTTCGTCCACATAGAGGGCGACAAGGCCATATATCAAAATCATTGGATAGCCGGCGGCAACGAGGTGACCTGGGACATGGTTCACTACGATGTCCAGTTGATCGGTGGCATCGTGCTGCATCAGGGCAAGATCGCCGAGATGGCTACCGGTGAGGGAAAGACCCTCGTGGCGACCCTCCCTGTGTTTCTTAACGCATTGGCCGGCAAGGGTGTGCATGTGGTGACCGTCAATGACTACCTCTCAAAGCGTGACTCTGAATGGATGGGACCGCTCTATATGTTCCACGGGCTTTCTGTGGACTGCATCGACAAGCACGAGCCCAACAGCGACGCCCGCAAGAGAGCCTACAACTGCGACATCACTTTCGGTACGAACAACGAGTTCGGTTTCGACTATCTGCGTGACAATATGGCAGTGAACATGACAGACCTCGTCCAGAGGAAGCATCACTATGCCATTGTTGATGAGGTGGACTCCGTGCTCATTGATGACGCCCGTACTCCGTTGATCATCTCCGGTCCTGTGGCCAAGGCTCAGGATGACGAACAGTACATGGAGTTCAGACCTTATGTCGAGAGTCTCTATCAGAAGCAGCGCGCTTTTGTCACCCAGGTTCTGAACGATGCCAAGAAGGCCATAGCCGCCGGGAAGGAGGACGAGGGAGGAATGCTTCTTCTGCGTGCCTACAAGGGACTTCCTAAGTACCAGCCTCTGATCAAGTTCCTCAGCGAACAAGGCATGAAGCAGCTGATGCAGAAGGCCGAGAACTACTATATGCAGGACAACGAGCGCGAGATGCACATCGTCACCGACGAGTTGTATTTCGTGATCAGCGAGCAGCAGCACTCCGTTGACATGACCGACAAGGGACACGACCTGCTGGCCAATGCCGTATCCAATCCGGACTTTTTCGTGCTCCCTGACGTTGGAAGCCAGATCGCAGAGATCCAGAAGAACACAGAGCTCTCTGCCGAGGAGAAACAGGAGAAGAAGGATGCCCTCATGGAGGACTACTCCCTCAAGAGCGAGCGTGTCCATACTGTGATCCAGCTTCTCAAGGCTTACGCGATGTTCCAGAAGGATGTCGACTACATCGTTATCGACAACAAGGTCAAGATTGTGGACGAGCAGACCGGCCGTATCATGGAGGGACGCCGCTGGAGCGATGGACTGCATCAGGCTGTCGAGGCCAAGGAGAATGTCAAAGTCGAGGCAGCCACGCAGACTTTCGCGACGGTCACCCTTCAGAACTATTTCAGAATGTACCACAAGCTCGCCGGTATGACAGGTACCGCCGAGACTGAGGCGGGCGAGTTCTGGTCCATCTACAAACTGGATGTGGTTGTCATCCCGACCAACCGTCCTGTCATCAGGGACGATCAGGATGACCTTATCTATAAGACAAAGAAAGCCAAGTACACCGCTGTCATCAACAAGGTTGAGGAGCTTATCGCAAAAGGCCGTCCTGTTCTGGTCGGCACGACGGATGTCGAGACTTCCGAACTCCTGAGCCGTATGCTCCGCATGAGAGGCATCAAGCACAACGTCCTCAATGCCAAGGAGCATGCCAGGGAGGCCGAGATCGTCGCCCAGGCCGGTTTGTCCAGCACTGTGACCATCGCCACGAACATGGCTGGCCGTGGTACCGACATCAAGCTTTCTCCGGAGGTGAAGAAGGCCGGAGGCCTGGCGATCATCGGTACTGAAAGGCATGATAGCCGCCGTGTGGACCGTCAGCTCAGAGGTCGTGCCGGACGTCAGGGAGACCCAGGCTCGTCTGCTTTCTATGTTTCCCTTGAGGACAAGCTGATGCGTCTGTTCGGTTCCGAGAGGATCGCCGGAGTGGTTGACAAGCTTGGAATGGCAGATGACGAGGCTTTGGTGAGCGGAATGCTTTCCAAGTCAATAGAAAACGCACAGAGAAAAGTCGAGGAGAACAACTTTGGAATCCGTAAGAGGCTCCTTGAATATGACGATGTGATGAACTACCAGCGTGAGGCTGTCTATGCCAGAAGGCGCAACGCCCTTTCCGGTGAGAGGATCGAGATCGATGTTAGGAACATGATGATCGACTCCGCCTCCATCATCGCCGGTCGCGCCGAGGGAATGCCTTATCAGGATTTCGAGGAATATGTGATGGCTCAGCTGTCAATCGACCTCGGATTTGATGAGAACTTTTATGCCAATGCTAAAGGCGACAAACTTACCGACGCTCTCTGCAATCAGATGCAGGCTGTTTATGAGCGCAGGATGAACACCCTTGCGGAGAAGGTCTATCCGTTCATCAAGATGATCTTCGAGAAGCAGGGAAATATGTACAAGAACATTGCCATTCCTATTTCTGACGGCCGCAAGATGCTGACGCTCAGCGTTGACCTTGAAAAGGCCTACAACACTCAGGGCAAGGAGATCGCCAAGGCTCTCAGCCGCTCGATCATCCTTTACCAGATTGACGAGCACTGGAAGCAGCACCTGCGTGACATGGATGACCTTCGTCAGAGCGTCCAGAACGCCGCCTATGAGCAGAAGGATCCTCTCGTGGTTTACAAGCTGGAGAGTTACAACCTCTTCGCCACCATGCTTGAGGAACTCAACAAGGATGTGCTCTCATTCCTTCTCAGGGCTTTTGTCCCTCTCCGCGAGGACAGCGAGGCTCGTCCGGCCCAGGCTCCGAGAAGCCAGGACATGAGCAACATGAGGACCCAGCGCAACGATCTCACAACCAATGGCGAGCAGAAGGCGAGGACTCCGATTCATGTCGACAAGAAGATCGGGCGCAACGACCCATGCCCGTGTGGCTCCGGCAAGAAGTACAAGAATTGCCACGGCGCTGGTCTGGTTTAATGGAATATTTAAGGGCTGCTTAAAGGAAAACCTTTGGCAGCCTGTGATAACTATATAAGAATATAAGGATACAAGAAATATGAGCGCAAATTATGGTTCAACCGATTCAGCTGGTGTGAACGACATCAGCAGAATCTCAGCCGGTTCGGTAATCAAAGGGGAGATCACATCTCCCAATGACATAAGGATTGATGGTACTTTCGAAGGTCGCATTTTCTCTCAGGCCAAGGTGGTTGTAGGCGAGAAGGCTGTCATCAAGGGTGACATCATCTGCAACAACGCTGACTTTTGGGGAACGATCAACGGCAACTTCTTCGTGAAGGACACTCTTTCCCTGAAAGACACATGTGTCGTGGAGGGCGATCTTCACATCAGGAGACTTCAGGTAGAACTTGACGCCAAATTCAACGGCAACTGCAAGATGATCACCGAAGAGGAGTTCAATCAGCTTACCTCTGGCTCCCGTCCAGGGATGTACGAGGTCCAGGCTTCCGCTCCGAAAGAGGATGATGATTTCACAGTAGGTTCCGGTAAATCCCCGTTCTCCATTCCGGCCAACGACGAGATCCCCGAGGCTTAGGCCCGGCATTTCAGTTTGGAAATAACAAAAAAGAAAGAGAGTGACATATAGTCACTCGCTTTCTTTTTTGTTGGAGCGGAATGCGAGGCTCGAACTCGTGACCTTCGGCTTGGGAAGCCAACGCTCTACCAACTGAGCTAATTCCGCAAACAAAATGCGAGACTTATTGATTGGATTCAATAGCCTCGCATCTTTGTGATCCCCACAGGATTCAAACCTGTAACCTTTTGATCCGTAGTCAAATGCTCTATTCAGTTGAGCTAGGGGACCATTACCGGAATTGAATTCCGGAGTATCTCTACAAGGACTATGCTTCCTCTTCCTTTACGAAAGCAAGCTTCTTTTCCTTAATTCTTGCCTTCTTACCGGAGAGTTGACGCAAATAGAAGATTCTTGCCCTGCGAACCTTGCCGACCTTGTTCAATTCAATGCTGTCAATGAATGGTGACTGGAAAGGGAAGATTCTCTCAACTCCGATACCTCCAGAAATCTTACGAACTGTGAAAGTTCTTGTCTGTGGGGTGGCACCTCTAAGCTGGATAACCACGCCTCTGAACTTCTGGAGCCTGTCCTTATCACCTTCCTTGATTCTGTAGGTGACGGTGATTGTGTCACCGGCCTTGAATCTTGGATACGTAGCGACTTTCTCGTTAGCGAAAGCCTGTTCTACAACTTTAATCAAATCCATTTCTCAAAATTTTTATCGCAACATTACGCACATCTGATAACGACCCGTAAGCGGTTGCTCTTGTTTTTCGGACTGCAAATGTACGAAGATTTTCTTTTATTCCAAAACTTTTTGAAGTTATTTTTCCGGATTGTAGATGAAATGTTGTAAATCCAGCGATCGTACCCGGATGAAAGCATTTTTATCTAAATTGAGTCCTTTTAATCAGAAGATGTTCTTCATCTTGTCGAACAAGGCCTTGTCGTCTCGTGAAAGATCAGGAGTGAAGGAACGGCTGGCTCTCATGTTCTCCAAGGCGTTCTTCTCATCGGACGAGAGCCTCTTAGGAATCCAGACCAGAATCTTGACGTACAGATCCCCGGTTCCGCTTCCGTACCCGTTCACGGCAGGAAGTCCTTTCCCTCGCAGCTTCATCACCGTGCCGGACTGTGTGCCTGGATCCACCTTGACTTTGTAAGACCCGTCCAGGCAAGGAACGGTTATCTCTGTTCCCAAAATCGCGTCAGTCACGGAAATGACAGTGGAATAGAACAGGTTCTTGCCATCGCGCTTAAGCGTTGAATGAGGGATCTCTTCGATGATCACGAGAAGGTCTCCGTTCACTCCACCATGAGGAGCGGCATGTCCTTCGCCTCTGATTGTCAGCTGCATGCCATCCTCGACGCCGGCCGGAATCTTCACCTTTACGGTCTCGCGTCTGCGGACTAAACCGGTGCCGCCGCAGGTACGGCAAGGATTGCTGATGACCTTCCCTTCACCGCCGCACTGAGGGCATGTCGAATATGTCACCGTCCTTCCGAACAGCGAGTTGACCACACGCTGGGTTTGGCCTGTGCCGTTACATGAAGGGCAAGTCTTGACATCGGATGCGTTCTTGGTTCCCCGTCCACCGCAGTCGGGACAAGGCCTGTTACGTTCAAGGGTGATCTCTTTCTCGGTACCTGCTGCAATCTCCTCAAGGGTAAGGCGGACTCTTGTACGGATGTCACGGCCTTTCAGGACTCTTTGCTGGGCTCGTCCCTGACTGCCTCCTCCGAATCCACTGAAACCGGAGAAACCACCACCGGAGAATCCGCTGAACCCGCCTCCGAACAGATCGTTCAGAATGTCGTTAAGATTTCCGAAACCTCCGCTGAAGTCCGGGCCAGGCTGTCCGTCCACACCCGCGAATCCGAACTGGTCGTACTTTGCCTTTTTGTCAGGATCGCTGAGCACCGAATACGCCTCCGAAGCCTCCTTGAATTTCTCCTCGGCGGTCTTCTTTTCGGCCTCTGTGCCGTCAACCCAACGGTCAGGATGCCATTTCATCGCCGCCGTCCTGTAGGCTTTCTTTATGTCGTCGGCACTGGCGGTCTTGGCGACCCCCAGCACCTCGTAGTAATCTCTTTTCTCTGCCATATTCACGAATCTCCTATATTCCCACAACTACCTTGGCGAAGCGTATCACCTTGCCGGAAAGCGTGTAGCCCGTCTGAACCACATCGTAAACCAGACCTTTCTTGTCTTCCTCTTGTACCGGGAACTGGGCCACAGCCTCGTGGAAGTCCGTGTCAAACTTTTCGCCTTTCGCCTTGATGACCTCAAGCCCCTTGGTTTTTAAATATGCCATCAATTTGTTGTAAATCAAAGCTGTGCCTTCTTTGGCTACCGCATCGGACGAACTTTCTTCAAGCATCTTCATGGCTCTCTCGCAGTCATCCAGAACCGGAAGAAGGCCTTTGATCGTGTCCGCCGACGCTGAGGATACAAGCTCCAGCTTGGCCTCCGCCGAGTGTCTGCGGAAATTCTCGAAATCAGCCATCAGACGGATGTAGTCATCCTTCTCCTTGGCGACACTCGCCTTCAACTCCTCGTTTTCTTTCAGAAGCTTGTTGAGTTTCTCCTCAATCTTTTTCGCTTCCTCGTCCACTTCCGGAGCATCTTCCTTGCATTCTTTATTTGCGGTTTGCTCTTTCGTGTCAGCGGCTTGAGCGGCTTGCTTCCGCTCCTCCTGCTCTTTATTCTTGTTCTTCTTGCTCATATTCATTTCTCCTTATTTCCAATACTTGCGCTTCCGGGCGGCATCTGACCGTCCAAAGCGACTGCAAAGATATCAAAATATCTGCCAATTACAGAATCGCTGACATAATGTCAGACCTCAAATCTTGCGATTTCCGGTTCCTGTTGCTAACTTTGTCTTATAATAGATCACACAATGAGCGCATTCATCCACAAAGACTTCATGCTGTCCAACGGGACGGCCCGCCAGCTTTTCCACGGCCATGCGGAGAACCTGCCGATAATCGACTACCATTGCCATCTTTCACCACGGGAGATCGCCGAGAACATCCAGTTCCGCGACATCACGCAGCTCTGGCTGGTGGACAGCCACAGCGGCGACCACTACAAATGGCGGGCGTTGAGGGCGAACGGAGTGCCTGAGGAATATATCACCGGTGGCAAGTCCTCTTGGGAGAAGTTCGAGAAATGGGCCGAGACAATGCCTTACCTGATGCGTAACCCTCTTTACCATTGGTCGCATCTGGAACTCAGCAGGGTTTTCGGCATTGACAAGATCCTGAAGCCGGAGACCGCCCGTGAGATCTTCGAGGAATGCAACGCCAAACTGGCGACTCCGGAGTTCAGGGGACAGGCGCTCATCCGGAAGTTCAATGTCGAGGTGGTCTGCACGACTGATGACCCGGCCGATGACCTTCGTTGGCACAAACAGATAGCGGAGCATCCTTTCGGAACCAAGGTCCTTCCGACATGGAGGCCTGACAAGGTGATGGGAATCGAGGACGCGAAGTCTTTCAATGAATATCTTGGAAGGCTCTCAGAGGCTGCGGGGGTGGAGATTCGTTCATATTCAACCCTGATTGAGGCTCTTCGCAAGCGTCATGATTTCTTTGAGTCGATGGGCTGCCGCCTTTCTGACCATGGCATTGACACTTTCTATGCGGAGGAATATGATGAAAAGGAGATTGAAAGGATATTCAAAACCGCCATTTCAGGTATGTTTGTCTGTGAATATGACGCCGTGAAGTACAAGAGTGCGGTTTTGCGCGATCTGGCGGTGATGGATGCCGAGTCCGGATGGACGCAGCAGTTCCATGTCGGACCGCTTCGCAACAACTGTACGAGGATATTCAATGACGTCGGGCCAGACGCGGGTTGCGACTCGATGAACGACAAGCCGATCGCTGCGGCGGGAAACAGGTTCTTCGACGCGCTTGACAAGACCGGCAACCTTGCGAAGACCATTCTTTATTGCCTGAACCCTAAGGACAATGAGGTGATGACGACGATGGCCTACAACTTCAACGACGGTTCGGTTCCCGGCAAGATGCAGTTCGGCTCCGGCTGGTGGTTCCTCGATCAGGAGAACGGAATGCGCCGTCAGATGGACGTCCTTTCGTCGCTTGGCCTTCTGAGCCGCTTCGTCGGCATGCTGACCGACTCCCGCAGCTTCATCAGCTACCCTCGCCATGAATATTTCCGCCGCATCCTCTGTGACGTGATCGGCACCGATGTCGAGGCCGGAAAGATCCCCGCATCCGAAATCGACACCGTCGCCCGGATGGTCCGTGACATCTCCTACAACAACGCCAAGGAATATTTCGGATTCTAGTAATCCTTTAAATATTACCAACTTATTTAAGTGAGTGGCAAATTAGTTTGCCTGATTATTTGAATATGCCAAGTTACCTCCAGATAGAGAACATCTCCAAATCCTACGGCCCGAAAGTGCTGTTCGAGCACATCGGATTCAACATCAACGAAGGCGACAAGATCGCCCTGATCGCCCCGAACGGCACCGGCAAGACCAGTCTCCTGCGCATCCTCGCCGGCAAGGACAACTCCGACTCCGGCGGCAAGATCATATTCCTCAAGGACATACGCATCGCCTTCCTTGAGCAGGAGTATGAATATGACCCAGAATCCACCGTGTGGGATCAGATAATGCGGGACAGCGAGCAGTGGACGAAAAACCTTGATCCGGAGCATCTCGCTGAATATGAACAGCGTGTCCGCCGTCTGCTGACCTCCTTCGGGATGTCTGAATATGACCGTAAGATGAAGGTGCTTTCCGGTGGCGAGGTCAAGCGTGCCGCCATCATCGTGATGCTTGCCAGCGAGGCTGACTTCTTCGTGATGGACGAGCCGACGAACCATCTGGACATCGATGGCATTGAGTTTCTGGAGAACTATCTGTCCCACGCCCGCTGCACCCTCCTGATGGTGACCCATGACCGCTACTTCCTTGATTCCGTGGCGAACACTGTGATGGAGATGGATCACGGAGCCGTGTATATTTATAAAGGTAACTATCAGAACTATCTGGAGAAGAGGCAGGAGCGCATTGAGAACTACAACGCTGAGACCGACAAGATCAAGAACCTTCTTCGCCGTGAGTTGGAATGGATGCATGCAAGCCCTTGTGCCAGGACCGGCAAGGCGAAGTACCGCAAGAACGCCTTCTATGAACTGAAGGACAGGGCTGAGCAGGTTTACAAGACCAACAGCGTTAGCCTTGCCGAGATGGGGCCTGCCTCAAGGCTTGGAACCAAGATCATCAACTGCAAGGATGTCAGCCTCTACTATGGAGATGAATGCTACCTGAGCCATTTCACTTATAATTTCCAACGTTACGAGAAGGTCGGCATCGTGGGAAAAAACGGTGTCGGCAAGACAACTTTCATCAATCTTCTCATCGGGAACATGGATGCGTCGGAGCCTGGTCGAACCACGGTTGGTGAGCATTGTCGAACCACCGGTGTCATCGAGAGGGGAGAGTCCCTGAAGATAGGCTATTACCGCCAGAGCGGAATGCAATTTGATGAGAACCAGACCGTTCTGGAGACAGTGAACGACACCCATCTCTTGAGCCAGTTCCTTTTCCCGCACGACATGCTGAACAACCGCATCAGCAAACTTTCCGGAGGAGAGAAACGTCGCCTGTACCTGCTGACCATCCTGATGAAGCAGCCGAACCTGCTGATAATGGACGAGCCTACGAACGACCTGGACATCGTGACCATAAATATTCTCGAAGAGTACCTGAAAGAGTTCAAAGGCACGTTGATTCTGGTTTCCCACGACCGCCATTTTCTGGACCGTCTGGTCGATCACCTCTTCGTGTTCTGCGGAGGCGGTGAGGTCAAGGACTTCATCGGCAGCTACAGCCAGTACCGAGAGTTCATCAAAGACTACGAGGCTGAGAAACGCAGCAGAGCCCGTGAGGAAGACCGCGCGGCCAAGGCCGTTGTGTCTGTCACCGGTTCGGAACAGCCTTCTGTCAAAGCTTCCCGTCCTGACGCTCCCCGCAAGCTGAGCTACAAGGAACAGCGAGAGCTTGAACAGCTTGAGAAAGACATCGAGTCCCTGACCGCCGAGAAGTCAGACCTTGAGTCCAAGATGAACGGCGGCCTGACCGACCCCGCTGAACTCCAGAAAGTCACCACCCGTTTCGCCGAAGTCTCCGATCTTCTCGACACCAAGGAAACCCGCTGGCTTGAACTTTCCGTCTGATCAGCCGAAAAAGCTGATCGAATAGCCTGCCAATGCGGAGATCGTTACCGGAACAGCCGGTCTATGTCCTTGACGGTGTGGGGCAGGGCGAAGACTACGACACGGTCGTAGGGCTCGATGCGGGTTGAGCCGATCGCGATGTAGGATTCGCTGCCTCGGATAAGGCCACCGATCACAGCGTCTTTAGGGAACGTGATGTCCTTGAGGGTGCCTTTGGTGATTGCACTGCCGGGAGCGACGGTATATTCAAGAACCTCCGCGTCGGTGCCGCTCATGTACTTGACAAGGCGGGCCTTGCCGCTGAGGGTGAACTTGAACAGACGGCCGGCGGTGATGAGTTTCTTGTTGATGACTGAATCGACACCCATCTCTTCGGCGAGGTGGATGTACTCGATGTTCTCGACTTCGGCGATGGTTCGGTCAACCCCGAACTTCTTAGCCACGACGCATGCCAGTACGTTGGCCTCGTCATTGCCGGTCAGAGCCAGGAACGCATCGTAGTCCTTGATTCCTTCCTCAAGCAGAAGGTCAGAGTTCCTTCCGTCGCCGATCACGACGATCACATTGTCGGGAAGTCTTTCTGACAGAATCATTCCGCGTTCCTTGTCCCGTTCCAGAATCTTCACCGAACTGATTTTCGGGCTTAGTTTGGCCGCGACCAGTTCGGCGATGTCCGAACCTCCGAGAATCATCACCTTGTCAATCTCTATGTTGCTCTTGCCGAGGAACTTCATCAGGAATGACATACCCTCGCGGGTGGCGATGATGAACACCAGATCATTGAACATGAACTTGGTGTCGTACTTTGGCATGATCGTCTTGCCGCCACGGGAGACGGCGATCACGCGGAACTGAAGCTCGTCGCTGGTTGCTATGGCGGCGAACTCGGCGAGTTTCATGTCCAGAAGAGGGGAGTCCTCCTCCAGTTTGAAGACCTCGACCTGAAGCTTTCCACGGGCGAAATCCATGGATTCTGTCGAAGAAGAATGTTTGAGAAGATCGAAGATCTCGTCTGCTGCAAGTCTCTCCGGGTAGAACATTAGTTCGATGCCCATCTGCTTGAACAGCAGCTTGTTCTCGGCTGAAAGGAAATCGTTGTCGTCAATTCTGGCCGTGACCTTTTTCGCTCCGAGGTTCTTGGCGAGGAGCGCGCTCACGATGTTCACGTCCTGTGGCACGAATGGTACGACGGAGATAAACAGATCTGCGTCCTGTACCTGTGCCTCACGCATCACCTTCAATGATGATGGAGATCCCTCGATGGCTATCACGTCAGCGATGGCGCTGATGTTGGCAAGCCTCTGCGGATCATCGTCAATGACGGTTATGTCATTGGCTT
>ERZ808246.120-NODE-120-length-64313-cov-3.564708_pt1 | contig 64313 bp, 67 predicted proteins | sample MGYA00521083_ERZ808246 | MGnify/ENA primary metagenome ERZ808246 (study PRJEB31516, sample SAMN03275577) | gut metagenome | biome: mammalia-associated habitat; material: feces | host: Papio cynocephalus | place: Kenya | collected 2012-07-07 ... | reverse complement strand
TCGCCTTCTTTTTTTATTCTATTAAATTTATTTGTAAAATTGTTATTATTAAAATTATTATTTCCAATTATCATAAATCTTCACCATTTCTATTTTTAAACTGTAATGTAATAGGTGTACCTGTAAAATCAAAGTTTTCTCTTATTTTATTTTCAAGATATCTTTCATATGAGAAATGTACTAGACCTTTATTATTTACTCTAAATGTAAATTTAGGTGGTTCAATTCCTGTTTGTGATGTGAAATATATTTTTAATCTTTTACCTTTATATGATGGTGGTAAATTTAATTGATATGCATCTTGTATCACTTCATTTAAAAGACTTGTTTTTACTTCTCTTTTAATATTTTCTTTTACTTTTACTATTTCTGGCATTAATGTATGAATTCTTTTTTTAGTAAGTGCAGATATAAATACAATAGGGGCATATGGTGCGAATTGAAATTCTGCTCGCATTAGTTTTTCATATTCTTGAATAGTTGTATCTTTTACAGTATCCCATTTGTTAACTGCAAATATTAAACCTTTTCCTCTATCTATTGCATATCCTGCTATATGTTTGTCATGTTCTTTAATACCTTCTTCAGCATTAATTACTACAACACAAATGTCTGATCTGTCTATTGCTTTCATTGATCTAAATAATGAATATTTCTCAACTGACTCAAATACTTTACCTTTTTTTCTCATACCAGCAGTATCAATCATAACAAATTCTTCATTATTATACTTTAATACAGAATCAATTGAATCACGTGTTGTACCAGCAATGTTTGAAACAACAACTCTTTCTTCATTAAGCATAGCATTCATTAATGAACTTTTACCAACATTTGGTCTTCCAATAAATGAAAATTTAATTCTTGTATCTTCTTTTTCTTCAACTTCTTTAAAATTCATTGTTACTGCATCCATTAATTCAATAAAACCAGTATTATGAATACTACTAATAGGAATATAAGTATCAAAACCTAATTCATAGAAATCATAAATATTGTTTTGTGCATCTTTTACATCAATTTTATTAATAGCAACAATTACTTTTTTATCAGTTTTTCTAAGTAAGTCTCTAACTATTAAATCATTAGTAGTCATTCCTTCTTTTCCATCTACTATAAAAACAACAACGTCTGCTTCATTGATTGCTATTTCTGCTTGCATTTTTATTTCAGTATTAAAATCCATTTTAGTTGCATCAATACCACCAGTATCAATCAAATAAAATTTCTTTTTATTATAAGTTGCTTCTTGATAAATTCTATCTCTAGTAACTCCAGGTAAATCTTCAATTATTGATACTTGTTTACCAACAATTTTATTAAATAGAGTACTTTTACCAACGTTTGGTCTACCAACTAAGGCTACTGTAGGTAACTTCATAGATTATCCCCTCCAATTCGAGAATATTATAGCATAACTTTACAAAGTTTAAAAGAAAAAAGATTTTTCTCATTTTAATTGAATTTAAATAATGCTATAATTTAGATGAAGGTGATTATATGAGTAAAAGTAAAAAAGATATTAAATGGTATGATAGTGGAAATTTTATTACAAATTTAATTATAATAGTTATTGCTTTAATTGTTATTTCTAGTCAGTCTTTTGCTGTTAATGGAGATAATACTTTAGCACTATTTAGTAGTGTAATTAATCATAATACAATATATTTACTTGTTTTAGTATATTTTTTAAGTTTAAAGATTAATTTTGGTAAAAAATATTTCAATTATATGAATTTATTTTTACTATTTATATACATAATTTCCACAGTAACATCTTGTCTTACAATATTTCAATCTTTTTCATTAAATACTGTACTTGATTTTATTACTAATTTTACGATAGTTATTTATTTTTTCCATACTATGTTTAGAGATACATCATATTGGAAAGAATATAAGCTTGGTAATTCTCCATTTAATGAATTAACAAATGAATGGTATTTTTATACAATAATTGTTCTTGGTGTATTTAGTTTATGTGTTAGTTTAATTTCTGCAGTAGAAGTTAGTGGAGTAGTTTTATCAATTCTTGATTTTATTTATGTTGGACTAGTTGGAAGATATATATATTTATATAGAGAGTATTTAGATACAAAGAAGATTAATATTAATAATAAAGGTAATTTCGATGAGATAAAGGAAAATATTAAAGAAACAATTGATAGTGCTACTGAAAAAGTAGTTAATGTAATTGATGAATATCACATTGATGAAAAAATTAATGATACGATAGATAAAGTTAGTGATGCTACTCGTGATTTAAAAGAAGAATTAAATAAATTTGCAGAAGAAAATGAGATAGACAAAAAAATAGATGATGTTAAAAAAAGTGTCATTGATACATCTAAAAAAGTAAAAGAAGAAACAACTAAATTTATAAAAGAAAATAAAATAGATGAAAAAGTTGATAAAGTAATTAACGATACTACTCGTGAAGTTAAAAATATTAAAGATAAAGTAGTTAATGAGAAAGTTGAAAATGCTAATAAAAAAGAAAGTAAAGTTGATGACAAAGTAACTGCTAAGAAAAAAGATAATCATCCTAAGAATCATTATGCTAATAAAAAGAGTAAAAAGAAAAATACAGATAAGAAAGGAGATAATGAATAATGGATTTATTTGAAGAAATATCAAAAACTAAAAGTGATTTTCCTAAGATTAAGTCAATTAAAAAAGAATTTTCTAGAAAGAAACTTAATTTATATCAAATATTTTCTATAGGATTATTTGTAGTTTTCTTCTTTTTAGGAATTATATTTGGTAATTTATTTTCTACTTGTAAAGCTTCTTCTTATTATTTTTCTGATACTTGTTTAGTTAATGAATTTAATTTTTCATTAATGGTAGTTATTTGGTTTATAGGATTACTTGTTTCAATTGTTATTTTTTCTATTGGACATATTATATCTTTACTTACTGAAATTAGTGAAAAACTTAGTAAAAATAATCTATAATTGTTGCATTTTGTTATAAAACATGGTAATTTTAATATGTAAGCATAACAATTGCTTAATAAATTATAGGGAGGTATATAATATATGAAAAAAGTTGAATTAGTAGAGGCAGTAGCAACTGCAACTGGATTAACTAAAGCTGATTCTACAAGAGCTATCGATGCTACATTTGCTGCTATTACTGAAGCTTTAGTTAAAGGTGATAAAGTACCACTAGTTGGTTTTGGAACATTCGCTGTATCTGAAAGAGCTGCACGTGAAGGACGTAATCCAAGAACTGGTGAAACAGTTAAAATTGAAGCTAGAAAGGCTGTTACTTTCAAGGCTGGAACTGCTTTAAAAGACGCTGTAAACTAATTTAAAGTTATGTAAAGAAAGAACCTATTATGGTTCTTTTATTTTTTTATATGTTATAATATGATTAGGTGGTGATTTAATGTATGATGTTGCTTTAAAAGTACTTAAAGAATTAAATGATAACGGATATAAGGCATATATTGTTGGTGGATATGTTAGAGATACTCTTTTAGATATTGAATCTAATGATATTGATATTACTACTAATGCAACACCTAAACAAATAATGGAACTTTTTAATGATTCATGTCTTCCTAATGAAGATTATGGTTCTGTTATTATAGAAAAAAAGGGTTATAGATTTGAAATAACGACTTTTAGAAAAGAAATAGGGTATAATGATAATAGGCATCCTGCTGAGGTTAAATATATAGATGAATTATATCCAGATTTATTAAGAAGAGATTTTGTTATTAATACTATTTGTATGGATAGTAATGGAGATATAGTTGATTATTTAAATGGAAGAGAAGACCTAGAAAATAAAGTAATTCGAACTGTAGATGATGCTTATAAGAGTTTTAATGATGATGCTTTAAGAATACTTAGAGCTATAAGATTTGCAACTATTTTAGACTTTAAATTAAGTGATGAGGTAGTTGATGCTATTAAAAAGACTAAAGATTTAGTTAGAAATCTTAGTTATTATAGAAAAAAAAGTGAACTTGATAAAATATTTACTAGTTCAAATAGAAAATTAGGAGTATCATTATTATTAGAATTTGGACTTGATGAAGTATTAGAATTACCTAATTTATCAAAAATATTAGAGACTAATACAACAAGTTTAATTGGTGTATGGAGTATTTTAGATGTAGTTGATAAATATCCTTTTAATAAGAATGAAACATCTCTTATAAATGATATAAATAAGGTTATTCCACTTAATAATTTAGATCCAATGGCTTTATATAAATACGGATTGTATGTTAATAGTGTTGCTTCTGAAATAAAAGGTTTAGATATTAAAAATGTTACTGAGTCTTACAATAATTTAGTAATAAAATGTAGGAAAGATATTGATATTACATCTGATGATATTATTAAGATATTACATAAAGAACCAGGTAAGTTTATTACTGATATTTATGATGATATAGAAAGAGAAATCTTATATAGAAGGTTAAAGAATGAAAAGGAGGAAATTTATAATTATATTTTAAACAATTATAAATAAGATGTTTATGAAGAATAAAATAGTTTTTTTTCTTGCAGTGATTGTATCTTTTTTTACTATTAATGTTAATGCTGAAGAATTAAATACTTTATATCCTGTTGATAGTGTGATAAGTATACAAACTAAGAATTTTTCTTACAATGAAATGAAATTTAATAGTGGCGTAAAGGATAGAAATGGTTACCCTGTTATAAGTTTTGGAAGTATTACTAATAATTCTAAAAGTACAAAACCTATACCTATAAGTATTGATATATTAATGTTTGATTCTAGTCAGAAAAATATTGGATTTATAACTTATTGTTCTGAAAAAGATTTAGATACAGATTATTCTGGAGCTGTTATTAAACAAAATGAGTCCTTACCATTTAATTTAAGTATTGTAAAAAAATACTTTGTTAAAGAAAAAAGTTATAGTGATGTAGCATATTTTAGTGTATTAGATGATAATGAATATTGTAAAGTAGGGGCTTATGATAAATATGAGGGACTTACGTTTGAAGAAATAAATAATGGTATTACAAAAACTGAAAAGTCTCCTGCAGATAAAATTAATGATTTAGTATTTTCTTTAGGTGCAGGTGTTGGATTTATTGCTGTATTTATATTTATTTTATTATTTGTTTACGTAATCTACGGATTAATATTAAATGCATTATATAAAAGAATGTTTGCTGAAAAGACAGTTCTTGCGTATTTACCTTTTACTAATATTTATATAACTATTAAATTAGCTTTTGGTAGTATGATTGCTAAGATATATATGATTGTTTATTTCTTATCATTTGGATTAGTATTCCTTCACTTAGGAATATTAACTGCAATATTATCATTAGTAAGTGGAATTGCATTTATTGTTGTAATTATAAAATTAATCACTGGAAAATATGACTTATTATATTATGAACCATCTGTTAACAATACTAATAATAATGTTGCCTCAAATGATTATAATAATTATTCTAATAATATAAATAATAATGTAAGTACTGATTATACACCTGATACTTCAAATAGTGTTTTAGATTTAAGTTATTCAAATAATAATACTAATAGTAGTGATATAAGTTCTAATATAACTATTGGTTCTTCTAGTTCAATGGGTGTAGGAGATGTTAATAGTAATATCGAGTCAAATAATAATTATAATCAAAATAATAGTTTTGATATGAATTCAAATAATGGATTTAATCAGAATAGTTTTTCTAATAATAACATGAGTAATATGTTTAATAATAATTCTGATAGTGGACTGAATGATATATTTAGTAATAGTTCTAATGATAATAGTAGTAACAATACCGATAGTAACTCTACTAGTAGTTTAAATAATATGTTTAACAATAACAATAGTGTTAATAATATCGATAATAACTCTACTAGTAGTTTAAATAATATGTTTAATAATAATAGTGTTAATAATATTAATAGTTTTAATATGAATAACAATAATAATAACTCTGGTAGTTCTAGTAGTTTATTTAATAGTAGTTCTAATAATAATTTTAATATGAATAGTAATTCTAATAGTAATTTAACTGATGATTTGTATAATGATATAAATAATTCAGATGACGATAGTGATAGTAATATGGATGATGGTAATTCTGACTTATCTAATATGTTTAGATAAGTCTTTTCTTTGAAATAGTTTATGAAATATGATATTATAAATTCGTTATGGAGATGATTTGATGAATAAGGGGCTTATAAAAGTATTTAAAGATGGTAATATTAGTATTCCGGTTTATTTATTAAAAAATTATAAGAATCTAAAATTAACTTTAAATGAATTTGTTTTCTTAATGTATTTATATAACATTGGAAATAAGTTTTTATTTAACCCAGAAGAGTTAAGTGAGGCTTTTAATATTGAAATTATGGATGTGATGAATCTTATTAGTAGTTTAACTGATAAGGGGTTTATTAAAGTAGAAGTTGTTAAGAGTGATAAAGGTTATATGGAAGAAGTTGTTATGTTAGATGACTTTTATAGTAAGGTTTCATTACTTATAATGGATGATGTAAATGAAAGTAAAGAGTCTTCTAATGATACTTCTGATATATTTGAGGCTATTGAAAAGGAGTTTGGAAGAACTTTGAGTCCTATTGAGATTGAAATAATTAAGTCTTGGTTAAGTAATAATTATAGTACTGATTTAATTAATGAGGCTTTAAAGGAAGCAACTTTTAATGGAGTATCTAATTTGAGATATATTGATAAGATTTTATACGAATGGAGCAGAAAAGGTATTAAAACTATAAAAGATGTTGAAGAAAATAGAAAAAAAAGGAATGTTCCAAAAGACAAAGAAAGTGATATTGATTTAGATACTATTGAATGGAATTGGTTTGATGAAGATGAATAATAATATTAAAATTATTGGTGACTATCTTGATGAAATGTTTCCTAATCCAAAGCCTGAACTTATTTTTCATACTGACTATGAACTTTTACTAGCGGTAATGTTGAGTGCACAAACTACTGATAAAAGAGTTAATACTGTTACTGCAGTTATGTTTAATAAGTATCCTAATTTAGAAAAACTCATGGATGCTGATATTAAAGATTTGGAGGATATTATTCATCCACTAGGATCTTTTAGAAAAAAGGCACAATATACTAAAGAAATTGCGAGAATTATAGTTGAAGAATATAATGGTGTTGTTTCAACTGATAAAGATATATTAACTACACTTCCTGGAATTGGTAGAAAGACTGCTAATGTGTTTTTAAGCGAATTTTATGGTTATCCTGCTATTGCTGTTGATACTCATGTTGAAAGAGTTTCTAAGCGACTTAAAATGGCTTATTTAAAAGATGATGTTTATAAAGTCGAAAAGAAACTTGAGCGTAAGTTTCCAAAGGAAGAGTGGAGTAAAAGACATCTTCAACTTGTATTATTCGGAAGATATCATTGTAAGGCTATAAAGCCTAATTGTAGTAATTGTAAATTAAAAGATATTTGTAGAGATTATAAATAAAAAATCCCAAGAATTAATCTTGAGATTTTTTTATTTTATTCAACTGGTGTAATTGGGTCTTCACTAGGTGAAGGCGATGGAGAAGGTGATGGGTCTTCACTAGGTGAAGGCGATGGAGAAGGTTTTGAACTTTCTCTTAACGTTATTGTTGCGGCATCACTTGTTATACCACTATATGATTTAAATGTTGCGACTACTTTATAAGTACCATAGACACTTCCATCTGGAGTGAATGTATAACTTGTTTTATCTGTCCATCCAATTAATATACCATCTTTATAAATATTATATCCAAATTTACCATAATCACTACTTGTAGATATTGAAGAGTGATTAACTGTTGACCAACTTAATGTTACTTTTCCACCAGATTCAGTTGCTTTTAAGTTTCCAGGTGCTGGTAGTTTATAACTGCTTGTATCATATTCATTTGGTTCATAACCTTTTTTGAAGTATTCATAAATTGCTGATTGTCCAGGAGATGCTAGTTTTGCTGGATTACTTCCTGCAGCAACTCCAACTTTAACAACACTTGAAGGTTGCTTAAATTCTTCTCTATTTGATTCCATTGCTCCAGCACTTACTAAAGCATTGAATAATCTATCTTTTTGAATTGTTGCTGGGACATTATGTAATACATATCCATCAGCAATTGATTGTTTTGTGAAACTATCATATCCATACCACATACCGATTACTGTTTTAGTTGAATATCCAATAACCCATGAATCTCTTATAGCATCACTAGGCATGTTATAGTTTTTCATTGTGTTATCATCAAAGTTTGTTGTACCAGTTTTACAAGCTACATTTTTAGGAGTTCCACCAGTTAATGAAACATCTTGTAAAACACTTGATATCATGAATGCAGTTGCATCAGACATTACTTGTGTCTTAGTTGATTTATGTGTAACTTCTTTTTTAGTTTGTCTAAATACAATTTTTTCAACTGTATATGGTTCATTATAATATCCTCCATTTGAGAATGCTGCATATGCTGCTGACATTTCTAGTGGAGATACACCTGTAAATGCTCCAATTGAATGTGCTTCATGTAATGTAAGTGGGTTTTGTGTATCACTTGAATCTGTTTTATTTATACATAAATCTTTTTCTTTATCATATTTATATCCTGAATTACATACTTCTGGAGTAATTCCAAGACTTGTAACAAATTTTCTAATCTTTTTATTATCAACTTTTTGGAATGCTTTTAATGCTGGAATATTACGTGATGTTGATAATGCTCTTCTTAATGTTATTGTTCCAAAGTATTTTCCATCCCAGTTCTTTATTGAACGTCCATTTGAATAACTATATGGAGCATCATCAAATAATTCATATGTTGACCAGTTGTTATATTCAATACCTGGACCATAATCAAATAATGGTTTTGCTGTTGAACCAGGTTGTCTTTTTATTTGTGTTGCATAGTTATATTGATCTACATTGTCATTACTTCTATTATTTACATTTCTACCATTACCAATGGCTAATATTTTACCAGTTTCTGAATCAAGTACTGAAACACCAGTTTGTACTTTATCATTTATCCAATTATAATTTTCTCCATTTAATACAGCGTTAACTGCATCTTGTCTTGATCTATCTAAGTTTGTATATACAAGTAATGGAGTAGTATATGGGTTTATTCCATATTTATCTTGAATTTCATCTGCGACAGTATCAATATATCCTTGGTATTGACTTAGAACACCACTTGATGAATCTGTTGCAGTAAGTGAATCCATTGGAATAGCAGCAGCAATATCAGCTTCTTCTTTTGTTATATATCCATGTCTTACCATTAAGTTTAAAACTGTTTGTCTTCTTGCAGTTGCATTTTTTGGATTAACGTTTGGTCTATAGTAGTTAGGTGATTTAAACATTCCTGCTATAGTTGCTGCTTCACTTAAGTTTAATTCACTTACATCTTTTCCAAAGTATGTTTTAGCTGCTTCTTGAACTCCATAGATATTTCCACCTAAGAAGTGGTTATTAACGTAATACTCAATAATTTCTTCTTTTGAATATTTCTTTTCTAGTTTAAATACAGCAAGATAAATATCTTCAAATTTACGAACGATACCATCTTTACCAGCGGTTTTTTGTCCTAAGTGGTCTGTAAAACTATTTTTAACAACCTGCATTGATAGAGTTGATGCTCCACCTGCACCAGAGCGTCCTGCTAATTGCCCTAAGGCAGCTTTTAAAAATCTTGGTGCATCAAAACCATTATGTTGAAAGAATCTTGAATCTTCTGTTGCAACAATTGCATCAATTAAGACTTCTGGTAATTGTTCATAACTGACTTTTTCTCTTTTTTCAGAACCTAATTTTGCAAATTCTTTACCATCTTTATCATAAAGTCTTGTAAGTTCTACGGTATTAAGATTAGCTGTGTCAAATAGAGGATCAGCTTTAGCTTTTACATATATCATAAATGCACTAAATCCAACTAAACATGTAATACCTAAACCAAAGAAAATTATTAACAAGATACTTACTACTTTTCTTTTCTTTGTTTTACTTTGAATTTTTTGTAATAAATACCAAACTCCATAGACAATTGCTAGAAGTATTGCCATTAAAATAGTTAATTCTATTCCAAGAGTCATATAAGTAAGTAAAATAATTGCAACAGCTGCTAATAAAACAGCAATTTTTATTGAATTATTTGTACTTTTACTTTTTGATTTTGATCTTGTATTAGGATTTTTCTTTCTTTTTATTACTTTTTTTTGCATTTTATATACCTCCGATTAACTCGTCAACTATTTTTAAATAGTCAACTCTTGGTCTATAACCATCTTTTATTAGATATCCATAATTTCTAAAAAAATCTAGTGGAATTGATTTTCTTTCTTCAGTTTCCAAAAATACTTTAAAATTTTTTTCTGGAAGGAGATATGTCTCATTTAATGTAGTAAATCTTACAATTAAAAATGCTATTCCACCATGGTTATATATATTTTCTAGGTGTGTAATTTGGTGTTTATGAATATTTGCTAGAGAAAAAGATGTAGTACTTTTAGTTTCTTTTGCTTCAAAATCGATATATTTTCCTTTATATATTCCATTGTAGTCAGTCGTAGATGGAATTGTAAAAAAAGCTTCCTTAATAATAGTTTTATCACGTGATGGATAATCTACTTTTGTTATTTTTATTGGAGTGGGCTTTTTATAAATATATGCTTTATCTACTTCTCTATAATATTCATTTGAACTATTTAATTCACTTTCTAAAGTCATACCTCTATTTTTATAACTTTCTTTTTTAAAAAATGAATCTTTTATTTGTGTGCTTTTTTTTATTCCGTTTGGATAGTTCAATTGTATCACCTGTTTCTAATTATACTATATTCTTTTTTAATTTACCATAAGTTAGAAAAAATTTTATTTGTATTTTTTCTTGTTCTTTTGTCGTTTTTGTTTATTTTTTTTCTATATGTATTATTATAGTATTGGTGATTAAATGAATTATATAGAAATTAGTAAGATTATTAATAAAATGATTGATAATACTAGGCTAAGTATGATAGACTTAAACGTAGCCACTTTGAATGGCTTATTAATTGACAAAACTAAGCAATAATGTAATAATAATAGTATAAGGGATTGGTGATAATATGTATCAAAATAAAATTACTCTTATGCCTCAAGATATCCTTGAAAAAGATTTTAAAATAGATACTAGAGGATATCGTTTAAAAGAAGTTGATCAATTTCTAGATATTATTATAGGTGACTATGAACAATTTTTAGAAATTATTAATAACTTAGAGAAAGAAAAAGCAGATTTGCTTGGTGAAATAATGAATCTTAAACAAGAACTTCGTAATTCTCAACTTAGTGCAGAAGTTGCTACTAGTAGAGGAACTGGTGAAGTTACTAATGTTGACATATTAAAAAGATTATCTCAACTTGAAAAGATGGTTTATGGTTCAAGAAGTAATAAAAGTAATAGTATTGTTGAAAATGATGATACAGATATAGCAAATAACAATTAATATATAGACAAACGCTGGAGTACTTGATACTCTTGAGGAAAGTCCATGCTCACACATAACTGAGATGTTTGTAGTGTTCGTGCTTAGGGAACAAATAACCTAAGGTAGTTTTACTAACGGCGGAATTTATTTCTAAGTCTTTTGATATGAAATAAACCGTAAAGTGCCGCAGTGACGATGCTTTGGGAAACCAAAGAGTGAAACGTGGTAAACCCCGCGAGTGAGAAATCCAAAATTGGTAGGAGAGTCCCAACAAAAGAAATGAATGGAGTTGGGGACCAGAAATGGTAGATAAATGTTTGTCGCCTAGAAATAGGAACAGAACATGGCTTATTTATATTTATTGTTAATAAAATGAGGTGTTGTATGAAAGAATTAGGAGAGTATTTAAAAAGAACAAGAATAAGTAATGGTGTAAGTTTAACTGAAGCTTGTGAAGACTTAGAATTTTCAACATCACATTTAGAAAATATAGAAAGTGGTAATGTAAGAGCTTTTAAAGATGTTTATGAGTTAAAAGAAGATATAAAAGTTTATGCTAAATATTTAGGACTTGACCCTGAAAAAGTAATAGATGAGTTTAATAACTTTTTATTTCAACATACTTCAAAAATTTCTTTAGATGATATTTTAGCGGCTCAGAAGAAAAAAGAGGAAGAAGAAAATGAAAAAAAAGTAAAGTCTCCTTATACAATTGAACATAAAGAAAAAGCAAATTTATGGCCAATTTTTTATGTTGTTATAGGTATAGTTGTATTTGCAATTATTGTTTATATAGTTGTAAGTAACATTAATAAGATGCCTAATAGAACAGATGAACTTTGTTCTTATAGAGAGGAGAATGTTTTTTATGAATTTGCCAAATAGAATTACTATTGCACGTCTTATACTTACTGTTGTAATTATTGTGATGCTTATGATTCCATATTCATTTTTAGGAATTAATGTTCCAACATATGATGTAAATGGAGTTAAAGTTGAACTTACTTATATTATTGCTGGTGTAATATTTATAATTGCAAGTTTAACTGACTTTTTAGATGGATATCTTGCTCGTAAATATAATTTAGTAACTGATTTAGGAAAAATGCTTGATGCAATAGCAGACAAAGTTTTAGTAAATCCAATATTAGTAATACTTGCTTGTAATAATTTTATTCCAGCAATTATTCCTGTAATTTATATTACAAGAGATATTATAGTTGATGCAATTAAGATGCAAGCTGCAAGTAAGGGACGTGTTGTTGCAGCAATTAAATCAGGTAAGTTAAAAACAGCATGTATGATGATAGGTCTTGTTTTGGTTTTCTTCTATAACATGCCATTTGAATTTATTAATATAAGAGTTGATATTTTCTTATTAGGATTTGCTTGTGTATTATCTGTTATTAGTTGTATTCAATATTTTGTACTTAATAAAGGATTAATTACAGAATAAATAAATTCAAATAAATTTAGTTTATGAAATCTCTATTTTTGTATAGAGATTTTTTATTTTTTGATTAACTCAATATAAATAATTTGAATAAAACAATTGTTCGAAAATGTGTTGCAATTTAAAAAGATATATTATACAATGAATTTGTAAGTTATTTACGAGGAGGAAAATAAATGGCTGTAAGTAAAGAAGATAAGGATAAGTCTTTAGACAAAGTATTAAGTGATATAGAAAAACAATTTGGAAAAGGCTCTATTATGAAACTTGGAGATAACAAACATATGAAAGTTGATGTTGTATCAAGTGGATGTCTTTCATTAGATATTGCATTGGGTGTTGGTGGTTATCCAAAAGGTAGAATTATTGAAATATATGGTCCAGAATCAAGTGGTAAAACAACTTTTGCTCTTCAAGCTATAGCTGAACATCAAAAATTAGGTGGAAGAGCAGCTTTTATAGACGCAGAACATGCACTAGATCCTGTATATGCAGAGAGATTAGGTGTTAATATAGATGAATTACTTTTATCACAACCTGATACTGGAGAACAAGCTTTAGAAATATGTGAGGCTTTAGTTAGAAGTGAAGCTTTAAGTATAGTTGTAATTGACTCTGTTGCGGCACTTGTTCCACAAGCAGAAATTGATGGTGAAATGGGAGATTCGCATGTTGGTCTTCAAGCAAGACTTATGTCTCAAGCATTGAGAAAATTATCTGGAACAATTAATAAGACACAAACAACTTGTATTTTTATAAATCAATTACGTGAAAAAGTTGGCGTTATGTTTGGAAATCCTGAAACAACACCTGGTGGAAGAGCATTAAAGTTTTATGCATCAATCAGATTAGATATAAGAAGAAATGAACAGTTAAAAATGGGCGATGGAGTAGTTGGTAATAGAACTACTATAAAAGTTGTTAAAAATAAAGTTGCTCCTCCTTTTAAAACTGCAAGTGTTGATATTATGTATGGAGAAGGCGTTTCCCATGAAGGTGAAATACTTGACTTAGCAGTTGATGCAGGAATTGTTGAAAAAACTGGAGCATGGTATTCTTATGGAAGTGAAAAATTAGGTCAAGGTAAAGAAAATGTTAAACTTCTTTTGAAAGATAATATTGAATTACGTGATGAAATAGAAAAGAAAGTCAGAGAATATTATGATATAGATTTGACAAAAGAAGATGATACTACAAAGAAGAAAAGTACAAAGAAGTCAGACAAAACTGAGGCGTAGTCTTCTTTTTTTTTATGTTTTATGATATATTTGACTAGGAACTTTTACATATATTTATTGTAGGAGATGATAATATGAAAAAAATTAAAGACTTAATTGATTGTTCTTATGATATAGAAATTACGGGTATAACTGATGACTCAAGACATGTTGAAAAAGGCTATTTATTTGTCGCAACAAAAGGATTTAATGTTGATCATTATGACTATATTGATGATGCTATTAAAAAAGGATGTAGTTTTGTAATTTGTGATAGAAAAATAAATAAAAATATTCCACATTTAGTTGTTGAAAACATAAATGATTTATTTTTTGAGTTATGCAGAAGATTTTATGACATAGACCTAAATAAATTTAATTTCATCGGAATAACAGGAACTGATGGAAAAACTACAACAGCAACTATTGTTAATAAACTTATTGAAGGTTCAGCTTATATTGGTACAAATGGATTAAGCGTTGATGATAAAACATTTTCTACAAGTAATACAACACCATGCGTTTCAGAACTTTATAAAGATTTAAAAATTGTTGAAAAAAATGATTCTTCAACAGTTGTGATGGAAGTGTCAAGTGAGGCACTTTTACATGATAGAGTAAAAGGATTAAAATATAAAATAGTTGGGTTTACAAATATTACAGGAGATCATTTAAATGTGCATAAAACATTTGAAAATTATGTAAAGTGCAAAATGAAATTACTTGATTTATTAGAAGATGATGGAATTGTAATTGTAAATGGAGATGACAAAATTTTACATGATATAAAATGTAAAAATATGTACACTTTTGGATTTAATAGTGAGAATAACTATGTTATAACTAATGTTATTTATAATGAAAAAAATACAATTATAACTGTTAATGATTCTATTATAATTGATAGTCCATTAGTTGGAAAATATAATGTATATAATGTCGTAATGGCTTACTTAATTGGAAAGTTCTTTGGAGTAGATGATTATTTGCTACTTAATAGAATTAAAGAACTTAGTCCTATCAAAGGTAGATGTGAGTTTTTAGATTTTGGTCAAGACTTTGATATTGTTTTAGATTATGCTCATACTACTAATGGTATTAAAAGTATTTTAGATACGTTTAGTGATTATGATAATTTAATTGTTGTTACGGGATGTGCTGGTGGACGTGAAAAGTCTAAGAGACGTGATATTGGAAAATTAATAATGGATAAAAGTGATATTGCTATTTTTACTATGGATGATCCTAGGTATGAAAATGTTGATGATATAATTGACCAAATGGTTTTAGATGATACTGATTACATTAGGATAACTGATAGACGTGAGGCTATAAAATATGCTTTATCTATTGCTACTCCTTCAAGTGTTGTACTTATTTTAGGTAAGGGTAGAGATGATTATATGGCTATTAAAGATGAAAAGATTAAATATTGTGACTATGATGTTATATGTGATTTTTATAATGGTAAGGAGTAATTTCTTGCCATTTTTCTTTTCCTTGACATCCCTCTAAAATAAAATTACAATAGAATTAGATTAGGTGATTCTAATCTATGAATGGAGGAATATATGAATCATATAGTAATCTCCGTTTTACTTATTATTGTAGGTCTTATTTTAGGCTTAGCTGTATCTTTTATTATTAATTTAATTAGAGGAAATTTAACTAGTAAGAAGCTTGAAGAATTAGTTAATAAAACTAAAAAAGAAATAGAAAAAATGAAAAGAGACGCAGCTTTGGAGCAAAAAGAAGAAGCTCATAGATTAAAAATGGATTTAGATAAAGAAATTCGCGAAAAGAAAGAAGAAATAAAAGAAAGCGAAAATAGATTATTACAACGTGAGGCTAATATGGATAAACGTGATGAAATGTATCAAAAACGTGAATCTACTTTAGATGAGCGTGAAGATAAGTTAACTGAACGTCAAGAAGAAATCCAAAATGAAAAAAGTAAAGTGGAGGAAATAAAGAAAGAACAATTAGAATTATTAGAAAAAATATCTGGTTTTACTAAAGAAAAAGCACGTGAACTTGTTATGAGTAAAGTAAAAGAAGGTATGAATAAAGAAATTACTGAGTATATCAGAGAAAGAGAAAATGAAGCAAGACTTGAAGCAGATGTAAAAGCACGTGAACTTATAGTTACATCTATGCAAAAGTATGCTGCTGATATAGCAAGTGATCAAACTGTAACTGTTGTAGATTTACCAAATGATGATATGAAGGGTAGATTAATTGGACGTGAAGGAAGAAATATTAGAACAATAGAGGCTGTAACTGGAGTTGATTTAATCATTGATGATACACCAGAAGCAGTAGTTTTATCAAGTTTTGACCCACTTAGACGTGAGATTGCAAGAGTTACACTTGAGAGTTTAATTAAAGATGGTAGAATTCATCCAACAAGAATTGAAGAAGTTTATGATAAAGTTTGTAAAGATATGAAACAACAAATAATTCAGTATGGACAAGATACATTATTTGAATTAGGTCTTACAAAGTTTGATCCTGAACTTATTGAGATATTAGGAAAATTACATTTTAGAACAAGTTTTGGTCAGAATGCACTTCAACATTCTAAAGAAGTTGCAGAACTTTCTGGACTACTTGCTGGTGAGTTAGGTGAAAATGTAACACTTGCTAAGAGAGCAGGATTACTTCATGATATTGGAAAGGCAATTGACCATGAAATTGAAGGTAGTCATGTTGAAATAGGTGTTGATATTGCTAAGAAATTCCATGAAAATGATATTGTTATAAATGCAATAGCATCTCATCATGGAGATACTGCTGCAACTAGTGTTATTTCATCTATTGTTGCTATAGCAGATGCCTTATCAGCAAGTAGACCTGGTGCTAGAAATGATAGTTTAGAAAATTATATTAAGAGATTGTCACAACTTGAAGAAGTTGGTAATCAAATACAAGGTGTTGAAAAGACATATGCACTTCAAGCAGGTAGAGAACTTCGTGTAGTTGTAAAACCAGAAGAAGTAGATGACTTAGAAGCACATAGAATTGCTAGGGAAGTAAAAGAAAGTATCGAGGCTAATTTAAAATATCCTGGTACAATAAAAATTACAGTAATTCGTGAAACAAGAGCACAAGAAGAAGCAAAATAGCTTCTTTTTTTCTTTGCAAATAAAAAAATACCTAATAATAAGTTAGGAGGTGTTAATATAGAACATAATATAAATTTTTATTGGCTTGTTGGAAAATTTATTAATTCTAATAAGAATAAATGTTTAAATATAATTGAAAAGGTATCTGATTATTTAAGTTATTATTATGGAGATAGTTATAATTATTCATATCAAAATATTCTTTATATGAAAAAAATGTATTTATATTTTCCAATATATGATAAAAGATTTGAGAAGTTATCTTGGAAGTATTATATAGAGTTATTTAAATTAAATAATAAAAAAATATCATATTTTTATTTTAAAATATCTTTATTTTGTAATCTTGATTTTTTTGAATTTAAAAATATGATTACTAGTCAAATATATTTTAGAATATAAAAAAAGAGATGTTTAATATCACTTAGTTTATTTTTCATCTCTTTTTATATCTAATATTACAGGTAGAATAATTGGTTTTCTTCCTGTTAAGTTGTTTATATAAGGATATAGTGTTTCTGTTATATCATTTTTTAGTGTTGCGAATGTTGATTTTGGATTTGCAAGAGCAGTAGTAATTGTTTGTTCTGCTTTATTTTCTATCTTATGGATTAATTCTTCATTTTCATTTACTAAGATAAATCCTCTTGTAGTTATATTTGGTGTAATTAATAATTGACGTTTTTTCATATCAACATTTACGATTACAACAAGTATTCCGTCGTTAGCCATTATTTTTCTATCTTTTATAACAGCACTTCCTATTTCTCCAATTCTATTTCCATCAACATAAATATCAGCACCTGGTTTACTTTCAGACCTTGTTAATACATGGTTCTTTAAAGTTAGAGTATCACCATTTTTTAATATAAATGTATTTTCTTTTGGAATTCCACAATTAATACCAATATTTGCTTGTTTCTTTAACATTCTGTAATCTCCATGGAATGGCATTAAATATTTTGGATTAATTAATCTAAACATTAATTTTATTTCTTCTTCATTAGCATGTCCTTATGTATGTAGGTCTGCTAGTACATTGTTTGTATAAACTTTAACTCCTTTTAAGTAAAGTTTGTTTATAGTTTTAGAAATACTTAATGCATTTCCTGGAATTGCAGATGATGAGAATATTACAACGTCATCTGGTCTTAATTTTATTTGTTTATGAGTTCCATTTGAAATTCTTGATAGTGCAGCAAGTGGTTCTCCTTGACTTCCAGTACAAAGTATAGTTACTTCGTTTGGTTTTAAGTTATTAGCCTCTTCTGGAGATATTAGTAGTTCTTTATGATCAATATAACCTGCATTTAAGGAAATATTGATATTATTCTCCATACTTCTACCAAAAATACATATTTTTCTATTGTGTTTAAAACATGTTTCAAATATATGCTTTACACGATAAATGTTTGATGCGAATGTTGCGATAATAATTCTACTATTTTTACATTTATCAAACATTTCATTTAATGTTTCATCAACAACTGATTCACTATTTGAAAAACCTTCATTTAATGCATTTGTTGAATCGCTTATTAAAACATCTACACCTTCTTTTCCAAGAGTAGCCATTTTATATAAATCAGCCATTGGTCCAATTGGTGTTAAATCAAATTTGTAATCTCCTGTTGTTACAATTTTTCCATCTGGTGTAGTGATACTTATTCCATGTGAATCTGGAATAGAGTGAGTTACTCTAAAAAATTCTATTTCTATATCTTTAAATTTAAGTTTAGTTTGGTCAGTATAAGCAATTAAATTATCATATCTTATATTTCTATCTTGTAATTTTACCGCAATTAACTCTTTTGCATGTTGTGGAGCATATACAGCAGGAATATTAATACTTTGTAGTAAAAATGGAATTCCTCCGATATGGTCTTCATGTCCATGAGTAATCAATAAAGCTTTAATTTTGTCTTCATTTTCTTTTAAAAAAGTAAAATCTGGTAAAATGTAATCGACTCCCATAATTTCACTGTCAGGGAATCTTACTCCGGCATCAATAATAACAATTGCGTCATTATGCATTATACAATACATATTTTTTCCGACTTCTCCTAAACCACCTAAAACAACTATTTTTGTTCCATTGGTTTCTTTATTATTCATAATTTCTCCTTTCATTAATAAGTTTTATAAAGAACTAACTATGAAATTATACTATATTTTTTTTATTTTGTCTATGTCTTCAAATTATTTTGAAAATATATTTTTTTTGTGATATAATTTACTTCCGCTAAAAAGGAGAAGGAGGAGTTTTATGGAATTAGAGTTTATTATTAGAATAGGGGTATGTTTACTTTTAAGTATTTTAATAGGTAGTGAGAGACAATATAGAAATGGAGTAGTTGGTCTTAGAACTAATGTGCTTGTTGCAATTGGTTCATTTATGTTTAATTATGTTACATTTGGAGTAAGTGGAAATCATGATTTTACAAGAATGGGTGCTGGTATTGTTTCAGGTATTGGGTTTCTTGGAGCAGGAATAATTATTCAAGAAAATAATAGAGTTAAAGGACTTAATACAGCTGCAACGTTATGGTGTGTTTCAGCAATAGGAGTTTTATCGTCTTCAGGTATGCTTTTTGAAGCATGTGTTGGAACATTTTTAGTTTTATTTTCAAATATTATACTTAGACTTATTTCTTTCTTTGTAATGGATAAAATTAAGAAGAAATCAAAAGAAAAATGTGTTTTAAGAGTATCATGTACTAGAGCAATAGAAGGAAGTATTTGTCAGACTTTATCAAGTTATATAGAACAACATAACTTAGATTTAGTTAGAATGGATAAGGATGAAGTAACAAAAGATGAAGTAAAACTTGTTGTAACTATTATTACGTCTAGACCAGAAGAGGTTGATAATCTTGTAAAAGGATTAAGTGCTGAGGTTGGCGTTACTTCACTTTCTTGGAAACATAGTAAATATTATCAATCAGATAATGAAGATGGTACTTCAGAAGAATAAATGTTTATGCTATAATATTTAAGAGGTGATAGAATGGGACTTTTTAATAAGATAAAAAATATGTTCAATGGAACAGACAACAATGATAAAAAAGGTTCTGAAAAACAAGATGTTGTAGAAAATAGTACAGCGAAAAGTAGTGAAGAAAGTAATATTAAAGTTTATGAGAAAGGATTAACTAAATCTAGAAAAGGATTTGTATCTCGTCTTGCTGATTTGACAAATAAATATAGTAAAATAACTGATGAATATTTTGATGAATTAGAAGAGATACTTATTATGGCTGATATTGGAATAAATACAGTTATGGAGTTTATTGATAGATTAAGAGATAGAGTTCGTCATGAAAATATTACTGATCCTAGTGAATTAAAAGAAATTATAGTTGATGAGTTATTTATAATTTATGTTAATGATGAAGTATTAAGTAATAAAATTAAGTTTAATGAAAATGGGCCAACTGTAATTTTATTTGTTGGAGTAAATGGAGTAGGAAAAACTACTACTATTGGTAAACTTGCAAATAAATTTAAAGACGATGGAAAAAAAGTGTTATTAGTTGGAGCAGATACTTTTAGAGCAGGTGCTGTTGAACAGTTAAAAGAGTGGAGTACTAAAATTGGTGTTGGGTTCTTTGGAAAAGAAAATAGCGATCCTGCAAGTGTTGTATTTGATGGACTTGTTAAAGCAAAAGAAGATGAATATGATATAGTTTTAGTTGATACTGCTGGTAGACTTCAAAATAAAGTTAATCTTATGAAAGAACTTGAGAAGATTAATAAAGTAATTGATAACCAAATTGAAGGTGGAGCAACAGAAACACTTCTTGTTGTAGATGCAACTACTGGACAAAATGGAATTAGTCAGGCTAAAGCATTTAAAGAAATTACAAATATAACAGGAATTGTACTTACTAAACTAGATGGAACTGCTAAAGGTGGAATAGTACTAGCAATAAAAGAAAGTGTTGGAATACCAGTTAAATATATTGGACTTGGTGAGACAAAAGATGATTTACAAGTATTTGATATAGAAAAATATATTTATGGTTTATTTAAGGATATGATGTAGTTGAAAAAGTTAAATAAAATAAATGAATATAATATTTTATATGTAAATATACAAGCAATACTTACTATATGTACATGTGTTTTATTAGTAATGTATTTCTTTAATAATAAAGCATTATGGTTGCTTGAGATATTTGGAGGATTAACACTTTTAATGATGTCTTTTAATAACTATATTATTTATAGAAAGGGTAAATTTACAATAGTTTATTTAGTTATTGGTATAATTACTATTATTTTTGGAATTGTAAATTTAATAGGTATTTTATATGCCTGATGTAATATATTTTAATGAATTATATGATATTTATGGAAACCTTCTAACTGAAAAACAAAGAGAATATTTTGAAGATTATTACTTTAATAATTTAAGTTTTTCAGAGATGGCAGAAAATTATAATGTTAGTAGAAATGCTATATTTAAACAAATACATATTGTTACTGATAAGTTAGAAGAATATGAAAGTATTCTTCATTTAAGAGAAAAGAATGTAAAAATAAAAGATAAAATAAAGAATATTCCAAGTGATTTAAGAAATGAAATAGAAGATATATTAGATAATTAATATGTCTTTTTTTCTTGTAAAATACTACTTTTAAATGTATAATTTTAATTATGATAGGGTATCTGTACTAAGAATGAAAGAGGGAATTAATATGTTTGATAAGATTACGTATATTAGTAATGATGGTTGTGATATTAAATTACTTGAAAACGCTGAAGTTACTACTAATTTAATGAATTTACATTTGGTGTTTGAAGATGAAAATAAAAAAGTTCTAGGAGAAGTAGATGACTTAAAGGGAGATATTGTAAAAGCAAGATTTTTAGGAGAGATTGTTGGTAATAGATTAGTTGGTGGTACTATTCGTAAACCTAATTTGGATGCTAAGATAAGAGTTATTGATAGATCTGAAATTCCTATGATAACAGGAACTGATACTAATGGATTTATGGAACTTGGAGTAAGTCCTTTATATGATGACTTTCCAATATATTTGGATGTAAATAATTTCTTTAGTAACCACTTTGCAATATTTGGTAATACTGGTTCAGGTAAATCTTGTGGTGTTACTAGATTATTTCAAAATATGTTTCATGATCAAAGATTAAATCCATATAAGGCAAATATCTTTATTTTTGATTCTTCTGGTGAATACTATAATGCATTTAATACATTAAATAGTATTAATGGTAATTATAATTATAGATATATTAGTACTAATGAAGTAGATGGTTTAGGAGAAAAGTTAAGACTTCCAATTTACTTATTAAATAAAGATGATTTAGCATTACTTTTACAATGTACTTCACATTCACAATTACCTATAATTGAAAGAATGCTTAAACTTGCTTTAGTATTTAGTCAAAATGATGTTGATTCAAATGCTTATAAGAATCATTTGATTGCTAAGGCTATAATGACTATTTTATATACAAATGAAACTGCTCCAAATAAAAGAAATGAAATTTTCTCAATACTTGGAAGTTGTTCTACTGATGAGTTTAATCTAGAAGCACCTGTACAAGGAATTGGTTATGTACGTAAATTTAGAGAATGTTTCTTAATTGATAATTCTGGTAATTTTACTGAAAGTGTATTACTTACTGAGTATGTTACTTCATTTATAAAAGAAGAATATGATAATTATGAACCTCATGCTGGAGTATTCTATGACTTAGATACTTTGGAGAAAGCACTAAACTTTACATTAATTAGTGAAGGATTAGAAATACTCAAACTTATGGTGATGCAGTTACTATTAGAGTTAGACTTCATTCTTTAATAGTTGGTGATAATGCTAAATACTTCGATGTAAAAGATTACGTTTCACTTGAGACTTTCTTATCTAGTTTATTAATTGATAATGGTAAGAAGTATCAAATAGTTAATATTAACTTAAATGATATTGATGATGATTTTGCTAAAGTATTAACAAAAATTTATTCTAGACTTATTTTTGATTTTTCTAAGGGATTAAAAAATAGAGGTAGTATTCCTTTTCATATAGTTCTTGAAGAAGCACATAGATATATTCAGGATGATAGAGATAGATTCTTGTTTGGTTATAATATATTTGAAAGAATTGCTAAAGAAGGACGTAAGTATGGTGTAATTCTTGGACTTATTTCACAAAGACCAGTTGAAATATCTGATACAGTTATTTCTCAATGTACTAATTTCTTAATATTTAAGATAAACCATCCAGTTGATGTCGAATATATTCGTAAGATGGTTCCTAATATTACTGATGAAATCGTTGAAAAACAAAAGTCTTTGCAATCTGGTACTTGTTTAGGATTCGGTCTTGGATTTAAGATACCTTTAATTGTTAAGATGAAGATGCCTAATCCATCACCTTTATCTAGTAACTGTGATGTTGTTAGAATTTGGGGTGGAGGAAACTCTAGTATTCCAACTGATGTTAGTCAACCAGTAAGTTCTATTCCATCTATGAATGAATCATCAGTTTCTGCAGCATCAATTAATACTGTTATTCCTGATGAAGTAAAAAATAGTAGTGTAGAACACAATCCTGCACTTGACTTTGTTAGTCCTGTTGAAAACAGTCCTAAAGTAGACAATACACAGGTAAGTCAAAATACATTTGTAACTGGAGGTGTTTCAGATAATAGTGCTGTAGGAGAAGTTTCTGAACATAATCCAGCGCTTGACTTTATTAATCAAAGTGTGACTAATGATGCTCAAACACCTAGTGTTGTTAATACAGCTGTTTCTGCTGAAGAACATAATCCAGCATTAGACTTTATGAATAATACTTCTAATAGTTTAGATGCAAATCAGAATTCTAATACAAGTGATTTAAGTATTCCAGAAATTATTCCAGATAATAATGCAGTACCAGCAAGTAATGATATTTCTAATACTCCACTTGATTTAGGTGGACCAGCACCTGAGGGGCCAACACTTATTGTTCCTGATTCTAATACTAATAGTGAAAATAATGTTATAAGTCCAACTAATAATATTGCTGATACTCCATCATTAATTTTAGATGATAATGATGAAGATGAAACTGGAGCAGATTTTGCTTAAAATAGTGTGTAAACACTATTTTTTCTTTGTGCTCTTTATGTTTCTTTGTTATAATAAGTTTGGGTGATAATATGTTTGAGACATTAGGTGATAGATTACAAAATGCACTTCATAAAATAAAAGGATATGGAAAGATTACAGAAGATAATATTTCTGACATGATGCGTGAAATTAGACTTGCATTGTTAGAAGCAGATGTTAACTATAAAGTAGTTAAAGAATTTACTAATATAGTTAAAGAAAAAGCTTTAGGAGAAGAAGTGGCTTCTAGTATTAATCCAGGAGATTTATTTGTAAAAATAGTAAAAGATGAGTTAACAGAACTTCTTGGTGGAGAAAGTAAACCACTAAATACTGATGGAAATCCAGCAATTCTTATGCTTGTTGGTTTACAAGGTTCTGGTAAAACAACTACTTGTGGTAAACTTGCTAATTTTTTAAGAAAGAAACATAGTAAGAAACCATTACTTGTAGCATGCGATGTTTATCGTCCAGCAGCAATTGACCAATTAAAGCAATTAGGAAAAGAACTTAATATAGAGGTTTATGATGAGGGTAAAAATGATCCTGTTGAAATTTCTAAGAATGCTATTTCATATGCTAAAGAGAATAAGTTTGATTATGTATTAATTGATACTGCTGGTAGACTTCATGTAGATGAAGAATTAATGGATGAACTTGAAAATATTAGGAATGAAGTTAATCCTCAAGAAATATTATTAGTAATAGATTCTATGATGGGTCAAGATGCTATTAATGTTATTACTGGATTTAATGATAAACTTCCACTTACTGGTGTTGTTCTTACTAAGTTAGATGGTGATACTAGAGGTGGTGTTGCTTTATCAGTTAGACATTTAACTAATGTTCCTATTAAGTTTATTGGTACAAGTGAAAAATTAGATGGACTTGATTCTTTTGATCCAGAACGTATGGCTGGACGTATTTTGGGAATGGGTGATATTGTTTCTTTAGTTGAAAAAGCAACTGAATCAATAGATGAAAAAGAGGCAGAAAAGACTGCAAATAAGATGATGCAAGGAAAATTTGATTTAGAAGACTTTTTATCAACAATGAAGCAAATAAAAAAATTAGGACCACTTGAAAATTTAATTAAACTTATTCCTGGAGCAAAGAAGATGGGACTTAATAATGTTAAGGTTGATCCAAAGCAAATGGCACATGTAGAAGCTATAGTTTTATCAATGACTCCAAAAGAAAGAAGACATCCAGAAATTATTAAAGCAAGTAGAAAAACAAGAATTGCAGCTGGTTCTGGTACTTCAGTACAAGAAGTTAATAAACTATTACAACAGTTTGATCAGATGAAAAAGATGATGAAACAAGTAACTAATGGTAACATGAAATTACCATTTTAAGGAGATTTATGAATATAAGAGAATTTAGTAGTAAAGAATTAAAAGATAATAAAAAGGGTGTAGAGTCACTAATAAATTTATATGATAATTCTGGTAATTGTGATATGAATGGTTATTTAGGTGATTCAGTAGATACTGTATCTTTTGATAAATATGGTTTACTTGAATTTAGTTCTCATAAAAAAATTAATCATTTAGATGTTTATTCAAAAGGAACAATATTAGATTCTGGAATAATTATTGGGCAGGTTCAAGATAGTGGAATAAAATCAATTAATCAAATGTATGCTTGGAATAAAGATTGTACAGAGTATACTTATATAATATTTGATTCATTTGATGCTTTAAAAAAATGCTATCAACAAGCTAAGAAATATGAAGTGGATTTTACAAGTGAAAATATTTCTTCGTTATTTTCAAAGTTAGGGATATCTTTTGATAGTGTTTGCCAAATATTGTTAAATCAACGTGTTGATAATTTGAATTTGATGTTTAATAGTAATGATAATAATACTGTTTCTTATAAAAGCCTATAATGGGCTTTTTTAGTGGATTAAATTCATTGTTTACATAATATATTTTAGGAGGTATAAAATGTATAATAATGAATTTTTACAAAATATGAATATGGAAAATATTGTAGATGGTAATAATAATTATATTAATAATGATATGAATGTAGATGTTAATGTGAATAATAATACTGGTATGAATGGAGTTATGCAACAACCAATAGGTGAAGGAGTACAAGAAAAGGTAGTTCATAGAACTTTTGTACATGAGGTACCACATGTTTACTTTAATATGTAAGACTATTAGTAGTCTTTTTTTGTTTTTTATGCATATTTTTTATTAGGTGATTTAATGAAATACAATATTAATTTAGTATTTAATGAAAAAAAAGATTTAGAAGAAATTATTTCTTTAATAATTGTTAGAGAATATTTAAAAAAATATGAAGTATAATGTAGGAATATATATTAGATTATCAAAGGATGATAAGGATAATATTGTTAGTGAGAGTGTAAAAAATCAAAAGAGTTTACTTAGTCAATATGTAAAAGAAAATAATTTAGATGTATATGATTTTTATATTGATGATGGTTATTCTGGTACAAATTTTAATAGACCTGACTTTAGGAGATTAATAAGTGATATTGAATTAAAGAAAGTAAATATGGTTATAACAAAAGATATGTCTAGACTTGGAAGAGATTATATTGAAACTTGTAATTTAATTGAAAAGTATTTTCCAACTAATGGTGTAAGATATGTTGCTATTACTGATAATATTGATACTTATTTAGATAATTCTAATAATGAAATGACACCATTTAAAGCAATAATAAACGACTATTATGCAAGAGATATTTCAAAGAAAATCAGAAGTAGTTTACTTGCTAAGAAGAAGGAAGGTAAATGGGTAAGTGGTAGATGTCCATTTGGTTATGAAATAGATAAAACAAATAAGAATCATTTAGTTATTAATAATGAAAAGGCGATTATTGTAAGACAAATTTATGAACTGTTTCTTAATGGTATAAGTTTTTATGGTATTACTAAGATATTAAATAAAAATGATATAAAGACACCATCTGAATACTATGAATTCAACTGGAATAAATATTGTGAATTAAAAAAGAAATGGAATACAAAAACTATAAAAGATATATTAACTAATGAAATTTATATAGGAAATTTAGTTCAAAACAAAAGAAATAAAATTAATTATAAAATTAATAAAGTTATATATAATACAAGAGATAAATTTATTATTGTAGAAAATACACATGATGCAATTATTGATAAAGATACATTTTACAGAGTACAAGAATTATTACCTAAAAGTAAGAATAGATGTGATAGGATAGAAAAACATTTATTAGATGGTTTAATTTATTGTGGAGATTGTCATAGTAGAATACTTATTAATTCTAGAAGAAAAAGAGATGATAATTGTTATATTATATGTAGTGGGTATAGAAAGAATAAAAGTTGTACTGTACATTCTAATAATTATGATAAATTAGAAAAAAATATAATTGATGAATTATATGATTTTATAAATAGCAATATAAATATTAATAAAATTAAAGAAAAAGTAATTTTTAAAATTAATTCTTTAAAAAAATGTAATTATGTCTTTAATAAGAAAAATATTGATAAAGAAATATTAGTGTTAAAAGATAATTTAGATAGAATTTATTTAGATAAAATTAATAATTTAATAGATGATTCACAGTATAAAAGATTAAAAGATAAAATATTAAATAGAATTGCTTTTTATGAAAGTAAATTGACTAAATGTAAGAATTATAAAAATGATGATATTTATTGTGATATAGATGATTATCTTAGTAGAGTATTTGACAATTTTGTTATTTCTAGAGAATTAGTAGTTGAAGTTATTGATAAAATATACGTATATGAGGATAAAAGAGTTGACATTGTTTTTAATATTAGGAATGTAAATATTTAATAAAAATAATTCGTCTCTTTTTTTTTGTGCTATAATTTTTATGATAAGAGGGTAATAATATGATTCAATTATTTGATATTAAAAAAGCTAAAAAAGATTTAAAAACTAGTGATAATGAAATTTTAAAGAAGTATTTAGATTTTTCTAATAAAGATGTAGGTGAAGTAATTTCAATATGTAATAGTAGTGAGACTGGTCTTAATCAAAAAGAAGTTAAAAAGAGGCTTTTAGAGAATGGGAAGAATGTTGTTGTTAAAGAAGATAATAAGAGTCCATTATATTTTCTTTTTATGTCATTTAAAGACGAATTTATTATAATTTTATTAGTCCTTGCCTTGATTAATTTTCTTTTAGGAGATAAGTTAGGTTCTTTAATAATTGTTGTTATTGCAATTATTAGTGTTTTAATTAGATTTTTTCAAGATTACTCAGTTTATAAATTTAATAAGAAACTAAAAAGTAGTATATATTCAACTGTTAATGTATTTAGAAATGGAGAAGAAAAAGAAATTAGAGTAGATGATGTTGTAGTTGGTGATATTGTTAGACTTAATGCAGGTACTATAATACCTGCTGATTTGAGAGTAATTGATTCTAAAGACTTATTTCTTAATCAATCTGTTTTCACAGGTGAGAGTGTTTTAGTTGAAAAAGTTACTAATAGTAATGTAGATGCAAAAGAGATATTTAGTATAGATAATATTTGTCTTATGGGAACATCTGTTGTTAGTGGACGTGGAAGTGGAGTAGTTGTTTCTACTGGGTTTGATACTTATCTTGGACATGTTGGAAGTGAAGTAAATACTAAGTCTCAGATTACTAATTTTGATAAAGGAATTAAAAATATTTCTAAATTATTAATTAGATATATGATAGGCGTATGTTTAGTTGTTATTATAATTGATGGTATTATTAAACAAAATATTAGTGAAGCTTTACTCTTTGCTTTAAGTGTTGCGGTTGGTATTACTCCTAGTATGTTGCCAATGATTCTTAATGTTAATTTGACTAAAGGTAGTAGAAGTCTTGCTGATAAGAAAACTTTAGTAAAAAGAATTGAATCTATTCAAAATTTAGGAGCAATTGATATACTTTGTACTGATAAAACTGGGACTCTTACAGAAAATAAGATTACTTTACAAAAGTATATTGATGCTGAGGGTATGGAAAATGATGCGATTTTAGAGTATGCTTTTTTGAATAGTTATTATAGTACTGGTATTAAGAATTTAATTGATAAAGCAATTATTGTTTATGGAAGAAATCATGATATTTTAAGTAAAATAGAGAAGTATGAAAAAGTAGATGAAATTCCTTTTGACTATACTAGAAAGAAACAAAGTGTTGTTGTTAGAAATAAATCTTCTTATAGAATGATTACTAAAGGTGCTTTAGAGGAGATTATTAATGATTGTTCTAATGCCTCTATTAAAGGAAAAAGTGTTCCTATTACAAAAGATATAAAAGAAAAAATAAAAGATAAGGCAGTTGAGCTTGCTAATCAAGGAATGCAAGTAATTGCTCTTGCTGAGAAGAGGAGTTATCCTGGAAAAGATAAGTTTAATTCTTCTTGTGAGAAAGATATGGTATTTGTTGGATTTGTTGGTTTCTTAGATCCTGCGAAGAAAGATGTTAAGAAGACTTTATCTGATTTATCTAAGATTGGTGTTAGAACTAAGATCTTAACAGGAGATAATCCTTATGCTACTAAGAATATTTGTAATTTAGTTGGTCTTAATGGTGATGATATTCTTCTTGGTAGTGATATTGATAAGATGAGTGATCTTGAATTAAGTAAAAAAATAGAAGAAATAGACGTGTTTGCTAGAATGAACCCACTTCAAAAAGAACGAGTTGTTTCACTTTATCGTGAAGCAGGTCATGTTGTTGGATATATGGGTGATGGTGTAAACGATGCCCCTTCTCTTAGTAAGGCTGATGTTGGAATTTCTGTAAATAGTGCTACTTCTATTGCTAAAGAAGCAAGTGATATAATTATTTTAAAACAAAGTTTAAGAGTTATTTACGATGGAGTAATTGAAGGTAGAAAAGTATATGGAAATATAATTAAATATATGAAGATGGCTTTAAGTGCAGACTTTGGAGATGTATTTAGTATAATGATTGCAAGTATATTCTTACCCTTTTTACCATTGCTTCCAATACAAATGTTATTACAAGATTTTATTTATGATTTCTCTCAAATAGGAATTCCATATGATAATGTAGATGATGAGTTTTTAAAGAATCCTAAGAAGTGGGATACTAAAGGTATATCTAGGTTTATGAAAGTAATGGGTATAACTAGTTCATTAATAGATGTTATCTCATTCATAATTTTCTGGTTTATATTTAAGTATAATTCAGTTGATATGCAGTCTTATTTCCAAACTGCTTGGTTTGTAACTTGTCTTGCGACTGAACTTATGATTATTTATAACGTTCGTACTTCTAAGAAGCCATTTATTGAATCAAATGCTAGTAAAAAGTTAAATTTATTAACAATATTTTCTTTAGTACTTACAATTATTTGTCCTTTAGTATTATATAGAATTGAATCATTCCATTTTGTAGTATTACCAATAGGGTTCTATTTCTACTTAGTATTATTAATTCTTTTATATTTTGTAATTGTTTCATTTATAAAGAAAGCATATATTAAGAAATATAATGAGTGGTTGTAGTAGTTTAGTTTTAATTATTATTGAGGTGTCTAGTAGAGTAGATGCCTTTTTGTGTGGTATAATTGAAATAGTTTATTTTTGGAGGAAATAATTATGGATATTACTAAAATAAAAAATGAATTAATTAAACAAAAGCAATCAAAATTTAAGGGTAATATATATCATTATTCACAAGTGAATTTTTCTTATAATTCAAATAAAATTGAAGGTAGTAGATTAACTAGTGAGCAAACTGAGGCAATATTTGATACGTCATCATTTATTCCTAAAAGTGATGAATTAATTAAATTGGATGATTTAATTGAATCAAAAAATCATTTTAAATTATTTGATTATATGTTAGATAATATAGATGAATTATTAAGTAAAGATATGCTAATTGAAATGAATAAGATATTAAAGAGAAATACTAGTGATGAAGAAAATCCAAGATATAATGTTGGTGGATTTAAGATTGTTCCTAATATAATAGGCGTTGTTAATGTTATTAATACTACTGCACCGGAGAATGTAGAGCAAGAAATAGAATTATTATTAAATGAATATAATTCTAAAAATAATATTACTTTAGAGGATATTGTGGATTTTCATTTTAAGTTTGAAAAAATTCATCCTTTTGGAGACGGAAATGGTCGTGTAGGTAGAATTATTATGTTTAAAGAATGTTTAAGAAACAATATAATGCCATTTATTATTTTTGATGATGATAAGCCTTATTATATGAGAGGATTAAAAGAATATCAAAGAGATAAGAAGTTTCTTTTAGATACTATTCTTCATGAACAGGATTTATATGAACAAATATGTCTCTCGTTACTTGATTTTAAAATTGATGAGTAAGTATTACATAATGAAGTAAACACATGTTTGTCCTATACATACTCGTATAATTAATCATCATGTTTATAAACATACTTATCGTCCACAATATACATGTTCTGAAGAAAATGTATGTAGTAATGTTCAATGTGGTTCATGTTGTCAATTTAGATAATTAAAATTTCTTTGTAAATTAAAGTGTCTAATTATGTCTCTTTACTTGTATTTTAATTTAGTTAGTTTTATCCTAATAGTAGGGAGTGTGATACGAATGATATATCCATCTATAGATAAATTGCTTAACATCGTAGACTCTAAATATGAACTTGTTCATATAGCTGCTAGGAGAAGTAAACAAATTTCCAGAGAAGGATATTTACAAAAGCCTGAATCCGAGTATAAGAGTAAAAAGAATATTGGAAGGGCCCTTGAAGAAGTTGCTGAAGGACTTATAGAGGTAAAGAAAAGAGGAGAGTAGTCTTCTCTTTTTTATATTTTTTGGTATAATTTATATAGGTGGTTATATGAAAATAATTAAGTATAAAAAAGGAACTAAAGGACTTTATAAAGTAGAACTAGATGATGGAAGATGTTTATCTTTATATGAAGATGTTATTTTAAAGTTTGATTTACTTTTAAAAAAAGAAATACTTGATGAAGACATTGATTCTATAAATAAATATAATTTAGAGTGTGAAGTATATTATGTGGCGTTAAATAGTATTAAAAATAGATTTAGAAGTGTTTATGAGTTAAGTGAATTACTTAAGAAAAAAGAATATCCTGAAGAGTATATCGAGACTGCTATTAATAAACTTATAAAACAAGGATATTTAAATGATAGAGTGTTTGCAAAAAGTTATATTAATAATCAAATGTTGACTACTAATAAAGGGCCTCTTAGGATTGAAAGAGATTTACTTGATAAAAAAATAGATTTAAATATAATAAACGAAGAAATAGAAATATTTAGTGAAGATGAGCAAAAGTTAAAAATAGAAAAATTAATTAGTAAGGGATTGAAAACAAATAGAAGTAGAGGAAGTTTTGCATTAAAGCAAAAGATTTGTAATGATATTAAACTACTTGGATATGATTCTTCAATTGTTAGTAGTGTAGTTAGTAAGTTTGATTTTGAAGTCAATCAAGATATTGCTAAGAAAGAATATGATAAGTTATATAAACGTTTAAGTAGAAAGTATTCAGGTAGTGAATTAAAAAATAAGATTAGACAAGGACTATATCAAAAAGGCTTAAATTATAATGAAGAATAAAAAAAGAATTCATCAATTGTGAATTCTTTTTAGCTTTTATTATGAAGCAGATGATGTACTAGATGAAGATGATTCTGCTTGTTTCTTTGCTTGTTCCATTAAGTTTTTCATATAATCTTCATACGCTTTCTTTAAAGTATCATCATTCCATTTAACTTTATTTTCTTCTCTAACATCCATTAATGTTTCATAATAGATTGTAGAACTAGAATTTAATTTTTCAGTTGTTAATTTATCTTTAATATCTTTCTTTACTTTAGATAATTTTGGTTTATCTTTTTCACCAGTTTTTAAAATTATATGATATCCATAAGTTGTTTTTACTGGTTCTTTTGTGTATTCATCTACTTTTAGTTCTTTAACAGCATTACTAAATTCTTCTACCATATCATCTAAATCAAAGTATCCTAAATCTCCACCTTTAGATGCTGTTGCTGAATCTTTAGAATATTTTTTTGCTAACTTAGAAAAATCTTTTCCATCTTTTAATTCAGAAATAATTTTTTCAGCTTTCTTTTTAGCTTTTTCTTCAGCTTTTGTTTTTTCTTCATCAGTTGCTTTTGAGTCAACATCAGCAGTAATTAAAATATGACTTGCTTTTACTTGACCATAAGTATTTTCATTATAATACTTTTTAATTTCATCATCTTTAATATTTTTATTAATATATTCTTTTACAGCTTTATTTCTTTTATATTCTAGTCTTAATGAATCTTCAAGTTCACTTTCTGAACTTACTCCAAAATAACTTTGTAAAACACTTTTATAAGTAGATTCATCACTACCATAATATTGTTTTATTTGATCAATTTGTTTTTTTACTGATTCATCTTCTTCACTATCAGATTTATATTTCTTTTCTAAAATACTTTTATCAATCATATTTACTAATTTAGAAATATTATCTTTTTTTATTTCATTATAATATTCTGTCGCTGTGAACTTATCATTATTAGTAGATACTGCTACTTTAGCACCATTTTTTACTTCTACTTCTTTTCCACAACCTGTTGTTATTAATGTTATTGTTAATAATAAACTTAAAAACATTAACATATTTTTCTTTTTCATTTTATTATTCCTCCTATACATATAAATAATAACAAATATTCAATTTTAGTGCAATAAATATGGAATAATAAGCACATATTTTTAAGTTTGTAATAGAATATCATGAAAGCAATAAAAAGGAGGAAAGAATATGACTAATTGTGGATCATCAACAGGTTCTGCTATTATACTTGTTCTATTTATACTTTTAATCATTATTTTAGGTGCTTACATCTAAGGAGGTGAAGTAGATGGCTTGTCAAAATAGTAACAGTACTACACCTTGTACAAATACAAATAAAGGAAATAATGGTTATTTAATAATTATTATTTTATATATTTTATTAGCAATTATTATAGGTGGTACTTTATTTTATTAAAAAATACCAAGAGATTTATTCTTGGTATTTATTTTGTATATTCATATTTTATATCTGTGTATTTTTTTATTTCTTTATTATCTTTTAATATTTCATTAATTATATTAATATTATTTGTATTTGTAATGAAGTCTTCTTTTATATTAGATAGTTTTAAAGATGTAGTAATATCATTTTTATTAATAAATGTAAATTCATAATACTTTGGAGTTATATTATTACTAAGTAGATTATTAATATTTTTTATTATTTCATTTGTTATTGTATAACTATCAAAACTATTTATTGTAATTTCTTTTTCGATATAGTAGAATTTTAAATTTAAAAGATTATCTTCATTTATTATTTTATCTTGTACTTGTGAATTATAGTTATCTAGTGTACTTATAAAGTTAATTTTATAAGTGTCTTTAGTTTTATTATTTATTTCTTTAGTCATTTTATTATTTAGATTATCTAGTAATGATTTACCCTCTAAATAATCTTCTTTATATGTATCAGTTATCTTTCCATTTTTATATGTTAGATAAAAATATAAGTCTTTGTTCTTTTTAGAAGTTATTTTCATTTTATATGTAGTATTTTTATAATTTAGTTCACTTTTATTAATAGATGAATTTAAATCTGTGTAATTTTCTTCTAAATATGTATTTATTTTTTCATTTATTTTTTTAGAGAAGAGAAATTGTCCTTTCTCATTTACTATGATTACTCCGAAAGATACAAATACTATTAAGAATATTAGTGCTTGTCCATAAATCAGACTTTTTTTAGAATTCATATTATATCACCAATTTAATTTTACATGATTATTTTTTTGATTGCAAATAAATAGATAAAAGATATTGTTTTGAAAATTTTTTTGTGTTATATTTATAGTTAGATTAGAGTAGAATATTTAGGTGGTGTTTCATATGAAAATACAAGTTGGGCAAGTAAAGTATAAGGGTAGAGATGATTATAGGGTTGTTTATGGTACAACCGATGCTGGAAAAATTTATTATTTTTTAGATGATAATGCATTAGCAAATGGTAATAGAATTGCGTCTACTGAGTTAGTTGAAGCAATTGACAATACATTTAAACCAAGTCATATTGGTGTTGTTGCTGAGGGTGGTAATGAAATTATTCCATTTGTTAATAAGACAGTAAAACTTATTAGTGATGGAATTTTATTAGTTGAAAAAGTAGAACCAGAAAGTGATGCTGTTAAGCAAGCAATTAGTTTGAGAAATGATCCAACTGCTGCTACTAAACTTGTTTCTACACCAGCTACTATTAAGAGTAAAATATCTGCTGTTATGAGTAATGAAGGTAGATATGTTTTTAATGATTTGTTTTCAGAGGCTTATATTTGTGATTTGAATGCAAATCCTTTAGTTGATGGGTTATATAGTTTTATAGCGATTGATCCTGTTAATAATAAAATTTATTTAAGTAAAAATAATCCTGATGAAGCTATTTCAGAGTTTTCTATTATGCCAACACAAGTAAATAATAATGCAGTTAGTGATAATAATCCAATTGATGTTACAAGTGTTAATGTTTCTTCTGATACTGTTGAAAACGCATTAGGCAATACACAAGCTAATAACATGGAGACAGTTCAAGAAGTTACAACTGATTCAGTACCTGCAGTTCCTGTAGTTAATGAAGATGCTACATATCAAAACAATAATGATAATGTTACTACTAGTGAGAGTGTTGTTAATAATCCAGTAGAAAATCAAGTATCTTCTGATAATGGAATGGATGCTAGTACTTCACAAAGTAATGTTTATACTCCAAGTCCATTAGCAACAGATGAGGTTATTCCTCCTGTTTTACCAGATGATTTAATTGCAGAGTCTCAAGATAATAGTCAAGCAGTACAGGAAGAGGCTGTTACTGATGAGGCATCATCATCAGTTGATGTAGTAAATGATGTTGAAAATACTACACAAGCTATATCTGATAGTACAGAAGAAGTTTCTTCAGCAAATGATGAAAATATGAATAGTGCAGATAATGGTTCAAGTTTCTTTGATTCTTTATCTTCCCTTGATACAACTCCTGTTTCAGATGAAGAGTCTGATGAAATAGATGCTTCTGAAAGTAATGAAATTGTTACAGAAGAAAGCGAGACTCCTGTTTCAGAAAATACTGAAGATGTCAAAGATGATGCTTTAGCAAATGAAGAAGAAGTTAATGAAAGTGCTTCACAAGAAAATAATGATCAAGAAATAAATAGTGCTTTAGTTGATATTAATGAAGAGTCTGAAAATAAAGAAGAGAATGTTGAAGAAGTTGCAGTTGCAGCAATTGATGATGTTGATTCTACTTTAGAAGAACAAAGTACTACAGATGAATCTGTTACAGAAGAACCTGTAAATGATGATAGTACTGATACTGATATTGTTAATGAAACTGATTTAAGTAATGAAGAGGAAGTTTCTTCAAAAGAAATTAGTGAAACTGAAGAAGTTAATGATTCAGATGAAGTAGTAGATGATAGTACTTCGTTAGATAGTCAAGATGAAGATGAAATTAAGTTAAATATTGATGATGATAGTTCTACAAGAGAAGAAGTTGAAGATGAAAAACAAGAAGAAGAGGAAGCAACTCAATCTGAACCAGTTAGTGAAGTAGATAGTGGTGCTGAAAGTGAGATAGAAGAGGCTCCTATTGAAGAGGCAGAACCTGATGAAATAGTTACAGACGATGGAGCACTAGAAGAAGTAGTAGCTGAGCCTGTAGAAGAAATTGATTCAGGTTATACATATAGAGATTTAGGAAGAGAAACAGAATCTGAATCTGATATTTATAAAGAAAGTATTCCTTCTTATAATGATTCTAGTATTAGAGATTATTCTAAAGAAGTTAATAATTTAGATAAATTAATTGATAATGATTATTCAAGTTATGGAAACTTATCAAGTGTTAAAGCAGATAGAATTGATACAAGAGATGATTATTTTGATATTACTCCAATGGCAATTCAGTCTGAAAGACAAGATAATATTATGGAAGCTGTTGCTAAATCAATGACTGAGTTAATGAAACAAAATAGAGAACAAAAAATTACAATTATTCAGTATCATGAAAGATTAAAAAGAGCAGAATCTCTAAAGAATTCAATTGCTGAAAAAGCAAAAGAACAAGCTGATTTAATAAAGGCTTTATCCGGAAAAGTTAGAAGTCTTGAAAATACTATTACTAAATTTGAAACTAAGAGTCAATTATTAGAAAGTAAAGTTCAAGATCAAGATAGAATAATTGCTGCACAGGACAGAGAACTAAAAAACTTAAGACCGCAAGTCGAAGGAAAAGAAGAACTTGCAAAATTACTTAAAGATGCTAGAGTTTTATTAAATGATAGTTCAGAAAATTACGAATATGAAGATAGTTCATATTATGGAAGACGTGCTGCTTAATAATATTTTTAAAACAATCATAAAATTATGGTTGTTTTTTTGTCTAATGTTAAATTTTATGTTAAAATAAGAGTGATTTCTTCGGAAGTGTATTAAATACTATGGTTTAATATTTAATTTCTGAATAAAATATTTATATAGATTTTGTGGAGGTGATAATATGTATAGAGATGATTTTCCAATGCTAAAATCTGATATTGTATATTTTGATAATGGAGCAACAACATTGAAACCTAAATGTGTTATTGATGCAGTTGATAATTATATGAGTAAACATACTTCTAATATTCATAGAGGTGACTATGATGCTGCTGTTATTACTAATAAGTTATATGACGATGTTAGAAATATAGTTTCTAAATTTATTAATTGTGATTCTAGGGAAGTTATTTATACAAGTGGAACTACTATGTCCCTTAATATGGTTGTTTTTGGTTATATGAGAAAACATTTAAATAAAGGTGATGAAGTTTTATTAAACAAAGCAGAACATGCATCTAATATTCTTCCTTGGATAATTTTAAGTAAAGAAGTCGGTATAGTAATAAAATATGTACCTTTAAATGAAAATTATGAGCTTACTTTAGAAAATATAAAGAAATGTGTTACTTCTAAGACTAAAGTCATTAGTTTAGCTCATGTTTCTAATGTTATTGGTGATGTTAGAGATATTACATCAATTGGTAAGTTTTGCCATGAAAATAATATATTATTTAATGTAGATGGTGCGCAAAGCGTCCCTCATATGCCTGTTGATTTTAAAAATAGTAATATTGATTTTTTAAGTTTTTCAGGTCATAAGATGTGTGGACCTACTGGAGTAGGTATTTTAGTTGGAAAGTATGGGTTACTTGAAGATATGGAGCCATTAATGTATGGTGGTGGAATGAATAGTTATTTTGAAGAAGATGGTAGCTATGAATTAAAAAGTATTCCAACAAGATTTGAAGCAGGAACACCTGCTATTGCAGAAGTTATTGGTCTTGGTGAAGCAATAAAATATTTAATGAATATTGGTATGGAGAATATTCATAAACATGAAGTTGAATTAAAAAAATATTTACTTGAAAAGATAAAAGATATTCCAAACTTAATAATTTATAATGCGAATAGTAATAGTGGAATACTTGCAATTAACCTTGATGGAGTATTTGCACAAGATTCTTCAGTATATTTAAATAGTTATAATATTTATGTTAGAGCAGGAAATCATTGTGCTAAGGAGTTAAAAGATGAAATTAATATAAAGAATACTGTAAGAGTTAGTATGTATTTTTATAATAATTTTGAAGATGTAGATAAATTAGTAGATGCATTAAAAAATAGTGAAGATATATTTAAAGTTGTTATATAGGAGTGATATTTATGGATAGTAATTTAAGAAGAGAAATAATTTTAGATAATTATCAAGAACCAATGAATAGAGGTTTGATTGAAGATGACTCTTATATAAAAACTAGAACTAGTAGTGAAAGTTGTATTGATGATTTATCTTTTATGATGAAAATAGAAGATGGAGTTATAAAAGATATTAGATTTGATGGAGAGGCTTGTGCTATTAGTACATCTGCTACTTCAATAATGATTAGAAGTTTAATCGGAAAGAGTGTTGAAGATGCTCGTAAAATACTTACTAATTATAGTAATATGATTAATGAGAAAGAGTATGATGAAGAATTATTAGGGGAATTGGTTGTTTATGATGAAATTTGCAAACAACCTAATAGAAAAAATTGTGCATTATTACCAGAAAATGCCATTGATAAAATGTTAGGAGAATTAAATAAATAATGATAGATAGAGATATAGATTTAAAAAGACTAAAACTTGCTAAGGTAAGATATTATGATACAGAGCATCATGGTGCTGAATTAAGTGATATTGATGCTTATGCATTTTTAATAAATATAAATGGACATTATATTAATTTGTTTGATCCAGTAGAAGAATTACCAGTTTATGATAGAACATTCTATACTAATACTACACGTAGTGGTGATGATTTTGGTACACTTATTAAGCATATCGATGGAGCAAATGAGGATGGACCATGCTATATACTTGAAAGAATAGATTTAAATCGTATTTTTAGAGGAGACACTGTTAAAATTTCTGAATTAGTTAATTATATATTTAAGTCAGATAAGTTTTTTGTTGATAGATTAAATTTATATAAAGAAAATAAGAGTTCTCTTCCTCGTAATACTATTAGTAAAAATAAACTTAAGGAAGATGAGTTAAAAATGTTTAGACTTAAAGAATACCTAAATGGACATGAGAGAACTAAAGTTTATAAAAAAAATTAAAAATAAATGAATTTATTAATTGAATAAGTTATATGTTTAGAAAAGAAAATTTTTGTTAAGAGAATTTTCTTTTTTTGTTTATTTTTTATTAATAAAATTACTGGAAGTGTGATTTGTGTTAGTTAAATTTTTTTTGTATATTAGGCGTCGAAAGGAGGTGAGTTATGCTTAATCAAGTTGTTTTAGTTGGAAGATTAACGAGAGATATTGTAGTTAATAAATCAGATAAAGGTGTTAAAGTTGCGACTATTTCTTTAGCAATTCCTAGAAGTTTTAAAAATAGTGAAGGATTATATGATACTGATTTTGTAGATTGCGTTGCATTTGATAGTATTGCTTCTAATACAAGTGAATATTGCAAAAAGGGAGATATTGTTGGAGTAAAGGGAAGAGTACAATCACGTACTATAGAAAATGATGGAAGAAAAGAAAATATAATGGACATTATTTGTGAAAAGATTACATTTTTATCAAGTCATACTAAAGAAGAAAAATAATTGTACAGCTGACTTTGGTCAGTTGTTTTTATTTTATAAATTTGCTATAATTTTTATAGAATAAGGTGATAATATGATTGATGTAAGATTTTATGAGAATAGAGATTTAGATTCTGTAAATACTATATTAGAGGAGGAATTTAAAGTATCTAAAAGCAATTTTAATAATAGTTCTATTAAGGAGATTGTTGCTTTAGATAATGGTAAGGTATGTGGATATTTATTATTAACTAAAGTTTTAAATCCTATATTAAATAAATACTATTATTTAGTAGACTATGTTTGTGTATCAAGTTCTTATCGTGGACGTGGTGTTGGTAAGAAGTTACTTTCTTTTGCTGAGGAGATTGCTTTAAGGGATGACGCGATTTATTTACAACTAACTTGTAGTTCATTTAGAGTTGCTGCTCATAAATTGTATGAGAGTTGTGGGTTTATTAAGAGAGATTCTGATATATTTAGGAAGGTGTTAAAATGATTTTAGATATTATTAACAAGAAAAGACTTGGAAAAGAATTGAGTTATGAGGAACTTGACTTTTTCTTTAATGGTTACTTAGATGGTAAAGTTGCTGATTACCAAATGTCTAGTTTATTGATGGCAATTTGTATTAATGGGATGACTGATGAGGAGATTTATGCTTTAACTAAAATTTTTATTGATAGTGGTGATGTTCTTGATTTTAGTGATATTCCTGGAATTAAAGTTGATAAACATTCTACTGGAGGAATTGGTGATAAAACAACATTAGTAATTGCTCCAATCGCCGCTGCATGCGGGGTTCCAATTATTAAGATGAGTGGTAGAGGACTAGGGTATACTGGTGGAACAATTGATAAATTGGAAAGTATTCCAGGATATAGAATTGATTTAACAGATGAAGAGATTATTAAACAAGTTCATGAAATAGGAATTGTTGTTACTGGACAAACTGGAGACTTAGTGCCAATGGACAAAGTTATATATGCATTACGTGATGTTACATCTACTGTTTCATCTATTCCATTAATTGCCTCAAGTATTATGAGTAAGAAAATAGCAAGTGGAGCTGACAAAATTATTATAGACATAAAAGTAGGAAATGGTGCTTTACTTCAAACAAAGGAGGATGCTAAAAAATTAAGTTCATTAATGAAAAAAATTGGTTCTTTTTATAATAGAGAAGTTCATACTATTATAAGTGATATGAATGCTCCTTTAGGTTATGCTGTTGGAAATAGTTTGGAAGTATTAGAAGCAATTGATGTTTTGAAAGGAAAAGAAAAGGATAATCACTTTGTAGATTTATGTATTGAACTTGCATCAGACATGGTAAGTATGGGAAAAAATATTTCTATAGAAGAAGCAAGAGAATTAGTAATTGATGCGATTGATTCTAAAAAAGCATATAAGAAATTTTTAGAGTTAGTTGAATATCAACATGGAGATATTAAAGGAATAAAAGTTAGTGAAAACACTTATAAGATAAAAGCTGAAAAGTCAGGTACGATAAAGAAAATAAATGCTCTTGAAGTTGGAAAACTATCTTTAAATTTAGGAGCAGGAAAAGTTTCTATTAAGGATAAAATTGATTACACAGTAGGTGTTAAGCTTAATTTTGAAGTAGGTGATGTTGTAAATAAAGGGGATGTTTTAGCAACAATTTACTATAATAAAAAGAATCCCGAAGTTTTAGTTGACAAGATTTTTAAGATTGATTAAAAAAATATTTGCTTTTAATTAATTTATGTTATAATGTTTATATAAGGTAGGGTGAAAATTATGGAAAAGATTTATATGGAAGAAAATAAAAATCGTAAAAGAGTAATTGATGGTTCTGTAGTTTTATCATTTGTTGTTGCAGCATTTGCAATATTTTCGCTTGTTGCTGTTGGCTTTAATCAAATAAGTTATGCTGCTGTTCCACATTCTCCAACTGAAGATACTTTTACATTTTATGCTACTGGTGAAAAGATAAGTGTATCAGTTGATGGTTCTCCTGTTGGTTATAATGTTCCTTTATATTATTCTGATAGTAGTAAAAAGAATACAATATTCTGTGTAGAGCATAATGCAGATGTTTTAGATCAAACTGTTTATACTAAAAAAGAAGAGATAAATGATTATGGTTTATTATATTTATTAAATAAAGCATATGATTCTACATCTCATATTTCTGGTATAGATAGTACTGTTGCAGATACATATGTTGCTCAAACTGCTATTTGGTATTATTTACATCAAAAATATACATCTGATAGTAAACATAAACTATCAGATGAGGTGTTAAAAGTTATAAAAAGTACCGGAGTTATAACACTTACTTATTTAGATGTAGGTGGTGATAGTTCTTCTGATCCAATTGTGCTTCCAAATGCATTTGCAAAAATTGATGGTTTAGTAAAAGAAGCATTAAATGCTAGTTCTGTAAGACAATTATCAGTTGCATTTGGTGGAGATTCAATTTCTAAAGTTGATGGTGCTGATTATTATCAAACACCAGTTGTAAATGTTACATCTTCTACATCAGAAGCTTTAACAGGATATGATATTTCTGTATCTGGTATTGATGGTGTTAAAATTGTTGGTGAAGATGGAAAAGAACTTACAAATTTAACAAATGTTGCTAAAGATACTAAATTCTATATAAGAATTCCTTCTGATAAGGTAACTGATAAAGTACAAAAATTAACAGTTAATGTAAAAGGACATTTCAATTCATTTGGAGGAGCTTATTATCAAGATGCTGCTGGAGCAAAACAAAAAGTTGTTTCAGTAACTGGAAAAACAGTTGATGTATCACAAGGCGATTCTATTGATGTAGTAGGTGCTCCTGATACTGGAATGTCTACTGCTCAAACAATTTACTTCATTGGTTTGATTGTCTTATTATGTGGTGTTGGTATTGTTTATGCGAATGCTAAACCAGCTGAAAGTAAATAATAAAATAAAAAAGAGCCATATACTATTTATTGGCTCTTTCTTTATTTTTTTAGGTATTATTTTTCTATCATGGAACTATTTTTTGAAAATGCGTGATGAAGTTTATTCTGATATGAAAATTTCTATGATGGATGTTGATAGTACAACAGGTGAAGAAAAAGAAATAGTTGCAAATGTACCTGTTGCCGATAATGTAGTAAATAATGAACAAAGTAATGATAGTAAAACTTATGAAGTTGATTATAGTAAATATTTAGGTGTTTTAGAAATACCAAAAATTGGATTAAAAAGAGGATTTTATAATGTAGGTTCAAGATATAACAATATTCAATATAATGTAACTATGGTTGAAGGATCAGATCTTCCTGATGTTGTTAATGGAAATTTAATTTTAATGGCTCATTCAGGAGATGCGTATATTTCATATTTTGCATATTTATACAGATTGAATATTGGCGATAGTGTCTATGTTACATATAATGGAGTAAAATATCATTATCAGATTGTAAATATATACAATGTACCAAAAACTGGTCTTGCTAGAGTAATAAGAGATCATGGTAAGACTACACTTACAATGTTTACATGTACTAAAAATGATGATTATTCTCAGACATTTTATATATCTGAATTAGTTGGTTAGAAGGTGATTTTATGACTTTATCTTTAATAGAGAAAATTGGAATTATTTTTAAATATACTTTTTCATCTTTTCTATCTATTGAGATGCTTATATTAACCCTTCTTTTATTTTGTGTTTTAATTTATAATTTAAAAAGAAAAAATCAATTAGTTCAAATGCTTTCTCTTGGAGTCTATTTAGGCTTTGTAATAGGAATTATAATAAGTTATGGAGCATATGTACAAACAAGTGTTAATTCTTTTGTAAAAGCAATTTTAAATTATATTTATTTTCCATCTACCGTTGTATATTTCTTTATCCTAGTATTTGTAACTATTATGATTTTGTATACATTATTTTCTAAGAAAATTACTGATTTTAAAAAAATTATTAATTATTTGTTCTTTAGTATAATTTACTTTTTCTTTATGTCATTTATGGCTCTTTCTGCATATGATGGAGTAGACTTAATGGATATTACTAATTTATATAAGAATGATACTATATTATCTTTAGTACAAATAAGTAATTTTTTATTAGTAATATGGTTATTATTTACAGGATTTTATTATTTATATAAGTATTTTAAAAAGAGATTTGATTAAATCTCTTTTTAGTTTGTTGCGCAATATTCTTCAAATGATATATTATGTTCTTTTATGTATTTTGCAGCTTTAAGCCCAACATATCTATAATGCCATGATTCAAATTCATAACCTGTTTCATTTTCTTTATCTTTTGGAAATCTTAGAATAAATCCATATTTATAAGCATTATCTTGCATCCAAGTATATTCTTTTGTTTTTTCAAAATTAGTATAAGTTTCTTTTACATTATATACATCAACTGCAAGACCTGTTTGGTGTTCTGAATTTCCTGGCCTTCCAGAATATGTGTCTGCAGCTTCTTTACCATCTGTTTTTACATATCTATTATATAAATCTACTTGGTATTCATAACTCCTATATGTTGACATGGCAATTACTTTTAGATTTTGTTTTGCTGCATCTTTTGAAAGATTTTCAAAAGCATTTTTTGCTTCACTTACCATTTTCATATTACTAAGCGCGTATGATGAGTTAATATTTTCTAAGTTTTCTGGTACATAGTCTTCTGTTAAATAATTGTGTTTATTTACTAGTATATTTATGCTATTTAGATTAGTTGCTTTTTTCATATCTTCATATGGTTCTTTGTCTAAATCCATATTTACATCTTTTATAATTTGTTCTATTTCTTTATCAGGATTTTTACTTTTATAATTAATATATCTATCTAGGTTGTCCATTTTAAAGTATTTTATTTTTTTGTTTATATTGTTTAATTCTTTTAGTTTCTTTTCTTTTTCAGAGTCTTCTTTTTTATTAGTTGTTTTATCTATTACTTCATTTTTATTTTTAGGTGTATCTACATTTTTTAATATGAATGACATTAGTTTTGTTGTTCCAAAAATAATTAATATTATAAATATTATGAAAATTATAAAATTCTTTTTTTTGAGTTTAATTTTTACTTTTCTTTTTTTTCTTTTCTTTTTTTGCATAATATCACCTAGTAATATAATAGCATTCTTTTTTTATTTTATGTATAAAATGATTTATTTTTACATAAAAAATATTAGGAGGATTTATGAGAAAACTTTTAATTTTAATTATTTGTTTCTGCTGCTTTTTACCAGTAAAGATTTATGCTTTAGAATATTTACCTAATGGTAAGAGTGGTATTTTGATTGAGGCTAATAGTGGAAAAATAATATTTTCTAAGAATGAAAACGAAAGACTTAGTATTGCTTCTATGACTAAAATGGTTGCACAAATTATTATTCTTGAAGAAGTAGAAAAAGGTAATATTAAATGGAATGATATAGTTACTGTTAGTCGTAATGCAGCAAGTATGGGTGGGTCTCAAATTTATATTTTTGAAGGTGAGAAAATAAGTGTAGAAGATTTAATGAAAGGTATAAGTGTTGCGAGTGGAAATGATGCGACAGTTGCTATGGCAGAATATATTAGTGGTAGTGAAGAAAAGTTTGTTAAAAGAATGAATAAAAAAGTTAAAGAATTGGGACTTAAAAATACCCATTTTAGTAATTGTACAGGACTTGATGAAGACAATCATTATTCAACTAGTTATGATATGGCAATGATTGCTAGAGAATTAGTTGTAAATCATTCAGAAATACTAAGATTTTCATCTATTTATGATGATTATTTAAGAGAAGATAGCACTAATAAATTTTGGCTTGTTAATACCAATAAATTAATTAATTCGTATGATGGAGCAGATGGCTTGAAAACAGGTCATACTGATGCTGCAGGGTATTGTTTAGCGGCAACTGCTAAAAGAAATAATCTAAGGCTAATTGGCATTGTTTTAGGAGAAGAAAATAGTAAAGTTAGAAATAGTGAAATGGTTGATTTATTAGATTATGGATTTAATACTTTAAAAGTAAATACATTAAAAAGAAAAGGAAGTATTGTTGAAAAAGTAAAATTAGAAAAAGCAAATAAAAAATATTTGGAATTTTATTTAAAAGATGACTTAAATGTATTTGAAGAAGATGTTTCAAAGAAAAAATATGACTATAAAATAGAATTAAATGAAATTAAGTATCCTATTTATAAAGGAGACATTATAGGTAAGATAAATGCTACACTTAATAATAAAGTAGTTGCAACATCTGATTTAGTTTCTAATAAAAATATATATAAGATAAAGTATTTAGATTTAATTGTTCAAAATATTTGGAATATTATTATAGGAAGTTAGACAGCTAATTGGCTGTTTTTTCTTTTAAATATATCTTTTTTATATGAGATATTTTTGTTATAATAATTTATAGATAGTAATAAAAGTGAGGCTAAAATTATGGGAAAGGGAAAAAAACCTTATAATTATAATGGTAATAGAAAATACAATAGGAATGTAAAAAATAACAAAAATAATAACAATAGAAATAAAAGACCAGTTAATTTAGAAAATACAACTAGAATTAGAGTAGATGATACTAGACTTAATGATGCTGAAACATTAGATACTAGTTTTTTAGAAGGAAGAATGGAATTAAAGGTAAAGAAAAATGGTAAGCTAAAAGAAAAAATATTAAGTAGTGATAATAGTTTAATAGTAAGACTTAAATTACTAAAAAATATGTTCTTTGGATTAGCACTTTTATGTATTTTAATACTTATCGTTTTAGTTGGATTCAATAGTTTAAGTAATTCTTCAAAGAAAAATAAAGTTAAAGAGACTCCTATTTCTTCAACTGATAAAGCAAATGATAAAGAAGAAGTTTCAAATAAGATAGTTGACGATAATTACTTGTTTGTTGGAGATTTTTCTATTGATAAATTAAATAAAGATGACTTTGATTTAGATTATCATTATGTTAAATCATCAGAAGAAAATTTAACTACTTCAGATTTAATTAATGATTTAAAGAAAAAAATATATGATTATAATCCTTCAGATGTATTTTTAAGTATTGGAATGACAGATTTAAAAGATAATAAAAGCATTGATGAAATAATTGATAATTATAGTAAAATAATTGATTCAATAAAGGATAATAGGCCTAACGCTAATATTTATATTGAATCACTATATCCGATAGATAAAGACAATAAGAAATCTTTATTAAGTGATGATATTGATAATGATAAGATTAAAGATTTAAATAAAAGATTAAAGAGTCTTTCTAAGGAGAAAAAAGTTAAGTATATTGATTGCTATTCTTTACTTGAAAAAGATGGTAAATTAGATTCTACTTATACTGATAATGGGGTTTATTTGAATAAAAAAGGATATAATGTTCTTATAAAAAATATAAATAGTATTTTAGGATGATTAGTATGAAGAATAAGCTCTTTAATAATAAAAGTAAATTAATTGTATTGATAGTTTTATTAATAATATTAATTTTTTCTTTTATTAGTTTGGTTATTATAAATTTTACTTCTTTAAAAAAATATGATGATGTTATTTTAAATAATATTTATGTGGATGAGTTTGATTTAAGTGATTATGATTATAAGAGTGCTAAATCTAAGTTAGAGTTTTATGAAGATTATTTGCTTAATAAAGATATAGTTTTTAAAATAAATAATAAAGAGTATAAGTATAAATTAAAAGATTTAGGGGTAAAAGTTGATGCAGATAAGACACTTGATAGTATTAAGAAGTATCAAAGTAAATTAAGTATTTCTAAGAAGGTTCATATAAAGAAGTATGGTAAGAAGAAAGTATTTAATGTTTATTATAAAGTAGATAATGGTAATATTAATACTTTGATTGATACATTGAAGAAGAGTGTTAATGTAAGTGTAGTTAATGGGTATTTTGATGCTAGTGATGGAGTTAAGTATGTTGCTGGAGTTGATGGGTTTACTTTAAATGAAACGTTAGCTAAAGAAAAAATAAGTGATTATTTTGTAAATGCAATTGATAAAGATATTGTTATTGAACTAACTGGTGATGTTGTTAATTCTACAGCAAACGAAGCATATAAGACGATTGATACTATGACATCTTCTTTTATGACAAAGTTTAATGTATGGGAAGGTACTAGACCTACTAATTTAAGGGTTGCTCTTAATTATATTAATGGAGCTATAGTTGAGCCTGGAGAAATATTTTCTTATTATAAATATGCTGGTCCTTACGATAAAAAAGGTTATGTTTTCTATTATCAATTTGTTGGTAATGGAGTATGTCAGATTGCAACTACTGTTTATGATGCTGCTTTACTAGGTGGCCTTCAAATTGTTAAGAGATATCCTCATGCTAAGAAGAGTGTTTATGTCGACGGTGGACTTGATGCGACAGTTGCTAGTTATTCAAGTGGATGGAATGTAGATTTTCAATTTAAGAATACATATAAATATCCAATTTATATAAAAGCTTATGCAGTTGGTGGAGAAGCTCATGTAGAGTTTTGGTCTAATAGTAATGCTAAAGAAGGTAAAACTTATGAAACAGAATCTGTGAGTTTAGGTGGAAGAGGATACAAGACATATTTACGTACATATAAAGATGGAAAAATGATTGATAGAAGTCTTATTGATACAACATGGTATATAGAAGATTAGGATTATAGTTCTAATCTTTTTTTTATTTCATAATATTAATTAGAAAGCGAGGAAATAATCATGGAAATGTTAAAAGTAAGTAGTAAATCTAATCCAAATAGTGTTGCTGGAGCAATTGCTAATATATTTAGAGAAAGAGGAAATGTAGAAATACAAGCAGTAGGTGCTGGAGCACTTAATCAAGCAATTAAAGCAGTGGCTATTGCAAGAGGATTTGTTGCACCAACAGGTAAAAATTTAGTTTGTATACCAGCTTTTCAAGATATAGCAATTGATGGAGAAGAAAGAACAGCAATTAAACTTATTATTGAATCTAAATAAAATAAATTTAATTATAAATTAAATATTACTTCTATTTTGAAGTAATATTTTTTCTTATTACTGTAAAAATTTTCTTTTGAATAATCTAGTAAAAATGATAAACTATATATAATAGAGATGATGATATGAAGAAAAAAATGTTATTTATAGGAATTATTTTAATTTCAATTTTTAGTTTATATGATGTAAGTATAGTAAGTGTTAAAGCAGACTCTGGGTTTGATACTGATTATGGCTCATCTGGAGATGGAGGCTCTTCATCTGATTCTTGGAGTGGAAGTGATAGTAGTGGAGGTAGCTATAGTAGTGGAGGTGGCTCTAGTAGTTCTCCAATTTTAGATACTATCTTTCTTGTTACTCTTATAATATTTTTTACTATGAAACATTTTTCAGTAAAAGATAGTACACTTAGTAATAGTGAATTTATTAAAAAAATTGATCAAATGAATTTAGATGCTGTACCACTTAATGAAATTAATAAATATATTAAAAACTTTAATTCTGTTAAATTTATGAAGGAAAGATATATAGATTTTATAGATATTCAAAATGCTTGGATGAATTTTGATTATGATAAATTAAGAAGTTTATTAACAGATGAGTTATATAATCAATATGAGATGCAACTTAATACATTAAAAGTTAAAAATGAATGTAACATTATGAGTGATTTTACTTATCATCATGGTGTAATAACTGGTATTATGGAAGAGAATAATCAAATAATTGTTACTATAAATTTATTAGTTTCTTTTTATGATTATATCGATGCAGGTGGAGTAGTAGTACGTGGTAGTTCAAGTAGAAAAGTCAAGATGTTATATGAAATGACTTTTATAAGTGACATTGATAATAATATTGATAAATGTCCACATTGTGGAGCAAGTATTACAAAAGATGCATCACAAAGATGTGAATATTGTGGATGTGTAATTACAAATGTTTCTGATAAATGGGTTTTAAGTAAGAAAAAAGCAATTGCTCAAGAAGATGAAAGGTAGAAATATATATGAAAATAGAAGAATTAGTTAAAAGAGATAAAACTTTTACTGAAGCAAATTTATTAGCAAAAGTTGATAATACATTCATTATGTTTTTAAGCTCTATTATGGTAGGTAATTTAGATAGAGTAAAGCATAAGATAAGTAATAGTTTATTTAATGAGTATAATTTAGTTTTAAATAGACTAAAAGAAAGTAATGAAATACAAATGTATGATGAATTAAATGTAAAGTCATCTGAAATAATTGATATAGAGGAAGATAATAATAAATATATAGTTAAAATTAGATTAGTTGCAAGATATATAAAGTATAAGATTGATAGTAATACTCATAAGTTTAAGAATGGTAATAATACTAGTAGAGTAGAAGAAAAATATATTTTAATTATGACGAAATCTAAGGGTGCGATAGATGAAGACATTATTAAAGTTTGTCCTGGATGTGGAGCAAATGTTGATGTGAATAATTCTGGGAAATGTTCTTATTGTGGAACTATATATAATACAAAAGATTATGATTGGATTTTAGATAAAATTGTTGAAGATATAGATTAATATGAAAAAGAAAAAAATGAGCAATGATTAAATGATTAAAGTTAGTATTTTTGTACTAACTTTTCTTTACTAAAATTTTTCTGTGCATTATAATTAAATTATAGATAGGAGGCTTTTTATGAATGATAATGATTACACAATTTTTTGTTCTAGATGTGGAGCTGAAATGAAAAGTAGTGCAAGATATTGTATGAAATGTGGTAATTTAAATCCTGATCATCCAGAAAATAAGACTATGGAGAAATTTATTCCAAAGTCTCAAGGATATTTTGTTGGTTCTGGAAAGTCAATAGTTGGTGCATTAGATCCTAGTAGTGGACTTATACTTAGTGTTGCGAATAATACTGGTAGTTCAAAATTATGTTTTTTACTTACATTTGGCATATATTTTATTATAGTTTTTTTAATTGGATTATCTACAGTTTTAGGTCTTAGTAATATTTATGATATTATTTATACTAATTTAGCTGTAATTTTTCTAATTCTTTCTATAATTTTTATATTTGTATATTCAAGTGAAAGAATGTATATGAAAATGAATAAACCTTGGTGGGCTGCATTAGTACCTTTTTATAATTATTTTGTTTTGTCTGAGGCAGTTTTTAATAATATGCTTTTAGGTTTTCTTATATTTGTTCCTATTGTTGGAAATATATATATGCTTATTTTGTACTATAAGCTTGGAAAATCATTTAATAAAAATGGTGTTTTAACAGCACTTTTACCTTTAATTATGATACCAATTATAGGATTTGGAGATTCCTTATATAATAATAGAAATTATGTAAAAAATGATTCTAAAAATTCTCTTGAAAAAGATTACAAGTTTAAGAAAATTTCATTTTCATTTTCAATTTTTTTAATTCTTATTAGTCTTATTAATATTTGTTATGTTAATTTAGGGGATTTAATAAAAATTGCTTCTTCTAGTGGAGATTGGTATTACTATTATGCTGGTAATAAGATGTATAAAGAAGTAAAGAAACAGATGGAAGATGGTACTTATGAAATTACTTGTGATGATGTTGTATATAGAAGGGAAGATGGAACAATATATTTTTATTATTTAGATGTTGGTGATGAATATAATTTGATGTTTTCTGTTACAAGAAATCCAATAGAAGGGTATGTTAAAGTTGTTTCTTTAAATGGAGAGAGAAAGTATTATGTTTCAGTAACTGATGGTAAAAGAGGAATAAAAGAAATAGATGCTGATGAATTAAAAGTATCTAGTGCTAGTGATTTTAAGAAGTTGGATGAGACTTATATAAATTCTAAAAGATGTGAATTAGAATAAAAAAATTATAAATGAGGATTTTTATGAAAAAAAACAATAAAGTTATTTGGTTTTTAGTAGGTATAATTATAATAATATTTGTAGTTTTAGGTATTTTGATTGCTAATAATATAATAGTTGTTAATAATGATAATACTAAAGTTGTTAATAGTGAAAAAGTAAAAGAAATAGTTGATAATAAAACTAGTAGCGATTCTAATAATAATAAAGATGAAAGCAATGAGATTAAGAAATTTAGTTTTGAAACAGCATATGGAAGAGAAACAATTGAGGCAGAAGATGCTCTTGCTGGACAAGGTAGTGCTGGTGCAAGTAATAATATCTTTTATTTAAAAGATAATAAATTATATTTATATGGTCATGGTGATGGTGATGAATTACTTGCAAATGGAGTTGATAAAATTTATTATGAAACAAAGTATGCTGATCAAATTACTGTTGTTTTAAATAGTAGTTCAACTATTAGTAAAGAAAATGGTTATATTGAATATGAAAGGTAATAATTGGTGAGATTTTGTGAAAAAGAATAATAATTTAATTGTAATTATTTTAATGGGAATAATTATATTAATATTAGTAGTTTTATGTATTTTATTTGCTACTAGTAAGATATCTCTTAATTTAGATGAAAATAATAAAATAGAAGAAAATCAAGATAAGTCTAGTAGTCAGAAAAATAATGATTATAAAATTAGTTATAAAGATGAAGAGTATATTACTAAAAATAGTCATAATAATGATAGTACTATAAATAAAAAAAATATAATAAGTGTTAAAAATAATGATAATGAGAAATCTGCTCTTGCAATAGAGTCTAAATTAAATGATATTTCTAATAAAGAATGGGAAGAAATAAAAAATATGGCGGATGAGAGTAAGGAAAATACATATGACGGAATTGGTGTTAATTATATATTTAAAAATGGTGTAATTAATGGTTCTAGATTAACTTTTCTTGCTAATGTATCTGGTAGTTTTGGTGGAGTTTCATGGTTAAGTGATGAAGGGTATAATTTTGATGCTGAAACTGGAGAGTTATTAAAGTTAGAAGATATTGGAACTGGTGTATATGATTATGTATATAATACATGTATTAGTAATCTTGAAGTCGAGACATCTCTTTTTGATAATTGGAAAAACAGTGTTAAAGAAGAGTTAAACAAAGATGGTAATTGGTATTTTACAGATAATGGAATAAGAATAGTTTTTCAGAAATATTCTATTTCAGATGGTAGTTTTGGTATAAAAACAGTTGATATAAAAAAGGATGAAATTAATAAATATTTACTTGATAAGTACAAGATAAAATAAAGAGTACTTGCAAAAGTTATAATTATTTTATATAATAATTTCAAGTCGTTAATTAGAACTAATAATAAGACTATTTAAGCAAAGAGAGTTCGTGGTTGGTGTAAACGAATGTTAAATACTTATTTATCTACTCTATAGATGATATTTTATCCGGGTAATACCGTTATCTAAATAAGTTAAATAAAGGATGGTACCGTGCACTTGCACTCCTTGGTATCATTCTTTTTTTGTATTTTGGAGGTGAATTATGGAAAAACATATAAAGACTGGTATTGGAGTTTTAATTGAAGACAAAGACAATAATAAAATTTTACTTGGACATAGAGTTGTTTCGGCAAAAGATATTGGTGGTATTTATGAACCTGATTCTTGGACACTTCCTGGTGGTAAGCAAGAATATGATGAGACAACGATTGAGGCGGGTATTCGTGAAGTTAAGGAAGAAACTAATTTAGATGTTTCTAGTTTAGAGTTATATTTTGTCTCGGATGATATTGCAGTTGATAGACATTATGTAACGATTGATTATATTACTAATAATTTTGTTGGAGATATTAAAATAATGGAACCTACTAAGATTGATGAGTGGAGATGGTTTTTGATTGAAGAACTTCCAGAAAATATATATTTTCCATCAAAAAAATGTATTGAATATTATTTAGAAAATAAAAAAAGAAATGAGGATTAGATATGATAGATATTAAATTAATAAGAGAAAACAGAGATTTAGTAAAAGAAAATATTAAAAATAAATTTCAAGATGAGAAATTACCTTTAGTTGATGAAGTTTATGAATTAGATAAAAGAGTTCGTGAAGTTCAAGTTAAAGCTGATGGATTAAAGGCTGAAAAGAATAAACTTAGTGGTGAAATTGGTAAATTAATGAAGGATGGTAAAAAGGAAGAGGCTGAAGAAATAAAGAAAACTATTCAAGAAAATGCTGATGAAATCACTAAATTAGAAGAAGAACAAGAAACTTTAACTAGTCAAATTAAAGAAAAAATGATGATTATTCCACAAATTATGGACCCATCTGTACCAATCGGAAAAGATGATAGTGAAAATGTTGAAGTTCAAAAATTTGGAGAACCATTTGTACCTGATTATGAAATTCCACATCATGCAGATATAATTGCTAGAGTTAATGGAATGGATAAGGAAGCAGCTGGCAGAACTAGTGGTGAAGGATTCTATTATTTATTAGGTGATATTGCAAGACTTCATGAAGCAATGCTTGCATATGCAAGAGATTTTATGATTGATGCAGGATTTACTTATGCAATTCCTCCATTTATGATTCATAGTGATGTTGTAACTGGAGTTATGTCTTTCCCAGAAATGGAAGCAATGATGTATAAGATTGAAGGAGAAGACTTATATTTAATTGGAACAAGTGAACATAGTATGATTGGTAAATTTAAAGATCAAATTTTAAAGAAGGAAGAATTACCAGTACATATGACAAGTTATTCACCATGCTTTAGAAAAGAAGGTGGAAGTCATGGACTTGAAGAGCGAGGACTTTACCGTGTTCACCAATTTGAAAAACAAGAAATGATTGTTATTTGTGAACCAGAAGAATCTATGGAATGGTATGAGAAAATGTGGAAGTTAACTGTTCAATTATTTAGAAACTTTGATGTACCAGTTAGACAACTTGAATGTTGTAGTGGAGATTTAGCAGATTTAAAAGTAAAATCTTGCGATATTGAAGCTTGGAGTCCAAGACAAAAGAAATATTTTGAAGTTGGAAGTTGTTCTACATTAGGAGATGCTCAAGCAAGACGTTTAGGTATCCGTGCAAAAGGTGAAAAAGGAACATATTATTTACATACATTAAATAATACAGTAGTTGCTACTCCAAGAGGACTTATTGCTGTAATTGAAAACAACTATCAAGAAGATGGTTCAATCAAGATACCAAAAGCATTACAACCATACATGGGTGGAAAAACTGAAATTAGACCAACTAAATAGAGAATTAATTTTCTCTATTTTTCTTTTATTTATCTATTTTGTATTAATTTACATCTTAAAATATAAATGATATAATTTTTGTAGGATGTGATAATATGAACGATAATGTGGGTTTTGGAAATATAAATAATACAGATTTTTTATTTGATAATAGTGATACTAATGAGTCATCTTCTGCTAATTCAAATAATAAAGTATATTCTTGCCTAAATTGTGGAGTAAAAGTTTTAACAAATAATAATATAAGTACTTGTCCAATTTGCTCAGGAAATATGAGTAGTATAACTGATAATGTTAAAGCAATAGATGGTTATATTCCTTTTACTAAGAATATTGATGAGGTTAGAAAACTTTATAAGAAAAAAGTTATATTTAATCCTATAGTTCCTTTTATATTTAAGAAGAAGTCTACTATTGATTCAATTACTCCAGTATATGTTTCTGCGACATTAAATGATGCTAATATTAGTGGTAATTCTTTATTTTTAGGTGGTAATAAAACAGTTAAAAATCAAAAATTATCTACTATTTCTAAGACTGAGTTATCATATACTTCTAATTTTGATTATAAAAATGTTTTAATAAATTCTTGTTCTAAGATAGATGATAATTTATTTAATTCTATTTGTAATTATTCATGTAATGTAGAAGCATATAATGATGAGGTATTAAATAATATTTGTATTTTATCTGATAGTAGTTTAGAAGATGTAAAAAATAAACTTAATAAAAAGATAATGAATCATGCTTTAATCATAATAAGAGATAATATAAATTATGGGTTAAAAAAGTTATCTAAAAATGAAATGATAATTACTAATAATTCTTGTAGAAATATATTAGTTCCTATATATTTATTAAATGTTAATTATAAGGGTAAAAGTTATAAATTTATATGTAATGGTGAAAATGGTAATAATAATATTAAGTTACCTATAGGAATAGTTGAGACTATTATTTTCTCTATTTTATCATTTTCAATTATTTTACTTATTTCATTTTTGTTTACGAAGTTTTTTTAGGAGGTGTCATTTATGAAGAAATTTAAGTTTATTATATTTGGTTTATTTATATTTTTTATAGTAAATAATAATGTGTTTGCTAGTACTAATACATATACTAGGACAAAAGAGGCACCTCTTGTACCTAAAGATGTTGTTGTTGATGAGAATAATATTAATAATATTTTAAATACTCCTGCAGTTTCTAGTAGTGAAAAAGTTTATGATTATGCGGATTTATTAACTGATGATGAGGAGAAAAAGTTAGTTACTAGTATTAATGAATATATTAGTAATAGTACAATTGATGTTGCAATTGTTGCTACAAATAATTTAAATGGTTATAGTATTTCTGACTATGCATATAATTTTTATGACTATAATGATTTTATGAGTGATGGAGTTGTTTTTGTTATAAATGTTGGAGGAAGTGAGCCTGAAATATTTATGGGAAATAGTGGAGCAACTGATGGGAAAGTATTTACTATTTATACACAACAGAGAATAAATCAGATGCTTGCTTATATTTACAAGAATGTTAGTGCTAAGAATTATTATAATGCATGTGATGATTATGTTAAACTTCTAAAAGGTTATTTTAATATAGATAGAGGTGGAAATTATAGAGTAAATGAAGAGGGAAAATTAGTTAAGAGTATTCCATGGATTGAGATTATTACTTTAGCTTTAACTCTTACATTTATAATTGTTATAGTATCTATTACTAAGTTAAATTCTAATAAAAAGGTATCTTTTGCAGATACACTTGATAATTGTATTGATAAAAATACTTTAATGGTTAAGATTAATTCTAGTAATGAGACATTTATAAATAATAACTTTCAAAATAAAATTTAATGTTGTATAATTAATTTATAATAATTAGATAGGAGAAGTTAATATGGGATTAATTAGAGCTGCTGTTGGAGCAGTTGGAAGTACTCTTCATGATCAATGGAAAGAGTATATTAAATGTGATGATTTAGGTAATAATATTTTAATGAGAAAAGTATCTACACCTAATGGAATTATTACAAAGGATAGTGCTATTCAAGTAGCACCAGGGCAGATGGCAATTATTTATGAAAATGGTAAAATTTTAGATGCTACTGCAGAAGCAGGAATTTATACATTTGATCAATCATCTTCACCATCATTCTTTGCTGGTCAATTTGGAGATGTATTTAAAGAAATGTGGAATCGTTTTGTATATAATGGTGGTACAAGTAAAGAACAAGCAGTATTTTATGTAAATGCTAAAGAAATTATGGATAATAAGTTTGGAACACCAGCACCAGTTCCATTCCAAGATTGGTCTCATCCAATTCCAAATCAAATGACTGGAGCAATGAGTCCTTTAAGAGTAGAAGTTAAATGTTTTGGTAAATATACATTTAAGATTACAGATCCTGCTGTTTTTATGTCAAAAGTTATGGGAGTTGCTGATGAATATACTAAAGATGATATTTGTGAGCAAATGAGATCTGAGGTAATTGGGTCTTTCCAAAATGTCTTAAATGAATTAGGAAATAGTGCTCATAAAGTACCTGTATTAGAGTTACCAAGCAGTACTGATGAAATTAAGAAGATAATGGATGAAAAAGTATTTGATCAACCTATTAGAGATAGAGGATTAAGTATTGTTGGATTTATAGTAGAGAGTGTAACATTAGATGAAGAGTCTAACAAGAAGATTGATAATTATGAATTATCAAGTAATACATTCATGCAACAAGGTACACTTACTGGTGCATATGCACAAGCAGTACAAGATGCTGCTAATAACGCAAATGGAGCTGCAAATGGATTCATGGGTGTTGGAATGATGAATATGGCAAGTGGTGGAGTAGTTGGAGGAGCTACAAATGGAGCTTTTGCAAATCAAACTACACAAGGTGCTACTCAAAATTATGACCCATATAATGGAGGCGCACAACAAGCAGGTGCACAACCACAAGCTACTTCTACAAATGTAGCAACAGATGTACCAAAATTCTGTCCTGATTGTGGAACTGCTACAAATGGAGCAAAGTTCTGTTCTAACTGTGGACGCAAATTAGCATAGAAAAAATAGTCTTTTATGGCTATTTTTTATTTTGTTTCTTTACTAAAAACTTAGTAGTTTAAGGGTACAATTACTATATTTTTGTATTATTATTTTGCAATAAATATCTTTTATGTTAATTGATTATTTGCTTAAAATAGGAGATTTTTAGTTTTACTATATTTTTATTATTTTTCTTTTTTTTAAAACTTAATCTTTGTTTTTACCTTATTTTATAAGGAAATTAGTTAATATATTAATTTTTTATAGCAAGAGTTGTCGACCTAATTTGACAATAATTATGGATATTGCTAGAATAGAGAGCGTCACAAACAAAGAGGTGTTTTTATATGATTAATAGAGAACAACAAATGATTGAACAAGTTTCAGAGGAACCATCCCTGATCTTCAAATTTATAAAAGACGGAGAATTTGAAGTAATTGAAAAAATGGTAGAAGAAAATCTAATTGATGTTAATTTAGTAGATAGTCTTGGAAATGACGTTATTACTAGATTATTAAAAGCAAGAGAATATGATTTAGTTATTACACTAATGAAGAAAAGAAATTGGGATGTAAATCATCAAAACGTTGATGGAAATACATTTGGTCATATTTTAGCTTTAGATAACTCAATTAGTACTGTAAGTATTGTAAATCAATTAATTAAGAAAACTAAATTTTTACCTAATATAAAAAATAAAAAAGGTGAAACTATTCTTGATAGAGCTCTTAATAATAATTATTTATGTGCTGCATTTAAAATTTTAGAAGATAAAAGATTTAATTCAATAGATGTATTTTCTTTTAAGAACTTAATTAATGCTAGTATTAATAATACTTATTATGGAAAATATTCTAAATTAAATAACTTAGAAATTATAGTTGATAATTTAGAGAAGAAAGAGTTAAATTCAACAATGACTGATTTAATTAATAATATATGTGATAATATGGATACTATTAAGAATGATATTTTAAATAATAATTCTAGAATACTTAATAATTTAATTAATAGTCATTTAGATTAAGGGAATAAACTTGTTTTATTCTTTTATTTTTGGTATTATAATCTAAGTTAAAGGAGTGGTATTTATGCATTTACCTGATTATAAAGAAGCAAGATCTCGTCAACATAGAGATTATAATAGAATAGATTTTGATATTAAAGAAGAAGTTATCAACAAATATAGTGGAAAGAAGTATTTTTTAAAGACATATGGTTGTCAAATGAATGAGCATGATAGTGAAAATATTGCTGCTTTACTTGAAAAACTTGGATTTACTAGAGTTGATGATTATAATGATGCTGACCTTGTTTTATTAAATACGTGTAGTATTAGAGAAAATGCTCATAATAAAGCTTTTGGTATGCTTGGAAGACTTAAACATTTAAAGATGGATAAGAAGGATTTAATAGTAGGTCTTTGTGGTTGTATGGCACAAGAGGCAAGTGTTGTTGAAGAAATTCTTAAAGATTATAAATTTGTTAATTTTGTATTTGGTACACATAATTTATATCAATTACCTGAAATAATTGATACTGCTATTAATGAGAATAAACAACAAGTAGAAGTATTTTCAAGAGAAGGTGATTTAGTTGAAGGATTACCTGTAGTTCGTACTAATAATTATAAAGCATATGTTAATATTATTTATGGATGTGATAAGTTCTGTACTTATTGTATTGTTCCATATACTAGAGGAAGAGAAAGAAGTCGTAAGAAGGAAGATATTCTAAAAGAGATAGATGAACTTGTAAGAGACGGTTATAAAGAAGTTACTCTTCTTGGACAAAATGTCAATGCTTATGGAAAAGATTTATATGATGACTATAATTTAGGTGATTTACTTGAAGATATAGCTTTAAAAGATATTCCAAGAATTAGATTTATGACAAGTCATCCATGGGATTTTACTGATAAGATGGTTGAGGTTATTGGAAAATATCTAAATATAATGCCTAGTGTACATTTACCAGTACAAAGTGGTTCATCTAGAATTCTTAAGTTTATGGGAAGACGTTATACTAGAGAAAGTTATTTAGAATTATTTGATAAGATTAAGAGTACTGTTCCTGGTGTTTCAATTTCTACTGATATTATTGTAGGTTTCCCAGGAGAGACTGAAGAAGATTTCCAAGAAACACTTAGTTTAGCAGAATATTGTAAATATGATAATGCATTTACATTTATTTTCTCTGCCCGAGAAGGAACACCTGCTGCAAAATTACAAGATGATACTGATATCAAGACTAAAGAAGAAAGACTTTATAGATTAAATGATGTAGTTAATAAATATTTCTTAGAAAATAATAAGAAACTAGAAGGAAGTGTTCTTAAAGTTTTGGTAGAAGGTGTGTCTGAGAAGAAAGATATGTACTATGGTTATAGTGAGACTAATAAACTAATAAACTTTACTGGAAAAGATATAAATGCTGGTGATATTGTGGATGTTAAGATTACATCTGCTAAGACATGGAGTTTAGATGGAGAAATAGATGAATGATATATGGAGAACTTGTATAGTGCAATTGATGAAGTTGTTCTTTCTATAAAAGAGTCAAAAGAATATAAAATGTGTCTTTCTTTGAAAGAAAAAATGGATAAGAACATTGATTTAAAAAATAAAGTAAATAAAATTAAAATTTTACAAAAAAAATATATTAGAAGTGGATATGATTCTTCTATAAAAAGTGAATTAGATAAATTAAATGAAGAGTTATTTAATATTCCAATTTATAAAATATATTTAGACAATTTAGAAGTAGTGAATCAAAAAATTGATTATGTAAAAGATAGTTTAAATGATTACTTTTATAAATTATTTAATGAATAAAAAAAGAAGTATTAGTATTTTGTTTCTAGTACTTCTTTTGTTCTTTTTACTGCATCTTTTATAAAATCTTCTACAAGATATGTATCAAAACTATATGTTTGTTCTTGTTTTGAGTTTTCTATAATTATTCCCATTTTATTTATTAAAATATCTAATTTGTCTATAGGAATTTCATCAATTATTGTTTTTGGTCTTTGGAACTCTTCATAAAATAATGATAGGTCCATATTATGATTTTCAATTATTTGAATATTTATATTAGTATAATCTGAATAAATCATATTTGTAATTTGTTCTTCATTTGCATGAATTATAGTACCATCTAGAAGTTTTATAGAAGTTCCTTCAGCAATTTTTGGCATAAATTCTTCATACCATAATTTATCTGTATATAGATGTATAAAATATCCTAATTCAAAATCATTCTTTTTAAATTTTCTATATTTTGTAGTGTAAATATCCAAGTTTGGAATATCGTTATCTGTATTAATAATAAAGTGAGATTTATCTTTAGTTTCTCCAATTTGTTTAGCAATATCTGGTGCGATAGATCCTAAATAATAATCTTTTCTATTTTTTATATTAAATTCTTTTTCTAATTCTTTTGCAATTGCAAGATGAATAACAGCTGATGCCATATTTATTACCTCCTATTATTATAAGTATATCATAAAATTTGTACTTTTCTTTTATATTATGCATAAATTATAGTGGAGGTATATATGGCTAATTATAAAGAGATTGTTACTAAAGCAGTAATATCTAAAGGAAAAAAACTATTTACAACAAATCATAGTGTAGCAGTTACTAATCCATCTACTATACTTGGGTGTTGGGTAATAAATCATAATTTTAATGGAAGTCTTGTTGATGGGAAAATAGTAATAGATGGTAGCTATGATGTTAATATTTGGTATTCTAGTGAAAATGATACTAAAACTTTAGTTGTTACAGATACAAATACTTATCATGAAGTAATTAATATGAGAGAACATGAAGAGGGTGTAGACGAAGAAATTATTGTTAGAAGTTTGAGACAACCTAGTTGTATTAAAGCAGACATAGAAGGAGATAATATAACTTATACAATTGAAAAGGAGCTAGGTATTGAATTAGTTGGAGATATTAAGGTTAAGATAGAAGCTAATTTAGATGAAGATCCTTGGGATGAGATAGAAGATACAAGTAATGATAATGTAAAAAATAGTGAATCATCTTCTAATATAGATGATGTTAATGAGAACTTTATTGAAGAAGAAACAATTTAATTGACAATTTAAATTTACTTAATTATAATAACATTCAATTTGGGGTGTATTATGGAAAATTCTTATGAAGTAGATAAAGATATAGAAGAAACTTCTGCTCTTTTAAATGGAGAAGATGTATCAAGTAATTATGATTTTATTTATACTCACTCTAATGAATGTTTAAGTAATTTATTTGATAATTTTGATGTAAGAGATAAAAGAGTTTTAACAGTATTATCTTCTAGTGATCAATTATTTAATTGTTTAATTAGAGATTGTTTTAGTGTAGATACTTATGATATTAATAAGTTAACGAAGTATTTTTATTATTTACGTAAATGGAATATTATATATAATGGAAAGTTTTATTTACCAAGTTCTATTACTGGTACTTTTATTTATAATATTTTAAATAAAGTTTCTATCTCATCTCCTAGTGAAGAAGAAGCTTATAAGTATTGGAGTATGTTTATTAGAAAGTTTCCTGGTTTTTTATATAAATATCTTTTTTACACTGGGGTTCGTGACAATTATAGTTTTGATTTTTCTTTAGATGATTTAAAAGATAAGTTATCTTTATATGACTTGTCTTTTAAATGTGAAGTAGTGTTGATATATCATCTAAATATGATGTTGTTATTACATCTAATATTTCTGAATACTTTGTAGATGATTTAGAGAAAATATCAAATTATAGAAATAATTTAGATAAGATACTTGATAGTAATGGGTGTGTTATCTCATCTCATATGATTAATTCACACATTCCATATTTAGAAAGTTGTTTATTTAATTCTTCATTCAATTCTTCAGAGTTTCCTTATTTTTATGATAAATTTTTTGATAGTTATTTTCCTTTAGGTTATTGCTATAAAAAGAAAAGAGATGGTGTCAACAAAAAATAGTTGACATCTTTTTAATTGTTTTATATAATATCATTGTTATTTAGAAATGGAGGGATAATAATGGCAGTTAAATTAAGATTAACAAGAATGGGTGCTAAGAAGAAACCTACATATAGAATTGTTGCTACTGATTCACGTCGTCCAAGAGATGGTCAATATTTAGAATTAGTTGGAACTTATGCACCAGTTGGTGAATGCAAAGTTAGAATCGATGAAGAAAAAGCTTTAAAATGGTTAAATGCTGGAGCTCAACCTACTGATACTGTTAAGAACTTATTAAGCAAAGAAGGAATCATGAAGAAATTTGCTGATTCTAAGAAAAAGGATAAGTAATTATGGATTTAGTAGAGTTTACTCGTGAAATAGTTGAATCATTAGTAGTTAATACTGATGGTGTTACTGTAAAAGAGTTCCCAACAGATGAAGAAAATACTATACTTATTCAAGTAATGGTAGATGAATCTGATATGGGAAGAGTTATTGGAAGAGAAGGAAGAGTTGCTAATGCTATTAGAACTTTAGTACAAGCAAAT
>ERZ808246.119-NODE-119-length-65276-cov-4.268456_pt1 | contig 65276 bp, 76 predicted proteins | sample MGYA00521083_ERZ808246 | MGnify/ENA primary metagenome ERZ808246 (study PRJEB31516, sample SAMN03275577) | gut metagenome | biome: mammalia-associated habitat; material: feces | host: Papio cynocephalus | place: Kenya | collected 2012-07-07 ... | reverse complement strand
TGCTTTTTGCTATGAATTAATCTTAGGCTAAGAAGAGCAGGGTGAACACGCCCTAAAAGCCTTATTTTCCCCATCTTCGGGCGTTTTTCTCCTTGCAATACGAACAGTATTGGCGCGTCAAAGAAACACCCGATTATGCGAAAACTAAAGCTTTTAGGGTGCTTCGCAGTTTTAAAACATCATATTTTTGTCGGTACAAGAAAAAAACGAAGCAATGCTGTCGCATTGCAAGGCTTTTTGACGCAGTAACGGCGAAAAGAGGAAGTTTTAAAACCGTATTTACCCTGCTTTTCTTAGCCTTACCTCGGAGTACCTTTGTACGCCGTCGGGCAAGTACTAAACGCCGAAAACGGCGTTTAGTATTCGATTAATTCATTCTGAACATTTTTTCCAAGCCCCTTATCCATATAAAATTCGCGGATACCGGAAAAAGTTTTTTAAAGTACACCGCGTATTATACAGTTATTCCTACAGCGGTAAAAAGGTATAGCCTTCGGACTTTGCCCATTCTATTATTGAAGAAAGCGCGTCGGCGTTATCCTTTGAAACGGCGTGCAGAAGAAGCACGCACCCCGGGTGAAGTCTTGAAGTCACCGTGTTAAAGGCATAGTCCTTGCCCTTTTGAACGGAAGTATCCCAATCGGCATAGGCACTTGACCAAAAAACGCTCTCGAAGCCGAGCGACTGCACAAGTTCAAGCGCGCTTTCGGAGCAAGCCCCTTCGGGAAAGCGGAAAAACGGCGCCGAATATCCGAAGTTTTCACGCAAATAATTATCGACCGATTCTATCTCTTTTGCCATTTGAGTTCTCGAAATTTTTGAAAAATTCGGGTGCGTATCCGAATGATTGCCGACGGTGTGACCCTCTTTTATCATTCTTGCGGCGGTTTCGGGCGCAGACTTCAAATACGGCATTGTCACAAAAAATGCCGCTGGTACTTTTTCCTCTTTTAAAACGTCAAGTATCTGCGAGGTTACGCCGTTTTCATAGCCGCAGTCAAAGGTCAAATAAATCACCTTTTCGCCTTTTGTATCAAGGCAAAGCGCGCCGTATTTATCGTATTTCTTTTGGTTTTCGACAGATATTGAATGCGGCACGCCGTTTTTTGATACGCCGAAGCTGTGATTAAACGTCTCGGTGCTGAGATGCCTTGTGTTTTCGGGGTCTTTTGCTTCAAACGACACTTTAGGCAGCGGCTCAAATCCCGTATATGTTTTGTCTGTTCCGCTGTTTTCGCCGTAAACAGCGCTTTTTGAATTTTCTATTCCGCCGATTTTAACGTTTTTTGCGGGGTTTTTCCCCTCTTTCGGCAAGGTTTCGGCTGCGGCGTTGCTTGTGTTTTGGGCACTGCTTTCAAAGACGTCGCCGACATTGCCGCAGGCGGCAAGCAAAGCGACAGCGAGCACCGCCGCCGTTAACTGCATTATCTTTTTCATACGTTCACCTCAAAACGGCAATCTTCGCACTGCAAAAAGCCGTGCGAAAACCGCCTTTTAAAACTTATTTAAACATATACTGCATATTTCCGACGATGTTGTCGAGAGCTTTTGCCGACTTTTTGGCAAGCTTTTTCATTTTCTTTTTGGGGCTGTTCATTTTTGCAATGCCGACAACCATTGCCGCTGCCGCGCCCGCGCCCAAAGCCGCCGCGCCGTATTTCATCATATCACCGTTCATTTTCATCATACTGTCTCACTCCTTTAAATATTTACCCAAAAAAGCGCAAAACCGAAATTTTACACAGTGGGTTTAATACTATTTTCACCAAATAAAAAAACTATAGTCGTAACAATTGAAAAAAATTTTTAAAAGTGTTATTATTATGTTTCGATATTTCATCAAAAAGGCTGATTTTTATGGAAAAGCAAAAAAGACTTGTAACCGTAAACGATATTTCGGGCTTCGGCAAATGCTCTTTGACGGTTGCTTTGCCGCTTATTTCGGCGGTGGGAATCGAAACGGTCTGCCTGCCGACGGCTGTGCTTTCAACGCACACGGGCGGTTTTGAAGGCTACACATATCGCGACCTTACAGACGACATTCCGAAGATTGCCGCGCACTGGAAAAGCATCGGCATTTCGTTTGACGCCATATACAGCGGCTTTTTAGGTTCTTTTCGCCAGATTAGTATGGTAAAAGATTTTGTTAAAGAGTTTAAAAAAGAAAACACGCTTTACATTGCAGACCCGTGTATGGCGGATTTCGGGAAAATGTACAGCGTATTCGATAAAAAATTTGCAAAAGAAATGACCTCACTGTGCGCACTTGCCGACATAATTCTGCCGAATATTACAGAAGCGTGCTTTATGACCGACACGCAGTATATAAGCGGCGTTCAAAGCCGTGAATATATAGAGACTCTTTTAAAAAAGCTTTCGGCTTTAGGCCCCAAAAATGTTATTTTAACTGGCGTTTCGTTTGAAAAAGGCAAGCTCGGCGCGGCGTCTTTTGACGGCAAAGAAATATCTTATTATTTTAACGACGAGCTTGAAGGCACGTTTCACGGCACAGGCGATGTTTTCACCTGCGCGTTTACGGACGCCGTCCTTACGGGCTTTTCAATAAAAGATGCCGTAAGAATTGCGGTTGACTTTACGTTTGACTGCATAAAGCGCACAAAGCTTTCAACGCCCGACACGCGTTACGGCGTTGATTTTGAGCGCGGAATCCCCTATTTGTTAAAGGAGCTGAAGCTTTTATGAGTGAGCTTAACATTGTTCTTGTCGAACCCGAAATACCCCAAAACACGGGCAACATTGCGCGCACCTGCGCCGCCACGGGCGCAAGACTTCACATTGTAAAGCCGTTGGGATTTGCAATAGACGACAAAAAGCTGAAACGCGCGGGGCTTGACTATTGGTATTTGCTCGATTTGACATATTATGAAAATCTTGACGAGTTTTTTGAGAAAAATCCCGACGGCGAATTTTTCTTTTTCACGACAAAAGCGCGAAAAGCACATTCGGATGTTTCCTATCCCGACAAAGCGTTTCTTGTTTTCGGCAAAGAAACAAAAGGGCTGCCCGAAGAGCTTCTTTTAAAACACCCCGACAGCTGCGTCAGAATACCCATGATAAATGACGCAAGAAGCCTTAACCTTTCAAACTCAGTCGCAATAGGCGTTTATGAAGCCCTAAGACAGCAGGGCTACCCAAAGCTTCAGAATAAAGGCGAATTGCATAATTACAAGTGGGAGGATTAACGGCGCAAAGGGCTACTGAGGCACGACGAATAACTGCCGTTTCATTTTTACCCGTTGCACAGCGTTCATTAGGCAAACCGAAAAAGTAATACTGCTCGCCGCAAGGCGAATATAACTGAAAAAGCGCTTAGCATAATAATGCTAAACGCTTTTTCATGGCCCGCTCGGAGGGATTCGAACCCCCGTTCTTCAGAATCGGAATCTGCTGCGTTATCCAACTGCGCCACGAACGGTAATGTAAGAGTTATTATAGCTCTTTTCTTTTCTTATTTCAAGTAGTGATTGAAATTTGTTAACACGCTTTGCGGCTGAAATTTCATTAAAGAGCCTTTTCCGCAGTCTTTTTATAAAAAAGCCCTTTAACCTCCGTACGGAAATTAAAGGGTCTTTTTAGTTTAGGTTAATTATTTTGTTCCGAAAATACGGTCGCCCGCGTCGCCGAGGCCGGGAACAATGTAACCGTGCTCATTGAGCTTTTCGTCAAGAGCCGCAACAAATATATCTACATCGGGATGTGCTTCCGAAAGGGCTTTAAGTCCTTCGGGAGCGGCGATTATGCCGAGGAATTTGATGTGCTTGGGGCCGCGTTTTTTAATCTGTGTGATTGCGTCGATAGCAGAGCCGCCTGTGGCAAGCATCGGGTCTACAACGAAAACCTCGCGTTCGCCTATATCCGCAGGGAGCTTGCAATAATACTCAACAGGCTTTAATGTTTCGGGGTCGCGATAAAGACCGATGTGACCGACCTTTGCGGAGGGCACCAAAGTAAGCATACCGTCAACCATACCGAGGCCCGCTCTGAGAATCGGAACAACCGCAAGCTTTTTGCCCGAAAGCACCTTTGCCTTTGTTTTGCAGATAGGCGTTGTGATTTCAACCTCCTCTAAAGGAAGATCCCTTGTCGCCTCGTAGCAAATAAGGTTTGCAATCTCAGAAATAAGCGCTCTGAACTCCTTTGAGCCTGTGGAAACCTCGCGCAAAATTGAGAGCTTGTGCTGGATAAGCGGGTGATCCATTACTAAAATTTTTCCCATAATCAACATCCCTTTCGTTTTTACTAAAATATTATAAAGCAGCAAAAACCGCTTGTCAACATTGCGAAAAATCTTTGTGAATATTCAATAATATTTTCAAACGCCGCCGAGCATTTCCTCGGCATTTTTAAGCTGTAAATCCGTCACGTTTCCGCCGCCGATAATTCGCGCAATTTCATATTTGCGCGCTTCGGGCGAAAGAAGCGTTACGTTTGTAAACGTTTTGCCGTCGTGCTCGGATTTTTCGATAAGATAGTGGCTGTCGCCTTTTGATGCGATAACGCCGAGATGCGTAACGCAAAGCACCTGTTTCTTTCTTGACACTTCGTAAAGCTTTGCGGCAATTTTAGAAGCCGCTCTGCCGCTTACGCCTGTGTCGATTTCGTCGAAAACAAGCGTATTTACGCTGTCTTTATCCGAAAGCACGTTTTTAATTGCAAGCATTATCCTTGAAAGCTCGCCGCCGCTCGCCGTTTTTGCAAGCGGCTTTAAATCCTCGCCGACGTTTGCGCTGATTAAAAATTCTGCCGAATCGACGCCGTTTTCCGAAAGCGGAACATCTTTAAACACCGCTTCAAACCTGACAGACGGCATATCGAGAAAGCGGAGCTCTTTACAAACGCTTTCACAAAATGTTTCGGCTGCGGATTTGCGTTTTTTTGAAAGCTCTTCTGCAAGGCTTTTTGCATTTTCATAAAGCTTTTCTCTTTTTAAAAGCAGCTCTTCGAGCATTTCATCGGAAAGCGAAACGCTTTCAAGCTCTTTTTCGGCATTTTCCAAAAATGAAAGCATTTCTTCTTCGGTGTCGCCGTATTTTTTTGAAAGCCTGTAAAGCATATCAAGGCGTTCTTCGACGTCGTTCAATTCCTCTTGCGAAAAACCGCCGTCAAAGCCGTCGCCGCGCAGAACATCGCTTATATCGTCAAGCTCGTAATAGATTTCGGAAAGTCTTTCGGAAAGCTTTTCTGCGTCCTTTGAACAGTCCGAGACCGCCGAAAGCTCTCGTTGAGCGCCCGAGACGAGCGAAAGCGCGCCGCTGAAATCGTCGCCGCCCGACAAAGCGGAATAAGCCGAAGCGAAAGCGGTTTGTATTTTTTCATAGTTTCTCATAAGAGAGCGGCGGTTTTTAAGCTCCTCCCACTCGCCGGGAACGATATTGGCTTTTTGAAGCTCGTCAATCTGAAAAGACAGCATATCGGCTCTTCTTGCGCGCTCAGCCTTATCGGAGGAAATCTTTTTGATTTTCGCATCTGCCGAAACGAGCTTTGAATAAGCTTCGGAATATTTTGAAAAAAGCTCTTTCGTGCCGGCAAGTGCGTCGATATAAGAAAGATGCGTTTCAGGGTCCAAAAGCTCGCGGTTATCCTGCTGACCGTGAATTGTTATAAGCGTTGCGCCGACCGTTTTAAGCGCCGCAACATTTGTAAGCGCGCCGTTTATGCGGCACACGTTTTTGTCGGCGCTTATTGTTCTTGAAATTACAAGAGAGCGGTCGTCGCTCAAGGGCAAGCCGAGGCTTTCAAGAGTTTTTGCCGAGGAAGCGTCAATATCGCAAAACAACGCCGTTACCTCGGCCTGAGTCTCGCCAGTGCGTATAAGCTCGCGCGAGGTTCTGAAGCCGAGTACGGCGTTTATTGAATCGAGAATAATCGATTTGCCCGCACCGGTTTCACCGGTAAGGACGTTAAAGCCCCGGAAAAATTCTATCTCGGCGCTTTCGATAACTGCAATATTTCTGATTTTTAAAACAGAAAGCATAGCCTTATTTCCTTATCATTTTTTCAAGCGCCGCAGCAACGTCGGCGGCTTCATCCTGAGTTCTGCAAAGCATAAATATAGTGTCGTCGCCCGCAATTGTGCCGACAACCTCGGCAACATTCATATTGTCGATTGCGGCGCACGCGGCGTTTGCAAGTCCGGGCGAGCATTTGATAACGCAGATGTTGCCTGCATAATCAACTTTTACAAGCGAGCCTGAAAACAGTGCTTCGAGCATACCTGTGTAGCCTGTATCCTGCACCTGCTCCGAAGTGTAGCGGTAAACGCCGTTCGGACCGAGAGTCTTTAAGAGCCTCAGCTCTTTTACGTCGCGCGAAACGGTTGCCTGTGTTACGTCATACCCTTTTTCGCGCAAAAGGAGCAAAAGCTCGTCCTGCGTGCCGATGTCATATTCCTTAATAAGCTCAAGTATCAGCTTGTGTCGGTTCTTTTTCATTTTTTTCGTCCTTTACACAGATATTTTCTTGCTGAGTATATCAATAAATTTATCGGGTTTGACCTTTATAAATTCAACATAATTTTCGGAACGCCTGACTTCTACCGACGCACTCTGCGGAATTAACACCGCCTTTTCGCCGTCGCACGAAAGAATGGCTTCGCCCGAATTGTCGTGTGAAATTTCAAGGAAAGAGTCCGCCCTCAGAACAATCGAGCGCGAAAAAAGCGTGTGTGAGCAAACGGGCGTTATCATTATGCTTTCTATACCCGGTTCTACAACGGGGCCGCCCGCAGAAAGCGAATATGCCGTGGAGCCTGTCGGCGTTGAAACGATTACGCCGTCGGCAGAATATGTAATAAGCGGGGCTTTGTTGCAGGCGATTTTGAGCTTCATAAGCCTTATATTGCCGCTTCTTGAAACAACGGCGTCGTTAACACAGTTTGAGTGATAAAGTAATTTACCGTTCTTATCGACAATGCTCGCTTCAAGAAGCATTCGGCGCTCGGTTATAAAACGCCCTTCAAAAACGTCTTTTATAAGCGGGGCTTCGTCCGATTCAAGCGCCGCCAAAAACGCAAGCTTGCCGGCATTCACGCACAAAACGGGCTTTGAATATTTAACCGCGCGCTTTGCGGCGTTTATAAACGTTCCGTCGCCGCCGACAGAAACAAGCACATCGCAATGTTTTATTGCGCCGTCGCCGTCAAAAAAAGTTATTTTTTCAAATTCGCCGAAGTACGTTTTATTTTGCGACTCCATAAAAATTCCGCAGTCAATTTGCGAAAGCTCTTTTAAAAATCTGTTGCAGACGTTAAGAGCATTTTCGCGCGTCATATTGGGAATCACTGCAAAATTCAAACAGCTCACCTCATTTATCAAGCGCGCCGTGCGAGGCTTTAACAAGCGCCTCCACGGTTTCGTCAAGATTTAAAAATTCCTGTTCTTCCGAAGTTTTTTTTATGTACATAAGATATTCAATGTTGCCCTCGGGCCCTTTAACGGGTGAAAAATCAAGCCCTAAAACCTTGAAGTTATTTTCGCACGCAAATGTTACAATGCGCTTTATAACGTCAATATGAACGTCGGGGTCGCGGACAACGCCTTTTTTGCCGACGTTTTCTCTGCCGGCTTCAAACTGGGGCTTAATAAGGCACACGCCAAAAGCACCCTGCTTTAAAAGGCTGTGCATAACGGGAAGAATGATTTTGAGCGAAATAAACGAAACGTCCACCGAAGCAAAATCGGGTTCTTCGGGAATTTCTTCATGAGTTACATACCTGAAATTTGTGCGTTCAAGGTTTATAACGCGGCTGTCGCTTCTGAGCTTCCACGCAAGCTGACCGTAGCCGACGTCAATAGAATACACCTTTTTTGCGCCGTTTTGAAGCATACAGTCGGTAAAGCCGCCCGTAGAAGCGCCTATATCCATACAGATTTTATCTTTGAGGTCGATATTAAACGAAGAAACCGCCTTCTCAAGCTTTAAGCCGCCGCGGCTGACATATTTTAACGTACTGCCGCGCACCTCGATTTTATCGTCGGGCTTCAGCTCTCTGCCGGCTTTTATTTCTTTTTGACCGTTAACATAGACAATGCCGCTCATAATAAGCGCCTTTGCCTTTTCGCGGCTTTCGCAAAAGCCCTGTTGGAACACGGCTGTATCAAGCCTTGTTTTACCGCTCAATTTCTTCTTTCTCCTTTAAAAAGCTTTTTGCCATACCCACGCAGTCAAGCCCGTACTGTGACAAAATATCGTTCGCGTCGCCCTGCTTTACAAAGCAATCGGGGAAGGCTTTTAAAGAAAACTCGCCCTTAAAGCCCGCTTCGCAAAGCTCGCTTCCGAACTTTTCACCTATGCCGCCGCTTGTTACGCCCTCTTCAAAAAAGTGAACTCTTTTAAGGCTTTCACATTGAAAAACAGCCTCACCCGGCAGCGGTATGATTTTATTAAGCTTAATAATTTTTACGTTTATGCCGTCGTTTTCAAGTATTCTTTTAGCCTTTACAGCCTGCCAGAAAAGCCTGCCGTATGTAACTATTGCATTTTCCGAGTCCGCTTTGCCGTAAACATCAAAGTCGTTGCCCGTAACCGTAAAATCATATGGGGGTTCCGTTTCGCCGCCGCGCGGATAGCGCACGGCAACAGGACCGTCGATATGATAAAGCGCCGCGACAAAATCCTTGTTAAGCTCGGCGTAATACGAGGGTGAAAAAACGGTTATATTCGGAATACCGTTGAAAAACGCGGGGTCGTATATGCCGTTGTGCGTTTCGCCGTCGTCGCCGACTATGCCCGCCCTGTCAACGGCGATTATCATTTTTACATTTTGCAGTGCACAGTCGTGCATAAGCTGGTCAAAGCATCTTTGCAAAAACGTAGAATACACAACGAAAACAGGCAGCATTCCGCCCTTGGCAAGCCCCAAGGCGTAAGGAATGGCGTGTTCTTCGGCTATGCCGACGTCAAAAAATCTGTCTTTATACTCCTCGGAAAAGCGCTTTAAGCCCGTTCCGAGAGACATTGCCGCCGTAATGGCGCAAATTCTTTTATCTTTGGCGGCCTGATTATAGAAAAATTCGCCGAATTTTTCAGAAAAGTTGTCTTTGCTTTTTTTTGTTTCACCCGTTGCCCTGTCAAAAGCGCCGACGCCGTGAAACGCCGATGGGTTTTGCTCCGCGGGGACGTAGCCCTTGCCTTTTATTGTGTTGACGTGAAGAATAACGGGCGAATTGACAGCCTTTGCGCCCTCAAGCGCGTCGCAAAGCTGCTCTATGTTGTGACCGTCGATAGGGCCCATATAGCGCACGCCGAAATCCTCAAAAAAGTTGCTTTGATAAAGCATATTTTTAACGTCGGTCTTTAATTTAAAAAGCTTTGTTGCAAGCGGCTTTCCTATCAGCGGAATTTTTGATATAGCCTTTTCGGTCATGGCTTTAAGCTTAAAATAGCCCGTTCTTGAGCGCATAACCGCAAGACTTTTTGCAAGGTGGCCGACGTTTTTTGAAATTGACATTCCGTTGTCGTTAAGGATTATTATAAGGCGCGCGTCTTTCATTCTGCCGGCGTTGTTAATAGCTTCGTATATAAGCCCGCCCGTAAGCGCGCCGTCGCCCAAAACGGCAATGGCATAATCTTTTTTGCCGTTTACGGCGTTTGCCGCGGCAATGCCGAGCGCAGTCGAAACCGACGTACTGCTGTGACCGCTGAAAACAATGTCGTGCTCGCTTTCGTTAGGCCTTGAAAAACCCGAAAGCCCGTCTTTTTTTCTGAGCGTGTCAAAATCGCCGAAGCGCCCCGTCAAAAGCTTGTGAGTGTAGACCTGATGCCCGACATCCCAAATTATTTTGTCGTTAGGCGAATTAAAAACTCTGTGAAGCGCAATGGTAAGCTCGACAACGCCGAGATTTGACGCAAGATGCCCGCCGTTTTCGCTTACGGTCGATATTATTTTTTCACGAACCTCGGACGCAAGAAGCGGCAGCTGTTTTTCGTCAAGCTTTTTTAAATCCGAGGGAGATTTAATATTTTCAAGAAGCTTGCAATCCATTATTTTTCCCTTTTTGAAAGATAAAGTGCAAAATCCTTTAAGTCGCCGCCGTTTTCAAACTCGGCAAGCGCCGCAATTGCGCGGTCGGTAAGTTTATTAACAAGTTCTTCGCACTTTTCAAGGCCGTAAAGTGACACATAAGTGGATTTTTCGTTTTCGGAGTCGCTCCCCGTGAGCTTTCCGAGAGTCTCCGTATTGCCTGTAACGTCAAGAATATCGTCTCTTATCTGAAAGGCTATTCCGAGGTTATATGCAAAGTCTTCGGCGGCTTTTATTTTTTTGTCGTCGGCGTTTGCGGCTATACAGCCGAGAACGCACGCCGAAGCAATAAGCGCGCCCGTTTTTAATCTGTCCATAAGCTCAAGCTTTTCTTTCGGGAGCTTTTCGCCCTCGCCCGCAAGGTCTATAAACTGACCGCCGACCATTCCCGAAGCGCCCGCATATGAAGAAAGCGCTTTTACTGCGGCAACAGCCCTGCCCGAAGAATAAAGACCTTTTTCGGCGCCGTCAGAGATAAGCGAAAACGCCGCCGTAAGAAGCCCGTCGCCCGCAAGAACCGCGTTCGCTTCGCCGAACACCTTGTGATTTGAAAGCTTTCCGCGGCGATAATCGTCGTTATCCATGCACGGCAAATCGTCGTGTATGAGAGAATATGTGTGAACAAACTCAACGGCGCACGCAAGCGGAACGGCACTTTCGGGATTACCGCCCGAAGCCTCGCAAAACATCATTGCAAGAACGGGTCTTACCCTTTTGCCGCCGTTTTTAACGCTGTAAAGCATGGCGTCGTACATACCCGAGAGCGCCGGAATCGGAGCTTTGAGGGCATTTATCATATATTCATCGGCAAGTTTTCTGTAGTTGTTTATTTTATCAAAGTTCATCGGTAGCACCGCCGTTAAACAGTTTTTTTATTTTAAGCTCGGCATCGTCGAGATATTTTTCGCATTCCGAAATAAGCTCGGTTCCTTCCGAAAAAAGCTCAAGAGACTCTTTAAGCTCTATGCCGCCGTTTTCAAGAAGCGCGGTTATTTCTTCAAGCCGCTTTAAGGATTCTTCAAATGATTTTTCCATTTTCTTCACCGTTTATTTCAATAACTTTTGCACAAAATGTGCCGTTTTTAATTTTGACTTTAACGCTGTCGCTTGGCGAAACGTCTTTAATGTCGGTAACAGGCTCGCCGTCTTTAAACACCGCGGCATACCCCCTGCCTATTACCTTTAACGGGCTTAACGCGTCAAGCTTATAAGAAAGTCTCATAAGACTTTCGCGGTCTTTCTCCAAAAGCCTTTGCGAAGCTTTGTCAAGCCTTTCGCCGAAATAAAGAAGCGTTTTTCTGTCGTCGGCAATTCTCAACGCGGGATTTTTTAAAGCACCGCTTTTTTGAAGCGTTAAAAGGCTTTCGCGTTTTTTTCCTATCTGCCCGCTCACAAGAGAAAAGAGCTTTGCTTTTTTCATTTCAAGCGCTTCTTTAAGCGCGTTTGAATCGGGCACGGCAAGCTCTGCCGCGGCCGAGGGTGTGGGCGCTCTCAGGTCTGCAACAAAGTCGCAGACAGTGTAATCGGTTTCGTGGCCGACAGCCGAAATCACGGGGATTTTTGAAGCGTAAACCGCCCGTGCGACAATTTCTTCGTTAAACGCCCAAAGCTCTTCAAGCGAGCCGCCGCCCCTGCCGACTATGAGAACGTCTGCGGCAGAAAGCTCGTTAAAAAGCGCAATTGCGTCGGCAATTTCTTTTGCCGCTTTGTCGCCCTGAACGGCAACGGATTTAAGCACAATTTCGCAAGCGGGGCATCTTCTGCCGATTATGTTAATTATATCGCGCACGGCGGCGCCCGTTTCGGCGGTTATCACGCCGACGCGCCTTGGGAAAAACGGTATCTGTTTTTTATGCGCTTCATTGAAAAGCCCTTCTTTTGAAAGCTTTTCTTTGAGCTGGCTTAATGCAATTTCCAAACTCCCGACGCCGTCGGGCTGCATATCGGTAATATAAAGCTGATAAGAGCCGTCGCGCTCAAAAAGGCTTACGCTGCCTAAAATAAGAACGCGCATTCCGTTTTCGGGGCGAAAGCGCAGCCGCGAGGCGTTGCCCGCAAACATAACAGCCTTTATCGAAGCTTTTTCGTCTTTGACGGTCATATAAAGATGACCCGTGTAATGCGCCTTGAAATTTGAAATTTCGCCGACGACAAAAAGAGAAGTAAGATTTTCGTTGCTGTCGATATATGCTTTTACAAAGCTGTTAAGCTTTGAAACGGTATACACCGCAGGAGAGGCGGTTATCATTTAAAACCCTCCAAAGAAGTCAGAAACGCCGTTCCGACGGCATTGTCCGAAGAAAGCTCGGGCGACGCAAAAAAAACGTTAAAGCGCGACTGCAAAACAGCGCGGATTATTGAATTTGACATAACGCCGCCCGCAAATATCACGGGAAGGTCGCCGTACTTTTTTAAAAGCTCCTCGGTCATTTTTGAAAGCGTGTCGGCAATATAAGACAAAAGAAATTTTGCCGTATCCTCGTGCGTTTCACCTGAAGAAAGCATTTTTTCGCATTTGTTTTCAAGCCCCGACAGCGAGCAAAAGCCGTCATACAGCTTGATTTTATTTTTATATTCGCGCGCGGAGTTTAAAGCGAGCTTTTCAAGCTCTTTTCCGCACGGAAACGAAAGGCCCATTTTAACGCCGATTCTGTCAACTGCCTGCCCCGCTTTTAAATCGTTTGACGAAGAAAGCGGAGTTACGTTTATTAACGAATCGCCTTTTTTCTCGCACAAAACAGCGTCTGTAGTGCCGCCCGAAACATGAAAAGCTATAAACCTTTCGTCTAAAAGCTCCGTCTTGTTTGCGGAAAGAAGCGCCGCCGCTATGTGCCCCTGCTGGTGCGAAAAGCCGTAAAACGGTATGTTGTTCGCAAAAGAAAGCCCTTTAGCAAAGCTTTCGCCGACAAGAAAACACGGCATATAAGAGCCTTTTTCGGTTGTGGGAGTCAAAGACGCGCCGACAGCGGTTATTTTTTCGTCGGGCGCTTCCGAAAACAGCTCACCGAGAAGCTCGCCGTAAGCTTTTGTGTGATGAAAAACGGCGTCGCTTTGGCGAAGCCCCCTTTCACCGGGCTTTACAGGCAGAAGCCTTCTTTTTGAAATATAAGAGCCGTCGCCCCAAAACAGCGCAACCGACGTTGTGTAGTTGCTTGTATCTATTCCGAGAACAGCCATATTATGAGCGCGACACAGAGCCCAAAACGCCGTTTATGTAAGAAGCGTCGTCGGGCGTTCCGTATTTTTTGGCAATTTCAACAGCCTCGTTCACGGCTACGCCGTCGGGAATTTCGTCGCTGAATTTCATTTCGGTAACGGCAAGGCGCATAACGGCAAGCGAAACCTTGGGAAGCCTTGAAAGCTGCCACCCCTCTGCCTTTGAAGCGATTATTCCGTCAATCTCTTCGGCGTTTTGCTCATATTTTGAAAGAAGCTCGCGAGCAAAGCCGTTGAGCTTTATAAGGTCGTTTTCTTCGGCTTTTTTTACAATTTCCGAAACAGCCGAATCGTTGTCGAAAATCTTTTCAAACAGGACAAAAAATGCCTGTTCTCTCGCGTTGCGTCTTGTCATTTTCTATCTCCTAAAAGCGCATTTATATAGTTTGCATTATATCACAGCAAAAATGAATTATCAAGAATATTACCGAAAATATACATTTTTTATGCAAAGAATTTGCAAAGCGGGACCGACGCCGCCTTAATTTGCCGCACGTCGGTCCCGAATATATTTATTTGTTGAGAGTTTTGAGATAGTCGATGCTCATTTTTGCGCACTCAAGCGGAGTTTTGCCCATGGAGGGGTCGTCCTGCTCGACAACCACCCACTCGGAGCCAGCCGCCTTTGAGGCGTTGAGAATAGAATAAAAATCCTGCACGCCGTAGCCCACGGGACGGAATTCAAAAGTAGAAGCCGAAGCCGCCGCTTCTTCGTCGTCAATACCGATAAGCTTATAAAGCGGACCGTTGCCCTTGTGACCCGCAAAGTCTTTAAGGTGAACAACGGGCGCTCTGCCGCTGTATTTTTTGATATATTCCGCGGGATTTTCACCGCCGACGTTTACCCAGCATGTGTCAAGCTCCGTCTTTAAAAGGTCCTCGGGAATTGTGTCATAAAGCACGTCAAGCGCATATTTGCCGTCAAGCTTTATAAATTCAAAGTCGTGGTTATGATAAAGAAGCGTCATACCGAGCTTTTTTGCCGCCTCGCCGATTGCGCGAATGCCTTTGACCGTATCTGAAAATCCGTCTGTTCCGGGGCGGCACTCTTCGGTAAGATAAGGCACGGCAACGTATTTGCAGCCGATTTCTTTATAATCGGCAAGAACGCCCTCGGGGTCTTTTAACATATCGTAATAAGGAACGTGAGCCGAAACCGGTTCAAGCCCGAGATTTGAAAGCGCGTTTTTTACATCCTCTGCCTTTTCTCCGAAAAGACCCGCAAATTCAACGCCGTCATAACCCATATCTCTAACTTTTTTCAAAGTGCCGTAAAAATCGTTTTCCATGTCGCCGCGAACGGAATAAAGCTGTAATGCTGTGGGAAAGCCCATAAATAACACTCCTAATAATTTTTTACAAAATATATTTTATACTCTTTTTAAAGTTTTTGCAATACGTCAAACGATTTTTTCTTGTGAACATTGACATGCTTTTTAATAGGTTGTATATTTATATATATCGACAGAAAAGAGGTTTTGTCCTATGAAATATATAGTTGTTCTCTGCGACGGAATGGCGGATTACCCCGTAGACGCTTTGGGCGGCAAAACGCCGATGGAGGTTGCAAAAAAGCCTAACCTTGACAGGCTTGCGCGCTTCGGCGAAACGGGTCTTGTAAAAACGGTTGCCGACGGCTTAAAACCCGGCAGCGACGTTGCAAATATGAGCGTTATGGGCTACGACCCGAAAACGTGCTACACCGGGCGTTCGCCGCTTGAAGCAGTCAGCATAGGCGTGAATATGCTTGACACCGATATTGTTTTTCGCTGCAACCTTGTAACGCTTTCGGATGAAGAAAACTACTCTGACAAAACAATGGCAGATTACAGCGGCGGCGATATTTCGACAGAAGAAGCACACGAGCTTATAAAAGCCGTTGAAGAGCGCTTCGGAAACGATGCTTTCAAATTCTACGGCGGCGTTTCTTACAGGCACTGCCTTGTGTGGCACGGCGGCACGCTCGACCTCGGAAAGATGACTCCCCCGCACGATATTTCGGGAAGAGTTATAGGCGAATATCTTTCAAAAAGCGAAAATGCAAAGCCGCTTATTGAAATGATGAAAGAAAGCTTTGAGCTTTTAAACAACCACCCCGTGAACAAAAAACGCGTTGCCTTGGGCAAGCGCCCCGCAAACTCAATTTGGCTTTGGGGCGAGGGCACAAAACCGTCGCTTCCGAATTTTTATGAAAAATACGGGCTTCGCGGCGCGGTTATTTCGGCGGTTGACCTTTTAAAGGGCATAGCAAAATGCGCGGGAATGGACGCACCCGAGGTTGAAGGCGCAACGGGCTACATAGACACAAATTTTGTCGGCAAGGCAGAGTGCGCTCTTAAAGAGCTTGAAACAAAGGATTTTGTTTATATTCACATTGAAGCACCCGACGAGTGCGGCCACAGGAACGAACCCGAAAACAAGGTAAGAGCCATAGAGCTGATTGACGAAAAAATTGTCGGCACGCTTCTTTTGGAACTCAGAAAATTCGGCGAATACAAAATTATGGCGCTCCCCGACCACCCGACGCCCATAAAAACGCGCACGCACGCAAGCGACCCCGTGCCGTATCTTATATACGACAGCACAAAAGAGCATGACAGCGGCATTTTGAGCTTTACCGAAAACACCGCAAAGCTTTCGGGCAATTTTGTCGGGGTCGGCTATACCCTTATGGATAAGTTTCTTGCAAAGTAGTTGCAGATTAACACGGTAAAAACGGTTTATTCTATTGAACAAAAGCATAAAAAGCAGGACGGCGCGCACCGTCCTGCTTTTTATTGTTTTTTAAAATACGCCTTATCGCTTATGTAATACGTCCTTATAAAGCCCTTACCGGAAACAAAGGCGATTTCGCCTGTTTTTTCATCAAAAAACACATAGTCGTTATCTTCTTTTTCGCGCTTTTTAAGCGAGGTTTTTGAGGTTATAAGCCTGTTTGCCTTTTTAAGATATTCCCGCGGGCTGCCAGAATGCGTTTCGGCGCCGTGCTTTAAAAAATGCTCTCTTAAATCGTCGGCGCTTTTAAAGCGAAAGGTAAAGTCGCGCGAAACATCATCAAGTCCATCGTCGCTGAGCGAGTCTTTTTTTCGCTTTATAAAAAGCATATATAAAGCAAAGCAGAGAAGAGCTAGACCGAACAAAATATATGAATAGCCGTAAATGCCTTTTTTAAATAAAACAGAGCCGGCAACAAGGCTTACAAACGAAAACAGCATAACAAAAACGGTAAGATAAAGTCTTTTATTTTTTGTTTTTCTTTTGCGCGATTTGACTTCTTTTGATTTTTCGCGGCACGCCTTGCAGCGCTTGGGAAGCGCCAAATTGTTCTTTTCGTAAAACTCGGCTTCGCCCGCGCTTATTTCAAAGGTTTTTCCGCAATTGACACACGTTCTTTTCAAAATTCATCACCGAAACAATAATACAATACTTCGCCCGCGCGGTCAACACGGCTTTTAAGATTTTTGATTTTACACTTGAAAAAACTTTTTATCTGTGGTATATTAGCTCTCGTAAAAAAAGACAACTTAAATATTTGCGGATGTAGTTCAATGGCAGAACATCAGCTTCCCAAGCTGAATACGCGGGTTCGATTCCCGTCATCCGCTCCAAAAATGGGCTGTAAAAAACTTTTTTACAGCCCATTTTATTTATTACTTCTTCACTGTTCACTCTTACTTCAAATAATTGTTAACGGGATTTTCACAGATAATAAGCGGATTGTTAATGATATTATTTATAACTAACCTCACTGATAATATGTCAGTCATCAATAAACATCCCGCTTTCAAATTGTGATTTGTTATTTGATTAGCTTTTCAAATGAGTTAGCGTTTAATATAGTGTTAGATATAAATTTTCCTTTATAGAAATTAGCCCAATTATTAAAAACACAGGGGGCATTTTTTGCTTTTTCTAATGTATCTATTTTTATAAAGTTTATTTTTATATTATTCTCTTTTGAATATTCGGTTAATTCTTTCACTTCATATTCTACATAAGGACATTCATTACTGTAATAAATTGTAAAGTCCTCATTATCTATTTTCATAAGTTTAGCATTTTCATTAAATTCAGGTGCTTCGTTATCATCAAATTTTAACGCTAATAATTCATAATCCCCTATGGTATCTACAGCTTTAAAACCGTAATGTTCAAAAAATTTCTTTTCCCCGATAAACGGTTTTTTCTTTTTAGAAGATAAAGTACAAATACCGCTCATACCTTTTTCTTTAGAATCATTTATTGCGTATTCTAATAATTCCTTTGCAATACCGTTGCCTTTAAAACTTCCCGCAACCCATAAGCAATAAATATATTCGTAATTTTTTCCGCTAATAGGCACCCACGCAGTTTCTATCGGCTCATATTCAATAAATACTTTTCCTCTGGTATTTAATTTTCTGAAAATATGACCGTCTTCTAATTTACTTTTTATCCATTCTTTTTTACTGTTGACACCTATTTGATGTTTTTTATCTCCGATTGCACAGCAGATATGTTCATCATCAATATTTTCTGATGTTAAATTTACATATTCGTTCACTTTATTTTACACCTTCCAATGTTTTTATACCGCTCATAATTATTTCTAATGATAAATCAAAACTTTCTTTAATTGATATAGGATTTCCAAAGGCATTGTTATTTACAAGCAAAGAAAATCCCTCTAAAAAACCTCTTAATGTTCTTACAATATGATTTATATTATCGTCGCTTATATCTAACGGTTTCATTACTTTAAATAACATATTAAACAGTCTTGCAGTAGCTTTTTCTTTTTGGGCACTTTCATATTTGTTATACCAAAGCATAGCGGTAAAAACACCTTTATTATTAACAGCATAATCATAAAAGGCATAACACATATTCTTTAAAGCCTCATATCCTGATACTCCGACAGCGGAATCGAGCATTTTCTCTTCCAATTGCTTCCAACCGTAAACCATAAGCCTTTGCTTTATTTCCTCAAGACTTTTTATATGATTGTACAAAGACGGCGATTTAATATTTAATTCTTCGGCAATAATTTTAAGCGACAAATTTTCTAACCCAACTTTATTTGCAACGCAAGCAGAAGTTTCAATAATAAGTTCATCACTGATATTATTTTTTGACATATTATTCCTCCGCAACTAATCATAATACAATTTTAACTAATTCAATTAGTTTTGTCAAGAATAAAAAGAGGAATTACAAAAATAATCACCATTACAAATTACTGTTTCAGTCTTTAGCTGTTAGCTGTTAGCTATTAGCACGCGGCGTTGCCGCGATTATAATCGCGCTTTGCGCGGTGTATAGCGGAAAAATGCTTCGCATTTTTTGCGGGCGGCAGATTGCCGCCCCTACGGGACAGCCTGTAGTTGTTAGCCGTTAGCTATTAGCCTGATTGACAGCGACTTGCGTATTGTTATTTTTACATTGTTGTTTTCCCCGCAGATTGGTAAATCCGATTTGTGGGGACTTTTTTAGGTAATAGGCAAGAGGTAAGAAGTAATTATAATCCGCGTAAACGCGGAAGTTTTACGGGAAACGCTTACGCGTTCCGCGGGCGGCAGGTTGCCGCCCCTACGGGAATGATAGGAAAATCGGCGCGGAAAACGGACAGGTTTTGCTTTGAAAAACCTATGTAAAGCCCAAATTTTGCATAACATATCCCCGCACTCTGACAAAATCAGTTCACGGGGATATTTTATATCGACATAAATAAAACCCTGCAAACGGAAAGCATATCCGTTCACAAGGGTTCATTTTCTTATGATGTGAAAATGAAAAAACGCGGTTTTTTGTTTTCACTTCGTAGGGGCGGCAACCTGCCGCCCGCAAAAACGGCAACGCCGTTTTCCTTAATATTTCCGCACACCGTGCGGAATATAATCACTTATTAACTCTTACTTATTACTTCTTACCTCAACTCCTGCCGCCCGCAAAAACGGCAACGCCGTTTTCCTTAATATTTCCGCGTTTACGCGGAATACAATCGCGGCGAAGCCGCGCGCTAACAGCTAACAGCTAACGGCTAACAGCTAACAGCCAACTCACAGTATCATAAAAATCGTTCCCGCGGTAAGAAGCAAAGACCCTACAGCCGACTTCCATGTGAACTGCTCATGAAGTATCACAAATGCCATTATAAGGGTCAAAACAACGCTCATTTTGTCTATCGGCACAACCTTTGAAGCCTCGCCCATAGACAGCGCTTTATAATAGCACAGCCACGACGCACCCGTTGCGATGCCCGAAAGAATGAGGAATATCCAGCTTTTTTTGCTTATATCGGTTATTCCGCCGCCGGTATTTGTCACAAGAACCATAACCCACGACATAACAACAACCACAAGCGTTCTTATTGCCGTTGCAAGCGTCGAATTGACGCCCTCAATACCTATTTTTGCAAGAATTGAGGTCGCTGCGGCAAACACCGATGAAAGAATTGCAAATACAAGCCACATAAAAATCACCTTTCAAAAAACTTTTGTTTTTAATAAACAATCCGGTTAATCGGTTTGCCTAACGGCAAAATACCCTGTCACAGGCGACGAGGGGCATCTGCCGAAATAAACCGCAATATCCGCATACTCACACAGATTTTGGGCAAGCGCTCTTAAGTCGTCCATAGTTGTTTCTTCGGAAAAAACAATAAATACATAGTCGCGCTCTGTATTTTTTAAAGCGTAATAAAGCTCTTTTTCTATATTGCCGTCATAGGCGGTTTTAAACTCACAGTCGGGTTTCTCAAGAAACGTATCCGCGCACTCTGGCGTAAGCTCCATATAATCAAAGGTTTTGTATTCGGGGAAAAAGCCCTTAGGCACGCCGAAGCCGAAAAACACATCGCTCACACTGCGTTTTAAAAGCCTGTCTTTTGAGTCATAGCTCGGGTCGGCGTCATAAAATTTGCCGTATACCGAAAAGCAATTCCATGTATGCCCCGTCGGCGTTTTATAGACCTCGCTGTTTTCTTTGCCGTCGCCGCCGAGAACGGTTAAAGCTGTTTTCTTTGCCGCTTCGTCGTAATACGCCTTTTCAAAGCACGGAATCGCCGCAACATTCAAAAGCAGAGAATATGCGTTTGCAAAGCCGTCGCAATGGCTAACGCCCGAAACGAGCGCGTCATAAACATAGCATATCGGCTCGTCGCTTTTTGAATAAAGCTTGTACTCGCAAAAATTACAAAGTTCTTTATAAAGATAAAACGCCTTTTCGCGTTCCGAAACATCTTCGGGAACGGCGCTGACAATTTCCTCGGCTCTTTTTAAAGCCAAAAGCTTTTTATTAAAGTTTTCTTCACTGTTCATAGGCAGTGAAACGTGCATAAAAGCAGGCTCGTTTTCGTCTGTTACGTCTTTTATTCCCTCGGGATTTTCAAAAGATGTGACAATTTCAAAATTCTGCTCCACAAGCGGGTGGTCAAGCGACAGAAAAATCAAAACCTCAACGTCGTTATAAGCCGTGTTTTCAAACAAAGTGCGCCTGACATAAAACGATGTTACCGAATTTTCAAATGCGTATTCATAAATGCGGTAAAGAAGCCGCTCGTTTTCGGAAAGCTTTGAATAATACGTTTCGGTGTTAAGGTATGAATATTTCGCTTCATACTTTAAAACATCGTCTTTTGAAAGAGCCGACGCCCCGTCGGCAACATCAAAATATGTGAGCTTTTCTTTTTGCTCGGCACTGAAAACACCTTCAAAAAACGGCACGGATTCGCCGTTTTCGTCTGAATTTTGCCTTATTGCGGCAGTACCTAAAAAAAGCGCGGCAACCGTCAGCAATGCCGCAAAGACAGTCACGGCTGCGGCAATATTCTTTTTCACGAGCTTTTTCATACAATCACCGCAAAACAGAAATTTTAATAAAGTATTCTTATTTCGAATTATAGCACGCATTAACAAATGTTACAATAGTATTGCGGCGGCAACGCAGAGTATTTTTTAAAAAAATTTTAAAAATGTATTTTTTAAAAAATTTTTAAAAAAGGCTTGCAAAACGTAAAGAGTTTATATATAATACTATCTGCATTTGAATTTTGCTGGTGTGGCTCAATGGCAGAGCAGCTCATTCGTAATGAGCAGGTTGATGGTTCGATTCCGTTCACCAGCTCCACTCCCCGTACTTTTTGTGCGGGGTTTATTTTTTTACATAGGCATAAGAGAGTCCGATTAAAACCACATCACCCGATATGATTATCGTCACGGGCGACATAACAAGCGAAAAAGAAAAGATGACTGCGTTTAAATCGTTCGGCACGTTTATGGAAAGCTTTAAACTGCCGTGGGCGTTTGTTTTCGGCAATCACGAGGGACTTGACATTAAATACGAAAACGGCGAAAAGCCCGACGGCATTAAAATTGCCGACAGAAAACAGCTGAGCGACTATCTTGAAAGCCTTGAATACTGCATTTATGAAGCGGGTGACGGTTCTTTTACAACGCAATCCGTAATCCGCCACCGCGGTCAAAGCACGGTTACAATAGGAAAAGAAAAATAGACCTAAAACCCCCGCGCCGCCTTTTATAACAAAGGTAACGCGGGGGTTTTTATTTTTGCATCGCTGTTATTTTGGAATTTTACGGGTTACGCTTTTTACATTTTTCTCAATAGGTTACGGTAAAATCGTTTTCCGTAGTCATTCCGACTTTCACATCGGCATTAATACCGATAACCTTTGCGGTCATTTCAATTATCACCGGATAGCAATAATTAGCATAAACCATTCTGCCGCTTACTTTGTCAAAATCAGCGGTTATTTTGCCGTCGTAATATGTGAAGCGCTGATTGCTGAGCGAAAGCCCCGGATAGTCAAAGTTCACCATATCCGGTGACAAAACGGAAAACGCCGCCGCATAACCGCTTTCATTTTGAGGGTTCGTTTGTATGCCGAATGTAAGAGTAATTCTATAGGTGCTCCCGTTATCTTCTATAACAGCCTCAGAAACATCGTTTTCTGTGAGCTTGCTTACCCAATCGGCACCGCTCACCGGAAAAACAGATTTAATGTCTTCTTTATTTGTCATAACAAGCGGTGTATCGTCACGTTTCATAAACGTATCCATAGCAATACCCGCTATTCCGTTTAAACCCTTAGGGAGCTCTGTTTTATCCTTATCGTTTCTTGTATCCGTAAAATTCCTTGTTACAGACTTAGCGCTATACTTCACCGCATTTGCGCCCTTGTTAAAGTACGCCACGATTTCAGCTTTTGAAAACGTCTTTGCCGCTGTTTTGGTTGTTTCCTGCGAAGACGGTGCTGTATTTTTTTGCGTAACAGCAGCGCTTTGCGTTGTGGCTTGACTTTCCTGCACGCTGCCGCCGTTATCGGGACTTTCGGTTAAAAAAGCATCTGTGTTTTCCGAATAAGTATAGCTTTCGGAAAATGCGTCTGTTTCTTCGTGACTTTGACTATCCTTCTTTTTGCACGAACAAAACAAAACGCACAAAAGAAGAAGCAGTGCCGTAATTTTCAAATAATTCTTTTTCATTTTCAAATCTCCTAAAACTCATATTCGCCTGAATTTACATTTATAGCTTCTTTTCCGGGCAAAACCACAACAGCGGTACAATTCGGAGGGATAACAATTTTGTATTGATATTTGCCGTCCTCCTTTTCCCACCCCGAAACAACCGTGCCGAATACGCTTTTATAAACAGCTTTCGCAAAAGAAAAACTGCCGCCCGGGTGCGGAGAAATTTTAAAGCTGTTTTTACCGTCAACTTTAATTCCGCACATTTTTTCAAAAAGCCATTCGCACACAGCACCTTTTGAATAGTGATTAAGAGAACCTATGCCGCCCTGCGCCTCAGTACCCTCCCACGATTCCCAAACAGTGGTTGCACCCATTTTTGTCATGAAAAGCCAACCCGGCATTTTTTCGTTTTCGAGAAGCCTGTAAGCATAATCGGTATTTATATTCAAAAGCACGTTAAGTATAAGCGGTGTTGAAAGAAAACCCGTTCCAAGCCGCCAGCCGTAGTTGCCGAGCGCCTTGATAAGACGCTTTTCAGCGTATTCTTTTTGCTCTTTGTCAAGCATATCAAAGTATAAAGCACGCACAAGCCGCGCTTGTCTGTCGGTATCAAGCGAATACTGTTTCGTTTTCATAAGCGCTCTGTACGAACGCTTATTTCCCTCTGAAAACTCTTTAAATTCACGCGCGTCAGCCGTTCTGCCGAGAGCAGACGCCATTTCAGCCATACATTCCATCACACAGCTTGTATATGCCGTGGCGGTTTCCGGGTGAGTAATTACGCACGTCATCGCGCTTTGCGGGTTTATATCCTTCGGCTCAGCCCACTCGCCGTAAGCCTGACCGAAGTTGTTTAAATACTTTCGGTCTTTAAGGCTCAAAGAAACATATTTTGCCGTAGGATATAACTTTCCGCAGCGGTTTTGCATAAACCTTGCATACCGTTTCATTCTTTCGTAGTATGTTTTTACAATACCTATATCTCCATATTGCTTCCAGAATCTGTAAGGAATTAAGACGCCTGCGTCTGCCCAACCGACAGAGCCGTTCATGGCAGACATATAAAAATCGACTCCTCCGGGCGGAACTATCTGCGGCAATTTGCCGTTTTTCTTTTGCCAGTCAAAAATATCGTTAAGATATTTCTTTGAAAATGCCGCATAATCAAAGAGATAGGCGGCTGTTTTAAAAAATATCTGAGCGTCACCCGTCCAGCCATGGCGTTCTCTTGTAGGGCAATCCGTCGGCAAATCGAGCGAATTGCTTTTTGCAGACCACTTGGTTGCTTCAACAAACTTGTTTAAAAGGCTGTTTGAGCTTTCAAAAAATCCGGTCTCTTCCATATCGGAATAAACCGCAATTGCCGTAAAATCGCTTTCGTCGACTTCAATTTCAGAGGTAATCTCCATATATCTGAACCCAAAAACGGCAAACTCGGTTTTATATTCATTAACGCCGTCTTTACAAATATAATCTATTCTTTGAAGCGGAGTTGTTTTCATCTTACTTGTACATTGAATATTTTTTAGGGAAAGCTCGCCGTCGTCCCCTATCATTTCGCCAAAGCGAAGCACGAGCCGTTCGCCCGCTTTTGCATTGATTTTAAAAGAAACATATCCGGCAATATTCTGAGAAAAATCAATAATTCTTTTCCCCGAGGGCGTTGCCGCCATATGCCCTTTGAAGGTTTCTTTTTCTGCCGCAGAAACGTTGTTTGAAGCCGTCGGCAAAACGCTGCATTCCGCGAGCTTTGCCTTATATTTGTAACTCGGCTTTTTTCTTGCATCGAAGAACTCACCGTCTTTGTTGTCGGCAAATAAAAGACTGCCGTCCGATGACCATGCCCAGCTTTCATCACTTAGGACATATTGGGTGCTGCCGTTTTCAAATACAATTTCAAGCTGTACAAAAAGCTTTGTTTCGGTACCGTACTGATTTTTAAGCCCCCATGCTCCGACAGAACCTCTGTACCACCCGTCGGCAAGCTCTGCCGTTATTTCATTTCTTTCGGCTATCAAATCTGTTACATCATAGGTCTGATACTGTATTCGTTTTTTATAGTCGGTAATGCCCGGGGCGAACGGCACAGATACTTTAACGCCGTTTATTCTGCACGAGTATATTCCGCAAGCCGTCATATAAAGCCGTGCGCGCTTCACTTTTTTTTCGACGCTAAACTCTTTTTTAAAATAATCTACAGGGTAGCGCATCTTTTTATTAACGCTGTAATTCCCGGTTATCCATTCGGCTTTAAAATCTTCGGCTCTTTTCAGCCCCGTTTCAAAAAAGGCTTCATTTGACCATTCGCCTTCTTTTCCGTTTTCATCCCACAGCTTAACCTTCCAAAAAACGCGTTCTTTTGAGCGCGTAATTAACGGAAAAGGAATAAACACCATATCTGAGGAATTCACCTTTTTGCTGTCCCAAAGCAATTCTCTGTCAAAATTATACGCCTTTATTCTGTAAGCGGTTTGCCTTATACCGCTGTCACAGTTCCACATAAGGCGCGGAAAGTCAAAATCTATGCCTATCGGATTAGTTAGATACTCTGTCTTTAAATTGATTGCCCTCACAGCTTTTCCTCCCCTTCTTTGCGCGCTTTTATTTCAGCCTGCTCGCTTTCAATATGCTTTTCGACGTTTAAAAACGCCAAAATAACAACCAAAATAATTGCAGTTATGGTTTCAAGACCGACAAAAGTAAATGTAATTGCACTTTTGCATTGGGCAGTCTGCTCTGCGGCCACTGTCACACCTTCAACAAGCGACGGCGCGATATAGCCGCTTTTTGAAAGCAGAAGATTGAAAAGCCCCGTTACTATACCGACGCTTGTTACGGCAATTATATTGTAAACCGACATGGCAATTCCGTCACAGCGGAATTTATGCTTCCACTCAAGGTGGTCAAGAACATCTGCAAACAGTGCCATAAAAACATAAGAGCACGGAAGTCCGCCTATGTTTTTAATAAACTGCCCTATGATAACAATAACAATATTAGTGGGAAACATCCAACAAATCGCACTGCCCAAAGCATAGAACAGAAAACCGACTGCCGTAAGATTCCTTTTTCCGAATTTTTTGGCAAGCGGCCAGACTATGAAAATACCCAAGCCCATGGGAATGCCGCCTATAACCGAAAGCAGCGTCTGAGTTTTGCCGTCGTTATATGTACCGAGAACATAATTGCAAAAATAGACAAGCCCAAGGTTTTTGAATTGTGTACCGACAGTATAAATAAGGAAATACAACAAAATGAGTACCATATATTTGTCGGTAAAAATTGCCTTTAAAAGCTTTTTATACGGTGTTTTTTCGGCGGCTTTGACATTTACATCTTCAAGCGTTACACGCTCTTTTGTAAAATAATATTCTGTAAGGGTAAGCGGCAGTGCAAGGCACGACAAAATGCACATTGCCGTTATCCATTTTGACTTGTCAACACCGAGCATCGGCATAATAACCATGGGGAACACAAGCGCAACAACAATTCCGCTCATCATAATTGTTGCAATCTGATTAAACACCGAAAGCGAGCCGCGCTGCTCTGTATTTCTTGTTGAAAGAGGAACCATAAGGTTATGGCTCATATTATATATTGTATAGGCAAACGAATAAAAAAGGTTATAAGAAAGCATTACCCACACTGCCTTTAGAGCTTGACTGCCCGACGGAACAACAAAAAGCAATACGCCCGTAACAGCAACAAGCGGTGCCGATAAAAGCAGCCACGGACGCGCCTTGCCTTCGCGTGTTTTTGTGCGGTCAATTATATAACCCATTATTACATTTGTAATTGCATCAACTATTTTTGACACAATCGGAAAAACCGTTAAAAAAGCTCCGCCCCAGACAGATGTAAGCCTGAGAACATCCGTATAATAAACGTTAAGATATGTGGCAAGTACCGCGTTTAACAGCAGAGCACCCGAAGGCCCTATTAAATAGCCGAGCCATTTTTCTTTGGGCGTTACATTCTCTGAAGTGAGCTTAGTTGCAAATATGCTTTTTTCAACCATTTTATTCAGCATAAACATTACCTCTCAAACCAAAACCTTGACAAGCCGTCAAATATATATTACACTGCTATTATAGCAACACTGTGTTGTTTTAACAATCATCGGTTTTGATAATAATTGCTATAAAACCGACAAAATCAAGAAATATGGTGGTATTTTGAATACAAAAAATAACCAACGCACCCGTCTTTCAAAAATCCTTTTCAAAAATGCGCTTGTTGAGCTTTTAAAAGAAAAAAGCTCTGTCGAAAAAATCTCGGTAAGAGAACTTTGCGACAGAGCACAGCTTAACCGCTCGACTTTCTATGCCCATTACAACGAGCCGAAAGACTTGCTTTATGAAATTGAGAATGAGCTTTTGGCTGCAACAAAAGAGCATCTTGAAAAAATCGGCAATGAAACCGATATGGGAGCGCACAAATATATCCTTTCTTTTTTGAAATATATAAAAGAAAACGACGGACTTTTCAGAGCGTTGCTGATAGACAGTGCCGACCCGAATTTCAGAACGCGCTTTATGCAATTTTCGACTGCTCAGTTTATGGCAAATTTGCAAATAGAATTTCCGAAAGAAACAGAGCAGTATATTTTGTCGTATCTGCTTAACGGAAACGCAGGAATAATCATTCAGTGGATACGCTCGGATTATTCTGTTGACGAAAAGACAATAGTAAATCTGCTTTTCTCAATTAATCAAAGCGCATTAAAGAATTTGAGCCTATAAAGCGAATAAAACCTTTAAAGCTTTGGGCGGTTTATTTTTCGGCTATTTTCTTTTCGGTATCCTTGCGGATTTCTTTTCTTAAAACCGTGAGCCACGGATGCCACGCGACCTTGTCATCGCCGTAAGTAAGGTTTGCGGAATACTCAATATCCGTCCATGTGTCAAGCGGGGCTTCGTTATGCGAAATTACCGCTTCAAGATTATCAAACGCCTTGTAAAGCTTTGCTTCGGGCGTTTTTAATTCGTCCATTTCGTCAAGAAGCGAAACAAATTCCGCTTTGACGTTTTCGGGAAGAGACGAAAGAAACTCTCTTAAAAGCTGTGCTTCTTTGATTTCGTCATCGTCGGTCTTTTCAAACGCAGGTATATCCCCAGTTACCGCTTCGCCGAGGTCATGAATTATGCACATTTTAATTACCTTATCAATATCGACATAAGGAAATTCGTCTTTAACGAGCATCGGCATAAGCGAAAGCCGCCAGCAGTGCTCCGCAACGCTTTCGCGCCTTCCGTCGGCGCCCCAGCAATGGCGTGTGTTATGCTTTAAAACCTCGACCTTGTTTAAAAAATCTATAAATTCGCGCTGAGTCATATGTTTCACCCGTTTTCGACATAATAAATGGAGTCTGCCGCCAATCGGCTGTATCTATTTTATCACCTAACGCGGCTGTTTTCAAGTCTTTGCGCCCCCGGCAATACCCAAAGTTCCAATATTTGTGCAATGAAAAAGAGACTTTACGGTGTTACAATTACTTCGGGAGATGATTTTATGAAATTCCTGAAAAATTTCAAACACCGACTTTCAATAATTTTGTGCGCAATATTTATTTTCGCGCTTGTTCCCGCAGTCAGCGCAGACCAGTCAATTTCGGGCGCGGGCACGGTTGCGACTTCTGCAGGGAATCTTAACGTAAGAAGCGGCGCCGGCACGGGCTACTCAATCAAAACCTCGCTTTCAAAAGGCTCGACCGTTACTCTTATTAAAAAAAGCGGCTCGTTTTGGTATGTGAGATACTCTGAAAGCGGTTACGGCTATTGCAGTGACAAATACATCAGCGTAATTTCAAGCGATGTAAAAAGCGTTAAGACCACTTCCGGAAACCTTAATGTAAGAACGGGCGCTTCGACGTCTTTTGCCGTTAAAGACTCTTTAAAAAGCGGAACGGCTGTTACAGTGCTCGGCACGCAAAACGGATTTTCAAAAATTCTTTATGACGGCAACAAAACGGGATATGTAAGCAGCACTTATTTAAAGAGCGCAAACACGAGTACAGGTTACAAGGAAATAAAGCTCAATGTAGTGAGCTTTAAGCAGACGGACTCGCGCTGGAGGGACGTAACGCTCGGCACATCGGGTCAGACAATAGGTAAGATAGGCTGTGCGACAACCGCACTTTCAATGACAGAAAGCTACAGGCTCTCATATACCGTGTACCCCGACGCCATGGCAAAAAAGCTCTCGTACACATCGGGCGGCGCGGTATATTGGCCCGAAAATTATAACATTGTGACCGACAGTTCCGACTATCTCAATAAAATATATTCCGTTCTCTCAAGCGGAAAGCCCGTTATTTTAGGCGCAAAAAACGCCTCGGGAAGCCAGCATTACGTTGTAATAACGGGGGTTCTTGAAACCTCCTCGCTGACGCCTTCGGCATTTATTATTAACGACCCCGGTTCTTTTAGCAGAACGCGCCTGTCGCACTTTCTTTCGGATTACCCTTATTTTTATAAAATGCTTTATTCAAAATAAGCGCCGTTTGCTCTTTTGATTGTTAAAAGCCACTCGTTTTTTGCTTCGTCGGTTTTTTCTTCGGGGTGCACGTCATAGCGGCTGCAAAGAATGTTGCCGAGATATTCCGTAGTCTTTTTTGCACCGTTGATATTCTGATGGTTGCCGCCGTCTCTGAAATCCTCGTTAAAATCTATTTCATAATCGGTGCAAGCATTCAAATCCAAATATTCCGCACCGAAAGATGCCGCTGTTTTTTTGACCTCGGCAGAGCGTTTATAGCTCCAGCCGTCGGTGCTCGGCACTTTCACTATAAGAACTTTAACGCCGTTATTTTTGCAGGTTTCGACAAAAAGCGAAAGCTCATTTTTCGTTGCCGCGGGAATAACGGCGCTATCTTTGTTTTCGGTCATATAGCCTGTATTTTCGGCTTTTACGACTGTGTCCGAATAAACATAGCCCTTATTGGGGTCAATCCCGCCGCATGCTTTGGGAAGCGTTGTGAAATCGCGTCTTTTTAATTCTTTCCAACGGGTGTGATATTGAAAAAGTCTTGTTGCGGCGTCAATTCTGCCGTAGAATGACGAGCTTTTTGTATAAAGGCAGTCGGCTTCAAGTATTATTATCTGCGGCTTTTGGGTTTTAAGTGCGGATGAAAGCAAGGTATTGATTTTATCCATACTTTGATTTGCCACACCCGAAACATATGACGAAAGCCCCGTTTTTTCATAAAGCACCGACGGCACAAATCCCGAATAGGCGTCGGAATTGCCGAACATTATGCAATCGAGCGAATTATCGGGCTCTGCAACAAAGCCCTTTCCGCCGTAAAACGACGTTCCGCCCATATCGCCTGTTGTTTTTGGCGTAACAACAACCGAGAGCCCTATGAATATTGCGAGCGACAGCGCCGCAGACAAGAATGCATATCTTTTAGTTTTCATTTTAAAATCCTCCGTATATCGGGTCGGGCGGCAAATATCCCATTCCGTACGCGCCGAACACCGCAATTATAAGTGCCAACAAAAAGCACAGCCAATATTTTTTAACGCTTGAAAGCGAGTCATACTTAGAAGCAAAATCAAAGCCCTTTTGCTTCATTATGCCGAACACCGCTAAAGAAAGCGTTGCCGCCGCAAGGACTGCTAAGTCCGAAAGCTCTGCGCCCGGCACAGAAAAACTGCCGCTTTTTTTGAATATACTTATGAACATATTAAAAGCGACCGTTAACGAGTCTGCTTTAAATATCAGCATTCCGATATTTACAAGAACAAAGGTTTTAACGGTTCCGAAAGCTTTGAGCGCCGCTTTGCCTTTATTTGTTTTCGGCTTTATTTTTGCTTCAAGAAGTGTTTCAAAAAGAATTATCACGCAATAATACATTCCGTAAACCGCGTATTTAAGCCTAAATCCGTGCCAAAGACCTGTTAAAAGCCACACTGTGCTAAGCGTAATAAACACCGTAAGCACTCTGCCGAAGCCGCCCTTAAAGCGCCTTCCTATAGCTTTTATGGGACGTGAAACCGAAATGCCGTAAAAAACATAGTCCCTGAACCACGCGCCGAGCGAAATGTGCCATCTTCGCCAAAACTCGCCGACGCTCGAAGCCGCAAACGGCAAATCGAAATTCTTGGGAAGCGTTATGCCGAAAATTTTGGAAACGCCCGAAGCTATGTTTATATAACCCGAAAAGTCGGCGTAAAGCTGTAATGTAAAAGCAAGCACGCCCCAAACCGTTTCAATTCCGCTGTAGCTTTCGTATTGAGAAAAGACGGCGCTTACAATAATTGCCGCCCTGTCGGCAATAACAAAAAGCTTGAAAAGCCCCAAAAGAAGCTCGGCAACGCCGCTTTCGGCGTTAAAAAGTCTCAATTTTCCGCAGTTTTTAAGCTGAGGCATAAGCTCTTTTGCGCGTGAAAACGGGCCTTCGTTAAGCTGAGGGAAAAACGAGCAGAACAAAAGCACATCTAAAAACGACTCTTCGCTTTTTACGGTTTTTCTTTCGACGTCAAGAACGTAGCCTATCGCTTGAAGCGTGTAATAAGACATTCCGACAGTTGAAAGCACAGATGTGTTTAAAAGCACATTAAAGACTGTGCTGTCGCCGAAAACTGAAAGGATTGCGCCGAGATTTTTAAAAAGCACGAGCATTAATATCATTACTGCCGCATAAAGCCCGAAAATAAGCTGCTTTTGCTTTTTGATTTTTTGCTTTTGTATTTTCTTTTCTTCTTTTTCCTGCGGAATAGGAAGATGCCTGCCAACGCCGTCTATAACGCGCGCGGCATAGTATGTAATTGCGCTTTCAATCAAGAGAATGATAACGCCGAAGCGCGCAAGATATGTAAAGCACGCAAGGCTGACTGTGAGAAGCGTATATTTTTTTAATCTCGCGGGCACAGCGCTGTAAACGGCGGCACCGCCGAGCGTAAACACCGCAAAAGCTATAAGCGTTTCATATCCCACGCACAACACCCCTTTTCTTTATCTTAATTCTACAATACCCATATTACAAATGAATAACGCTAAGTCTAAGATTGAATTAAAGGTTTATTAAGAAAAAGTTACAATAAAAAAAGCCGTAAAAACCGAAGTTTTTACAGCTCAGATTTTATGAATATAAACACGTATTATAAGCGTTTAATTTTTGCCGAGTATCATCTTTGCAATTTTATAAACGTCGCCGCAGCCGAGTGTAATTACAAGGTCGCCTTCGCCTATGTTATTCTTTAAATAATCGGCGACCTTTTCAAATGAGTCGAACCACACAGAGCCCTCTATTTCATCTGCAAGGTCCTGTGTTTTTATGCCGTAGGTATTAATCTCGCGCGAGCCCATAATTTCGGTCATAACAACCCTGTCGGCGATTGAAAGTGCGGTTGCAAACTCGTGAAGAAGCATTTTTGTGCGGCTGAAGGTAAACGGCTGAAAAACAGCCCACACTCTTTTGTAATCCATCTTTTTCGCCGCATTAAGTGTAACTTCAAGCTCCTTCGGGTGGTGGGCATAGTCGTCGGCAATAACCGCGCCGTTATATTTGCCGAGGATTTCAAAGCGCCTGCCCGCGCCCTTAAAATTCTTTATGCTGTTTTTGCACTGCTCAAACGTTGCGCCCGTATACACTGCGGCGGCAACTGCCGCAAGAGCGTTTGTAACGTTGTGTTCGCCGGGAACGGAAAGCTCCAGCCTGCCCTGCTTTTCGCCTTTATAAAACACGTCAAACGCAGGGAATGCGCCGTGAACCCACTCAATTTCGCCGGAATACCAATCGTTTTTAGAGCTTCTGCCGAAGGTGATAATATCTTTTCCCGAAATGCCTTTTACGCTGTCAACCGTGTTTTTGTCGTCGCCGTTATAAATAAGGCATTTTGTGGCGTTCTCGGCAAATTTATGAAACGAGCGTTCAAGATTTTCAAGAGTTTTAAAATACTCCATATGGTCTTTATCGACGTTTAAAACAACGCTTACGTCGGGGTAAAGGTCAAGGAATGTATCTTTGTATTCGCACGACTCGCACACGAGAATATCGGAAGAGCCTACCCTGCCGTTTGTGCCCGTAAGCGGCAATTTGCCGCCGATTACACACGAGGGGTCAAAGCCGTTTTCAATAAGTATTTGTGTAAGCATTGAAGTAACGGTTGTTTTGCCGTGCGTTCCGCAAATGCCGATGCAATCGTCATATTTTTTTGTTACTGCGCCGAAAAGCTTGCTTCTTTCAAACGTGGGAATCCCCTTTTCGTATGCGGCGACAAGCTCGGGGTTGTCGGGCAAAAGAGCCGCCGTAAAAACAACCATATCCGCGCCGTCAACATTCTCGGCGCGCTGACCGAGAACAACGGGTATTCCGAGGGCGCGTATGCGCTTTAAAGTGTCCGTCTCGTTATTGTCGGAACCTGTAAGATAATAGCCCTTGCTGTGAAGTATTTCGGCAAGCGGACACATTCCGCTTCCGCCGATACCGATAAAATGTATTCTTTTTGCGTTTTTTAAAGCCTCTTCAACGGTCATAAAGACAATCCTTCCTCATTCATATATTATAATTATACTCGGTATTAAGGAAAAAATAAAGTACATTAAGCTATTTTTTCATAAACGGTAAATTTAATTTTTTAAGAGCCTTCAAAAGCAAGAGTCCCAAAGCACCGCAGGATATTATTTCACCCGCCGCGACAGTAAGAACAAAAAACCACAGTGCACCGTCTAAGTGATAAACATATTTAAGCACAAGCGGAACAACGGCGGTATTTGCGATTATCGGCGGCAGTACGCTGAGATTGGGGTGTTTTTTGCCGATATAATATGTGCCGACAGCGCCCGCGAGCGTTGCAAGACTGCCGAAAACAACATCCCACAGCATACAGCCCGTTAAAATATTTGAAATAATACAACCTGCAAAAAGCCCCCACACCGCCCCCGGGAAAAACACGGGCAAAACGGTGAGTGCCTCGGAAAAGCGAACCTGAACTACGCCGCCCGAAAGCCCGAATGCCGCCGCTAAAAGCGTTAAAACGACATAAAGAGCCGCTGTGACAGCGCCTGCGGCAAGATTTATTAAAGTATTTCTGTTACTTTTTTTTGACATAGACATCACCGAAAAAACAAAACAAAATATCTGCCGAACAAAGCTCTTGTACGGCAGATACATTGTAAACCATTTTTACTTATTTTTCAAGTGAATTTAAGCCCAAGCGAAGATAATCCGATGCGGTTTTAAACGTCTTTTTTTCGCCGACAATGACAAAAAAGTCTTATGGATGCGGAAGCCCTTTTCTGTAAGCGTCCATAACCTCCGAAAACAGCTGTGCGCACGACGGCGGAGTCCACGTTATTGCGTTTGCGCCGGCGTTAATCGTTTCGAGAATAGTCTCGTCTGTGGGGCCGCCCGTCGCGATTATCGGGACTGTCGGGAACTCGTCGCGTATCATTTTTACAAGGCGCGGCGTTTCTTTTGCCGCCGAAACGTTAAATATGTTCGTTCCCGCTTCAATTCGCGCTTCAACGTCAACATCGTCGTTCACTACCGAAACAACTACGGGCACATCAACAATATCCGAAATTTTTTTTACAACGCTGTTTTTTGTGGGAGCGTTAAGCACGACCCCTGCAACGCCGAGCATTTCGGCATTTGTTGCAAGATTTACGGCGCGCTCGCCGTTTGTAAGTCCGCCGCCGACCCCCGCAAACACGGGAAGGCCCGAAGCTGCGACAATTGTTTGTGTAATGAGCGGCTGCGGCGTGAACGGGTGCACGGCAAAAACCGCGTCTGCGTTGATGTTTCTGATTATGGCAAGGTCTGTTGAAAAAACGAGTGATTTTATTCTTCTTCCGAAAACAAAAATGCCGCTGCACTCTCTTATAACCTCGGGCACTTTTATCATAGACTTTCTTAAAGTGCCGTCAAACGAATCAGGCATTTGCTTCATCGCAATTCTCCTTTCATAAAGATAATAATATGGTTATATTATAAACTAAAATGACACGTTTTGTGTTAACAGGGATTGAATTCAGCCGCCGCACCGCCAAAAACGAAATTGTTTTTTTGTGCAAAAGCACCGAATAATCAATATTTTATTGAAAGTGCGCGCTTTTTGTGGTACTATCTTTCTATATTAGATAATCGAGGTGCGATATGAAAACTTTTCTTTTTCAAGGCGATTCAATAACAGACGTTGACCGCGACAGAGACAATGACGCAAGGCTCGGTCTTGGGTACCCGCTTTTGTTTGCGGCTGACTACGGCAAAAAATATCCGGAGCAAATTAACTTTATTAACCGCGGCATAAGCGGCAACAGAATTGTTGACGTATATGCAAGAATTAAGGCTGATATTATTAATCTCGCGCCAGACTATATGAGTATTCTCATAGGCATTAACGACGTTTGGCACGAAATAGGCAACCACAACGGCGTTGACGCTGTAAAATTCGAAAAAATCTACGGTATGCTTATCGAAGAAATTAAAGAGGCGCTTCCGAATATCAAGCTCTTTTTGCTTGAGCCGTTCGTTTTAAGAGCCGCCGCAACCGATGAAAATTGGGATTATTTCCACCGCGAAACGCTTCTCAGAGCCGCCGCTGTAAAAAGGCTTGCGGAAAAATATAACCTCGTTTTTATTCCCTTGCAGGAATATTTTGACAAGGTAAGCTTGAACACTGAAAACTCTTTTTGGCTTTCAGACGGTGTTCACCCCACTTCGGCGGGTCATCAGTTAATTAAAGAAAAGCTTGCCGCAGCTTTTGACAAAGAATATAAATAAATAAGCCAAAAACCCGCAAACCACTAAAATGTGATTTGCGGGTTTTAATGTATCAAAGTATGTACGGACGTTTCTCATTCTCGGGCGAAGCAACGTCAAGAAGATAGTCGCGCCCCAAAAGCGCGCCCATTTCGGTAAGCGCACTTACCGACGTATCAAATGCGGTTTGCGGCGTATTATTCTCTTTTGAAAGGTGCGCCAAAACAAACTGCGTTGTACCGCGGTTTACAAGCGCGCGGAGTGCTTCGGCACAGGCATCGTTTGAAAGATGGCCTTTGTTAGAAAGTATTCTTTGCTGTAAAACATACGGATACGGCCCTGTTTTTAGCATTGCCACATCGTGATTTGACTCAATATACACAAGCGAAGCGCCCGTAACCGAAGAAAGCATTTCGCCGTTAACATAGCCCGTATCGGTCATAATTGCGGCTTTTGAATTTCCGTTTGCCGCCGAAACGACATATCCCCTGCCGTCGGCACAGTCGTGCGACGTCCTGAACGGTTTTATAAAAAGCCCTGCGACCTCAACGCCGTTTTCATCGTCAATTACGTTATCAATATGCATCTCTTTAAGCACGCCGTTTTTTCTTAAAGCAAGCAAAGTGCCTGCGGCGGAATAAACGGGAATTTTATTTTTTGCCGCAAAAACAGACAATCCCTTAATATGGTCGCTGTGCTCGTGCGTGATGAATATTGCTTTTATACTGTCCTCGCCGACGCCTATTTCGGCGAGTTTTTCTTTTGTTTGCTTGGCACTTCTGCCCACATCAACAAGTATTCCGCCCTCGGCGGTGCCTATGTAAACAGAATTGCCGCTGCTTGATGAAAACAGCGGACAAAATCTCATAATAAATTATTCCTCTTCAAAATTTTCTCGTTTAATATCTGCGCCGACGGAAGTAAGCTTTTCAACAAGATTTTCATATCCGCGGTCGATAAAGTTGATGTTTGAAACGGTTGTAACACCGCTTGCCATCATACCCGCTATAACCATAGCCGCGCCTGCTCTTAAATCGTCTGCTTCAACCGGAGCGCCCGTGAGCGTGCCGATGCCGTTAATAATTTCCGTTTTTCCGTCAACCATTATATCCGCGCCCATACGCCTTAACTGCTCGGCATATTTAAAACGGTTATCCCAAACGCTTTCGATAATATAGCTTGTCCCTTTGGCGGTTGCAAGCATCGTTGCAAACTGCGGCTGCATATCCGTCGGGAAACCGGGATGCGGCATTGTTTTTACACGGCAGGCATTAAGCTTACCGTCGGAAATAACGCGCACGCTTTCGTCGCCCTCAATCACCGTAACTCCGCATTCTTCAAGCTTGCTTGTTATTGATTCAAGGTGTTTGGGAATAACGTTGTCAATTATAACGTCGCCGCCGACCGCCGCCGTTGCCGCCATATATGTGCCGGCTTCAATCTGGTCGGGAATTATCGAATATGTGCAGCCGTGCATTCTGCTGACGCCGCGAATTTTAATAACGTCCGTTCCGGCGCCCCTTACATCTGCACCCATTGAGTTCAAAAAGTTTGCAAGGTCAACAATATGCGGCTCGCGCGCGGCATTTTCTATTACGGTAAGACCCTTTGCTTTAACCGCGGCAAGCATAATGTTTACGGTGGCGCCCACCGAAACAACATCCATATAAACCGAAGAGCCGAAAAGTGACTCTGCCGAAACGCTGACAATTGCACTTTCGGTTGAAACCGTGGCGCCGAGAGCTTCAAAGCCCTTTACATGCTGGTCTATCGGGCGAATACCGAAATAACAGCCGCCAGGCATAGCAACCGAAGCTTTGCCGTACTTTCCGAGAAGCGCGCCGAGCAAATAATAAGACGCCCTTAACTTTTTCGTCATTGAGTCGGGTATTGTAATTGACGGGTCAACCTTTTCGGCGTTAACGGTTATTGCACCGTTTTCAAAATCGGAAATTTCTGCGCCGATATGGCGAAGAATTTTTATCATCATCGAAACATCGCTGATATTAGGCACGTTTTCGATTCGGCAAGGTTCATCCGAAAGAATAACCGCCGGTATTATGGCAAGAACCGCATTTTTTGCCCCGCTTATATTTATCTTTCCGTGAAGCTTATTACCTCCGCGGATAACGAATTTCTCCAAAGTCGGCACTCCTAACAACCTAAACTCATACTGTATTATTATAACACTCTTGAGCACGAAATAAAAGAGTTATTTGCATTTCGCGGGGTAGTAAATATTATAAATTTTCGGCGATTTTTTGTAACAATGCACAATATTTTTCTTTTTAGTCACAAAAGGTGCAAAATCGCCGTGCTTTACCTTTTTAAATCAGGCATAAGAGAGTCGAACCGACACGGTTTTAAAATGCCCTCTCACGTCTAAAAATATCAAAAAGCCCCGCGCAAAAACGCGGAGCTTTTTTAAGTTAAGTTACTTAAACAAGTTCAAGAATGCACATCTCTGCTGCGTCACCGCGGCGAGCTTCAGTCTTGATTATACGGCAATAACCGCCGTTAACATCTTTGTACTTCGGTGCGATTTCGTCAAAAAGCTTTTTAACGACATCTTCCTTGGTAATATATGCCATTGCCTGTCTTTTGTTATGAAGACTGTCGACCTTAGCAAGAGTAATCATTTTTTCTGCCATTGCGCGAACTTCTTTCGCTCTTGTAACGGTGGTGTTCATCTTTCCGTTCTCAAGAAGAGATGTAACCATATTACGAAGCATGGCATCACGGTGATCACTTGCTCTGCCGAGTTTTCTGGTACCGGGCATCTAAAATCACTCCTTTGCCGAAATAGGGACTTATTCGTCCTCGTCGTGAAGAGTAAAGCCGAGAGATGCAAGCTTGGCAACAACCTCGTCAAGAGATTTTCTGCCGAGGTTTCTGACTCTCATCATATCCTCTTCCGTCTTGTTTATCAAATCTTCAACAGTATTGATACCGGCTCTCTTGAGGCAGTTGAAGGAACGAACGGAAAGGTCAAGCTCTTCAATTGTCATTTCAAGAACCTTTTCTTTCGCGCTGTCGTCTTTAACTACCATAATCTCTGTGTTGGAAACCTCGTCTGAAAGGTCAACAAAAAGATTAAGATGCTCGGTGAGTATCTTTGCGGCAAGCGAAACAGCTTCTTTAGCCGAAATTGTTCCGTCTGTCCAGACCTCTATCGTGAGCTTGTCGTAGTCGGTTATCTGACCTACACGCGTGTTGTCAACGGTGTAATTCACTTTTAACACGGGTGTGTAAATCGAGTCAATAGCTATTACGCCTATGGCGGGGTCAAGAAGCTGTTTGTTTCTGTCTGAAGAAACATAGCCTCTGCCCTTGTCAGCCGTAAGCTCCATTGCAACGTGAGCATCTGCGTCAAGCGTTGCAATGTGATGCTCGGGGTTGAGAATTTCAACCTCGGAGTCAGCTTTGATGTCACCCGCTGTGATTTCGCCGGAGCCGTTTGCCTCGATATACATTATCTTCGGACCGTCTCCGTGTATTTTGAGAATAACGCCCTTAAGGTTAAGAACTATCTCGGTAACATCTTCTTTAACATTGGGAATAGTCGAAAACTCGTGAAGTATTCCGTCAATTTTAACAGATGTTATCGCGTAACCCGGGAGTGAAGAAAGAAGCACACGGCGAAGGCTGTTGCCCAATGTCGTACCGAAACCTCTTTCAAGGGGTTCGACAACAAACGCACCGTAAGCAGCGTCTTCCATTGAGTCGGTAAACTCAATTCTGGGTTTTTCAATACCAATCATACAAAACCCTCCTTAGATTTCACAGAATGCTGTGTGAGTTCGATTTGCAAAAGCAAATCAATAAGGTAAAGAGCATTATTTTGAATAGAGCTCGACGATAAGGTGTTCCTCAACAGGAGCCTCAATCTGGTCTCTTTCGGGAAGGTTAACAACCTTGCCCGTAAGCTGCTCGCGGTTTACCTCAAGCCACTGCGGAACGGGTCTTGAACCGTTTGCGTCTGCAATAGCCTTGAAGGAATCTGTCTGAGCGGTCTTTTCCTTAACGGAAACTACATCGCCGGCCTTAACAAGGTATGAAGGAATATCAACCTTTTTGCCGTTTACACAGAAATGACCGTGAGTAACAAGCTGTCTTGCTTCTGCGCGGGAGTTTGCCCAACCGAGAAGATAAACAACGTTATCAAGACGGCTTTCACAAATACGAAGAAGGTTTTCGCCGGTCTGGCCCTGCTTCTTTTCAGCCATAAGGAAATATTTGTGGAACTGTCCTTCAAGAATTCCGTAGTAACGTTTTGCTTTCTGCTTTTCACGAAGCTGCATTCCGTACTCGGAGACTTTCTTACGGCTCTGGCCATGCTGGCCGGGTGCGTAAGAGCGGCGCTCGAGAGCGCATTTATTGGTATAGCATCTGCCACCCTTTAAAAAGAGCTTTTGACCCTCGCGGCGGCAAAGTTTGCATACCGCACCGGTATATCTTGCCATAATTTGTTTCCTCCTATTATGTTATACGCGCCTTCTCTTAGGCGGACGGCAGCCGTTGTGAGGAATCGGGGTTACGTCTTTAATGAGTGTAACATCAAGACCGGCAACCTGCAAAGCTCTGATAGCGGCTTCTCTTCCTGCACCGGGACCTTTAACATAAACTTCAACAGTTTTCATACCATGCTCAATAGCAACCTTTGCGGCTGTTTCGGCAGCGGTCTGTGCTGCGAAGGGAGTAGACTTACGGGAACCTCTGAAGCCCATTTCGCCTGCGCTTGCCCATGATACAGCGTTGCCCTGAGTATCTGTAATAGTAACGATTGTGTTATTGAAGGTGGATTGGATATGAGCCGCACCGCGTTCAATATTTTTACGTTCACGACGCTTGCGTGTGCCGACAGCTTTTTTGCCGGTAGCTTTAGTAGCCATTCAAATACCTCCTTCGACTTATTTCTTCTTGTTAGCTATCGTCTTCTTGGGACCTTTGCGTGTACGCGCATTGGTCTTTGAACGCTGACCTCTTACGGGAAGTCCTTTGCGGTGACGAACACCGCGATAGCAACCGATTTCAACAAGTCTCTTGATATCAAAGGCTGTCTCACGACGAAGGTCGCCTTCTACTTTAACATGGTGATCGATATATTCACGTAATTTTGCTACATCGTCTTCGGAAAGGTCCTTGACTCTTGTGTCGGGATTGACACCTGTAGCTGCAATAATGTCGCTTGCCGTTTTGCGGCCTATACCGAAAATATAAGTAAGACCGACCTCGACTCTTTTATCTCTTGGTAAATCAACACCTGAAATACGCGCCATTTGTCAGTTGCACCTCCAAAAATTGGTTTACGCAGGGATTAGCCCTGACGCTGTTTGTGCTTAGGATTTTCACAGATTACCATTACTTTTCCCTTGCGCTTGATTATCTTGCATTTTTCGCAAATTTTCTTGACAGAAGGTCTGACTTTCATTAGAATACCTCCTAAAATTCAGCTTTTGCCTAATATTATTATTTTGAACGCCAAGTGATACGGCCACGCGTAAGGTCGTAAGGAGACATCTCCACAGTAACCTTGTCGCCGGGAAGAATACGAATGTAGTTCATTCGAAGCTTTCCCGAAATGTGACCTAAAATTTTATGACCGTTTTCGAGTTGAACCTGAAACGTTGCATTGGGTAAAGCTTCGATAACAGTGCCCTCAACTTCGATCATATCGTCTTTCGACATAACAAATACCTCCCAAATGATTAACAGTTGCCATTAATTCCGTTGAGCTTTTTTCTGAGCCGAGAGTCAAACGCAAAGTCGGATTCATTAAGAATAACATCGCAAGGCTCAAGGTGCTTAATATTTTTAAGCTTAGGCTTTGCAAGCTTATATTCTTTTCCGTCGGCTATAAAAGCCGCGTTGCCTTCGACGCTCAGAACAACAGCCGATTTGCCTTTATTCCGCCCTTTAAGCGAGCGGACAACTCTGCCGCGCTCCATAGCGCTCAAAGCTTGGTCATAATCAGCGGGCCGTCGCTTGTTATAGCGACGCTGTGCTCGAAATGCGCTGAAAGTTTGCCGTCGGCGGTTTTAATCGTCCAGCCGTTTGACAGCGTCTTTACAGAAGCTGTACCCCCATTAATCATGGGTTCAATGGCGATTGTCATGCCGGGTACCAAACGCACGCCCCTGCCGGGAGTTCCGTAATTGGGTACCGCGGGGTCTTCATGAAGGTGACGGCCAACGCCGTGACCAGTATATTCCCTTACAACACCGTATCCGCGTTCTTCGCAATAATGCTGAACAGCAAATCCGATATCGCCGAGCCTGCCGCCCGGAACTGCCTTTTCAATGCCCAGATAGAGGCTTTGTTCGGTAGTTTCAATCAGCCGCTTTGCCTCGGGTGAAATGTCTCCGCAGGCAAAAGTGGCGGCAGTGTCGCCGGTGTATCCGTCGATAAAGGCTCCGAGGTCGATACTAACTATGTCGCCCGCCCGCAATATGTGCGCCTTATCGGGAATACCATGAATGACTTCGTCGTTTATGGAAATGCATGCGGAGGCAGGAAAACCGTTGTAATTAAGGAAAGTGGGTTTTGCGCCCTTGCTCTCTATAAAATTACGCACGATTTTGTCGATTTCCCAGGTTGAAACACCCGGTTCAACTGCTCTTCCCGCCACCTGTAGTGCTTCGGCGGATATCCTGCACGCTAAAAGCATCTGCTTGATTTCGCGCTCATTTTTCAGCACTATCATGCTTAATCCTCCAATACCTTAAGGATTTCTGCGGTAATCTCCTCAATGGGAGCGGTACCGGATACGGTGCGAAGCTTTCCGCACTCTTTGTAATAATCCTTTAACGGTTCGGTTTGTTCGTGGTAAACTTTAAGTCTGTCAAGCACCGTCTCGGGAGCGTCATCCTTGCGGATATAAAGCTCGCCGTTGCAGGCGTCGCATTTGCCCTCAACCTTTGAGGGTTTGTTTTCGATGTGGTACGAAGCACCGCAATCTTTGCAAACGCGTCTGCCGGACATTCTGTTTACTACGCTTTCGTCGGGAACATCAATATCGACAACCTTGTCGATAACAATGCCCATTTTATCAAGCGCCTCGGCCTGAGGAATTGTTCTGGGGAAGCCGTCAAGAATGAAGCCCTCTTTGCAATCCTCTTTAGCGAGCCTTTCCTTGATGATGCCGATTACGACATCATCGGGAACAAGCTTGCCTGCCTCTGTGTACGCCTTGGCCTTAAGGCCCATTTCTGTTCCGTTTTTGAGCGCCTCACGAATGATGTTGCCCGTCGAAACAGTAGGAATATTAAGCTTTGCAGCTATTATCTCCGCCTGAGTGCCTTTGCCGGCACCGGGAGCACCAAGAAAAATAATTCTCATTATTTAACCTCACTTATCAATCAAGGAAGCCCTTATAATGACGAAGCATCATCTGGCTTTCAAGCTGCTGAACGGTCTCAAGCGCAACACCGACAAGAATTATTATCGAAGTACCGCCGAGAGAGATATTCATACCTCCGTCTTTTGAAAGCACCAAAGATGTAATCTGAGAAAATACCGTCGGGAAAAGTGCAACTACGCTGAGCAGAAGCGCTCCGAGGAGGATTATTCTCGAAATTATCTTTCCGATGTAATCGGAAGTGGGCTTGCCGGGACGGATACCCGGAATCATACCGCTGTTTTTGCGGATGTTGTTTGCCATTTCTACGGGGTTGTACTGAATAGCCGCATAGAAATATGCAAAGAAGATTATTAAAAGGAAATAGAGTATGCCGTAAACGACGCTCTTTGTATCAAAGCAGCCGAAGAATTTATCCCAGAAGCCGCCGTCTTTAATCTTGCTTGCGACGAACATCTGAACCGTCGGCGGGATTGAAAGAATGGAGCTTGCAAAGATTATCGGCATAACGCCGCTCATATTAACCTTAATCGGAATATGAGTGCTCTGACCGCCGTACATCTTGCGGCCGACAACGCGCTTTGCATACTGTACGGGGATTCTGCGTTCTGCGTTATCCATCCAAACGATGTAAGCAACCATAAGGATGTAGCAAACAAGAACAAACGGAGCAAGGAAGTAGTAAGCGCCGCCTCTTGAGAAATAGCTTCCAACCTTCGGGTTTGTGCTGAAGAGAGAAGTCATTTCGGTGGGGATACGCGAAACAATACCTGCAAAAAGTATAATTGAAATACCGTTTCCTATGCCCTTGTCGTTAATCTGCTCGCCGAGCCACATAACGAGAGCCGTACCTGCCGTAAGAACGGCAATTATAACGAGGCCCTGGAAAATCTTCGGGAATGTTGATGAGCCTGTGTAAAGCACATATTTTTTCGCATTGAGGTAGATGAAGTACGCAACACTCTGAAGAATACCGAGGGCGATTGTAACATAGCGGGTAATCGAAGCGATTTTCTTTCTGCCTTCTTCGCCCTCTTTTGAAAGTCTTTCAAGGGCGGGAATTGCTACGGTCAAAAGCTGAATGATAATCGAGCTGTTGATGTAGGGTGTGATTGAAAGCGCAAAGATTGTGCCGTAGTTAAATGCGTCACCGGTCATCATACTTAAATAGTTCAAAAACGTTGTGCCGCTTGAAGCGTCTATAAGACCCGTTGCGGGAATGCTTATGAACGGAACCGGAATATTGGCGCCGATTCTGAATATAACTACGATGAATACGGTAAATAAGATTTTCTTTCTTAAATCGGGGATTTTCCATGCATTGGCAAGAGTCTTAAACACTTCAAATCACCTCTGCCTTTCCTCCGGCAGCCTCAATTTTTGCCTTGGCTGCATCAGAATAAGCATTTACTTTGACAGTGAATTTCTTAGTGACATCGCCGTGAGCAAGCAGTTTAACACCGTCAAGTGTGTTGTTAACAAGACCTGCGGCTTTAAGAGCGTCAATATCAATGACTGCTCCGTCCTCAAATCTGTCCTCAAGGGCAGCTACGTTTACAATAGCGAACTCCTTGCCGAAAATATTAACAAAACCTCTTTTGGGAAGGCGTCTCTGCAAGGGCATCTGACCGCCTTCAAAGCCGGGGCGCATACCGCGGCCGGCACGTGCCTTCTGGCCTTTGTGACCCTTACCGGCGGTTTTACCCTGACCGGAAGCAGGACCTCTGCCTATCCTCTTAACGGATTTTTTGGAACCTGCTGCGGGTGAAAGCTCGTGAAGCTTCATATTTTGCACCTCCTTGCTTATTCTTCAGTTACCTCAACAAGATGAGAAATCTTGTTGATTTTGCCCTTCGTCTGGGGATTATCCGGCTGAGAGGATACATCACCAATTTTATGAAGGCCTAATGCATAGGCGGTAGCAATCTGATCCTTTTTGCAACCTATGAGGCTCTTTACGAGCTTAACATTGACATTTGCCATATTGACCGCCCTCCTTAATCTTTAAAATGCTTAACGGATTTGCCGCGAATGTTAGCAACCTCTTCAACATTACGAAGCTGTTTAAGTCCGTCCATAGTAGCTCTTACTACATTGCAGGGATTGTTTGAACGAAGAGCCTTTGCACGAATGTCCTTAATGCCGACTGTTTCAACAACAGCACGGACAGGACCGCCTGCAATAACACCGGTACCGGGTGCAGCGGGTTTAAGAAGAACAACGCCTGCGCCGAATTTACCGATAACCTCGTGAGGAATGGTTGAGCCCTTAAGGGAAACCTTAACGAGATTTTTCTTAGCATCTTCAAGGCCTTTGCGGATAGCATCCGGAACTTCGTTTGATTTACCCAAACCAAAACCGACAGTACCGTTGCCGTCGCCGACAACAACGAGAGCAGAGAATTTCATGATTCTGCCGCCCTTAACCGTCTTAGAAACGCGGTTTATAGCGACGACTCTCTCCTGGAACTCAGAATCCTTCTGAGCAGCTTCAAATTTAGCCAAAGTAATTCCTCCCTTTCTCAGAAATTGAGGCCGCCCTCACGGGCGCCTTCGGCCAAGCTCGCTACACGGCCGTGATAGATGTAACCGCCGCGGTCGAAAACAACGTCTTTAATGTTCTTTTCCGCTGCGCGTTCTGCCAATAACTTGCCTACTGTAAAGGCTGCGTCCTTATTTCCGCCGTAATCCTTGAAATCTTTCTCAACAGTTGAAGCCGAAACGAGCGTTACGCCGTTAACGTCGTCTATCAACTGAGCATAAATATGCTGAAGAGAACGGAATACATTGAGTCTGGGGCACTCAGCAGTTCCGCTGATTTTGCCGCGTACTCTTTTATGACGCTGAACCCTTGCTTTATTAGTGTTCGGTCTTTGTACCATTATTTCTTCACCTCTTTATCGAATTCAGGGATTATTTGCCGCCCTTACCGGCCTTGCCTTCCTTGCGGCGGATAACTTCATCAACATACTTGATGCCTTTACCCTTGTAAGGCTCGGGAGGTCTTTTGCCCCTGACTTCCGAAGCAAACTGACCAACCTTTTGCTTATCAGGACCGGAAATAACTATTTTGTTGGGAGCGGGAACATCAATTGTGATGCCGTCAACTTCCGAAACAGTGACCTGATGTGAATAACCTATGTTCATAACAAGGTCTTTGCCCTGTTTAGCTGCACGGTAGCCGATACCGTTAATCTCAAGCTCCTTAGAGAAGCCCTCGCTTACGCCGTGAACCATATTGGCAACAAGCGTGCGGGTAAGACCGTGAAGCGAACGGTTTTCTTTTGAATCATCGGGGCGTGATACTGTTATCACGCCGTTGTCAAGAGCGACGTTCATGTTGCTGTTGACTGTTCTGGTAAGAGTACCCTTGGGGCCCTTAACGGTAACAGTGCTGCCGTCTATCTTGACATCAACGCCTGCCGGAACGGCAATCGGCATTCTGCCTATACGTGACATATACTGTACCTCCTTACCAGATGTATGCAAGAACTTCGCCGCCGACGTTGGCTTTGCGAGCGTCCTTATCTGTCATAATGCCCTTTGAAGTCGAAAGGATTACTATGCCAAGACCGTTTTGTACGCGGGGCATATCTTCACAATTCGAATAAATGCGGAGTCCGGGCTTGGAAACTCTGCGAAGCCCTGTGATAACCTGGGACTTGTTGGGGCCGTATTTGAGAGCAATCTCTATAACGCCCTGTTTGCCGTCTTCGATTACCTTAAAGCTTTTTACATAACCCTCATCAACAAGAATCTGAGCAATTGCCTTCTTGATGTTGGATGCGGGAATCTGCACTGTATCGTGCTTTGCTGAGTTAGCGTTACGGATTCTTGTAAGCATATCAGCAATTGAATCAGTAATCTGCATACCGTGTTTCCTCCTTTTGCAATCGCTCTTTACCAGCTTGCCTTCTTAACACCGGGAATCTGGCCTGCATGAGCAAGCTCCCTGAAGCAGATACGGCATACACCGTATTTGCGAAGATAGGCGTGCGGTCTGCCACAGATTTTGCATCTGTTATGCTGTCTTGTTGAGTACTTAGCAGGTCTCGCCTGCTTAACTTTCATAGATGTTTTAGCCACGATGACCCTCCTTATCTCGCAAACGGAGCGCCGAGAAGTGAAAGTAACTCGCGGCCTTCTTCGTCTGTATTTGCGGTAGTGATAAAGGTAATATCCATACCGCGAACTTTGTCGATTTTGTCATACTCGATTTCAGGGAATATAAGCTGCTCCTTGATGCCCAAAGAGTAGTTGCCTCTGCCGTCGAAAGAGTTGGGATTGATTCCGCGGAAGTCTCTTACGCGCGGGAGAGCAAGATTGAAAAATCTGTCAAGGAACTCGTACATACGGTCACCGCGAAGAGTAACCTTTGCGCCGATGTCCATACCCTCACGGAGTTTGAAGTTAGCAACTGATTTTTTTGCTTTGCAAACAACGGGAGTCTGACCGGTAATCTGCTTAATATCACTGATAATTGCTTCAAGAGCTTTTGAATTATCGCGAATCTCGCCTGATGTAACGTTTATAACGATTTTATCAAGCTTCGGGATTTGCATAACGCTCTTGTAGCCGAACTTTTTCATAAGCTGAGGAGCAACCTCAGACTTGTAAACTTCTTTAAGTCTTGCTGCCATTCGTTATGTTCCTCCCTTAAAACTGAGCCTTGCAATCTTTATTCTTGCAGACTCTTACTTTTTTACCCTTGTCGTCAAATGCGTGGCCTACGCGTGTGGCTTTGCCGCATTTGGGGCAAATAAGCTGAACCTTGTCGGCATAAAGTGCGCTTTCTGCCTTGAGGATTCCGCCGGGCTCGCCCATCTGACGGGGTTTTACATGCTTGGAAACGATGTTGATGCCTTCAACAATAACCTTACCTTCTGAGGGAGATACCTGAAGTACCTTGCCTTTTTTGCCGCGGTCCTTGCCCTGAATGACAATAACTTCGTCGCCTGTTTTGACGTGAACTTTATTACTCATTGTCGGAACCTCCCATTAAAGTACTTCCGGAGCAAGAGAAAGTATCTTGAGGTAATCTTTCTCACGAAGCTCTCTTGCTACAGGCCCGAATATACGGGTACCCTTCGGGTTTTTATCTTCTTTGATGATAACTGCTGCGTTTTCATCGAAGCGGATGTAAGTGCCGTCTTCACGGCGAACACCGCTTACTGTGCGAACAACGACAGCCTTTACAACTTCACCTTTTTTTACAACGCCACCGGGTGATGCTTTCTTAACGCTTGCTACGATAACATCACCGATATTGGCATACCTCTTGCCGGAACCGCCCAAAACGCGGATGCACATAATTTCTTTTGCGCCCGTGTTGTCGGCTACCTTGAGGTAACTCTGCTGCTGTATCACAGTGTCTGCCTCCTTCTGCCGGCTAAATTATTTAGCCTTCTCAATTATTTCTGCTACACGCCATCTTTTGTCTTTTGACAAAGGACGTGTTTCCATAATCATAACACGGTCGCCAATTCCGCACTCGTTGTTCTCGTCGTGAGCTTTGAACTTAATTGTGCGATTGACAATCTTTTTATAAAGCGGATGCTGTACCCTGTCCTTAACGGATACGACAACTGTCTTATCCATTTTATCGCTTGTTACGATGCCGACACGGGTCTTTCTTAAATTTCTTTCACTCATTTAATTTGCCCTCCGTACTCAAGAATTCTGACCGTGAAGCTGAACGTCGCGAATAACTGTCATTACTCTTGCGATGTCCTTTTTAACGGCACTTATTCTCATCGGGTTGTCAAGCTGATTGATGGCTTGCTGGAAACGCAGGTTAAAGAGTTCTTTCTTCAGTTCAAGGAGTTTAGCATCCAACTCTGCCTGAGAGAGCTTTCTTAATTCACTTGCTTTCATTGCTTGTCACCATCCTGTTCTGCTTTGCAAACGAATTTGCACTTTATAGGAAGCTTGTTAGCTGCAAGACGCATAGCCTCGCGAGCAAGCTCCTCGCTGACGCCGCCAATCTCGAACATAATTCTGCCGGGCTTTACGACGGCTACCCAATACTCGGGCGAACCTTTACCGGAACCCATTCGGGTTTCAGCCGGTTTCTGTGTAATCGGCTTATCCGGGAAGATTTTTATCCAAACCTGACCGCCACGCTTGATATATCTTGTCATAGCAATACGGGCTGCCTCGATTTGATTTGAGGTTATCCATGCGGGTTCGAGAGCCTGGAGACCGAAATCACCGTAGTTAACTTCCGTTCCTCTGTGAGCGGCACCTTTAAGACGGCCTCTCTGAACACGACGATATTTAACTCTTTTAGGCAATAACATTACTTGGCTCCTCCTTCCCTTTTAACTCTGCGTGACTCATGAAGAACCTCGCCCTTATAAATCCAAACCTTAACGCCTATACGACCGTAAGTTGTCTTTGCCTCGGCAAAGCCGTAGTCGATGTCTGCGCGAATGGTCTGAAGCGGGATTGTACCTTCATGGTACTGCTCTGTACGGGCGATTTCTGCGCCGCCCAATCTGCCGGAAACCTGAGTTTTGATTCCCTTAGCGCCCGATTTCATCGTTCTGCCGATGGACTGTTTAAGTGCACGGCGGAAAGATACACGTTTTTCAAGCTGAGCTGCGATGCCTTCGGCTACGAGCTGAGCGTTGAGGTCGGGCTGTTTAATCTCGGTGATATTGATGTAAACATCTTTTGTATCGTCCGAAATCATTTTCTTAACTTTTTCTTTAAGCTTTTCAATCTCTGCGCCGCCGCGGCCGATTACGATGCCGGGTTTTGCACAGTGAATGTTGATGCGGACTCTTTTGGGGTCGCGCTCAATTTCAACCTTGGGAACGCCTGCCGGAGCAAGAAGCTCAAGAAGGTATTCACGAATCTTGTTGTCTTCAACAAGGTTGTCACCGAATTCACCCTTCTTAGCATACCAGCGAGATTCCCAATCTTTGATTACGCCTATTCTTAAACCTGTAGGATTGATTTTCTGGCCCATTGTATTTCCTCCTCTCGCTTATTCTGCTTCCTTGAGTACAAGGTTGATGTGGGATGTTTTCTTGTTTATACGGTTTGCGCTGCCGCGAGCTCTGGGTCTGATTCTTTTAAGAGTGGGACCCTGGTCTACGCTGCACTCGCTGATATAAAGTCTTGTAACATCCATATTTTTGTTTTCTGCATTTGCAATTGCAGATTTGAGAAGCTTCTCAAGCGGCTCACAAGCAGCCTTCGGTGTGTGCTTGAGAATTGCCATTGCTTCGTCAGTAGGCTTGTTGCGGATAAGGTCAAGAACTATCTTAACCTTACGAGGCGCTATTCTTATATAGGTTGCCTTTGCTGTTGCCTCCATTGTTACACACTCCTTTCGACTGATTATTTACCGTTGTTTGTTGTTTTGCTGCCGGCATGACCTCTGAAGGTTCTTGTCGGGGCGAACTCGCCGAGCTTGTGACCGACCATATCCTCGGTAACATATACCGGAACATGCTTACGACCGTCGTGGACTGCGAAAGTGTGGCCGACAAAATCCGGGAAGATTGTTGAGCTTCTGCTCCAGGTTTTAAGGACAATCTTTTCGCCCTTTTCGTTCATTGCCTGAACTCTTGCAAGAAGCTTAGGCTGGACAAAAGGTCCTTTTTTAATACTTCTGCTCATAAATTCTGCTCCTTTCCGGCTTATTTACCGTTACGACGCTTCACGATAAGCTTATCGGAGCGGTTCTTCTTAGCACGCGTCTTGTAACCGAGAGCGGGTTTGCCCCACGGAGTTACAGGACCGGGGCGACCGACGGGCGATTTACCCTCGCCGCCGCCGTGCGGGTGGTCGTTGGGGTTCATTACAGAACCGCGGACTGTAGGTCTGATGCCGAGATGGCGTGTGCGGCCTGCCTTACCGATTTTAACGTTTTCATGGTCAAGGTTGCCGACCTGGCCTACTGTTGCCATGCATTCAACGGGAACGTTGCGAAGCTCGCCCGAAGGAAGTCTGAGAAGAGCATAGATGCCTTCTTTAGCCATAAGCTGTGCAGCGTTGCCTGCAGCTCTTGCAAGCTGGCCGCCCTTGCCGGGATAAAGCTCAACGTTATGAATGAAAGTACCGACCGGGATGTTTGTAAGCGGAAGAGCGTTGCCGGGCTTAATGTCGGCATTGGGTCCTGCGAAAACCTTGTCGCCTACTTTAAGGCCGACAGGAGCAAGGATGTAGCTCTTTACGCCGTCGGCATACTCAATAAGAGCGATGTGTGCCGAACGGTTGGGGTCATATTCAAGAGATTTAACGGTTGCTTCAACGTCAAATTTGTTTCTCTTGAAGTCGATTACTCTGTATTTTCTGCGGTTTCCGCCGCCGCGATGACGAACGGTGATTCTGCCGTAGCTGTTACGGCCCGAGTTCTTTTTAAGCGGTCTTAAAAGACTTTTCTCGGGTGAAACCTTTGAAAGATCCGAGTAATCTGTAACCGACATATTACGTCTCGCGTTTGTTGTCGGGTTATAAACTCTGATAGACATTTTATTCACACTCCTATAATGGCTTTGCGGAGAATGTCAACTCCATACTATACCATCGGGTATAATTTTAAGTTTTCAGATTACATCAAGCCGTCAAAGAACTCAATCGTCTTTGAATCGGCGGTAAGTGTTACGATTGCTTTCTTCCAGGATGCGGTGTAGCCCTCGTGAGCGCCGTATCTTCTGAATTTGCCGTTAACGCTTACAGTGTTTACCTTTGCTACCTTAACGCCGTCAAAAAGCTCTTCGACAGCTTTTGCTATCTCGATTTTGTTGGCGTCGGCAGCTACCTTAAAGGTATATTTCTTTGAGGCAAGCCCCATCATAGACTCTTCTGTGATGATAGGCTTAATGATAATGTCATGTGCTGCTCTCATTATGCATAAACCTCCTCGATTTTTGCAACTGCGTCTTTTGCAACTATAAAGCTGTCGCAGTTGAGAATGTCGTATACGTTAAGGGTGTTAACCAAAGAAACCTTTGCGCCCTCGATGTTGCGGACACTCTTGTAAATAACTTCGTCCTTCTCGGGGAGAACAACGAGAACTTTCTTCTTTGCGCCTACTGCGGAAAGCATTTTAACCATATCCGCTGTTTTGATGGCGTCAAGCTTGATTGAGTCAACAACAGTCATTTCGCCTGCCGCAACCTTTGAAGAAAAGGCTGACTTCATAGCAAGTCTTCTTACTTTCTTGTTGACGTCGATGCCGTACGTTCTGGGCTTCGGGCCGAGAGCAATACCGCCGTGATACCACTGGGGAGCACGTGTAGAACCCTGTCTTGCACGGCCTGTACCCTTCTGTCTCCACGGTTTTTTGCCGCCGCCGCTAACTTCCGAACGGGTGCGTGTGGACTGAGTGCCCTGACGCTTGTTTGCCAAATAGCTGACAACAAGAAGGTGCATTGCCGACATATTCGGCTCGATACCGAAAACGGAATCGTTAAGCTCTATATCGGAGACCTTTTTGCCTGCCATATCAAGTACTGCTAAACTACTCATCTGTTACACTCTCCTTCCTTACGCTTTTTTAACTGCGTCGGCGATGACAACAATTCCGCCCTTGGGGCCGGGTATTGAGCCTTTGATGGCAATGAGATTGTTCTCACTGTCGACCTTAACTACGCTGAGATTCTGAACGGTGACGCGCTCTGTACCGAGGTGACCTGCCATCTTCTTGCCCTTGTAAACACGGGAAGGAGTTGAGCAAGCGCCGAGGGAGCCTGCGTGTCTGCCGACAGGACCGGTACCGTGAGACTCTCTGAGTCTTGCAAAGTTCCATCTTTTGATGGCGCCCGCAGTACCTTTACCTTTGCTTGTGCCGCAAACATCAACGATGTCGCCCGCAGCAAAGATGTCTGCCTTAAGAATGTCGCCTACGTTAACAGAAGATGCATCAGCGAGCTTGAACTCTTTGAGTACCTTCTTGGGTGCTACGCCGGCTTTGTCAAAGTGACCCTTCATAGGCTTGTTAAGCTTTGTAACCTTAACGTCGCCGTAGCCAACCTGAACAGCCTCATAGCCGTCGTTTTCGATCGTCTTTTTCATAACGACCGCGCACGGACCTGCTTCGATGACGGTTACGGGAATCATATTGCCCTTTTCGTCAAAGATTTGGGTCATGCCGATTTTCTTTCCGATAAGACCTTTTTTCATTTGTTTTTCCTCCTGTCAGATTATTGGTTGGGTTGCCCCAACATGACCTGCAACACCTATATATAATAGGTATATTCAAAATCGAGCTTTTATCGGATTAAAGCTTGATTTCAAAATCAACGCCTGCGGGAAGCTCAAGGTTCGTAAGAGCGTCAACAGTTTTGTTTGACGGTCTTAAGATGTCGATAAGCCTCTTGTGTGTGTGCTGTTCAAACTGCTCACGGGAGTCTTTGTACTTGTGAACGGCACGAAGGATTGTAACAACCTCTTTCTCGGTGGGGAGCGGAATGGGACCCGAAACCTGAGCGCCTGTGCGGCGAGCGGTCTCGACAATCTTTTCTGCTGCCTTGTCAACGAGGTTATGGTCATAACCCTTAAGTCTGATTCTGATTTTTTCCTTAACTGCCATTTAAAACGCCTCCTAAAAATTCTGGCGGGCTGACGCAACTTTTAACAACTCTCCCGGGCTGTTCGCCCATTCCGTTTAAAAACCGGAATGACTTCCGGGATAAAACTGCGTTCCTGAGCATCGCCGCAGCCACAGTTAAGGACGGCAAACGGTAATGTAACAGGTATTAATCGCCCGGTTTAAAATCGGACATACTCCGCGGAAATTCCCTGCCTCGTAATCGGGCAGCCACCTCCCGCATCATCGCATATCAGCCGCAAAAGGGCATAATAAAATAGGGACACGCCCTTCGCGCGCCCTATCATATTACCATATTATTTGCAATAATGCAAGTGTTTTTTTCGTTATTTTTCAAGAATTTTCTAAATATTTTAATTGCCGCCGTTTGATTTGTCAAACGCCTCAACTCCCGTGAAATAATCGGGGTATTGCGGCATAATTACGTTCGTCACAAGATAGAAAACAAGCTTGCCTTCGGCATAGCTTACGCCGACGTTGCCGGTAATCGTTCCCGTGGCGGTTTTGACATTGCGGTCTTTATCTATCTGGTGAACACGCTTTAATGTGTCGGGACTTTTTATGACATTGCCGTTTGAGTCGGTCTTGCCGTTAAATTCAAGAACAAAGTTGTTGCCCTTGTCGGGTACGGCATATATCGCCACAAGGTTTTTGGCGTCCACCCTATATTTTTCAACAATTATTTTAATAAACTCATTATCGGGGTTGTCGGACAAAATATTGTCCCCCGTTTTTGTGAGCGGCGGCAAGCTGTCAATTGTCGGCTGGGTATTAGAACTTGTATCGCGCGCCGTGGTCTCTTTGCCGCCCGAAGAAGTTGACGTCTTCTTTCCGGTTGTGCTTTCAAGAGCAGCCTCGGTAGTACTGTCAAAATCACCTGTTGGGTCTTCAAACCTGATTGAAAAATCAACATTTTCAGTTGCAGGCAACGTTGACGGTTCGGTGTTTGCCGGTTTTGAATGAAGGATTTTTACAATACCGATTATTCCGAGTGCCGTAACAAGAACGCCGAGCACACAAACCGTGATTATTATTGCGGCTGTACGCTTTTTTGCTTTGTCGGTTTCGGCAGACCGCTTTATCGGCGGAGCTTTCGGCGCGGTGCTTGAAGGTGTAATACTGCCTTCGGGTTTTAAAGACTCTGCTTCGCGCTTTTCTTCCCCGAGGGTTTCGCCGCTTTTTGAGCCGTCATTTAAATTTTCGCCGCCGTTCTTAATTTCTTCGGCGTTATTATCGTTTTCAAACGGCTCCGGTTTGTTATTTTTAAAATTATCGTCCACAGCAAATCCTCCAAGTCGGTGCAGCCGCACCGTAAAAAATAAAAGGGAATGTGACCAATGTCACATTCCCTTTGGTGAAAACTATTGCAATAATTCACACACAACCGACGATTAGTCGAGGTTGGGCAAGTTGCTTGCGATAACATCAGCCAACTGCTTGATAACATCGCCAACATAGGGTAAATCAACAAAAGCTGCAAGATAGCCTGAATAGCTAATGATGTTGCCGTCTTCGTCATAGTTAGGAGAAATAACTGAAGAAAGAGCCTGTGCAACCTGGTTGAGATCTACGCCATAGTTTCCAAGAATTTCCCAAATAGCCTGTAACATTTATGTGACCTCCTTTCACTTCTAATCTTCGGGCATATAATATCACACTTTTTTAACATTATTGTTCCGAAAAAGAAATAAAACGAGATTTTTTTAAGAATTCTTAAGATTTATAAGACTTAAAAACAGAAAAATCGCCGTACGGCGACAGAATTGTTTGAATAAAGGGGAATGTGAAACACATTCCCCCCGCTGAGTGTAAGACGATTGCACGCCTCAGACCAAAATCAGTCGAGCTGAATATTGGGAATAGCGCTTGCAAAAGCTTTGAGGATATCGCCGATAACCGGGAAATCAACTAACTGGGCAAGGTTACCTTCATACTCATTCGTATCGGGATTGAGCCAGATAAGAGTTTTCATAGCTTCAGCGATTTTAGTTACGTCAAGACCATAGTTGGCGAGAACGTCCCAAATTGCCTGTAACATTTAGACGGCCTCCTTTCACTCCTTATATTTGAGTTCATAATAACACATATAAAACGATTTATTTTTCCAAAATCGAAATAAACTAAAAGTTTTCTTAAGAAAATTTAAGAATTTAATTTCCTTTGCGGCAAAAACCGTGCAAAACGGTTTTAAAACCGCGATATAGGAGCAAAACGGACGGGAGTTATCTTTTTGTTTTCAAGAAGCGCCGCAGGATTTGTATTTAAAATTCTGTCAAGAAGCCGCCTGTCAACTGTGTCGGGATAATTTTCGGTCATACTGACAAGCGCCGTGTTGCGCCGCCTGTCGCTGTGAGCATCGCTTCCCAAAAAATCGACATAACCGCTTTTAAGCATTTTTAAAGCAACAAGGCTTTCGGCTTCACCGAACGCACCGAGCGGCGAAGCGCCGTTCATCTGAAGGAGCGCGCCGTTTTCGGTAAGGCGCTCTAAAGCTGAAATATCTTCAATAACAAAGCCGTATCTTTCGGGGTGCGCTATAACGGGCGTAAGTCCGCATGACTCAAGATATTTGCACCACGAAATAACGTCCTCCTCACGGGTTTTATAAAAATCAAATTCTATTAAAATGTAGTCGGTGCCTGCAAGCGTATAAGGTTTAAAATATTTTATATCAAAAATATCGTCGTCACAAAGAATCTCAAAGCCCGTTTCAAGCTTGAGGTCGATGCCCTCATCTTCCAAAACCTCTCTTAACTGCTCGGTTTTGTAATTACGCCTGTCATACAGCTCCTCCGCACTGTCCCAATAGACAATGTGCGGCGTGAGGAAAAGAGTATTTGTGCCTGTAGCTTCTGCGGTGCGGCACATTTCAACGCTCGTTTCAAAGCTGTCGGAGCCGTCGTCAAGATGCCAAAGCGTGTGCGAATGTAAATCAGTCAACGTGCTCACCTTCTGTTTGCCCGGATGCACCACTTTCACAGTCGGCGCATTCATTCGGCGCTTCAACCGTGAGTGTTACTGCATCTTCAGATTTTTTGCCACCGAAGATTCCCTCGTCATACATAAATTTAAGAATTATTACCGTAAACGGCAAAATGATTATACCGAGAGCGCCGAGGAATTTTGCGCCGATAAACATTGCCATAACAGTAACGATTGCGGGAAGCCCCGCCTGATTTGCAACAAGCTTAGGCTCGATTATCTGCCTTATAACGGTAATCACGGCATAAAGCACAAAAAGTCCGATTCCGAGCTTGGGGCTGCCGAAGAATATGTTGTAAAGCGCCCACGGAATAACAACCGTGCCTGTGCCGAGAACGGGCACAATATCAACAACGCATGTTACAAGCGAAATAATGGCAATATAGCCGCCGGTGTAAACGCCGATTATCTTCATAAGATAAAGTCCCAAAAACATTTCGCCGAACGTTATGAGCATTATCGTCGCATACGCTTTAAGCATTTTGCCGACACCGTAGGTTACGGTGTGCTTTGCCGAAATAACGTGCGCGCGTTTTTTCTCGGGTATCATTTTGAGAATAAGGTCGCGAATATCTTCATAGTCGGCAGTCATAAAGAAGCACGAAATTATTGTAACAAGAAACGCAAGTATTGCGGACGGCACACTTTTAAGAACGCTCCAAGCGCCGCTTAACGGCCCTGAAATCACCGAAAAATCGAAGCTTCCGTCGGGCTTTCCGCTGCCGTCAAGGTTTGCAAAAAGCTTTGTTACCATTGTTGAAGCACTGTCGCGTATTGCTTCGGGCAATTTGGCGACAACATCGAGCGAAAACTTTTCAATCGTATCAAACATCTCTTTAAGCGACGAGAACTGCCCGAACAAAAACGAGAAGAACTCGCGAAGCTCATAAAACGTTATGCCGCAAATGGCAACAATAAGCGATACTATAAGTATTACTATAAGCAGCACCAGCGCAAACGAGATTGGCCCGTGGGCTTTAATGTGAAGCGCCTTTTTCAGCTTGTTAATCGGCTTTTGTAAAAACACGGCAAGCGCCGCGGCAAAAAGGAACGGGAAAATATAGCCGAAGGCATATTTAACCGTGACGCAGTATATGCCGACAATAACGGCAAAATACAAAAAGTTAATTAAAAATTCGCGCCTGCTTTCAACTTTATTCAGCATAATCATCCTCCTGAAAACACCAAAACTTTTTCCAAATTATATTTTATACCATTTTTATAAAATTTACAATATATTAAGGCGGATTGTTGAAAATTCTTAGAAATTTCCGAAAAATACAGAAAATTTCAAAAAAATACATTTTTCCTCTTTATTATTCGCGCAGACTGTGTTAAAATAATGAATTATTATACATATAATCGCGGGGGTAGCCTAATGCAGATTGCAATTATGGGTTTCGGAACGGTCGGTTCGGGCGTTGCCGAGCTGTTCTTAAAAAACAAAAAGAGTATTGTTCAAAGAAGCGGCCAGAGCACGCTTGAGCTTAAACGTATTCTTGATATAAGAGATTTTTCGGGGCACGCGCTTGCACCGCTGTTTACCGATAATTTTGACGATATTCTTAATGACCCGTCGATAAGAATAGTTGTTGAAACGATGGGCGGGCTTAACCCGGCATATGAATATGTTTCAAAATGCCTTGAAGCGGGCAAGGATGTTGTTTCTTCAAACAAAGAGCTTGTCGCTTCTAAGGGGTGCGAGCTTTTAAAGCTTGCCGAAAAAAATAACGTCAATTTTCTTTTTGAAGCAAGCGTCGGCGGCGGCATACCGATTATACGCCCGATAAGCCAATGCCTTGCCGCGAACGAAATCGACGAAATTGCGGGAATACTCAACGGCACAACAAACTTCATTCTTAAAAAGATGATAGATGAAAATATGAGCTTTGACGACGCGCTCAAGCTTGCACAGGCAAACGGCTATGCCGAAAGAGACCCCTCTGCCGACATATTGGGCTTTGACACTGCACGAAAAATATGTATTCTCGCTTCACTCTGCTTCGGCAAACACGTTTACCCCGATTTTGTTGAGACCGAAGGTATAACCGAAATCACCCACAGCGATATTGACTATGCCGCAGAACACGGCTATGTTATAAAGCTTATCGGCAGGGCAAAAAAATATTCCGACGATAAAATAACAGCCACTGTGGGACCTTGCCTTATCCCCAACCACAGCCAGCTTTCAAATGTCGATGATGTTTTCAATGCCATTCTTGTGCGCGGCGACGCTATAGGCGACGTTGTGTTTTACGGCAGGGGCGCGGGCAAATTCCCGACGGCAAGCGCAGTGGTGGCTGACATAATCGACTGTGCGCGCCACAACACAAAAAGGCGTCTTTTCGGGTGGGACTGTGCAGAAGATAATTATGTTATGGACCCGCTTATGGCAACAAGCTCGCTTTATGTCAGAGCCGAAGCGGACGACTATGTTGCGGCATTCAACGCAATCAACTCTGTTTTTGAAAGCCCCTCGATACTTCACCGCGACGGCGAAAGCAAAAACGAAATTGCTTTTATTACCCCCTCTATGCGCGAAAAAGAGGCTCGCGCCGCAATAAGCAAGCTCCCCATTAAAGCAGAGCTTATTTTAAGAGTAATGGACTACTGATACTAAATTAATATGACAAAACCTCCTTTGGTGCACGGTATTAAGCCGTCCGAAGGAGGTTTTAATTTTTATGAAAAAAAGAGGGGCTGCAAAAGCAGCCCCTGTTTCAATGCACTTTCATAGTGCATTTTTATTGTGTTATTTTGCCTGTGCGGCTTTCTTTTCAGCTTCCTGCTTTTCGAGCTTTTTCTCTTTTCTCTTATAAACAAGGAACCAAATCACGCCGATTGCAACAAGTACGCCTATTACTATACCGAGTATTGAACCCGAATTGTCGGGAACGTCTATCGTAACAGCGTCATAGTTGAAATAGAAGCAGCCGTCAAATGCGTTATCGTCATAAGAAGTGAGGTTTGAATTAACAACAAACTCACGAAGCTCGTTGCATGAGCCGAATGCATAAGAGCCGATTTTTCTTACGCTTTCGGGGATATTGACGCTTCTTAATGCGTCGCAATCAAAGAAAGCTTCGTCGCCTATTTTCTTAAGTCCGTCGCAGAATGTTACGGAAGTAAGACCGTCGCAGTCATAAAATGCTCTCTCGCCTATTTCTGTTATACCGTCGGGAATTTTGTATTCACCGTCTTTGCCCTGCGGGAACAAAACAAGCTTGTTCCATTCGCCGTTTTCGTCGGCGGCAACAACAGCACCGTCAAGCGTTTTGTAAGCGGCGTTGCCTTCGCTGATATTTACAGCTTCAAGATTAAGGCATCCGAGGAAGCTTAACGGGTCAAGCACGGCAAGCGTTGCGGGAAGAGTAATTTCTTTAAGAGCCGCGCAACCGCTGAAAGCATATTTACCTATTGATTCAACCGAGCCGAGCGTAACGCTTTCAAGAGCGGCACAGCCGGCGAACAGGTCTGTCGGTATTGCGGTAACACCTTCGGGAAGAACAATGTTTTTAAGAGCGGCACAGCCTTTGAACGCCGCACTGCCGAGAGTTGTGAGGGCAGAACCTTCAGAGAACTCCGCTTTTTCAAGAGTTGCAACATTTTCAAATGCGCAATCGTCAATCGTTACAACGTTTTTGGGTATTGTAACGTTTTTAAGAGAAGCGCCCTTAAATGCCTCTTTGCCGATAAACTCAAGCGAAACGGGAAGAATAACAGCCGTTACGGTTTCATTATTAACCGCATTGTCGGCAACAGCCGTTGTGCCGTCGGCAACAGCAAGCGTTGCAACGTTGCCCGACACTCTGTAAAGAACGCCGCCTGCATAAACAGCGCCGCCAGCAGAGTTTTTGAACCAAGCCGTTGAATCAAGCGCGGCTTCTTCAATATTTCTTAAAGTCGAGGGGAAGCTAATTGATGTAACGCCGTCGCAAAGGGTAAATGCGTCGGCACAAATAACCTCGGTACCCTCGGCTACGGCAACAGCCGAAGCGCCGCTTGCGGCAAGAATTACAAGCTCTTTTCCGTCTTTTGAATAAATGCCGGAAACAGTGTTTTTAAAGAATGCGTTATCTTCGGCAACTTTAATGTCTTTAAGAGCAGAGCAGCCCGAAAAAGCGGAAGCCGAGAAATTTTCAAGCGATGCGGGAAGAAGTACGCTTTCAAGGCTCTTGCAGAAAGCAAACGACTCATCGCCGAGCTTGCTGACCTTTTCGCCGAGCGAAAGCTCTTTAAGGTTTTCGTTGCCGTAGAAAGCGCCCGTGTCAATTCTTACAACGCCGTTGCCTGTTTTAACGCTTGTAAGTCCTGCGTTTTTAAAGGCATATGCGGCAATATCGCGAAGCGTATCGGGAAGCTCTATTGAAGAAAGAGCCTTACAGCCTTCAAAAGCCGAAGCGCCTATATATGTAACGGCGCCGCCGAGCTTAATCTCTGAAAGAGCGTCGGCATTTTTGAATGCGCTGTTGTTGATTGTGGTAACGGACTCGGGCAGGCTGATTGATTTAATCTTTGAATTTTCAAAGGCGTATGCGCCGATTGTTTTAAGCGCCGTATCCTCGGTGAAAGAAATACTTTCGATGTCGGAGCCGCGAAGAGCGCCGTTTCTTATTTCTTCAACCTTTTGCGGAAGCTCAAAAGCGCCTGTTTTTGCCGCGGGGAAGGAAATTAAAACCTTGCCGTTTTTAGAATAAAGAACGCCGTCCTGAGCCGAGAAGTTTTTATTCTTTTCGTCAACCGTAAAGCTTTCAAGCGTTTCGATATTTGCAAATACGTTTGAGCCGAGGTTTTTCATATTTTTGCCGAAGTCCATGGTTTTGAGCTTTGTGTCGGCAAATGCTCTGTCTTCAATGTCGGTAATTGTTTCGCTGAGCTTTACATCGGTAAGAGATGTGCAGCCCGCGAAAGCTTCATAGCCGATTGAGGCAACCGTACAACCCGAGAAATCAGCCTCTTTTAATGAAGAGCAACCCTTGAAGGCGCCCGCGTCGATAAGCGACACGGCAGAGCCGCAGGTGATTTTTTCAAGGTTTGTGCAGTTCTGGAAAGCATAAAGGCCAATCTCTTCAACGTCGTCGCCGAAAGTGACTGTTTTTATGTCGGTGCAGCCGATGAATACATATTTTTCGATTATTTCGATGCCCTCGCCTATAACAAGGTCTTTAACGTCGCCCTTGTAAGAATAAAGGACTCTGCCGAGGCTGAGAGCGCCGTCGGGAGCGTTATTTTCCCATGCAGTGCCTGTGAAAGCATCTTTTGCAACGTTTTTAAGGTTTTTGTGGTGTTTGACTTCTGCAAGAGCAGAGCAACCGTAGAAACATCTTTCGGGGATTGCGGTAACGGAATCGGGTATTGCGTATTCGGTCATCGAAACACAGCCCTCAAAAGCGGACATACCGATTTTTGTAAGAGAGTCTGCTTTTTTAACTTCCTTAAGGGCCGTGCAGTTCATAAAAGCGCCGGGCTTTAATTCTGTTACGGCCGATGTGAGTTTTACTGTCGTTATGTTTTCGTTGCCCGCAAAGCACCCATTACCTACGGATGTGAGGGACAACCCGCCAATCTTTGACGGAACCGTTACAACGGTGTCGTTTCCGGTGTAGCCTACAATCTCTGCTTCGGAGTCGTTGTTGATTCTGATATACTCAAAATCGCCTTCGGCTCTTTTGTTAAGAAGCTCCTCTTCGGAGAGTGTAAGCTGTTCTCCGAGTCCGTCGCTGTCGGCGAATGCCGAAATCGGGACGGCAGCCGTAAACACGATTACCATTAAAATCGCAAGAATACAGCTGAGCGGCTTTTTAAATGCTGTCATAAAATAACGCATCCCTTCAAATAATTTCTGCGGAATATACCAAATTACAGATAGAGTTATTATAATATAAACCCCCTCGCTTGTCAAGCAATACGCCGACTTGCGAGGGGTCTGCACGAGCTTAATGTTTAACAAAATTTCAGACCGATTTATGTGTAATTTGTCATTTCGTATGCCCTTACGGTGTTTTCAAGAAGCATTGTTATCGTCATAGGACCGACGCCGCCCGGAACGGGCGTTATATACGACGCTTTCTTTTCAACATCCGAAAAAAGAACGTCGCCGCAAAGCTTTCCGTTTTCGTCGCGGTTTATGCCGACGTCTATAACAACAGCGCCGCTCTTTACCATATCGGCTGTTATAAGGTGCGCCTTGCCGGTTGCGGCAACAAGTATATCGGCTCTGAGCGTTTCCGCTTTAAGGTCTTTTGTTTTTGAGTGGCAAACGGTCACCGTGGCGTTTTCTTTTAAAAACATCATTGCAAGCGGCTTTCCGACAATGTTGCTTCTGCCGACTATAACGCAGTGTCTGCCCTCAATCGGAATGTTCTTTTCTTTGAGCATTTCAATAACCCCGGCGGGCGTGCAAGGCAAAAAACCGTAATCGCCCGTAAGTATGCGCCCCGTGTTTATCGGGTGAAAAGCGTCAACATCCTTTTTGGGGTCAATGGCATTTATAACGTTTTTTTCGTTTATGTGAGAAGGCAGCGGCAGCTGACACAGTATGCCGTTAACGCGCGGGTCCGAATTGAGCTTTGAAATAAGCTCTAAAAGCTCGCTTTCGCTTGTGTTTTCGCTCAATGCGTATTCAAACGATTCAATTCCGACCTCTTCACAGGCGCGCCTTTTATTTCTTACATAAATCTTTGAAGCGCCGTCGTCGCCGACGATTATAACGGCAAGCCCGATGTGACCGCCGTTTTCGCGGTACTTAAATACCTTTTCTTTTATTTCGCGGCGTTTTTTTGCCGAAATTTCGGTACCGCTGATTATTTCAGCCATTTTCGCCACCGCCTTCGTTTTCGCCGCCGACAGCTTTTGACGCTTTTACCTTTTTCTTTTTGGGCGGCATATCCTGTTTTTCGCCGTATTTGTCAAAATAATAATCAACACCCTCGATAGGCTTCGGGTTTTTAAGAACGGATAAAAGCTTTATTATGAAAATTGCAAGGCACACAACCGCAAGCACCAAAGAAAGCGCCTGCGACACGCGAATGTCGGTGCTGCCGATATAAAGGCTGTCGGTTCTCAAGCCCTCAACAACCGCTCTTTCAATACCGTACCACACGCCGTACAAAAGGAACATCTGCCCGCTGAACTTTCTGCACTTTTTAAGTATGATATAAAGCACCAAAAAGCCGAGAATGCACGAAACGGATTCATAGAAAAACGTCGGGTGGACGCGAATATTGTTTTCTGAAATATAGGCATAAACATTTTCCGTTCCCGAAAGCCCGAATTTGTCGGGATTTGCGGCGATATAGTCCGCAACCTTGCGGCTCATCATTCCGAAATCGCCGTTTGTTATTGTGCCGAACGCCTCCTGGTTTGCATAATTGCCCCATCTGCCTATGCCCTGACCTATAAGAAGGCTCATTCCGACAAGGTCAAGCAGGTTATAAAAGTTGATTTTTTCAACCTTGCAGGTTATGTAGCCGGCAAGAATACCGCCTATAATACCGCCGTAAATGGCAAGTCCGCCGTGCCATATTTTAAATATTTCGCTTAAATGGCTGCCGTAGTATTCCCACTCGAAAATAACATAATAGGCTCTTGCGCCGATTATTCCGCCGAATGTGCCGTAAATGAGCACATCGACCATCTTGCCGAGGTTAATCTTCCAGGTATACGCAATTCTTCCGCCGAAAAGCGCGGCAAGCGTAAAGCCGAATGCGATTATCACACCGTACCATTTTATGCTGACTTCGTGCCCGAAAATATTCGCTTCGCAAAACACCGAGGACACGTCAAACACCTTGTCGATGCCGCCGAAGGTAACTTCGGCAACATCGGAAAACCAATCAATCATTTAAAACTCCCCTTTACAGCGGATTTATTACCGAAAGAACGCATTTGTTCTCGTCAAACGAGGTTTCTAAAAGCCCGTTAACGCAGTCAAGGTCTATTTCCTGCAAAATGTTAAATTCGGAAAAAAGCTTTTCGCCCGAAAAATGCGACACAACAAGTCCGTTTGCAAGCGTGTCTATATCGGAGAATGCGCGGACGGTTTTGCCGTATTGCTTTCTTCTTGCAATTTCAAAATCCTCTTTTGAAATCCCCGATTTTTTAAACTCTTTTATTTTATCTTTTATAGCCTTTGCTACTTTTTCGGGGTCTTTCGATTCGCCCGAAAACAGCTGACAGGCATATTCGTGACCGTTGAAATACTCGCACGAGAAAGAGCCGTTAATAAGACCTTCGTCCAAAAGCTCTTCATAAAGCGACGACATCTGCCCTGCGATAATGTCAAGCAAAAGCGTCATACCTATTTCATCTTTAAGCGAAACAAGCGGTTTTGCCCTTGAATCTTTAAAGCCGAGAACGAAAACGGGCGTTACAACCGAAAGCTTGCCTTCAATATACGGCTTTACTATTGTTTCGGGCTCTTTTTCAATTGCCCTTTCGACTGTAAAATCAGCGTCGGGCTTAATAAGCCTGTCTGCAACCTCAATCACTTCTTCGGGCGTTACGTTGCCAGCAACCGCAAGCGCCATATTGCCGAGGTTGTAAAAAGTGGCGTAGCACTCGTGAAGCATCTGCGCCGTAATTTGCGATATTGACTCCTTTGTTCCCGCAATATCGGTCTTTACGGGGTGCGTGTGATACATACATTTAAGCATATTGAAAAGGCACTCCCAATCGGGAACATCTCTGTACATATCTATTTCCTGACCGATTATGCCCTGCTCTTTTCTGACGGTTTCCTCGGTAAAATAGGGGTGTCTTACAAAATCTATCAATATTTCAAAATTCTCTTTAAAGCTCCCGGTGCACGAAAAAAGATAGCATGTCCTGTCAAAGCCCGTATAAGCGTTAGCCGAAGCGCCCGTTTTTGCATAGCGCTCAAACGCGCCCAATTCTTCGCTTTCAAAAAGCTTGTGTTCAAGAAAATGCGCCGTACCCGCG